>Ga0307374_10004974_pt1 | contig 21800 bp, 23 predicted proteins | sample OX3MG_FD_202532 | JGI IMG/M metagenome (GOLD analysis project Ga0307374, IMG submission 202532) | Soil microbial communities from Risofladan, Vaasa, Finland - OX-3 | ecosystem: Environmental > Terrestrial > Soil > Coastal area > Acid sulfate soil | place: Finland: Risofladan, Vaasa | collected...
AGCCCGCGCCTCAGCCCAGGTGCGTGCGCAAGAACTGCACGGTCCGCTCGCGCGCGAGTTTCGCGCTCGCAGCGTCGTAGGAGCCGCGCTGGTCGCAGTTGAAGCCGTGCCCGGCGGGGTAGTAGTGTGTGGTGGCCCCCGGGTGCGCGGCAGCGACTTTCTTGGCCTGCTCGAGCGTGATCGAGTGGTCCTGTTCACCGAAGTGGAACATCACCGGACACTTCGGCTGCTCGGAAATGAAGTTCGGAATGGCGCCGCCGTAGTACGGCGCCGCGCAGGCGAGGCCGGACAGGCGCGCCGCGGCGACCCACGCCACGGTCCCGCCCCAGCAATACCCGACGATGCCGACCTTGCCTGCGGGCTTGGCGGCGTCAATGGCGGCCTTCGCGTCCAGCATGGTCTGGTCCCAGTTCAGCTTCTGCATGATGGCGACACCGGCCTGGATGTCCTCCTGCGTGTAGCCGGTGTCGTAATTGCGCTTCACGCGGTCGTACATCGCCGGAGCGATCGCCAGATAGCCCTCGGCGGCGTAGCCGTCGGTGACCGAGCGGATGTGGCTGTTGACGCCGAAAATCTCCTGGATCACCACGACGCCGCCGCGCGGCTTGCCGGCGGGATCGGCGCGATACGCGCCGAGCTTGTGGCCGTCGCCGGCGGTGAGTTCGATCATCTTGCCCATGCGTTTTCTCCATTGGTTGCGGCAGCCATTTTAGGCGCTGGGCGCGCGCGGCGCCAAGTCGCGCCCGGGCCGCGGCGGGTAGAATCGCGCGCATGAAAAAGTCCGCTGACGAATTGCTTACTCTGGCGCAGGCGGCGCTGGAGCGCGCCGGCGCGCACCCGGGCATGGCCGCCGCCGCCGCCCGGCACTTGGTGCGCGCCGAGGAGCAGGGGCTGGCGACGCACGGCATGTCGCGCGTGCCCTTTTACTGCTCGATGCTCAAGACCGGCCGCGCCGACGGGACCGCGCATCCGACGCTCGCCGCCGACAAGGCCGGCGTGTGCCTGATCGACAACCACGACGCGCTGCCTTACGAGTCCTGCGCGTGGGCGATCGAGGAGGTGATGCAGCGCGCACGCCGCAACGGCATCGGCTTCGCAGGCGTGACCAACAGCGCCCACGTCGGGGTGCTCGGCATCCACCTGCTTGCGCTGGCGCAGGCGGGCCTGGTCGGGCTCGCGTTCACCAACTCGCCGGCCGCTATCCCGCCCTGGGGCGGCAAGAAGGCGCTGTTCGGCACCAACCCGGTGGCCGCGGTGTTCCCGCGCCGTGGCGCCGAGCCGCTGGTGATCGACCTCGCGCTTACCACGGTGGTGCGCGGCAAGATCATGCTCGCGATGCAAAAGGGCGAGCGCATCCCCGAAGGCTGGGCGCTCGATCGCGAGGGCAAGCCGACGACCGACCCGAAGGAGGCGATCGAGCGCGGCAGCATGTTTCCGATCGGCGGCGCGAAGGGGGCGATGCTCGCGCTCGCCTTCGAGCTGATCTGCGCCGCGCTCACCGGCTCGGCGATCGGCCCGGAGGCGGACTCGTTCTTCGCCGAACAGGGCAACCGGCCGCGCATCGGCCAGGCTTTCCTCGCCATCGATCCGGCGGCGCTCGCCGGCACGCAGCGCTACCTGGAACGCGTCGAGACGGTGGTGAGCGCGATGTGCGACGACCCCGGGGTGCGCCTGCCCGGAGCCAGGCGTTTCGGCGCCGAGCAGCTCGCGCGTGCGCAAGGCATCGACGTGCCTGACGAGCTACTGGTAAAAATCGAGCGCCTCGCGCGAGGCTGAGGGTGGGCGAGCGCGCACTTCTCGACGCGGTGATCGCCTTCCCGGCGATGCACGTCGGCGTGCGCACCGCGGGCGACGCGCTGGCCGAAATTGTCTATCTGTCGCTCGAGGCGCCGTTGCGCCCGCCGCGCAACGCTCTCGCCGAGCGCGCGGCACGTCAGCTCGAGCGCTATCGCGCCGACCCGGACTACGCCTTCGATCTGCCTCTCGCGCGCTCCGGCACGCCGTTCCAGCAGCACGTGTGGCGCGCGATCGGCGCGATCCCGCGTGGCCGCGTGCGCTCCTACGGCGCTCTGGCGCGGGAGCTGCGCTCGGCGGCGCGCGCGGTCGGGCAGGCGTGCGGATCGAATCCGCTGCCGCTCATCATTCCGTGCCACCGCGTGGTGGCGGCGCGCGGCCTGGGAGGCTTCGCGCACCATGCCGCGGGGTTTCATGTGGAGGTCAAGCGTTGGCTGCTCGAGCACGAGGGCTGCCCGGTCGCACACGCGCCGGCGAGCTGAGCGCGGCGGACGCGCGGCTGCTCGACGCGTTCTGCGACGCGCTGTGGCTCGAGGACGGGCTGGCGCGCAACACCATCGAGTCCTACCGACGCGACCTGGCGCAGCTCGGCGCCTGGCTCGCGGGCGCGCAAAGCAGACCGCTCGCCGCCGCCGCAGAGGCCGACCTGCACGGCTTCTTTGCTTCGCGCCACGGCGCCGGCAGGGCGCTGCGCGCCTCGAGCGACGCGCGCATGCTCTCCAGCCTGAGGCGCTTCTACCGGTACTGCGCGCGCGAGCGGTTGGTGAGGCGCGACCCCACGCTCAAGCTCGATCCGCCCAAGCGGGTGCCGCGCTTTCCGAAGACGCTGTCGGAAACGGACGTCGAGGCGCTGCTCGGCGCGCCCGACGTGGCCACGCCGCTCGGGCTGCGCGATCGCGCGATGCTGGAGGTGCTGTATGCCTGCGGACTGCGCGTGTCCGAGCTGGTCGGCCTCAGGCGCTTCGAGGTGAACCTCGAAGCCGGCGTGCTGCGCGTCATGGGCAAGGGCTCCAAGGAGCGCCTCGTGCCGCTCGGCGAGGAGGCGGTCGAGTGGCTGCAGCGCTACCTCGGGCAGGCGCGTCCGGCGCTGCTCGAGCGCGCGCGCAGGACCGGCTCGGCGCGCGCCGCCGCCGATGCCCTGTTCGTCACCGCGCGCGGCGCGGCGCTGACGCGTCAGGCGTTCTGGCACAACCTCAAGCGCCACGGTCGGCGCGCGCTCCCGGGCAAGAGCCTGTCGCCTCACGTGCTGCGCCACGCCTTCGCCACGCACCTGATCAACCACGGCGCAGACCTGCGCGTGGTGCAGATGCTGCTCGGCCATGCCGACATCTCGACCACCCAGATCTACACCCACGTGGCGCGCGAGCGGCTCAAGGCATTGCACGCCAAGCACCATCCGCGCGGCTGATGGCGAAGCGTCCGAGCCACAGCGAAACACCGGCTACCCAGTTCCTCAAGGCGCACGGCGTCGCCTATACCGAGCATTTCTACGACTACGTCGAAAAGGGCGGCACGATGGTGTCCTCCGCCGCGCTCGGCGCGCCCGAGCACGCAGTCGTCAAGACCCTGGTGATGCAGGACGAGGCCGCGAAGCCGCTGCTCGTGCTGATGCATGGCGATCGCCAGGTCTCGACCAAGAATCTCGCGCGCCAAGCGGGCAGGAAGCGCGTCGAGCCGTGCAGGCCGGAGGTAGCACAGCGCCATTCCGGCTACCAGGTCGGCGGAACATCGCCTTTCGGCGTGCGCAAGCGCATGCCCGTCTACATGGAGCGCTCGATCCTCGAGCTGCCCCACATCTACATCAACGGCGGGCGGCGCGGCTACCTGGTGTGTCTCGCGCCCGGCGAGATCGTGCGCACGCTCATGCCGCAGCTGGTGGAAGCGGGAATCTGAGGCCGCAGGCAGGCCATGAGAACGCCAACCCCGCACGATCCCGCAGCCCGCGTACCGACGCCGCAAGCGTGATCTGGCCTCTAGCGCTTGCGTTCGATGGTGACGCCGACGAATTTGGCGTTGGCGAGGATTCCGATCTTGGCGGCGCTCACCTTCGCCCAGGGGGCACCGAACTCGTCGATCAGCATGCGCGCAATGCGATCGGCGAGAGTTTCCACCAGGCGGAAGTGCCCGCTCGCGGCGAGGGCGCGAATGCGCAGCGCCACTGCCTCGTAGTCGATCGTGTCCGAGACCTTGTCGCTGTGGAACACCGCGTCGCTCGGTAGCCCGATGTCGAGGTCGATCGACACCGCCTGCGGCACGTGCTGCTCGCGCTTGTGGATGCCGATCAGTACCTCGACACGCAGGTCGCGAATCAGGATGGCGTTCATGGCGTGGCGATTATAGAGGGTCCGCCCGGCCGCACCCCGAACGGGCAGGCCTCCTTTGCCTTTTCCGAAAGTCCGGTGCTGCAGCGCGGCGTTGGTCTTCGAGCGTTGTTTTTCGGGCCGCGTAGAATGCGCCCCGATGCAGACCGCTCTTGTCGTCTTGGCCGCTTACGTGCTCGGCTCGGTCTCGTTTGCGATCGTCGTGAGCCGGGCGCTCGGCCTGCCCGATCCGCGCAGCTACGGATCGCGCAACCCCGGTGCCACTAACGTGCTGCGTACCGGGCGCAGGGCCGCCGCGGTGCTGACCCTGCTCGGCGATGCCGCCAAGGGATGGCTCGCGGTGTGGCTCGCTGGCCTGTACACCGGCGAGACCGCGCTCACCGGATGGGTAGTGCCCCTCGCGGGCCTCGCCGCGTTTCTCGGACACTTGTTTCCCGTTTTTCACCGGTTTCGGGGCGGCAAGGGCGTGGCGACGGCCGCAGGCGTGCTGCTGGGGCTCAATCTCTGGCTCGGAGCGGCGACGGCGGTCACCTGGGTCGCGATGGCCGTGTTTTTCCGTTACTCATCGCTGGCCGCGCTGGTCGCGGCGCTGTTCGCGCCTGCCTACGCCTTCTGGCTGTTCGGCCTGCGGCCGGTGCTTGCGGTGGTGCTGGTGCTCGCCGCGCTGCTCGTGTGGCGGCACAAGGCAAACATCCTGCGCCTGGTCGCCGGGCAGGAGCAGCGCATCGGCGCGAAGCCGAGGGCCGGCAGCCCGGAGGCGCCGCAGTGAGGATTCTCGTTCTTGGCGCGGGGGCGGTCGGCGGCTATTTCGGCGGCCGACTTGCCGAAGCCGGCGCCGACGTCACCTTCCTGGTGCGGCCCACGCGCGCCGGGCTGCTTGCGCGCCAGGGCCTGCGTATCGCCAGCCCCCGCGGCGATCTGCGTCTGACGGTGAAATGCGTGACCCAGGAGCAGGCGCGGGCGGACTACGAGCTGGTGCTGTTCACGGCCAAGGCCTACGATCTCGACGGTGCGATCGAGGCGATCGCGCCGGCGATGGGGCGCGCCGCGCGCGTGCTGCCGCTGCTAAACGGCATGGCACACATGCAGGCGCTCGACCAGCGCTTCGGGCGCGAGCGCGTGCTGGGCGGCGTGGCCTACATCGGCGCGACGCTCGCCGCAGACGGCGAAATCCGCCATGTGAACGACGTGCACCGCGTGCTCTTCGGACCGCGCGCCGCCAGTGCGCGGCCGGTGTGCGAGGCGCTGCTCGGCGCGTTTGCCCCCGCCAAGGCGCACGCGGAGCTCGTCGACGAGATCGAGCAGGCGATGTGGAACAAATGGGTGTTCCTTGCCGCCCTTGCCGGCATGACCTGCCTGATGCGCGCCAGCGTCGGCGACATCGTCGCCACGGCCACAGGCGACAAGCTGATGCTTGCGATGCTGGAGCAGTGTGCCGCGGTAGCGCGCGCCGAAGGCCAGCCGGTGGCGGCACCGGCGCTGCAGAACTACCGTGCCATGCTCACGCAGGAAGGCTCGCCACTCATCGCCTCCATGCTGCGCGACCTGGAGGCGGGCGGGCCGACCGAAGGGGGGCATATTCTTGGCGCGCTGCTCACGCTCGCGCACTCGCACGGCCTAGAGGCGCCGCTCCTCGAGGCGGCCGCCACGCACCTCGAAGCCTATGCCATGCGCCGGCGCCGCGAGGCGGCGGCTAAGGCTGGTTGAGCACGGCGAGCTCCCACCGAGGCCGCACGGTAAAGGCCTGCGCGCCGCGCGCGAGCGGCGGTGATTGCGCCACGCGCAACGCGGCGGCGAAAGCGATCATGGCGCCGTTGTCGGTGCACAGCTCGAGCTCGGGATAGAAGACGTCGAAGCCGCGCCTGCGGGCCGCGGCCTCGAGTGCGGTGCGCAGCTGCCGGTTGGCGCCTACCCCACCCGCCACCACCAGGCGCCTGAGACCGGTCTGCTCGAGCGCCGCGGCGCACTTGGCCACCAGCACCTCGACGATTGCCTCCTGAAACGCGCGCGCCACGTCGGCGTAGAACTGCTCGTTCGCAACGGTGCCCTTCACCAGCGTGAGGACCGCGGTCTTCAAGCCGCTGAAGCTGAACTCCAGGTCGCCGCTCGCGAGCATCGGCCGCGGAAGCCGGTAGCGTCCCGGCGTGCCCGCCTCGGCCAGCCGTGAGAGCGCCGGGCCTCCGGGATATCCCAGGCCGAGCAGCTTGGCGGTCTTGTCGAAGGCTTCGCCGGCGGCGTCGTCCTGCGTCTCGCCCAGTAGCCGGTAGCGCCCGACCCCGTCCACCTGCATGAGCTGCGTGTGGCCACCCGATACCAGCAGGGCGACGAACGGAAATTCCGGCGGCCGCACCGACAGCAGGGGGGAGAGCAGATGTCCTTCCAGATGGTGGATGCCAAGCGCGGGTACGCCGAGCGCGAACGCCAGAGCGCAAGCGAACCCGGCGCCTACCAGCAGCGCTCCGGCCAGCCCGGGCCCCTCGGTGTAGGCGACCGCACCCAGCTCACCGGTCGCGCACCCGGCCTGTGCGAAGACCTGGCGCGCCAGCGGCACGATGCGCCTGATATGGTCGCGCGAAGCGAGCTCGGGCACCACGCCGCCGTAGGCCTCGTGCATCGCCACCTGCGAGTACACGGCATGCGCGAGCAGACGCGCGGCGCGGCCATCGTACAGCGCGATGCCGGTTTCGTCGCAGGAGGTCTCGATGCCTAGGATGAGCATGGCAGCACGGGGAGGGGCGCCATTCTACCGGGGGACTAGCCTCGCGTCTCGGATTCCGGATATAATTCAAGTCTTTCCGGTCAAACCGAGGGACTGATGCCGACCGTTCGCGTCAAGGAAAACGAGCCGTTCGAAGTGGCGATGCGCCGCTTCAAGCGCACTGTCGAGAAGACGGGCCTGCTCACCGAGCTGCGCGCCCGCGAGTTCTACGAGAAGCCGACCGCCGAGCGCAAGCGCAAGCTCGCCGCCGCAGTGAAGCGTCATCACAAGCGTCTGCGCAGCCAGATGCTGCCGCAGAAGCTGTACTAAGCACCCGCATTCGTCCGGCCGCGGCCGCTCGCCCGAGCGCCCGCGGCCGTTGCTTTTCCGGAGCCCGCCATGGCGCTGAAGGAACGCATCAACGAGGACATGAGGGCGGCCATGCGCGCCAGAGAGGCGGCGCGCCTGTCCGCAATCCGGCTGCTGCTCGCGGCTCTGAAGCAAAAGGAGGTCGATGAGCGCGTCACGCTCGCCGACGCCGACGTAATCGCCATCATCGAGAGGCTGATCAAGCAACGGCGCGAGTCGATCGCGCAGTACGACAAGGCCGGTCGCGCCGACCTTGCAGGAGCCGAGCAATTCGAGATTGGCGTGCTCTCGGCTTATCTGCCGCAGCAGATGTCGGAGGCCGAGGTGGCGCAGGCGGTCGAAGCTGCGGTCGCCGAGTCGGGCGCAGCCGGCGTGAAGGACATGGGCAAGGTGATGGCGGCGCTCAAGGCGCGGCTCGCCGGTCGCGCCGACATGGGCAAGGTGTCGGCGCTCGTCAAGGCCAGGCTCGGCGGCTGACACGCTCCGGGCCGGAGCCCATTTTTCCCGCCGGTGTGGAAAAATGGGGCAGGAAAAGCGGGCCCTGAAACTCATTCCCGGCCCCGGTGTCCCCGTGATCCCCGAAACGTTCAAGCAGGATCTGCTCAATCGAGTCGACATCGTCGAGGTGGTGTCGCGCTACGTGCGGCTGAAAAAGGGCGGCGCGAACTACCTCGGCCTGTGCCCGTTCCACGGCGAAAAGACGCCGTCGTTCACCGTGAGCCCGGCCAAGCAGTTCTACCACTGCTTCGGCTGCGGTGCGCACGGCAATGCAATCGGTTTCCTGATGTCTTACGCGGGCCTCGGCTACGTCGACGCGATCAAGGACCTCGCCGGATCGACCGGGATGCAGGTGCCGGAGGAAGCGCCGCGCACGCGCGAGGAGGCCGTTCGGCGCGAGCGCGAGACCGATCTCTATGGCACGATGGAGAAGGCGATGCACTTCTATCGCGCCGAGCTGAAGAAGTCGCCGCGGGCGATCGAATACCTGAAGCAGCGCGGGCTGAGCGGCGAGATCGCGGCGCGCTTTCGACTCGGCTACGCGCCCGATGACTGGCATGCGCTGAAAGGGGCCTTTCCCGAGTACGCGGACAAGGCCCTGGTCGAATGCGGTCTGGTGATCGAGAGCGAGGACAAGCGCTACGACCGCTTCCGCGACCGCATCGTGTTTCCGATCTTGAGCGCGCGCGGCGCCGTGATCGGCTTCGGCGGCCGCGTTCTCGGTGCGGGAGAGCCGAAATACCTGAATTCCCCCGAGACGCCGCTGTTCGAGAAGGGCCGCGAAGTGTACGGCTTGGTGCAGGCCCGCGAGGCGATTCGAGCGGCGAACAGGGTGCTGGTGGTCGAGGGCTACATGGACGTCGTAGCGCTGGCGCAGTTCGAAGTGGGCTACGCGGTGGCGACCCTCGGCACGGCGACCACACCCGTGCATGTCTCGAAACTGCTGCGCCTGGCCGATGAGCTGGTGTTCTGCTTCGACGGTGATGCGGCGGGCCGTAAGGCCGCCTGGCGCGCGCTGCAGGTGAGCCTGCCGCTCGTAAACGACGCCAAGCCGGTCCGTTTCCTGTTCCTGCCCGATGGCGAGGATCCGGACAGCTACGTGCGCGCGCGCGGAACGGACGCCTTCGAGCGTGCCCTGCGCGAGGCGCAGACGCTTTCAGGGTTCCTGCTGGCCGAGCTGCGCGCTCAGGCCGATCTCGGGACGCCCGAGGGACGTTCGCGGTTCCTGACCGCCGCCAAGCCGTACGTGCAAGAGATCGCCGCCCCGGCCCTCAGGTTGCAGATCTCCAAGGAGGTGGCCGGGCTCGCGAGCGTGTCCCAGGACGAGGCGGAGCGCTTGATGGAGCTGCGCAGCGGCCCCATATACGCAAGAGCGGCGCCGGCGCGAAGCGCGCCGCCCCTGACCGTGGCGCAGGAGCGCAATCTTCTGCGCTGCGTCTTGGCCAGGCCTTCGCTCGCTGCGGAGCTTGACGCGGCTCTGCTCGACGAACGGTTGCCGGAGACGGGGGTTCTGCATGCGCTGGCGGAGTGGGTCGAGGCCACTGACGGGCCCAACCAGGCCGCGGTGATCGATCGGTTCCAGGGTACCCAATTCGAGGAGCTCGTGTTCCAGACCCAGGCTTCCTTGCTCGAGCACGGGCCGGACGAAGATTCCGTCGCGGAGCAGTTCCGGCAAATCCAGCTCGCGCTGCGCATCAAGCGCAAGAACGAGGAGTACGAGCAACTGAAACGACGGGCCACCGGCGGGCAGCCGACCCGGGAGTTGATGGTGGAGCTGGATCAGCGTGCGCGCGAGCTCGCGCAGCTTAAGGGGCAAAGACTGTGAAAGGGCCTTTGCTATAATGTAGGGTTTTCAGAATCAACGCCCTGACCGGCGTCTCGAGAGGCGAGGAATGGCCAAGGACAAGCGCAAATCGCAGGCGAAAGCCGCCCGTGCCGTAAAGATGAAAGCCAAGACAATCAAGAGCTTGAGGCCAAAGAAGGCCGTTCGCGCCCGCCCGGTCGCGAAGAACCCGGTCGCGAAGAAGAAAGCGAACGCCGGGCGTGCGGCAAAGCCCCTGAAGAAGGCGCCTAAGCAGGCCGTGTTGGTCAAGAAGCCGGCGAAGCCAGCGCCGCCGGTGGCCAAGGCGGTGGTGCACCAGTCGCCGAAGGCGCTCGCGCCCAAGGCGGAGGACAAGGGCAACGCGAAAAAGGGCAAGACGCCCATCAAGAGCGCCAAGCAGGCGCTTGAGCTGCTCGAGGCCAAGGTCAACGAGGTTAAGGCGGCCAAGGCCAAGGGCGGTCGCCCCGGGCGGCGGGGCAAGAAAGACGAGTGGCTCAGCGCCCCCGAGCTGCCGAAGGAGGACGCGGAGACGCGTCGCACGCGCCTGAAGAACCTGATCAAGCTCGGCAAGGAACGCGGCTTCCTGACCTACGTCGAGATCAACGATCACCTGCCCGACGACCTGGTCGACGCCGAGCAGATCGAATCGATCATCTCGACCTTCAACGACATGGGCATCCAGGTCTACGACCAGGCGCCCGACCAGGAAGCGCTGCTGATCACCGAGTCGGCACCCGTTGCATCCAATGACGAGGACGTCGAGGAGCAGGCCGAGGCTGCGCTGTCGACCGTCGATTCGGAGTTCGGCCGCACCACCGACCCGGTGCGCATGTACATGCGCGAGATGGGCTCGGTGGAGCTGCTCACGCGTGAGGGCGAGATCGAGATTGCCAAGCGCATCGAAGAGGGCCTGCGCCACATGATCCAGGCGATCAGCGCCTGTCCGACCACGATCGGCGAGATCCTGGTCCTCGCCGATCGGGTCGAGAAGGAAGAAGCGCGCATCGACGAGGTGGTGGACGGCCTGATCGACCCGAACGCCAAGGACGACTTCGACCCGCGCAAGGCGGAGTCGGAGGAGGAAGACGAAGAGACCATCGAGGAGGATGTCGAGGAGGAGGACGACGACGGCGCCGCCGCTTCCGCGAGCCTGCTGCGGCTGCGTGCCGACGCGCTGGAGAAGTTCGTCCGCATCCGGCGCCTGCACGAGAAGACCAAGCGGGTGCTCGAAAGCAAGGGCCCGCGCGACAAGGACTACCTGCGGGTGCGCGACCAGATCTCCAACGAGCTGATGGCAATCCGCTTCACGGCGCGCACTGTCGAGCGGCTGTGCGATAGCGTGCGCGGCCTGGTCGAGGAAATCCGACGCTACGAGCGCGAGATCCACGACATCTGCGTCGACAAGGCGCAGATGCCGCGCCAGCATTTCATCAAGGTGTTCGCCGGGACCGAGGGCTCCAAGCGCTGGCTCTCCGGCGAGGTCGGCGCGGGCCACCCATGGAGCGCGACGCTGACGCGCCTCGAGCCTGCCGTGCTCGAGCTGCTGGGCAAGATCCAGGCGGTGCAGCAGAAGATCGGCATCCCGATCCGTGACCTCAAGGAGATCAACAAGCAGATGTCGACTGGCGAGGCGAAGGCCCGCCGCGCGAAGCGCGAGATGACCGAGGCGAACCTGCGGCTGGTGATCTCGATCGCCAAGAAGTACACCAATCGCGGCTTGCAGTTCCTGGACCTGATCCAGGAAGGCAACATCGGCCTGATGAAGGCTGTGGACAAGTTCGAATATCGCCGCGGCTACAAGTTCTCGACCTACGCGACGTGGTGGATCCGGCAGGCGATTACGCGCTCGATCGCGGACCAGGCGCGCACCATTCGCATTCCGGTGCACATGATCGAGACCATCAACAAGATGAACCGCATCAGCCGCCAGATTCTGCAGGAGACCGGCCAGGAGCCGGATCCGGCGACGCTCGCTGCGAAGATGGAGATGCCCGAGGAGAAGATCCGCAAGATCCTCAAGATCTCCAAGGAGCCAATCTCGATGGAGACCCCGATCGGCGACGACGACGATTCGCACTTGGGCGACTTCATCGAGGATCAGTCCACCATGGCACCGTCGGATGCGGCGACCTACGCCTCGCTGCGCGACGTCACCAAGGAAGTCCTCGACACGCTCACGCCACGTGAGGCCAAGGTTCTGCGCATGCGCTTCGGCATCGAGATGTCCACCGACCACACGCTCGAGGAGGTAGGCAAGCAATTCGACGTGACGCGCGAGCGGATCCGCCAGATCGAAGCCAAGGCGCTGCGCAAGCTGCGCCATCCGTCGCGCTCCGAGCGGTTGAAGAGCTTCCTCGACCAGGAATCCTGACCCGGCGCATCGAGCGAAGAAGCGCCGCGCAAGCGGCCCTTCTTGTTTATGCTTCGTCACGGGGCCGGTAGCTCAGTCGGTCAGAGCAGGGGACTCATAATCCCTTGGTCGTTGGTTCGATCCCAACCCGGCCCACCGCTCCCGCGCACGCCGTTGTGGCGGGCAGTGCATCTGCTGTAAAATCCGCGCCTCCCCGGGGTGGTAGCTCAGCTGGGAGAGCGTCGCGTTCGCAATGCGAAGGTCGGGAGTTCGATCCTCCTCCACTCCACCAGGATTTCCAGGGCCCGCCGTGCGCAGGCCCTTTCTTTGTGCGCAATACCGGGGTGAGTCGCGCGTCAGGAAAGATCGATGGCGTGGCGCTTGAGCACGTCGAGCGGCACGATCGCCAGGGTTTCCTCGTGCGTGGCGGCGAGGATCACCGGCGGCGCCACTCCCGCGTCCAGTGCTTCCTTCCAGCGCCCCGCGCACAGGCACCACCGGTCTCCAGGCTCGAGTCCCGGAAACCCGGCCTCCGGCGCGGGCGTGGACAGGTCGTTGCCGCGCGTCCGGGAGAACGCGAGGAACTCGCGCGTGACCTGCGTGCACACCACGTGGATGCCGACGTCGTCGTAATCCGTATTGCAGCAGCCGTCTCGATAAAAGCCGGTCAACGGATCGAGGCCGCAGGGCGCGAGCGGTTCGCCGAAGACGTTTTTCGCGTCGCTCATGCGCCGATCTTGCGCTCGATGCGGCGCGCGAAAACGGTCATTTCCTTCTCCGCCTGCTTGTCGCCCCTGGCGCGCGCAACGTCGATCCCGCGCCGCCAGGCCTCGAGCGCATCGGCGTCGCGCTCGAGCTCGGCGAGCGCGCGCCCGAGCGCCTTCCACGCCGCCGAGTAGCCCGGGTCGCGCACCACCGCCTCGCGCAGATGCGTGACCGCGGTCTCGCGCCCGCCCGCCTTGAGGTGCTCCAGACCGAGCGAATAGCGCAGCAGCGCCCCGTCGCGCGGCGTGCCGAGCAGCTTCTCCAGGTTCGCAATCAGCGTTGTGCTCATTTCGGCTAAGATAAACGCAGCCGACGAGCTTGATTCTACTCCTGCGAGCGCGCATGAGAACCGCTATCCAGACGAACGACGCCCCCGCCGCCATCGGCACCTATTCGCAGGCGGTGCGCGCCGGCGACGCGGTCTACGTTTCGGGGCAGATCGCACTCGATCCCGCGACCATGCAGCTCGTCGACGGGATCGAGGCGCAGATCCACCGCGTGTTCCGCAATCTCGCGGCGGTCGCTGCGGCCGCCGGCCTCGGCCTCGACGCCGCGGTGCGCATGACCGTGTACCTCACCGACCTCGCCCACTTCGCCAAGGTGAACGAGATCATGGCGCAGTACCTGCAGCAGCCGTACCCGTCGCGCGCGGCGATCGGCGTCGCCAGCCTGCCGCGCGGGGCGCTGATCGAGATCGACTGCATCCTGCACGCCGGTTGAAGCGCGCGCCCGCTCCCGCCGCCAAGCAGCTCGCCAAGCTCGGCCTGCGCACGCGGTTCGACTTCGTCCTGCATCTGCCGCTGCGCTACGAGAACGAAACCGTGCTGTGCGCGCCGCGTAGCGCGCCGCCGGGCAGGCCGGTGCTCGTCGAGGCGCGCGTCGAGCGCAGCGAGGTCGCATTCCGGCCGCGCCGGCAGCTGGTGGTGCACGCGCGTGCGGGCGACGAGCCGCTGGCGCTGCGCTTTTTCAATTTCTACCCGAGTCAGCTCAAGCAGTTCCAGCGCGCGATCGACGAGGGCTTGCTGCTGCGTGCCTATGGCGAGGTGCACCCGGGATGGTTCGGTGCCGAGATGGCGCATCCTCGCTACCGTTTGGTGGCCGAGGGCGAGCCGCTCGCGCAGGCGCTGACACCGATCTACCCGACCACGGCCGGCCTGGGGCAAGCGCTGCTGCGGCGGCTGGTGGCCGAGACGCTCGACGCGTCCGAGCTGGACGACACACTGCCGGAGGCGATGCTCGTGCGCCGTGCGCTGTGGGGTTTCGCGGAGAGCGTGCGCTACTTGCACCGCCCGCCCGCGGACGCCGACCTCGCCGCGCTCGCCGAGCGCACCCATCCCGCGTGGCAGCGCATAAAGTTCGACGAGCTGCTCGCGCAGCAGCTCTCGATGCGCCTCGCGTACCGGGCGCGCCGCGAGCGCGCCGCGCCCGCACTGCCCAGCGAAGGCGCACTGTTGCGCCGCTTCCTTGGAGCGCTTCCTTTTCGGCTGACGCGCGCCCAGGCGCGCGCCATGGCGGAGATCCTGCGCGACATTGCGCAGCCGCATCCGATGCAACGCCTGCTGCAGGGCGACGTCGGCAGCGGCAAGACGATCCTGGCGGCCATCGCCTGCCTCGCCGCCGCAGATGCCGGGTGGCAGGCAGCGGTAATGGCGCCCACCGAGATCCTCGCCGAGCAGCACTTCCGCAAGTTCTCCACCTGGCTCGCCCCGCTCGGCGTGCAGGTCACGTGGCTGCACGGCGGCCTGACCAAAAGCGAGCGCAAGGCGGCGCTGCAGGCGGTGGCGAGCGGGGCGGCGACCGTCGTGGTCGGCACGCACGCGCTGTTCCAGCAGGACGTGGCGTTCAAGGGACTTGGCCTGGCGGTGGTGGACGAGCAGCACCGCTTCGGCGTGCAGCAGCGGCTGCAGCTGCGCAAGAAAGGTGAGGACGCGGCCGCGAAGCGGCGAGTCGTGCCGCACCAGCTGATGATGAGCGCGACGCCGATCCCGCGGACGCTATCGATGAGCTATTACGCCGATCTCGACGTGTCGGTGCTCGACGAGCTGCCGCCCGGGCGCAGGCCGGTCGCGACGCGCCTGGTCTCGAGCGCGCGCCGTCAGGAGGTGCTGGAGCGGATCCGCGACGCCTGCGGCGAAGGGCAGCAGGCTTACTGGGTCTGTCCGGTGATCGAGGAATCGCCAGAGCTCGACCTGCAGGCGGCACTCGAGACGCACGCCGAGCTGAGCGCCGAGCTGCCGGGGCTGCGGGTGGGCCTGGTGCACGGGCGCATGCCGCCGGCGGAAAAGGCCGCGGCGATGCGCGCCTTCGCCAGCTGCGCCGCCCAGCTCCTGGTCTCCACCACAGTAATCGAAGTGGGCGTGGATATACCGAACGCCTCGCTCATGGTGATCGAGCACGCCGAGCGCTTCGGGCTGGCGCAGCTGCACCAGCTGCGCGGCCGGGTCGGCCGCGGCGCGCGCGACAGCGTGTGCATCCTGCTCTACCAGGGGCCGCTCTCACCGGGCGCGCGCGGGCGCCTCAAGGTGATCTTCGAAAACGCCGACGGCTTCGAGATCGCGCGCCAGGACCTGCTGCTGCGCGGCCCCGGCGAGTACCTCGGCGAGCGCCAGAGCGGAGCGCCGCTGCTGCGCTTCGCCGACCTCGAGCGCGACGAGTCGCTGATCCGCGCGGCGCGGGAGGCGGCCGAGGAGTTGCTCGCGAGCGCGCCCGAGCGCGCCCGGCGCCACATGGAACGCTGGCTCGCCGGGCGGCAGGACTACCTGCGCGTCTGAGCTATCCTAGCGCCGTGGACCTCGCCCTCATCCTCAAGCGGCTCGACGCCTACGAGCGCCTGACGCGGCTCGACAAGCCGATCGGCACGTTGCTGCTGCTGTGGCCCACGCTGTGGGCGGTTTGGTTGGCCGCGCGCGGCACGCCGCACCTCGACGTGGTGATCATCTTCGCCCTCGGCACGCTGCTCATGCGCTCGGCGGGTTGTGCAATGAACGATTTCGCCGACCGCAAATTCGATCCGTACGTTGAGCGCACGCGCGGACGGCCGCTCGCCGCCGGGGAGATCGAGGCCGCGGAGGCGCTCGCTGTGGGCGCCACGCTGGCGCTGCTTGCGTTCTGCCTGGTGCTGTTCACGAACCACTTCACCATTCTGCTCTCGGTGGCGGCGCTCGCGGTCGCCGTCACCTATCCGTTCACCAAGCGGTTCTTCGCGCTACCGCAGGCTTACCTCGGTATCGCCTTTGGCTTCGGAATTCCGATGGCCTATGCCGCAACCCTGAACCGGCTACCGGCGCAGAGCTGGGCGCTGCTGGCGGCGAACGTATTCTGGGCGCTCGCCTACGACACCGAGTACGCGATGGTCGATCGCGACGACGACGCGAAAATCGGCATCCGCACCTCGGCCCTGACCTTCGGGCGCTTCGACGTTGCCGCAGTGATGCTGTGCTACGCAGCGGTGCTTGCAATCCTGACCGGGATCGGCGCGGCACTTCGCCTGCGCTGGCCGTATTACGGCGGTCTCGCGATCGCCGGAGCGCTCATGCTCTATCATTACTTCCTGATCCGCGGGCGCTCGCGCAGCGGTTGCTTCAAGGCTTTCATGCATAACAACTGGGTTGGCGCGGCGATATTCGCCGGCATCATGCTCTCGTTCCCCATTCGTATGGTCTGGCGATGACTCCGATGACGCAAGAAGACGTACTCAGCACGTTCGATTTTCACAGCGGGACGCTGCGCGGCGCCCGCTTCGCGCTGTATCCGGCCAGGCTCGTGTATCACGCAGGCACCTGCATCGAGAGCATCCAGCTCGGCGCCGTCGGCGCGGTGCGGGTGGCATTCGAGCGCGAAGGGCGCAAACTCGGCTGGGCGGTGGTGCTCGCGCTGCTGGCGCTCGTGCTGTTTCTGGTTTCCGGGCCGCTCGCCGCATGGGGCAACGGCGCGGCGGCCGACGTGCTTCAGCAAATGCGCCAGGGCAGCAGCGGCGCCGGACACGGCGTGGGCACCATCCTTCTGAGCATGCTGCATGCGCTCACCCAGGTGGCGGAGCTCTTGCCGGTCGCAGCGGTGCTGCTTGGCGCGTGGGCGCTCGCCTGGGCGATTCTGGGCTGGATCGGTTTCACCATGCTGACGCTGATCGTCGGCCCGGTAGAGCGTACTTATGCGGTGCGCGGGCGCAACACGAGAATGATCGATTTCTCCGAGGCGATCAGCGCTTGCGTGTCCCAGTTGCGCCGCTAAGGCGATGCGCTACGGCGATCTGAGGGAATTTCTCGCGCAGCTCGAAGCGCTGGGGGAGCTGAAGCGCGTGGCGGTGCCGGTGTCGCCCCGGCTCGAGATGACCGAGATCTGCGACCGGGTGCTGCGCGCGGGCGGCCCGGCGATCCTGTTCGAGAAGCCGACGGGACATTCGATCCCGGTTCTCGGCAACCTGTTCGGCACGGTACGCCGCGTCGCGCTCGCGATGGGCGCCGAGGACCCGGCTGCGCTGCGCCAGATCGGCACGCTGCTGGCCGCCCTGCGCGAGCCCGAGCCGCCGCGCGGCGTACGCGACCTGTGGGACAAGCTGCCCGAGCTGCGCCAGCTCGCCGCCAAGGTCTTCGACATGGCGCCCAAGACGCTCTCGAGCGCCCCCTGCCAGGAGATCGTCTGGGAGGGCAAGGACCTGGACCTGTCGCGTCTGCCGGTGCAGATGTGCTGGCCCCAGGATGCCGGGCCGCTCATCACGTGGGGGTTGACGGTGACGCGCGGGCCGCACAAGCCGCGCCAGAACCTCGGCATCTACCGCCAGCAGGTAATAGGACCGAACCGGGTGATCATGCGCTGGCTCGCGCATCGCGGCGGCGCGCTCGACTTCCGCGACCACGCGCTGGCGCAACCCGGCACGCCGTTCCCCGTGGCGGTGGCGCTGGGTGCCGATCCGGCGACGATTCTTGCCGCGGTGACTCCGGTGCCGGACACGCTCGGCGAGTACCAGTTCGCGGGCCTGCTGCGCGGGGCGCGCACCGAGCTGGTCGAATGCCTGGGAAGCGCGCTTCAGGTGCCCGCGAGCGCCGAGATCGTGCTCGAAGGCGCGATACATCCGGAGGACACGGCGCTCGAAGGCCCGTTCGGCGACCACACCGGTTACTACAACGAGGTCGAGCGCTTCCCGGTGCTCACGCTTGAGCGCATCACCATGCGCCGCGAGCCGATCTTCCACTCGACCTACACCGGCAAGCCGCCGGACGAGCCGGCGATGCTCGGCATGGCGCTGAACGAGGTGTTCGTGCCGCTGCTCGTCAAGCAGTTTCCGGAGATCGTGGACTTCTATCTGCCGCCGGAGGGATGCTCGTATCGGCTCGCCGTCGTGAGCATGCGCAAGCAGTACCCGGGTCACGCGAAGCGGGTCATGTTCGGGGTCTGGAGCTACCTGCGCCAGTTCATGTACACGAAGCTGATCGTGGTGGTCGACGACGACGTCGACGTACGCGACTGGAAGGAAGTCGTGTGGGCGCTCGTCACGCGCGTCGACCCGGCGCGCGACACACTGATCGCCGAGAACACGCCGATCGACTACCTCGATTTCGCGAGCCCGGTCTCGGGGCTCGGCTCGAAGATGGGCATCGACGCGACCAACAAGTGGCCGGGAGAAACGACGCGCACCTGGGGCCGGCCGATCGCCATGGATGCGGCGGTGAAGAGCCGGGTCGACCAGCTGTGGGGTGAGCTGGGGCTATAAGTCACCGACTGAAAAGAATCGCGCGAGCCTGGGGCTTGTGGCCCCGGCTCGCGCCCAAGGCGCCGCCGCGCGTTGGGAGGAGGAAAAGATGCGGCGGCGAGAACTGTCAGGCGCGTCGGCCGATCACCAGGCCGACCAGCACTCCGACCGCAGCGGCGATGCCGGCGATCTTCCAGGGATTCTCGTGGGCGTAGCGGTCGGTCGCCGCGGTGGCCGCGCTCGCCTTCTCGCGCACCGCCTGGTCGGCCTCGCTCAGACGCTGGCGCGCGGCACGCACGCTCTCCTCGAGGCGGGGGCGCAGGCTCTTGACGCGCTCGCTGGCGTCGCTCGCGGTGGCCTTGAGCAATTCTTCGGCGTCCGAGATCACGGCCCTCACGTCGGCGACCAGCTTGTCTCGGGTCACGGTTACGGTATCCATCGCCTCGCCCCTCGCGTTCGAATTTACTGACATGCAGTCTAGGGTCGTTCGCGCGGTCCCGGTTTGACCAGGATCAAACGGGATGCGCGGCCCCTTCAATGGGGAGCGCTGACTCGGACCCAGTCGAGCAGTGCCTCGATCGCGGGCTCGGCGGCCGCGGCGTCGGGAGCGTTGACCAGCATGACCACGACATGGCGCTCGCCGGCGCGGCCGAGCACGTAGCCTGCGATTGCGCGCACGCCGTCGAGCGTACCGGTCTTGATGTGCGCATACCCGGCGGCCGGATCGCCGTGCATGCGCCGTTTCATGGTTCCATCGACCGCCACCACCGGCAGCGAGGAAACGAGCTCCGACATCACCGGGCTGCGGTACGCCGTCAGCAGCACCTCGGCCAGGCTCCGCGCGCTGATGCGCTCCACGCGCGACAAGCCCGAGCCGTTTTTCATCACCAGGTCGGGGAGTTCGAGGCCCGCCTGCGCCAGCGTGGCGCGCACGGCGGCGAACGCCGCCTCCGGCGTTGCCGGCGGACCGGCGGCGGATTCGGCGCCGAGCGTGAGGAAGATCTGGCGCGCCATCACGTTGTTGGAGAACTTGTTCATGTCGCGCACGACGTCCGCGAGCGGCGGGGATTCGTGCGTGTAGATGAGGCGCGCCGTGGGCGGAACCGTCGCTTCGCGCAGCGTGCCTTCCCAGCTGCCGCCGAGCTCCTGCCACAGCTCGCGGAACACGCCCTCCAGGTAGCGGGCATGCGTGAACAGCGCGACGTACGAGGTCTTGTCGCCGCACGCCGCCGCGTACTCGCCGGTGAACAGCACGTGCACTGGGCCGCCGTCTTCGCCGCCGCTGCCGAACTGCGCACCGAGCCTTTGCTTCCAGTCGCCGCAGGCGCCATTCGCGAGCCGCAGCGTGCTCACCACGTGCAGGTCCTCGGGGTGGGGCTCCGCGACGACGCGCACGGCGCCGCGCTCCGGCTCGGGCAGGAACTCGAAGCGCACCGACTTGAAGTTGAGCAGCAGCGCATCGGGCCCCACGTTGTAGGGGCGAAGCGGCTCGTCGTCGAAGCCCGCTGGGTCGTGTCCGGACACGCCGAAATAGCTGCGGTCGAGCACCAGGTCGCCGCGCACGTCGCGCACGCCGCGCGCACGCAGGCTGCGCAGCATCATCCAGAAACGCTCGAGCGTGAGATCCGGATCCCCGTAGCCCTTGAGCACCAGGTCGCCGTGCAGCACGCCGTTGCTCAGCGCGCCGTCGGTGTAGGCCTCGGTCTTCCATCGGTAGGCCGGTCCGAGACGCTCGAGCGCGGCGAAGCTGGTCACCAGCTTCATCACCGAAGCCGGATCCATCGGCACGCCGGGGTTCAAGCTGAGCGCGGGACGGCGCGCACGCACGCCCTGGACCACGACTGCGACGCTCGACTGCGGAATGCGCGCCTCCTGCAGCGCCCGGGCGACCGTGGCAGGCAGAGGCCGTGCGTCGGCAGTTGCCGGGAGGGTCGCTGCCACGCTCCAAAGCAGGCCCAGGAGAAGTCGGAGGGTACGTCGATGCACGGGCGAATTCTATTTTAGTGGTGCAGGGTTAGCATTTGAGTGTGCGCTCACACACATGAATCCTCGTGCGGCGTCCGCGCCACGCGCCGCCGCGATCGTTCAGGCATGTCGACGCGCCGAATGCCAAGAGAGAAAATGGTTGGTCCCTATTGAACGATGCGGTTCAGATGGCTGTGCGGGATGGACTCGCGCCCACGGATGCTCTGGCCAGGTTGAGCTTGCCTGTTGACGACGGGGAAGCGTTTGCGGCGATGCTGCGCGATGAACTCGACAAGCTAACCGTGTACAACTGCGCTAGGTATAGACTCGTGCCATCTGTCGTAGAGCGTTGGCGCAGTAGCCGACAGCAGACCTAATCAATCGGGAGACTCCAAGCGAGGCCCCACCGACCCGAAGGGTCCTGAAATATGAGCGGGCGCGCGCAAATCGATGTGGTCGGGGTGCAATTCTGATCACGCTTGCTGAGGTTTAGGCGGCGAGGTCCCTCAGAAAGCGCGAGCAGATTTCAATATAGCTCAGTGGGCAGCAGTCGGCGGATCGAGCTTGGCGATGCGTTCGAGGAATAGGGTTTGTAACTCGGAGTCGAATTCTGCGGAGTGTGCGCGCATGAATTCGACCACCTTGCGGTAGCACTCGGCGGCCTCGCGGTTCTGGCCGCGCGCTTCATACACCATGCCGAGCCGATTATAGCCGTCGGGAACTTCGGGGTAGCGAGCCCGTAAGTCGCGGGCGGCTTGTTCCGCCTCATCGAGACGGCCGGCGTGGATCAGGTCGACCACGCTGTTGGAGGCCTCGTTGAGTTCTTCGGCTTCTTGCATCGCGGCCGCGAGATCCTCGATGCGGGCACGTTGCTCCTCCTGCAGGGCGGCGCGCTTAACCTGCACGGCGGCCTGTTCTTTGTCCATGCAGCAGCGCTTGTATTTGTGCCCGCTGCCGCAGGGGCAGGGATCGTTGCGACCGATCTTTGGCATAGTGTGGCCGACTTTACCAAAACTGGAGCCGGCACCCAACCCGGCCCGTCTCCGGCCTAAACCCCGAGCGCTGCTGGGCGCGCCCGCACAATTTCGGCACACGTGACCGCTGGGTGGTTGGCACGATCAGCGAGCGGCGGATTGCAAAAGCGTCCCTGCGGATGCAACAAGGGACAGAAGTCTAGAGGTGGCTTCAAAGGCGCGCTCGGCCTGCACGCGCACGACTGCGACCTCAACGTTGTCGAGATTCTGGATCGGTCGGTCAGGTGCGCGCTTTAGAGGTGATGTCTCTGTCGCTGTCTGCATAGCGTTCCGCGATGGCATAGAACTCGTCCTGAATTTGGGCGAACGCATCCACCATGTTGGGGTCGAAGTGGCTGCCGCGTCCCTCGAGGATGATGGAAACCGCCTGCGCGTGCGGAAATGGCTGTTTATAGACGCGCCGCGAGATCAGCGCGTCGTAGACATCTGCGACGGCCATCAGGCGTGCGGACACTGGGATCGCATCGCCCGCGAGACCCGCCGGATAGCCAGAGC
>Ga0307374_10004976_pt1 | contig 21800 bp, 22 predicted proteins | sample OX3MG_FD_202532 | JGI IMG/M metagenome (GOLD analysis project Ga0307374, IMG submission 202532) | Soil microbial communities from Risofladan, Vaasa, Finland - OX-3 | ecosystem: Environmental > Terrestrial > Soil > Coastal area > Acid sulfate soil | place: Finland: Risofladan, Vaasa | collected...
ATATGCAATTCCTGCCCGGCGGCGGCCAATCCGGCAAGCACCGGCATATGTGGGAAGAGGTCGCCTTCGTCGCCGAGGGCTCGGGCTACGACCTGCATTGGGATTTGAAATTCGATTGTCTCGATCAATTCGAATGGTCGTGGGAAACCGAGCCGAAAAAGATCGAGTGGTCGCGCGGGGATTTCCTTTACGTCCCGCCTTTCACGGCGCATCAGCATTTCAATGCCGACGCGCACAGCGAGGCGCGGCTGATCGTCATCAGCAACCGCATCGTGCGCGAGATGGGCTTCGACTGGCTCGATCAGCTCGAGCACGCGCCGGGATTCTAAAAAGATAAAGGGGGAGGATATGCGGATTTTCGGGATAGCGGCCGCCGCGATTGTCGCGCTGGTCGCGCATAGCGCTCACGCGGCCGATGCCGTCGCGAGTTTCTATAAAGGCCGCACCGTCACGATCGACATCGGCTACAGCGCCGGCGGCGGCTACGACATCTACGCCCGCGTGCTGGCGCGCCATCTCGGCGACCACATTCCCGGGAAGCCCGACGTGGTGCCGCAGAACATGCCGGGCGCCGGCAGCCTCAAAGCCGTCAACTATCTTTACAACATCGCGCCCAAGGACGGCACGGTGATTGCGACCTTCGCGCGCGGGCTTGCGATGCAGCCGCTGTTCGATAAGACCGGTATCGCATTCGACGCGCAAAAGCTCAACTGGATCGGCAGCATCACCAACGAGGTCAGCGTCTGCGCCTTCCGCGCCGATTCCGGCATCAAGACCTGGCACGACATGCTGACCAAATCCTACACCGTCGGCGGCACCGGCTCGGGCTCGGACACGGACGTGTTCCCCGACGTGCTGCGCAACCTGTTTCACATGAAGATGAAGCTCGTGACCGGCTATCCCGGCGGCGAGGATGTGGTGCTCGCGGTGGAGCGCGGCGAGGTCAACGGCCGCTGCGGCTGGTCTTGGTCGAGCCTCAAGAGCCGCAACTACGCGCTCTACCAGAAAAAGGAAATCGTGATCCCGGTGCAGCTCTCGCTCAAGAAGCATCCGGACCTGCCCGACGTGCCGCTGATCATGGATCTGACCACCGATCCGCAGCAGACCGCGGCGCTGAAGCTGATTTTCGGCCGCCAGACCATAGCGCGCCCCTATGCCGCGCCGCCCGGCCTGCCGCCCGAGCGCGTCGCCGCGCTCCGCAAGGCATTCGACGACACGATGAAGGACCCAGCGTTCCTCGAGGAAGCGCAGAAGACCGCGCTCGAAGTTCAGCCGGTCTCGGGCCAAGAGGTGCAGGCGCTGGTCGCCGAAATCTATCGCTCGTCGCCGGCCGTGGTGAAGATCGCCGCCGACGCGGTGAAGGGCGCGAAGTGATCGATCGCCGTAGCGAGGCGGAAGTAACGACGGCTAGGCGCATTTCTTAAAGAATGCCGCAAGCTTCGCCGCGACTTCCTGGGGTTTTTCGGTGTGAAGCGCGTGGCCGGTCTCAGCCATTGCGTCGAGCGTCGCGTATCTGATCGGCTTTTGATAAAGCTCGGCGCAGGCGAAGGGACAGATCTCGTCGTTCTTTCCCCAAACGAACAAGGTCGGGACGTCGATGCGATGCAGCCAATAGGGTAACTGCGGATTGTTGAGCCGCGGGTTCCAGGCGAGCCGTGCCGCCGCCGCGCGGTTCTGGAGCTGAACATCCTGGTCCATCGTCGCGAGAAGCCTCAGCCGCTCCTCGACCAGCCGCTGATCGAAGAACATGTGGCGCGCATGCTCTTCCGGCGACCACAGGAAGATGTCGCCGAACGGTACGGTCGGCGAGCGCACGCCGGCCGGCGCCAAGAGGCTGAGGCTCTTCAAGCGCGCGGTGTTGCGCACCGCGATCTCGGCCGCCGCCCAGCCGCCGAGCGAATGGCCGACGAGATGGACGTGTTTGAGATCGAGCTTCTCCAGCACGTCGAGATAGAAGTAAGCGAGATCGCCCATGCCCAGCATCCATTCGGGAATCTGCGAGCGGCCGAAGCCCGGATGCTCGGGCGCGATCACGCGATGGCGCTCGGCGAGGAGTTGCAGCAGCGGACTCCAATTCGAGCCGCCGGCGCCGTGGAGGAACAGCACGGTCTCACCTTTTCCTGCCTCGAAAAGATGCAGCTTGGTGCCGTTGACGTCGATCGTCGATTCCTGCATCCGCTTTCCTCCCCGCGTGTTCGCGACGATAGAAAGCGCGCCGGTTGCATGCAAGGTCGCGAGCGGCGCATAGTGGCCAAGACCGGAGGTTTGATCATGCACAAACTCGCCATTCCGCCTGCCATTATCGAGCGCGTGATCGCGCGCCGTGGCAAGGAGCATGTGTTCGACGATCTCGACCCCACCCGCACCGCGCTGATCGTCGTCGACATGCAGAACGGCTTCATGCTGCCCGGCGTGGCCTTCGCCGAGATCAAGGCCGCGCCGACGATCGTCCCGAACATCAATCGCCTTGCGGCGTCGCTGCGCGCGGCCGGCGGCACGGTGGTGTGGATCGTCACGACATATACCAAAGAGGTCGAGAGCGAATGGTCGACCTATTATCGTCTCTCGACCCCCGTCAATGGCGCCATGCGCAGCGCGGCGCTGACCAAGGGGAGCAAAGGCCACGAAATCTGGGCCGGGCTTGAGGTGAAGCCCGGCGATCCGATCGTCGAGAAGAAGCGCTTCTCGGCTTTCATCCAAGGATCGAGTTCGCTGGACCAAGTGCTGCGCGCCCGCGGCATCGACAATCTGCTGATCACCGGCACCGTCACCGGCGTCTGCTGCGAATCGACCGCGCGCGACGCGATGATGCTGAACTACAAGGTGACGATGGTCACCGACGGCAATGCGTCCTATAGCGATGAAGAGCACAACAACGCATTGACCGCGTTCTACGGCACCTTTGGCGACATCATGCCCACCGACATGCTGATCGGCCTGATCGCGAAGAACGGCAAGCAGCAGGCCGCGGAGTAGCTGGCCTCATCCTTCGAGACGCCCGCTACGCGGGCTCCTCAGGATGAGGAAAAAGTGAAAACCTCACCCTGAGGAGCGATCCGGAGGATCGCGTCTCGAAGGGTGACTTATTTCACTCCGTCTCGTCCGGCCGGAATTTGGTCTCGGGCTTCAGCCCTTTGCGGCGCTGCTGCTCGCTGATGCGGCCGTTCTCGAGATAGCGGCCGGCCGCGGCGCGCGCGGCCGCTTCATCCCACTCCGGCGACCAGTCGCCGAGGGAATACCCGAACCACGGCGCCTCGGGCCGCAATGCGGGCAGGCCGAGCTTTTCCCAGATCGCCTTGGCACGATCCATGTATTCGCGTTTCGGCAGCGCCAGCGGCGGCATATCGCCTTTCGCCGTCGCATCCATCAGCAAGGTCGAATCCTCGTCGTTCTCGGCTTCGCGCTTCGGCCCGTGGCCCTGGCCGCGATGCGCGACGGTCTGCACGTCCTCGACCGGGTTCATGCGATAGGCCATCGCCCACAGGATCGCGTCGGCATTGTCGGGATCGATGTCCTCGCTGACGGCGATGGTGATCTTGCCCATGTCGCCCTTGAAGAAGGCGGCGCCGTGGAGCGCGCGCCACACTTCGGTGCGCGGCGTGGCCTTCGCGACCACGATGATCGTGACGCGCAGCAGCCCGGTCAGTTTCTCGTGCAGCGCGACGCGCTTCACGCCCTTGATGCCGAGCGTGTCGCGCAGATGCGCGAGGAACAGCGGCTCGTAAGAGACGCGCTTGATGACGCTCGATTCCGACGGCGCGACCTGGCTGATATAGGACGGGATGATCGCGTCGCGGCGATGGGTGATCGCAGTCACGCGCATCGGCATGTTGAATTCCTCGAGCGCGATATGGCCGTGGCTCTCGCCGAACGGCGCCTCCGGCTCGAGATACTCGGTGTCGATCAGCCCTTCGATCACGACCTCGGCCTCGGCCGGCACCAGGAGATCGACGGTGCGCGCGCGCACCACATTGATCGGCGCGCCGGCGAGGCCGCCCGCGACTTTGAACTCGTCCATATCGAGCGGCAGCTTTTGCGGCCCCATGAAGGCGACATAAGGCGGACAACCGAGCACGATCGCGCAGGGCATGGTCTTGTCGCCGCGCTTCTGGTGTTTCAGATAATGCTGATAGCCGCCGGCGCCGCCGACCCGCGTCGCCATACGCACGACGAGCCGATCCGGCGCTTTGAGCGCCGCCCGATACGTGCCCATGTTCTGCACCAGCGTCTCGGGGTCGCGGGTGATGACGTTGGTTGCGGTGAGCGTCGGCGCGGCATCGAAGCCCGGCGTCGAGATCGGGATCGGCAGGGCATCGAGCCCATGCCCCTCGCCTTCGAGGTCCTTGCCCTCGATCACCACCTCGTGGCACGGCGCGTCGTTGACGATGCGCGGCGCGACCGGGTTGGCGATCGCGTGCTCCCACTTCGCATCGATCGCCTCGACCGGCGCGCCCATGCCGATCGAATAGATCGCGCGATTGGCGGCGATGGCGCCGACGACGACCGGCATGTCGTATTTGCGCCCGCGACCGTCGACGATGTTGGTGAAAAGGAACGCCTTGCGCTCGTCTTCGGCCATGCCGCCGACGAATTGCCAGCGCACCAGCGGATGCAGCTCGGCATCCTTGTCGATCTTCGCGTCGATGGTGACGAGCAGGTTCTTGGCCTTGAGCGCGGCGAGGTGATCGTGGAGATCGGGATAGCCGCGCGACGATGCGCTCACAGCGTCGCCCCGCACTCGCAATCGATCTTGAAAATGCGCGCCGCAGTCTCGCCCAGAATGGCGCGGCGCTCGGCAACCGTGAGCGGGGTCTCCTCGATTACCTTCACCGGATCGGGATCGCCGATCGGGAACGGGAAATCCGAGCCGAGACACACCTTGTCGCTGCCGGCGACATCGCACAGATAGCGCAGCGCCCGCGGCTCGAACAAAACGCTGTCGAAATAGAGCTTCTTGAATTCCGCTTCGACATCGGCGTATTCGCCTTTGTGGATGGCGGTGTTGCGCTTGAAGCGGCCGAGCGCGTAGGGCAGCGCAGCGCCGCCATGCGAGATCAGCAAGGTCATGTCGGGATAGCGCGTCAGATGGCCGGCGAACATCAGCCGCGCCAGCGCGATCGAGGTGTCGGAGACGCGCCCCACCGCGTTCATCAGGTCATAATCGTTCACCCGGTCGTCGCCGCAGACGAACATCGGGTGCACCATCAGCGTGACCTTATGCGCGTTGCACGCTTCCCAGAACGGGTTGAGATCGGGATCGTCGAGCTTGCCGAGCTGGCCTTTGGGCTGCGTGCCGATCATCGCGCCGTGAAAGCCCTGGCCGAGCGCCTCTTCGAGCACTTGCGCCGCAAGCTTGCCGCTTTGCAGCGGCACGCAGGCCAGGGGCTTCAGCGCCGCCAGCGGCTTGATGTCGTTGAGCATGGTCTCGTTCATGAACCGGCACCAATCGGCGCCCTCGGCCGGTGGCAGCTCGTAGCCGAAAATGTCGAGCCAAGAGCCGACGAGCTGGAAATTCACCCGCGCCTTGTCGAGCCATTCCTTGCGCTTCTCCAGATCGACCAGCAGCGGCCCGACCGGCCGCGACGGCGGCGCACCGCCGAAGACGAAGCGCATGCCGGGCTTTTCGTTGATGACCTTGACCGACGGAAACAGCCGCCGCTGCGCCGCCAGGCCTTCGAGGAAAGAGCCGGGAACGAAATGGCCATGCGTATCGATGTTCAATGAAGCCTCCTATCCAACTCAACATTAGTTCGTCGTTCCCGCGAAAGGGGGAACCCAGGATAAGCGACGCGCTGTTTCCCTGGATCCCGGCTTTCGCCGGGATGACGAAGAACGGTATGCGTCCACCCCTGTAAGCTCACGCTTTGTTCTCCGCCGCGATCAGATCGCCGAGCAAGCCCGGCGTCATCGGCAGCTCGGCGATCGAGAGCCCCAGCGGCGCCAGCGCGTCGTTGACGGCGCATGATATCGCGGCCGGGGCGCCGAGATAACCCGCCTCGCCCGAGCCTTTCTGGCCGAAGACGGTGAGCGGCGACGGCGTGCAATGATCGACGATCGCGACATCCGGCACCTCATGTGCCGAGGGCATGAGATAATCCATGAACGTGCCGCTCAAAAACTGCCCGGTGTCGTCGTAGCGAAAGCGCTCGTAAAGCGCGGCGCCGATGCCGTGCGCGATCCCGCCATAGGTCATGCCGTGGACGATGTCGGGGTTGATCATGGTGCCGCAATCATGCCCGACGACGTAGGGCCCGAGCGTCACCTGGCCGGTGATGCGATCGATCTCGGCGTAGACGACATGCACCTCGAAGGCATAGCACGGGTACATCTGCACCCGGCCGTCGGGACCGGGCAAGCTGCCGCCGGTCGGCACTTCGAGGACGTGGGTCGCCTGCAAGCCCGGCTCCATGCCGGGCGGCAGCTCGTGAAATTTGCGATGCGCGATCTCGGCGATCGCTTCCCAGGAGATTTTCTTCGCCGGATCGGCACGCAGCGACACCGCACCGTCGCGGTATTCGACATCGCCCACCGCCGCGCCGAGCTTGTGCGCGCCGATTTCGGTGATGGTCGCCTTCAGCTTCTTCGCCGCGCCCGCCGCAGCGCCGCCGAGCATGATCGCCATGCGGCTGCCGACCGGGCTGTTCGAGGGCAGCGCCGAGAGCGAATCCGCGCGCACCACGCGGATCGATTCCGGCTCGCACTCCAGCACCTCGCCCACCACGGTCGCCGCCAAGGTCTCGTGGCCTTGGCCCGCCGAGGACGTGTTCATGGACACCACGATCGCGCCGGCCGCGTCGATCTTGACGCTGCACGCCTCCATCCAGGTGGTGGTCTCATTCTTGGGGTTGAACAGCGGCTCGAACGCGGAATTGCCGCCCGAGGGCTCGAGGCAGGTGGCAACGCCGATGCCCGCGAGCTTGCCCGCCCGGCGCGCGGCGTCGCGGCGCGCGACCAGCGCCGGATGATCGGCGGCAGCGAGCGCCTTTTCCAAGACCGCGTGATAGTCGCCGCTGTCGTAGCTGCTGCCGGAGGGGATGGTGTAGGGAAACTCGTCGTGGCGAATGAGATTGGCGCGGCGCAGGGCGAGACGATCCATGCCGAGCGCCGCCGCTACCCGATCGACCGCGGTCTCGAGCGCGAAATTCGTGGGCGCCTGGCCGAAGCCGCGCACGGCTTCCTGCGGCGTCTTGTTGGTGGTGACGCTGATCGCCTCGTACTCGACCGAGTTGACGCGATAAGGTCCGCAGATCGCGCCGACCGGCTTACCCAATTGTAGCGGCGCGCGGCCGGCATGCGCGCCGCAATCGTCGAGCGCGCGAATTTTGAGCGACCGAATGATGCCGGCGCGGCTGAACGCGACCGCCATGTCGAAGATGCGGTCGGGCCCCTGTGCGTCGCCGCCGCGCATGTTCTCGAGCCGGTCCTCGATCAGCCGCATCGGCGCATCGAGCTGGCGCGCGAGAAAGCCGGCGAGGATCGCATGCTTCAAGCCGCGCTTGACGCCGTAGGAGCCGCCGACATCGACGTCGTAATGGACGCGCACGCCGTTGCCCGAGAGCCGCAACGCGCGCGCGAGCTGGTCGGCGAATTTCGGCATCTGGATCGAGGCCCAGACGTCGAGCAGTTGCTGCGCCGGGTCCCATTGCGCGACGACGCCGAAGGTCTCGATCGGCACCGTCGAGCTGCGATGCCAGCGGGCGCGGAACGACAGGGTTTGATCCGCGGCGGCGAAATCCTCCGCGACCGGACCCCACACCCATTTCTTCTGGAACAGCACGTTCGAGCCATGCTCGGGATGGATCGCTGGCGCATCGGCGCGCATCGCCGCTTCCGGATCGGTGACCGGCGTCAGCGGCTCGTAATCGATCTCGACCAGCTCGGCGGCGTCTTCGGCGACGGCGCGGCTCTCGGCGACTACGGCCACGACCCATTCGCCAACATAGCGCGCGAATTGATGCGCCAGCGGCCAGCGCCGCAGCTTAGGCGCATCGAGCCCGCTCATCATCGCCTCGGTGCCGGCGGCCAGCTCGGCGCCGGTCAGCACCGCGCGCACGCCGGGCAGCGCCAGCGCCGCTTTGGCGTCGATGCCGCGGATGCGCGCGAACGGATAGGGACTGGCGGCGAGCGCGACATGCACCATGCCGGGGATCGCCAGATCGGCGACGAAGCGGCCGGCGCCGGCGATGAAGCGGCGATCCTCTTTCGGGCGGCGCTTCTTGGCGATGTAGCGAAAGGCTTGCTCAGCCATCTTGGCGTGTCGCCTCTTGTCCGAGCGCCGCGTTCATGCCCTGGAGCCGCGTCGCCGCGAGCTTGATCGCCTCGATAATCTGTTTGTAGCCGGTGCAGCGGCAAAGATTGCCGCCGATCGCGTCGCGGATCGCCTCGTCCGACGGTGCGCGGTTTTGCGCCAGCAGCGCATGCGCCGCGATCAGCATGCCGGGCGTGCAGAAGCCGCATTGCAGCGCGTGCGTCTCCCAGAAGCAGTCTTGCAGCACGCTCAAGCCGCCCGGCTCGGGCGCGAGGCCCTCGACCGTGGTGATGGTCGCGCCGTCGGCCTGCACCGCGAAGATCAGGCAGGAGCGCATCGGCCGGCCGTCGACGAGGATCGAGCAGGCGCCGCAAACGCCATGCTCGCAGCCGGCATGCGTGCCGGTGAGCCGCAATTGATCGCGCAGAAAATCGACGAGTGTGAGGCGCGCCGGCACGGTCGCCCGGTAGGCCCGGCCATTGACGGTCAGCGCGATATCGTGCTCCGACATGATCAGATAATCGCCGATAAACCCTCTCCGCCGCGATAGCGGGGGAGAGGGAGACCGCCGCCATCGAGCGGCGGCCGGGTGAGGTGGGACGATGACCATCGAATGTGGGGCGCCGATGGTGCACGACCGTTAGCGGAGCCGTCCCACCTCACCCGCTTCGCTTCGCTCGGCACCCTCTCCCCCACTATCGCGGCAGAGAGGGTTGGTTTCCGATCGCAACAGGCCATCATCAAACGCGCACCGCCAGGGCTTCGTCGCGCGCCGCGGCGATCGCCTGCGCGGCCAGCGCGCCGGCGACGCGGCGCCGATAATCCGCCGAGGCATGGATATCGGCAAGCGGCGACAGCGCCTGCTGCATCTCGCTCATCGCCACCGCGACATCGCCGGCATCGAGCCGGGTGCCGGTGAGGTGCGTCTCGGCCGGCGCCGCGCGCAACGGTGTCGGCTCGACGCCGCCCAAAGCGAGCGCGATCCGGCGGCAGACGCCGTCGCGATCGAGCGCGAGCTGGCACGACGCCGCGACCAGCGCGAAATCGCTCTGCCGCACGCTCATCTCGGCAAAGCCGGTGCCGACGCGTCCGGCCTCATGCCAGGCGGGGAACCGAATCTCGGTCAGGCATTCTTTCGCCCCAAGGCTCGTCGTCATCGCCCCGGCGCAGAAATCGGCCATCGCGATCTTGCGCGCGCCTGACGTCGCGTGCGCCGTAAGCTCGGCATCGAGGGTGCGTGCCACCAGGCAGATTTCCGCGGCGGGATCGGCATTGGCGAGGCTGCCGCCGACGGTGCCGCGGTTGCGCGTTTGCGGGTGGCCGACCAGGCGCAGCGCCTTGGCCAGCAGCGGCAGGCGGCGATGAACGATCTCATCGCTCAGTACATCGGCTTGGCGCGTGGCCGCCTTGATGACCACACCATTGTCGTCGCCGGCGACGCCCAGCAGCGCGGCAATGTGGGTGATGTCGATCACGAGGGTCGGCCGCGCCAGCCGCATCACCAAGAGCGGCACCAGGGTCTGGCCGCCGGCGATGATCTTGCCGTCGCCGCCGGCGCCGTCGAGCAACCGGCAAGCCTCTTCGACGCTGCCGGCGCGCGCATAGTCGAATCCAGCCGCCTTCATTCGTTTCCGTCCGGCACCTGCAAATAGACGCGGGCATCGCGCACTGTCACGCCGATCGGCTGGAGCCGCACGCTGGTGTCGCCGGGATGGCAGCCGGTCTCGAGGTTGAATTCATAGCCGTGCCACGGGCAGACGATGTTGCGCGTCGCCGAAAAGCGCAGGCCGCGACTGGTCTTGTCGGCGCCGAGCAGCTCTTCGGTCTGATTGAAGATCTTGCCTTGACAGACCGGTCCGCCGTAATGCGGACATTCGTTCTTGTAAGCGATGAGCTTCTTGCCGAGACGGAACACGCCGATCTCGAGGCCATCCACTTCGACGACGCGATGATCGTCGCCAACGAAATCGCCCAGCCTGCCGATCTCAACCTCCGCCATCGGTCCTCGCTCCGTGCTCGTCATTCACCGGACGCCGGAACCACATCGCGACATCGAAAAGATTGAGGTCGGCGGCGCGGATCATCGCGCACGCCGCCACCACGGTTTCGGTCGCGGTCACGACGCCATCGAGGAACGGCGCGATCTCGCGCCCGGCATCCTCGGCCTTCGCAGCATAGGCTTGCACCGCCGCCGTCAGCACCCGGCGCAACATCTCATCGCCGATCGCTTGCGGCTTGCCGCGTTTCAGCGCGCTCTCGACCGCCTTGCAGAACGCCGCGCCGGGATCGCCCGCGCGTCCGCGACGCCCCGCCTTGGGCGCCGGCCGGGCACGCCGCGGCACAGCCGATCGCTTTGATGAACCACGCTTTTTTGCCGTCATGGGCTCTTTATTGCATGCCCGCGGCGATGGCTCAACCCTTCTCCGGCCAGCGTGCCGGGACGCGGATATGCTCGGGCCGGACGCCGACGCCGATGAGCCGCGCCGGGATGCCGCGCAGCGCCGGAAACCGCTGCAGCAAGGTCACGATCAAGGGCGGTTTCATGGTGGCGCCTTTGAGCGTCGGGACAAGCACCCGATTCTGCACGAAGATTTGGAACGCTTGGGTGATTTTCACGGGAAATTCGCGCCGCTTCTGCACGGCCGCGAGATCGTCGTCGGTCAGCCGCCGTGCGGCGAGCGGCGCCGCCAGCAGATTGGCGGCGGCGACCGCGTCTTGCACGGCGAGGTTGATGCCGACGCCGCCCACCGGCGACATCGCATGCGCGGCATCGCCGATGCAGAGAAGGCCCGGCCGATGCCAGCGTTTCAGGCGATTCACCTGGACCGTGAGCAGCTTGATCTTGTCCCAATCGTCGAGCGCGGCGACGCGATCGGCCACATAGGGCACCGCTTCGGCGACCGAGCGCTGAAACGCGGCGAGGCCGCGTGCGCGGAGCGCGTCGCTCGTCCCCTTGGGGATGACATAGCCGAACTGCCAATCATCGCCGCGGTCGATCGCCACCACCATGCGGCCGGAATCGAGCCGGCCCATCGTCTCGTTGGGATCGCCGGGCTGCCGCTTCAGGCTGAACCACAGCACGTCCATCGGCGCGCCCAGCTCGTCAACCGCGAGGCCGGCCTGCTCGCGCACCAGCGAATGGCGGCCGTCGGCGGCAATGACGAGGTCGGCGCGGATTTCGAGTGGGCCGCGCGGCGTCGCGGCGGTGACGCCCACCACCTTGCCGCCCTCCTCCAGGAGACCGTTCGCCTCGGCACTCATCTTTAGCGAGAAGGTCGGGTAGCGCGCGGCGCGATGCGCCAGGAAATCGAGAAAGTCCCATTGCGGCATGAGGGCGATGAAGGGACAGCGCAGCTTGACGCGCGTGAAATCGGCAATGACGCCCCTGGTCTCGCCGATTTGAAACGCGAGCTGCCTCGCTTCCTGATGCGGCAGCGCCAAGAACTCGTCGAGGCAGCCGAGCTCGTGCATCAGCTCCAAGGTCGAGGGGTGGATCGTGTCGCCGCGGAAATCGCGGAAGAAATCCGCGTGCTTTTCCAGCACCACGACATCGACCCCGGCGCGCGCCAGCAGCAGCCCCGCCATCACCCCGGCCGGGCCGCCGCCGGCAATGCAACAACGTACCGCGATCTTCTGCATCCTGCCCCCGCCCAGGATTGTCGCGCGGCGACCGTCGCTATGCAAGGCGCGGCTCTTGCCGCGGCGCAGCAAATCCCGCACTCTGGCGCATCGTCGCAGACAAGCCCAGGCGCGGCCGGGCAAAAGGGGAGTGACAGATGATAGAGATTAGCCAAGCGATTCGCGACCTGCTCAATTCGGCGCTGGCGGACGGAACCCCGTGCCTGGTCGGCACATCGACCAAGGACGGGCACCCCCAAATCAGCCCCAAGGGCAGCGTCGTTGCCTTCAACGACGACACGTTGTGCTATTGGGAGCGCAGCGGGCGCAGCTCCGCCAAGCGGATTCTCGAGAACCCGCATGTCGCGATTTTCTACCGCAATGCCGCCAAGGCCGCGAAGGACTTCCGCGGCGGCGTCATCCGCTTCTACGGCGATGTTACGGTGCTCAACGACGGCGCCGACCGCGACAAGGTGTGGGAGCTCATCCCCGAGGCCGAGCGCAAGCCCGATCCGGAGAAGAAGGGCGCGGCCGTGCTGGTGAAGCTTTCCAGCATCGAGGAGATTTCCGGCAACGTCCTCATGAAGCGCGACTGATCCTGGCCGCGCCCGCACCGTCATGAGCGCCGGAGCGCCGCAGGAAGGCGTCAGCTTCGTCGTCCCGGTGTTCAACAAGCGGCGCTTCTTGCGGCAGGTGATCGCCGGGCTCAAGGCGCAGCACGGCGATTTCGCGCGCGAGTTCATTTTCATCGATGACGGCTCGACCGATAGCTCGCGCGAGGAGCTAGAGCGGCGCGCGGGCGATCTGAGCAACGCGCGCGTGCTCGGCCAAGCCAATGCCGGGCCGAGCGTCGCCACCAATCGGGGCCTGCGCGAAGCGCGATTTCCCCTGGTGAAGCTGGTCGATGGCGACGACGTGCTGCTGCCCGAGGCGACGGCGCAGCTTTGCGCGGCGCTGGGCCGCCACCCCGAAGCAGCGCTCGCCTATGGCCGCTCGGCCTATTACCGCGATGCCGAGGACGCGTTGGCCCGGATCGCGCAGGGCGGCGCGAGCGAGCGGCCGCCCGAGCGCGTCGAGAACGCCCTGCCCGGCCTCTTGCGCGAATGCTATCTCGGGCCGAGCAACTGCCTCATCCGCAAGGACAGCGCGCTGGCGGTCGGGGGCTGCGACGAGCGCGTGTTCGTTCAGGATTATTCGCTGCTCCTGCGCCTTTCCGCGACCGGCCCGTTCGTCGCGCTCGATGTGCCGGTCGTGCTCCATCCCAGCACGCCGGACGGCCGGCTCAACGATGGCGGGCCGCAGCTTTTGCACGACACCAATCTCACGGTCGCACATTTTCTTGCCGAGCACGACCTGCCGCCCGCTCTCGCGGATATGGCGACGCGCCGGGCAATGACGCGCGCCTGGCTCTGGGCCAAGCGCCGCGAGGGCGCGAGCCCATTGTCGCGCTGGTATTGGCTGCGCCTTGCCGCCTATCTGCCGCTGCCCGCGCTGCGGCCGCGCTACGGTGCGTTCACCCTGAGCCGGAGCGTGCGCCGCAGTTACCCGGCGTCCGCGCCGTGACTATCGTCGCCGCGACCGCCGCCTATGAAAGCTGGGCGCGCCGACGCATCGGCCTGATCGATGCGGATATCGCCTTGAAGCATCGGCGGATGAAGGAAGGCGCGTTCCTGCTGCTGCGCGCGACCTTCTATCGCTGGGCGACGCTCTATCGCGAGGCATGTCCTGAGCTCGCTCAGGCGCCGAGCCTCTTAGCGGTCGGCGATCTGCATATCGAGAATTTCGGCACCTGGCGCGATCAGGAGGGCCGGCTGATCTGGGGCATCAACGATTTCGACGAAGCGCAGGCGATGCCTTACACGATCGATCTGGTGCGCCTCGCGACCAGCGCGCTGCTCGCCAAGCGCGATGCGGCGCTGTCGATCGGCGCCGGCGAGGCCTGCGCCGCGATCCTGCGCGGCTATCGCCAGGCGATCCGCGTCGGGGCGGGCAAGCCTTTCGTGCTCGAAGAGGAGCACCCCGAATTGCGCGCGATGGCGATGGGCGAGGAACGCGATCCGACGCGATTCTGGGCAAAGCTCACCGGCTTCCGCCCGGCCGGCCCGCCGGGCAAGGTGCGCGCGCTGATCGCGCGCCACCTGCCCGACAACGACAGCGCACCGCGCTACGTGCATCGCATCGCCGGGCTCGGCAGCTTGGGACGCGCGCTATGTCGGCATCGCCGAGCATCATGGCGGCCTGATCGCGCGCGAGGCGAAGCCGATGCTGCCCTCGGTCTATGCCGGCTTGAAGGATTCGCCCAAGACCTTTTATGCGGCAATTCTCCAGCACGCGGTCCGCGCGCCCGATCCGTTCGTCGCCGTCGAGAAAGGCTGGCTGCTGCGGCGCCTCGCGCCGCATTGCACCCGCATCGATCTCGCCGACGTGCCGAAACGCAAGGACGAGCGCCTGTTGCTCGAGGCGATGGGCGCCGAGACCGCGAACATCCATCTCGGCTCGCGCGATGCTTTGGCCGAGCTACGCCGCGACCTGAAGCGACGCGGCGATACCTGGCTGCACGAGGCCGCCGGGCGCATGGCCGACGTGACGCTCAAAGACTGGAAAGACTGGCGCGCGTCTTGATTCTGCTTCGCACGACGTCTAGCGCCCGGTCGCCTCGGACGAGCGCGGGCTCTGACGCTCGGTGATGAATTCCAACAGCGCCGGCTGGCCGCCGTCGATTTTGGCCAGCGCGCGCTTGATCGCGGGGACGATCGCGCCGGGCTCGGTCACGCGCTCGCCATAGCAGCCGAGCGCCGTGGCGAAATCGGCGTAATTGCCGCCGATATCGGTCGAGTGGAATTTCTCGGTCGAGTATTTCATCACGTTGAGCTCGGCGGCCATCACCGAATTGTTGAAGAGGATCGAGAGGATCGGAATGCCGCCGCGCGCAGCGGTCTCGAGATCCATGCCGGTGAAGCCGATCGCGGCGTCGCCCCAGACGTTGATGCAAAGCTTTGTGGGATCGGCGAGCTTGGCGCCGATGGCGAGGCCAAGGCCATAGCCAAGCTGCGTGCTTTTGCCCCAGCCGATATAGGAGCGCGGCGTCTTCGTCTGCCAGAACGGCACGAGCTGATCGCGCGGACTGCCGCTGTCATGCGTGACGATGGCGTTCGGCACATCGACCGTATGCATCAAATCCCAGATCACGCGATACGGCGAAAGCGGCGTCGCATTCGAGGTGAGCCGCGGCAGCCACAGCCCCATCCATTCCTCTTTGAGCGCGGCGATCTCGCGCGCGGTCGCGCCGGGATGGGGACGCGGCTTGGCTTTGAGACGGTCGCGCACCTGGACGATCAACGCGTCGAGCGCCAGCGCCGCATCGCCCACCAGCGCGTGGTGGCTGGCGATGTCCTTGTTGATGTCGGCGGGATCGAGCGTCAGATGCACCATCTTCTTGCCCTTGGGCATCTGCATGTTGAACGACGTCGCGGTCCAACTGCAGCCCACGCCGAAGACGAGATCGGCTTGATGCAGCATGACGTGGAACTGCTTCGAATGCGTGGTGCTGCCGGCGCCGAGCGCCAGCGGATGGGTCTCGTCGAAGACGCTCTTGCCGGGATTGCTGGTGCCGACCGGCGCTTCGAGCAATTCGGCGAGGGTCTGGAGCTGTTTCCAGGCCGTGGCGTAATGGACGCCCTGGCCGGCAAAGATCACCGGACGTTGCGCGTCGACGAGGGCGGCCGCGACGCTCGCAACGTCTTTCGGATCGGGGCCGACGCGATAGCGCGCCGTCTTCTCATAGACCAGAGGCTCGGGCAGCTCGGCCTCCCAGAGATCGACCGGCACCTCGACCATCGTCGGGCCGGGGCGGCCGTTCTTCGCCTGGGTGAAGGCGCGGCGCATCGCGTCGGGCACCATCGACGGCACGGTCACCTGCTCGACCGATTTGGTGACGTTGCGGAAATTGGCGGTCGCCGAGAAATTGGGTTTGACGCCGGCTTGCGCGCGCGGATGACCGGCCGGGATCACGACCAGCGGCACGGATTCGGCATAGGCCTGCGCGACGCCGCCGAAGGCATTCTCGGTCCCGGGCCCCTGCTGCATCGCAAAGACGCCGACCCGATCGCCGCACGAGATGCGCCCGAGCGCGTCGGCCATGTGGACGCCGGTGCGCTCTTGCCGCACCAGGATCGGGCGGATGCCGGCCTCGGCCGCGGCCTCGATCAGGCCGTTGCGCGGATAGCAGACGAGGTATTCGAGACCCTCGCGGCGCAGAATTTCGGCGATGGCGGCGTTGACCTTCATGGCGAGAGCCCCTCTTTTTGCGAACGCTTTGTTATTCCAACCGAAATTGGCTTTGTTCGGTAATTTGCCTTTTTCGCTAGGTTTTCAGTGCCTTAGCGGCGCGGCGGCACCTCGCCTACATAGGACGGCGCAGGGCGGCTTTCAACGGCATCGATTATTCCGCAGTCCTGCCCGCCAGCCGCGCCATCTTTACCTCGGACATCACCGGCTCGAGGTTGAAGAGCCGCCGCGCGTTGCCGCCCAAAATGTCGCGCTTGGCCTTTTCGGACAAGAACGGCAGGTCGTAGATCGTCGAGGGCAGATCCATGTCCCAATGCGGATAATCCGAGGCGTACATGAGTTGGGTCTCGGCGTTGATCATCTTGAAAGTCTGCTCGAGCGCCTCGCGGTTGTTGACCATCTCCATCGGCTGGGTCGAGTAGAACATCTCGCGCATGTAATCGGATGGCTTGCGCTTCAAGAGCGGTACTTCGGAGCTGCGCATCATCCATTCATTGTCGAGCCGCTGCATCAGGAACGGAATCCAGGCCAGGCCGCTTTCGATCCAGACGGGCTTGAGCTTCGGAAACCGCTCGGGCAGGCCGTTGCACAACCAGTTGGTCATGTGCAGGATGTTGAACCAGGTAAAGCCCAGCGCATGCACCGCGATGAAGCGGTTGCACAGCTCGGCATGCTGGTCGCCGCCCCAAGTGTAGGCACCGTGGAAGACCAGCGTCAGACCGCGCTCTTCGATCGCGCGCCAGGTCTTCATGAAGGCGTTATCGTGGACCGCCTTCTTGCCGGGCGAGACCACGGTGAAGCCGATCACGCCTTTCTTGTCGCCGAAATCCTGCACCATCTGATAGCAGGCTTCGGGATCGCGGAACGGCAGATAGAGCGTCGAGCGGATGCGCGGCTCGTGCGCGAGGATGCGCTCGCACAGCCAGGCATTGTAGGCGCGGGCCAGCGCGACCTCGACGTCGATCCGCGGGCAGGTGCCGAGTTGCAGCATCGGCGTCGGGAACATGCAGGCGATGTCGATGCCAATCGCATCCATCCAGCGCTTGGTCAGGGTGATGTCGCGATGCGGGCTGGGCGGGGTCTTCTCGCCCTGCACCTTCGGATAGCGGGTCAGCCGCCCGCCGAGATTCTGGTAGCTGCCCGGGCCCGAGGTGATGCCGGTGCGGCCGTGGCCTTGATACTTGGCCTGGTCGCGCATCACCGGGTCCTCGATGTATTCGATGATCTCGGCGAAGCTGTCGGTCTCGTAATGATGCGCATCGACGTCGACGATCAGGAAATCCTCGTAGCGGCGCTGGATCGCCTGCTGCGAGGCATGCGCGAGCAAGGTTTTGGTATCGAAGGATTCGACCGCGAGATCGCGGAAGCTGACGCTGTCCATCGGCAAACTCTCTCCGTCTCAGTGCTCGGCGCCGGTATCGGCGTCGGCGTCGGCGTCTTCGGGCTGGCGCTTGCCGACCGTCGACCAGGATTGCCACAAAGCGAGATCGAACAGCGGCACGTTCACGCCTTCGAGCATCGCCGTGCAGCCGATCATGACGTCGGTCGCGGTGATGCCGCTGTTGCGCGCGAACGGGCGCGGCGGATTGCCGACCTGCGCCTTGGCGGCGTAGAGCCGCACCACGCTGGCGAATAATTGTCCGAGGCTGTCGTCCGGAACGTCGGTCAGTTTGTCTTCCTCAATCACCTCGGCAAAGACCGCCGCGATGTCGCTGGCAAGCTCGGCGATCTTGGCCTTGCGCTCGTCAGACATTGACGTAGACCGATCCGTCTTTTTCGACGACGTTGAATTTCTGCAGGCGGATGCGCTTGTCGCAGACATTCACCCCGTCTTCGAGATGGAACTCGTAGGCGTGCCAGGGGCAGACGATGTGCATGTCCTTGCGGTCGTAATCCTGACCCAGGAAGGTGCGGTCGGCGCCGATCACGTCGAGCACCGCCGGCATGCGCACGCCCTCGCAAACCGGGCCGCCCTGGTGCGGGCAATGGTTACGATAGGCGTAATATTTGCCGCCGTGGCGGATGACGCCGATCTCGACCGCGCCCGATGTAATGACGCGGACCCCGCCCTCGGCAATCTCTCCGTCCTTGCATACCAATACTTCAGCCATAGCGCTCCCGTCCCCTTCTGATGTGGTTGCCGATTGGACGGGATATTACCCTCCCGCCTCGGGTTTTGCCCATAGGCTTCGCGCGGCCATCGCGCGCGTGCGGCATGGCTCGGGCGCGGGATTTGCACGTCAGCCGCAATTTCCCGCGGACGGTCCGGCCTACGCCGCCGGCAGGAACGCCTCGGTATAGAGCTTCGCCATGTCGGGCTCGGTATCGAGGATTTTGAGCTCGACATAGGAGCGCGCGATCGCCGCCACGCCCTTGGGGTCGAACCGGCCGGTGCGCGACATCAGGGGTATCACCAAAGCGTAATCCTGCCGCTCGACCGCAGGGCTGAGACCGGTGACCGGCGTGACCAAGCGGATGGTTTCGTCGCGATTGGCTTGCATATAGGCCACGGTCTCGAACCAGCCAGCCAAGAACGCCTTCACCGCTTCGGGCCGCTCGGCGATGACCTTGTTCGAGGCGTAGTTGGCGTGCATGATGAAGGCGCCGATATAGTCCGAGCAGCGCACCAGGATACGGCCCGCTTTCGCCGCTTCGAGCTTGAAGCCGACGCCGGAGCTGGCGACCACGGCATCGGTCTGATGCACGCGCAAGGCGGCGATCGCGGCTTGCGTGCCGCCAAGGCCGACGGTCGCGATATCGGTCTTGGCCCAACCTTTCTGCCGCGCCAGCTCGAGCACCACCCATTGGGTCGGCGACCCGGCCGTCGCCACGCCGACGGTCTTGCCTTTGAGATCGTCGGCGGTCTTGAGCGGCGAATCCTCGGGCACGATGATCACGAGATCGACCGGCGGGCCCAGGGTTTGCGCCACGCATAGCGACGGCTCGCCCTTGAAGACATCGACCATGGTCGAGCCCGAGCCGAGCTCGATATCGAGCGCGCCGCTGGTCATCGCCTGATGCATGCCGGCCGACCCTGCGAAGCTCACGACATCGAGCGCCAAGCCGCGCTTTTGATAGAACCCCTTGGCTAGGCCGACATCGATCGGCGTATAGGGCAGCGCGTCGGCGATCGATTTCGCCACGGTCAGCTTCTGGGTCGCCGACCGGGCGATCCGCGGCGCCGCCAGCAACGCGGTCGCGGCGGCGAGACCCTTCAGGACCGGCCGTCGGCCCAAATGTTGGATGGACATGGACGAATTTCCTCCCCGATGCGTGGTTGGCGGCGCTCAGACGTCGGGACGCTTGTAGCCGAGGTTCGGGCCGCCCTTTTGCGATTTGAGATAGCTGTCCACATCGGCAGTCGCATCGACCGCCTTGGCGAGACGCGCGCCGACCAACTGATCGAGCTTGATCGCCTCGGACAACGGCATGTTGGCGCCCATCTGCACCGCGATCTTGGCATGCTCGAGGACCGCGAGATGGCGCAGCGACAGCTCGCGCGCAATTGCCATCGTCCGCGTCTCCAGCTCTGCCGCCGGCACCGCGAGCGAGACCAGACCGAGCCGATCGGCCTCGGCGCCGGTGAGATTCTGGCCGACGAGCTGGATGAACGCGGCCTTCTTCGTCGGGATTTGCGCATGGAACAGGGTCGAGGTCGCGAACTGGCCGAAGCTGCCGCGCATCACCTCGGGCATGCCGATTTGCGCGTCGTTGGCCGCGATCACCAAATCATGCGAGTTCATGATCGCCAGCGCGCCGCCGAGGCAATAGCCGTCGATCTGCGCGATCGTGACGCGCGGAAAATTGCGCAGCGCCTCGACCCAGCCGCCATTGGATTTGTTGTTGTCCCAATCGGCGAGCGGCTGATGGCTCACCTCGCGCAGGTAAGGGAGGAAATAGCCCGAGCTGTAACAGCCGCCATTGCCTTTGGTGACGACGATCTTCAGCTCGCGGTCGGCGCGGATGATCGCGAGCGATTCGAAGAATCCCTCGAACATCGGCCCGGTGAGCGAGTTCTTCTTCTCGGGCCGATTCAAGACAATGCGCGCGACGCCGGCATCGCCGAGGCGCTCCAGATAAAGCCCGTCCCATTCCTTGAGCCTCACCCAACTATCCGCCATCGCTCGCGCTCCCTTGGCTTTACCGTTGCGTCAAATCATCTTCGCGGCGCGCATGCGCGCGATCGCGTCGGCGTCGAAGCCGATCTCGGCAAGCACCTCGTCGGTGTGCTGCCCGAGCGTGTCGGGCGCGGTGACCGGACCCAGCGGCGTGCCGTGGAGCGTCACCGGGAAGCCGATGAGCCGCACCGGCCCGCGCTCGGGATGCGTCACGGTCTTGACCATGTCGAGATGCTTCACCTGCGGGTCCCCAAGTGCCTCTTCGAGATTGTAGATCGGCGCGACCGGAACCTCGCCGGCGACCAGAATCTCGACCCATTCGGCGCGCGTCTTGGTGCGAAAGATCGGCGCCAGCATCTCTTGGACAATATGCCAGTTCTTCTGCTGCTCCTTGCCCGTGCGAAAGCGCGGGTCGTCGAGCATGTCGGGCCGGCCGACCGCGGTGACGAGGTTGCGCCAGAATTTGGGCGGCGACGACAGATGGACCGCGATCGGCAGCCCGTCGCTGCAGATGAACGCGCCTACCTTCGAGGCGCGCGCGCGATCGCTGGCTTTCGGCAATTCGCCATTCTCGAAATAGCTGGTGAACGGCACGTTCATGAAGCCGATCGTCGCCTGCAGGAGGCTGGTTTCGACAAGCTGGCCCTTGCCGGTGCGCACCCGCGCATGAAGCGCCGCGAGGATGCCGTAGCCGGCATAAAAGCCGGTCAGCGTGTCGGAAAAGGTCGGCCCGACCGGCTTCGGGTCTTCGAGATCGACGATCTGGCTGAGGAGCCCACTCAGCCCCTGGCCGACGATGTCGTAGGCCGGGCGCTGGGCGTAAGGGCCGTCGCGCCCGAGGCCGGTGATCGAGCAATAGACCAGGCGCGGATTGATCGCGCTGAGTGCCGCATAGCCGATGCCCAGCCTGTCGGCGCCGCCGGGGCGGAAATTCTCGATGAAGACATCGGCGGTCTCGACCAGCTTGGCGACGATGCCGGGCGCTTCGGGATGGCGCAGATCGAGGGTGAGGCTGCGCTTGTTGCGGTTGAACGCCTGGTACATCGAGGCGTAGCCACCCTCGGGTCCCCAGCCGCGAAACGCATCGCCGCCGTCCGGATCCTCGATCTTGATGACCTCGGCGCCGAGATCGGCGAGAAGCTGACAGGCATAAGGCCCGGTGACGAAGCGCGCCGCCTCGATCACGCGATAGCCCGCGAGCGGCCCTTTCGGACCGCTCTCGGGCTCGGACATTTCAGGAACGAGTGCCACCGCCCGGCCGCTAATCGGTCATGACGTAGGTGTTGAAGACATGGCGGCCGGTGCGCGAGGGGAAGCCGCCACGCACCGCACCGGCTTGCTGGTCCTGATAGATCACCGCCATCATGGGCGAGAGCGGCCGCGAATTCGGCACCGCCAGCCACATCCGCAGCAGATGGCGATGGCGCGCGTCCTCGGGCCAATCCTCGAACGCCGTGCGCGCGTGGAAGCAGGTGTGGTTGTTGACGAGCTGCAGATCGCCGGGCTGGAACATCATCGAGAAATTGAAG
>Ga0307374_10004977_pt1 | contig 21798 bp, 20 predicted proteins | sample OX3MG_FD_202532 | JGI IMG/M metagenome (GOLD analysis project Ga0307374, IMG submission 202532) | Soil microbial communities from Risofladan, Vaasa, Finland - OX-3 | ecosystem: Environmental > Terrestrial > Soil > Coastal area > Acid sulfate soil | place: Finland: Risofladan, Vaasa | collected...
GTACATGAGCCTGGTTCCGCAACGGTGGCAGTGCGGATAGCTGTGGCGAATGTAGTCAATTTTCCAGACTACACCACGTTCATGTAGTGCCTTAGCGACTTGCTTATTGGCTTCCCAGACCTGTTGGCCTTTCCATTCACCTTCGCTGTAGAAACCGTTGTCATCAATGACAGACACTATTGGAAAGTCTTTAGTCTGCGCGAGTTCATAGTCCTCTTCTCCATAAGCTGGGGCCAGATGAACCACACCGGTACCTTCATCAAGGGTTACGTAGTCGGCGTCCCAGATCTTATGGGCATTTTTGCCACGGTCTTCAAATAGAGGTTTGTAGCTTCTGCCGACAAGTTGCTTGCCTTTGTATGTCTTAAGCACCGTATGCGGAACAACGTTATGTTTTTCATCAGTAAATACCTTGCCAATAAGTTTGTTAGCTACAATTAAAACCTCGCCACCAACTTCCACTTCGGCGTACTCGAGATCGGCGTTAACCGCTGCGGCGGTGTTTGCAGGCAAAGTCCACGGTGTAGTTGTCCAAGCTAACAAAGAGGCGTCCGAGTCAGTAAGCTTCAGCTTAACGTATACGGAAGGGTCGGTTACGTCTTTATAGGAGTTGTCCATCGCCACTTCGGCTTTACTAATAGGCGTCGCGTCGCGAATACAGTAGAGTAATACCCTTTCGCCTTCATAAATCTTGCCCTTTTCATAAAGTTGCTTAAAGGCCCACCAGACCGACTCCATGTAGTCTTTGTCCATGGTCTTATAGGCACCTTTAAAATCTACCCAGCGGCCGATCCGGTTGATGGTCTCTTCCCATTCGCTGCCAGTTTGGACCATATTAGCCCGGCAAGTGTTTATATAGTCTTCCAGGCTAACTTTGGTGCCAATATCCCGTCTGTCTTTAATACCAAGCTTCTGCTCAGTGAAAACCTCAGCCGGCAAGCCATGACAATCCCATCCCCATACCCGCTCTATATGCTTGCCCTTCATTGTCCAATAACGTGGTACAGCATCTTTAACAACGCTGGTGAGTAGGGTGCCATAATGGGGTATACCTGTTATAAAGGGCGGCCCGTCATAGAACACGTAGGCGTCACTTTCCGGACGCTGGGCAACTGACTTCTCAAACGTTTGGTTCTTTTTCCAATAATCCACCAGGTCTTTTTCGTATTTGTTGACCTCGCGGCGGCTACTTTTTTGGAATTTCATGTCTCGGTCTCCTTTGTTGGTTGGCGTCGCATACCAAAGACTTGCAACTTCCCTCTAATAAGCCTATGCGAATGCGGTATTGCCTCAAAGCCGTATTTCTCATAGAGCCGCATAGCGCGCTCATTATAGTCAAGCACTTCAAGAGATATTGGCAGATCACCTGCAAACTCCAGCCCACGCCGCATCAGCCGATCGGCAATACCTTTGCCTCGAGCCTTTTCTATCAGATAAATGGCTTCTAACTTTGCCTGCTGCTCGTCTCGGCTACAGTGAAAAAAACCGACTACTCGTCCCTTAGTATCTCTTACAACAAGATATAACGTATGGTCCGGATCTGTCTCGGCGCGAAGCACAGTTTGGTGCCGATACTCGTCTCCCTGAGACTCGGCAAGGAACCCTAGCTTATTTTTAATCCAGCTTATATCAATGCCGGCCTGTTTATTCGGGTAAGTTTCCAACATGGACTGAAGATGCACATAACCAATTGTGGAAATATCCGCTTGGGTTGCTGTTTCGATTTTAAATTGTTCGGCTGTAAGTTGTTTTGACATTATCGTAAAAATCAATAATCACCTCTGCTATTAGGCCGGAGTCCTGGTGGAGGACGGTCCCATCCGGCTTCTCTTGAGGTTAAGTCAAAAGCACTTATTTTCAGCTGTAACGGGCTTGCCCGGTAAACTCTACTTAGCCTCTCGTCTAGCGGCTGTTCTGTTCACTCCTCGTGGTTGATAGCCACTCAAACGGATTTCTCAAATTGTGGCTGTATTGTAGCACGCTTTAGACTTGTGCGTAAGACGCTACGTCGTCGAGCCGAGGCAATTCCGGCCCCTGCCATATTTTCTGGACATAACCATTAGCTTGCAGAACTAGGATAGCCGGATATTGTAAAACATCGTACAAAGTAGCCGTGGCACTGCCTTCGCGCGTATCAATATTCATTATTTCAAATTGCGAATCGTGATGGCGGGCTTTGTAATCATGAATGAACTCCTCAATGAGCCGACCATGCTCTGAGTTTGGACGATATATCACAAGCACTTTCATAGCAGGCAGTGTATCATATCGAACCCACCTCTGCTATGGCTACGTTGTCTCTCAAAATAAATGTTACCGAAGATGACTACGATCATTCATAAATAAGGTTACTTAAAGCGGCCATACTAGTTTCCGGGAGGAAAGGTAGTATGGCCATGAGTAGTATAAGCCGAAAAGAGTACTTAAAAGAAGTAAAAAGACTATACAAAAAAGCTAAGACTAAAAAAGATAAAAGCGAACTCATCACTAATGCCGTAGAGATTACTGGACTACATCGGAAGTCCTTAATTCGTCTCATGCATAAGAAGAGTCCAGGGGTGAAGTTACCAGAAACCAGAGGCCGCAAAGCTTTCTATGGCAGTGACTTCCATGAGGCTCTGGTAGTCTGTTGGCATGCCATGAATGACATCTGTGCTGAACGCTTGCAGCCGTTCTTACCAGATCTGGTAGTTAAGCTTCAGGCCTGTGGCGAGCTTAAGATTAACAAGGTCACCAGGCAGTTACTATGCTCGGTCAGTATCTCCACGGTCAGGAGACATTTACAGCGGGTTAAAAGGCGTTCGGCTGTGCCGCTCGGGACAACTAAGCCTGGTAACTTACTAAAGAAGCAGATAGCTGTGAGGTATGGCAGGTGGGAGGAAGAAAATCCTGGCTGGTTAGAGAGTGATACCGTGGCCCATGGTGGCGACAGTGCTGCCGGTCAGTTTATTCATAGCTATGACTTCATAGATATTGCCACGGCTTGGAATGAGCAGGTGGCATCCATGGGTATGGGAGAGCGAGCTACAGTTAGTGGCTTTGATGAAGTGAGGGGCCGCTTCCCATTCCAAATCCTTGGCATTGATTCAGATAACGGTGCTGAGTACATCAACAACCACCTATACCGCTACTGTAAACGCGAGCACATTACCTTTACCCGTAGTAGGTCGTACAAGAAGAACGACAATGCCCATGTTGAACAGAAGAATTGGGAAGCAATTCGTAAGATGGTTGGTTACGCCCGGCTGGACAGCGAAGAGCAGCTAGTCATCTTAAATGAATTGTACCGTGGGCCGCTCAGGCTGTACCTTAACTACTTCCAGCCAACCAGGAAACGGAAAGTAAAGCTCATAGATACAACTACCGGCCAAACCAAAAAGTTTTACTTTGAAGCTAAAACGCCCTACCAGAGAGTCATGGAACATCCTAAAGTAGCACAAGCTACCAAGGACTTGTTACAATCTAAGTACAACACATTAAACCCGGTTAGCTTGCTGGCTGAGATACGTACCTTGATTGATCGACTGAACAAAACCCTACGGTAACAATTTATTGTGAGTGATTACGCACTAGCAGAAATATATCTGGGTTTCCGCACGAGGTTAATAATAAATAAGTAGCCATGCTTGTTTTTGTCCATAACCGTAATAGTTTATCTACGCTATAGTTGACGATAAGCGCTTGTGTTTATAGAATGATAGATAAGCCTGAGGGCAAAGTTTTTATATGCTCAAAAAAATCCTACGACGACAAAAATTCTACAAACATAAGCACTGGCTATGGTCAACCCTTCTGGTGATGATTATTACGTTGCCTGTCTTGCTGTTTTTCGGGCAATCACACGCTAGTGCAGACTGCGGTAATTACAATGGTAATTTCTTGCATGGTTACCAATGCCAATACTCGCCAGATTGCCAAAACACTGGTGGAGGCGTAGATTGCTTACGTTTAAACTCGGGCGGCTCCTCTAATATAGGAACCAGCGGCAGCCCGGACTCAGTACAAGCAGGCAGCACCGTTAGTTTAACGGTAGGGTATCATAGTAACGAAAGTTCGGGTGGTCAAAATGTCGTAGGGTGGCTCAACATGTCCTCCCCTAATCCTAGTGACTATAGCGTAACTGCTGGCGGTGATCCTAATTATGTCTTCTCAAGTGGCTGCTTCGTTGAGGTTGCGCAGATTCCTGGAAATGCCGGCACGGGCGCTAATCCTTACGGCCGAGATGATTGGCGCACTAACAGTACTGGGACGAGCGGTGTGTTTGCTTGCGGCAGCCTAGAAAATAAACAGCCTCGTACCTACCTAAGTGCCAACTATCCTGGCTACTTTGCCACGAATTATAATAATTCGGACTCAACGGTACAAGACGGCTCAGCGGTTGGCTCCAGCGTAGTTTGGTCTAATGGCACATCACAATCAGCTAACGATACTTTAAGCATCAAGTTTTCGCCAGCTATTACGGCGCCAGAGCAAATATGTATGCGCTACCATGTCTCCATCACCGCTAACCCAGGTGTTAACGGTGATATAGCGAGTGGCTTTGCGAGTGGTATCGCCAGCAATGACTTATCTGACATAAGTGGCGTAATAGGTAATAATGGTTCTTCTGCCTCAGCCTGCTTCCTGGTTCAGCCGCTGCCCATAAAATCACCACCACCTACTTGCTCCTTTGTAGCTATAGCCAGTCCGGGCGCCAGCAAACAGGTACTCGTACGGGTAGAAGATAGTAATAACAATGTTTTGATTCCGAGTGGAAATTCCAATCCATCGACTACTGCACCCCAAACAAGTAACTATAACGGAGATGGCACCGAGCCGAGCTGGGTCGGAACGCCATTCTTCATAGTCGGCAGCACTAAAGGTGGTACTTGGCTTTATACCGTAAATGCGCAGAATGTGAGGGTAGTCATAATTGATAGGACGGATAGCGGAGGAGTATGGACGACTACCTCGTATTCGGATACGACAATCAATTGTTACAACATTACTATAAATGGAGGACCAGGAGGAGCGTGTCAAATGGCTGTCGACGGCAATGTGCCGAACGGTCCCGGCAATGCGGTAGAAGCTGGATCAACTTTCTACGTCGATGTTACGGTAATGAACAATGGACCGGGAGACGCGCCAGCAAGTCTTGCTGGTGATCCGCTGCAAGTAGATCCCGGTACATGGAACTATAACGCTCCCGGCAGCACGGCCAGCACTCCAAATTTTGCCAGCGTCAGTACCGGAGCGATTCCGTTCGGGCAATCAGTATCCGTCAGGCTTACATTTACTGCTCCTAGCGGTGTTGCCTCTGATACAATTTGGGCTCATCCAGCCTATTCCAACCTTTTTAACTTCGGGGCAGGAACGGACTGTAGTAAGGTAGTAAATGTTTATCAGCCCTTTACGCTTAAGTCAAGCGCAGCAGCATCTTTTGTAGGTGATCCCGAAAACCCGACTGCCGTAAACTACTCTACTTCGGTAACCAATAATAGCGCGACACCGCCACCGCAAGTACCGGTTCAGGCTACGGATACCAGCAGATTTTACTTTACTGCTTCACAAAGCGGTGGTCAGACTGACCTTGTTCCGTCCTTTACAGACACGCAGAACTACGGAAATAAAACAGAATTATCTGGTACGTACACTATCCCTATAGTACGGCCCGGACTTTCCCAGGTGACAGCCGGGGATACCTATTGCGCAGATATTAGCCTTGGTTACACTGCGGGCTGGGTGGGTCCCGGCGGCCCGACAGACGTAACTGATACGTCAGGCGCCGGTACAACGACCTCTAACCCTTGTGCAGTTGTCGTTAATAAGCCCTACTTCAAAGTTTATGGTAACGGAGCTGCTGCGGGCGGTTCATTCTCAGGACCCGTCAACGGCGTCTTAGCTGACTGGAATAATGACAGCGGGCTATACCCAGCTCCCGTTAACTATGATTATGGTGGTGGCTCGGAGCTGGCTAATATAGCTACCGGTCCCACTGTTGGTTATGCCAGCGGTCAGCAGAGTGCTAACGACCTCAGTCCGGCACCTCGTATAAGCTTTGCCAACACCTCTAACATTTCTAACGGACAGTATACCCCGGCTATAGGTGGATATAGTGGCGTTACGCCACAGTTGTTGACCCAGCAGGGCTTATTAAATCCCACGCCTTGGGGCTCAGGAGGATCAACCGACACTGCAGCGCCGCTTACCGGCAACTACACGACTCCACCGAATACGAATCTAGTGCTTAATGCTGCGTCAATCGCCAACGGCCAGAGCGTTTATTTGAACGTCAATGGCAACGTCTACATTAACGGACCCATAACCTATTGGGGGGCAAATAATGACACCTGGACTACCGGTAACATACCATCGTTCATCCTCAATGTAACCGGCGGTAATATATATATCGCCCCCGGTATTGGCGAGCTTGACGGACTGTATGTAGCCGAGCCAAGCAGCGGCAACGGCGGAACGATTTATACTTGCGGCCAGGATAGCGGGGGCGTCTTTTCGGCGATGAGTGCCGGCTCGTTATATACCGGCTGTAACCATCAACTAACAGTTTACGGCAGTTTTGAGGCCCAATCAGTACACTTAATGCGCACCTATGGCAGCCTGCGTGATGAGACACCTATAGCTGCCAGTACGACCACTAGACCGGGTCCTAATACGGACACATCAGTGGCGTTTGACCGTTATTATTGTGGCAACGATAATGGTAGCTCTCTTGGCATTCATTTTTACTATAATACGGGTAACGGACTTCCTTTTCCGCCGCCGGCGGGGTGCAGTTCTGAAGCAGATAATCCCGGTGGACTTGGCTATATCTTGCCTGCGCCTTTACCTGCAGCTCAAGGCTACTGTGACACGCCGGGTGCCATTCCCTTGTGGTGGGCACAAGATCCAACTGATGCCGGTGATAATTTCTATACCACCGATAGCGCAGTTGAACCACACACTACTGTAGTAGGCTGCGTACCAGCTAGTGCAGGGTCTAATACAGAAGTAGTGTATAGGCTATACGATACATTGCACGGAGGCCATTTCTATACCATTGATCCATCTGAAGCTAGCGTTGTGGCAACCTGGCCAAATACGATACTTGAAGGGCCCGCTTTCAATGTCTATAACAATTCCGGCCAGGGCGGGGCAGCTACCACAATCACGGTATCGAATGCAGCATCGCCACCTTCACCACTGAGTTGCAGTAACAACGGTGGAGCGACCCCGAACCCGACCCTGTCGCGTGCGACTTGCGCCGCTGAGATTTTTGACTACAGTCCAGAGTATTCTCTCTCGCCGCCTAATACCAGTGGCGGTAGCCATAGTGCCACGAGCGCCATTGAGATATATAATTTGCCCCCGGTACTATAAACGCCGTATAATAACTATGAAGTAACAAGGAATACAAAAATGCGGTGGGATAGCCTTAAGATCAATCGTTGGACACTGATAAGCGGTGCTCATACTGTGATCGGCAACGTACGGTCGTACTCACACGATCAGCCAACAGATGTATATGTTCATGCTGCTTATGCTATAATCGGGACTAGATTATGAGTTCACTTCTAAGCAACTCCAATGACTTCTTTAGCCTGGATATTGGTACCACGGCCGTTAGGCTGGTGCAACTAAGCAACAGCGGTGGGCAGAAAGCTCTAATAAAGTACGCCTATGTGCCAATAACCGGCAAAACAGCCCTTAGTGACTCTAAGGCAGATCTAGACAAGCTGGCCCAGACCATCAAGCAATTAGTCGGGCAGGCTAATGTCAGTACCCGCAGCGTGGCTGTTGGCATCCCCTCAAGCCGGGTATTTACAACCGTAGCAGATGTTGACCGTCTGCCGTCAGGGGAGCTTGCCAAGGCCATCCGCTATCAAGCTGATTCATTAATCCCAACGCCGCTGGCTGAGTCAAAAATTGACTGGGCCTTACTTGGTGATTCGCCGGCCGACAAGACCAAGCAAGAGATTTTATTAACCAGTGTGGCTAATAAGTTCGTTGAGGATAGATTAGACATGCTGGAAGGTATAGGTTTGAACGTTGTTGCCTTTGAGCCAGATAACTTAGCTATGGCCCGCGCGCTGGCCGCGCCGGATGACACTGCTCAGCTGCTACTAGACGTCGGACGAAGGTCAACGGACCTAGTAGTCGTTTTGGCTGGCAAACCGCATCTTACCCGCAATATCCCTACCGGAGTTGAGGCTATCGTACGCGGGGCCTCCCAGAACCTCAACGTTGATGAGAAACAAGGCGAGGAATTTGTGTTTAAATTCGGCATGAGTAAAGAGAAACTGGAAGGTCAAGTTTTCCAGGCCGTTAGCGGTACCGTCGATTTGCTGACAACCGAGATTGAAAAATCGATAAAGTTTTTCCAGACACGTTACGCCGGCATAAAGATCGAGCGTATTATAGTGACTGGTGGCGCCTCAGTGATACCGGAGTTTCCACTATATTTGGCCAATAAATACGGCATTAACGTGGAAATTGGCAATGCCTGGCGTAATGTTTCCTATAATCGTGAACGGCAAAACGAATTATCGGCCCTATCCAATCAATTCGGCGTAGCCGTTGGGCTGGCGGAGCGTGACACATGATTGAGCTGAATCTTTTACCAGACGTTAAACTTGAGTATCTGAACGTCCAGCGCACCCGGCGTCTGGCCATGGTTATAGCATTTATAGTCGCCGCCGCCGCCGTGGCCATTCTGGTATTGTTGTTAGCCGTTGAAGGTTTTCAAAAACACACACTTAGTAATCTGAATAAAAATGTGGCTAGCGAGACCCAGAAGTTGCAAAATGAGCCGCAGATTAACAGTGTTCTGACGGTCCAAAGTCAGCTCCAATCCGTTAACTCGCTCCACGACAGCGAACCGGCCGCTAATAAGCTATTTGATTATCTTAACGAACTGACTCCAACCGCGGCTACTATTAGTGGTCTTAATATTGATTTTACCGCTCACACTATTAATATTACCGGCAATGCCGACGGACTGGCAACAGTTAATCAGTATATTGACACCCTTAAGTTCACTAACTACACCACCGGTCCGCATACGAAGAGTATCCCGGCTTTCAGCAGTGTAGTTCTCAGTGCCTTCTCACTTAATAACGCCCAGCTAAGTAGCTCGACCAGTCCTCCGGCAAGCTACACGATTACGGCGAGTTTTGATCCGACAATCTTTGACGTTACCAAAAACGTCACACTCATAATACCGAGCACCATCTCTACGCCCTCGGCCCGCGAACACCCCGGGCCATTATTCGTCAGCGGATTACCACCGGCAGGCGGTAGTTCGTCAACAAGCGGGGGGAGTCATTAGTATGGATAAATTTAATTTCTCAATAAAGCACGTTGCCATTAACAAAGCCAACGCCCAAATAGTAATGATTGTCGGCGCGGCGTCCTTTATAACTGTATTTTGCCTGGTAGCCTCTAAAGCAGTCTTAAGCCAATACCAATACCAAGCGCGAGTTACTAAGGCGGTCAGCACTGCTAATCAGCAACTGCAAAGTAATATTAGCGCCTACAAGAATCTCGTATACTCGTACGTGCAATTTGACACCACCAACCCCATAAAGCTTGGTAATTTTGGTACTACTACGGCCGGCAACAATGATAACGTTCAGATTATACTTGACGCTCTGCCAGGACAGTACGATTTTCCAGGTTTAACCTCAACCGTGGAGAATATTCTCAAGCAATCTGGCGTCCAGATATCGGCCGTAACCGGGACGGATAATCAAGTCTCCCAACAAACCGCCAATGCAAGTTCCAGTCCTCAACCTGTCAGCATGCCGTTTGGTTTTACAGTCCAAAATGCCAGCTATAGTTCCATACAACAGCTCATCCAGGTCTTACAGCAATCCATTCGGCCGCTACCGATAGACAGTATTAACCTGACAGCCGCACAAGGTAGTTTAACCATGACCGTCGCGGCGCATAGCTACTATCAGCCATCAAAGACTTTAAGCATAACCAAGGAAACGGTTAACTAGCATGAAACAAAAAGATCTAGCTCTCATCGTTGTTATAGCCGCCATTGGTGTTATAGCTTCACTGTTTATTTCAAAGATTATCTTTGTAACGCCCAAGGACAGACAGCAACAAGTTGTGGTCGTACAACCGATTAGCACTGACTTTCCGCAACCGAGCCCCGCCTACTTTAATAGTAGTTCTATAGACCCAACAAAGCTGATTACAATAGGCCAGAACGCTAACGCGAATCCATTTTAGGACACAAGGTTACTGGTATGCATAAAAGCCAACAACAAAAAATGACTTTGAGAGCATGCTTTGCAAGACTTTATAACGGCTTTAGGTTCTTGAAAGAAACGGCTTTTAGTCTATGAGCGTTCTTTCAGTTGATGGCCAGCAGCGTCTTGAAGACGTACTTATAAAAGGTAACATGCTTAGCTCCGGCAAATTAGCTGAAGCCAAAGCGGCTGCCCACAAAGCTGCACAGCCGCTAGTTACCTATCTAGTTAAAAACAATTACATCTCTGATGAGCAATTGACGAAAGCCAACGCAACAATTACTAAAGTCCCGTACGTCAATCTCACAGCGGCAAAAATTGACCCGGGGATCTTAGCGTTATTACCGCAAGAGATTGCCCAACGGTATATGGCAGTGCCACTAGGTGAGATGCAGCATAGGCTGGTGGTTGCAATGCTCGATGCCGATAATGTCCAAGCCGTTGACTTTTTGAGTAATCGTATTGGCCGGCCTCTCAAAGTCTACGTAGCCAGTGAATCTGGTATCCGCCAAGTTCTCCGGCAATATGAGGCCCGTTTAGACACGCAGATGGGTGCCTTTAAGACCATGGACAAGGCGGAGGAGTTGAGTAAGGGTATTGCTGGATCGGTCGAGCAGGAAGGCTCAAAATCTAGTAGTAAACAGATACAGAACTTGGTTGAGGATTCGCCGATTAGCAAGGCGCTATCGGCTATTTTAGAGTTTGCCGGTCGTAACCGTGCCAGCGACGTACACATCGAACCACTTGAGAAGGAAGTAAAAATCCGTTGTCGGATAGATGGCATACTCCGTGAAATTATGCGGCTTCCAAAAAGTACTGAGCCAGCCTTGGTTTCGCGTATTAAGATTCTAGCAAATCTTAAAATTGATGAACATCGTACGCCGCAAGATGGCCAGTTTACCTTTCTATTAGAGGGCAAGCCAATTGATCTGCGTATTGCCATTGCGCCGATAGTTTGGGGCGAACAAATTGTTATTCGTTTACTCGACAAAAGCGGTACGTCGCTAGAACTTGAAGCCATGGGCTACACTGGCCGGGCGTTGAGAGCTATTCGTAAAGGTATAGCAAATCCCAATGGCATGGTACTCAGTAGCGGACCGACCGGTTCTGGAAAATCGACCTCGCTATACGCCCTTATTCAAGAAATTAAGGACGATGCCATTAACATTGTCACTCTTGAAGACCCGGTCGAGTACAAGATGGATGGCATTAATCAGATTCAGGTAAATCCTGAAGTAGGACTAACTTTTGCCACCGGTTTACGCAGCATTTTGCGCCAAGACCCTGATGTAGTTATGGTCGGTGAAATCCGTGACCGCGAGACCGCCCAGCTAGCCGTACAGGCGGCACTGACAGGTCACTTGGTTTTTAGCACCTTACATACTAACAGTGCGGCCGGTATTCTACCCCGTCTACTGGAAATGGGCATTGAGCCGTTCTTAATTGCCAGCACAGTGCACGTTGTGATGGGTCAAAGATTGGTGCGCAGGATAAATGATACAGACAAGCAAACCTATCAGTCATCAGCTGTGGAGACCGAGGCCATAAAAAGTACTTTAGGGGCTTTATTACCGCAAAGTGCCGATCAAGCTGAGGCCGTAGCCAAAGACATGGGCTATAAAAGCTTGCCCTTAGCTAACCAAACCGCTTATACTTTATCTAAAGGCACAGACAGTGCCGATGCACCAGGTGGCTACAGAGGCCGCATGGGCTTGTACGAAGTGTTTGAAGTATCTGAGGCTATACAGGAATTAATCATGAAACGATCAACCAGCAGTGAAATTGCCAAACAAGCACAATCCGAGGGTATGATCACCATGCGTCAGGACGGCTACTTTAAGGCATTAGATGGCCGCACATCTCTTGCTGAAGTTAACCGGGTAGCGGCAGAAGATAACGCCTAAAATAAGGAAACGAAAGAATATATCATGCAACCACAACCACGAATTGAAATCCTACTTGACGAAGTAGTCAAAAAAAAGGCCTCAGACCTTCATTTACAAGTAGGCTTACCGCCAATGTTACGTGTGGACGGAGCACTTGTAGCAGTTAGCGGGGCTGATCCTCTAAACGAAGAGGCTATTGAGACATTGCTTTTTGCGATTCTTGATGAGGACCAAAAGCAAATCCTTCTGAAAGATAAAGAATTTGACTTTAGTTTTGCTTATGGTGACTTGGGACGATTTAGGGTTAACGCCTTCCATGAACGCGGTAATTTAGCAGCGGCACTCCGACTGATTCCCAATGAAATACTGTCGATTGAACAGCTTGGTTTGCCCGAGATTGTCAATAAATTTACTAAATACCCAAGAGGACTAGTACTAGTTACTGGACCTACCGGTTCCGGTAAGTCAACCTCACTGGCGGCAATGGTCAATGAAATTAATATTAACGAAAGCCGGCACATTATTACGATTGAGGACCCGATTGAATATACGCATAAATCAAAAAAGTCGGTTATTGTGCAACGCGAAGTTCACTATGATACCTATTCATTCAGTGCCGCCCTAAGGAGTGCTCTGCGTGAAGATCCCGATGTAGTCTTGATCGGTGAGATGCGTGACCTGGAAACAATAGCCAGTGCCATCACAATCGCTGAAACAGGACACCTGGTATTTGCCACATTGCACACCAACGGCGCCGCCCAAAGCATTGACCGTATGATAGATGTCTTTCCACCACATCAACAGCCCCAAATCCGGGCACAATTGTCTAATATTCTTATGGCTATCGCGTCACAGCGCCTTATACCAACAATAGGTGGTGGCCGGATTGCCGCGGCTGAAATTTTAATTGCCACTCCTGCCGTACGCAACATTATCCGCGAAGGTAAGACCCACCAACTGGAGGCCGTTATACAGACCGGCTCAGAGTATGGTATGCAGTCGATGGATAAGACGCTCGTGAACCTGATTCACGCTGGCTCTATTACCTATGACGAAGCCCGCAATGTGGCTGTCGACATCGATGAATTAGACAGGCTGATGAGAGGCTAGCCATGCTGACGTTTACCTACCAGGCCCGAAACGCTAAAACCGGCCAAAAAGTTAAGGCCCAGGTTCAAGCCGATAATGAGCAATCGGCGGCCAAGATGATTCATGAGCAGGGCCTAACGCCGATACAAATTCAGCTGGAAAAAAGCAACAGTTTTCGTTTCAATCGGATCAAAACCAAGGATAAAATTTTATTTAGTCGTCAGTTATCGACGCTTATCAACGCCGGTCTACCATTAGTACAAGGCTTGCGAAGCGTTGCCGATCAGACTGCTAACAAAGCCTTCAAAACGGTTATCAATCAGGTTATCACTGATGTTGAGGCCGGAAAGTCATTCAGCCAGTCCCTAGCGGCGCATCCCAGAGTTTTCAATCGGGTCTACGTTAGCCTCGTGGAAGCCAGCGAGACCTCCGGTACTCTTGACAAAGGCTTGGAGAGGCTGGCTGATCAGCAAGAGAAGGATGCCGACATAGTTAGCAAAGTACGCGGCGCTATGATTTATCCCGGCATTGTCTTACTAGTTATGATGGGGGTGGTTACCTTCATGGTCGTAAAGGTTTTGCCGCAAGTACAAAGCATCTACGCCGGCTTACCTGGAGTATCCTTGCCGCTAGTCACGCGGATTCTATTGGTAGTTTCCCACTTTGTAACCCATTACTGGTGGATAGTGATCATTGCCCTGGTTCTACTAATCTTTTTCGGTTCGCGTTGGGCCCGAACCCTTGGAGGCCGACGAATCATCGATCGAATTAAAATGAAAGCCTGGCCGATAGGATCGCTGTTCATGAAAATGTACATGGCCCGTTTCGCCCGTACTGGTACAACACTGGTAGGCGCTGGTGTGCCTCTCATTCATGTCCTGGAAATAACCGCCGATGCCGTTGATAACGTACACATAAGTAACTCTATCAAACGGGCGATCGAGGACGTCAAAGGCGGCAAAGCTCTAAGTGACGCTCTCGCTAAGGACTCTAATTTTCTAGAGTTGGTACCAAACATGCTACGGATTGGCGAGCAATCGGGAGCTATGGAGACCATGATGGAGAAAGTGGCCGTCTATTATGAAAAAGAAGTCGACAATGAGATTAAAGCCATCAGTACTATCATTGAGCCGGTCATGATGATTATTATGGGCCTGGTCGCCATAACCATAGTGGCGGCTATTTTGTTGCCTATCTACGGGCTGGTCAACCAATCAGGCTTTACTAGCAATATATAAGTACTTTATGAATAGCACAATTAATTACAACCGACCACGTTGGCGGAGGGCTCTCACAAGACGCGGCTTAGGAACTAGTGTCCAGGCAGGCTTCACTATTGTCGAGACGCTTATCGTCCTAGCTATCGCTGGACTTATCCTCTTGATAGTTTTTGAGGTCATTCCTGCGGTGGAACGAGCATCGCGGAATAATCAAAGAAGACAAGACGTTACTGTGATTTTAGCCGCCGTTTCCCAGTATGAGTTAAAAGATTCCGGTAATTTTCCGCAAGCATGTAGTGGCACTTCGCCTCTAACAGCCTGTTCAGCCCCTCATGCCGCCAATCCGAATGATTACTTCCTTAGATTTTCGCGAAGTGACTTGAGCTATTATACCTCAGCATATTCCACCAATCCGGTACAAATCATCCAAGATTATCCGCAAAACACCGGTAATCTCCACCCGCCTGTTGCTGTTAGCGTCCAAACAGTTTTAATTTATGATTTTGAAAAGTGCGACCCAACGATCCCTGGCGGCGCTACGAGCGATGGTGCGGACTACAGCAGCGTGGTCGCGCTATACGCGGTCGAGGGGGGAAACGGGGCAATTATACCCCAATGCCAGGATATATAACTGTGGATAACTCCCGCCATAAACCGCTTGCTTTTTATAGGCTATCCCTATATCATCTAACCATAAGCACTTAAAACTTAAGCCGCAAAGGGGGCATTTGCAATGCTTGACAAACTAAAAAAATCTAACGATAAAGGCTTCACAATCATTGAAATTATGATCGTGTTGGCTATCGCTGGCTTAATTCTACTGATCGTCTTCTTAGCCGTACCGGCTTTGCAGCGAAACTCTCGTAACACCCAGCGTAACACCGACATTGGATCACTAGTAGGGGCGTTCAACGAGTTCGTCAACAACAACAATGGAACTGTACCAAACGCTAGTTGTACCGGCGCGACGCCGTGTGCATGGCTAAGGAATGCCCGCGCAGGTATTTATGGTGGCGGCAGCAACACCTGGACGGCAGCTAACTATATCTACGGTTACAGCGCAGTCGCTCAGGCTGTCAACCCGGCCGCAAACGTCAACAACGTGTGGACGTACAATTTCGAAACTTGCGGAGGCGCTAATAATAATGCCGGAGTCGCCGGTACTAGCATCAACAACGTGGCATTTATCTACTACGTAGAAACTGGTGGTGGCGGTACCAACGAAGAGTGCAGGACCGCTGGCTAAAGCGCTTACACTCAAATTAGATAGCGAGTTAATATAATAGACTCCCGTACGTAAGGGAGTCTATTACTTTTATGTTACTATAGTGCTCATGATTATCGTTATTTTGGCCGCCACCGGACTTTGCCTAGGAAGTTTTATCAATGCGCTAGTTTGGCGGTTACATATGCAAGCTACTCAAATGACTAAAAAGTCATCAAATAAGCGAGACATAGCTCAACTATCTGTCATTTCTGGACGCTCAATGTGTCCCAATTGTAGGCACCCACTGGCTGCCCGGGACCTTATACCGCTGCTAAGTTGGCTTAGTTTGCAAGGCAAGTGTCGATACTGCACTAAACCTATCTCGCCCCAGTACCCTTTGGTTGAATTTGCCACAGCTATATTGTTTATCGTCTCGTACCTCTGGTGGCCAAATGTGCTAAATGGTACCCAAACTAGTATTTTGATACTTTGGCTGATGCTTGTAGTCGGTTTTATGGCGCTGATTGTTTATGATGTACGCTGGCAGTTGCTACCAAACCGTATTATCTACCCTCTAGGACTCATAGCGGCTGCCCTAAGCGTCATTCAAATCGCTAGTGCTAATAGGCCAGCCGCTGCGCTTCTTAACGTCATATTAGCCGTTTTAGTAGGTGGGGGCATATTCTATGTCATATTTCAGGTCTCCGGTGGCAAATGGATAGGTGGCGGCGATGTCAGGCTCGGCTGGCTGCTAGGTCTGATAGCCGGCACGCCAGGCCGCAGCTTCCTGATAATCTTCTTGGCCGCGGTGCTTGGCAGCTTCCTAAGCGTACCTTTACTGCTCACTAAGCGTCTTAAGCGAACCAGTAAAATTCCCTTTGGACCGTTCCTGATCATTGCAGCTATTGCCACAGAGTTATTTGGGGCCAGTATTTTGCAGTGGTACCAGCGTACTTTTATACAATTCTAAAGGGTTTCACCTCATAACGCTTGTGCTATACTGAGAGCTATATGAAAGGTGCAATAACACCTATAGGGTACACTATTATCGAAGTCATGATCGTGCTGGCTGTCTCTGGTGTAATGTTTCTTATTGCAGCGAACTTCATCAGTGGTAAACAAGAAAGCACCAGTTTCCCGCAAGGTGTTAACGAACTGGCCTCCAATTTGCAGAACACCATCGCCCAGGTCAATAACGGCCAATATAGCGATATTAGTTTCAGCTGCACCTTTGCATATGGCGCCAGCCAGGTCAGTATTAATGCTAACGGCCAACAAACAACGACTAATAGTATAAGCGGCGATACGCAAGGCACTAATCCAACTTGTATTTTTCTGGGTAAAGTAGTCCATTTTGCCGAAAACGACGGTCATGCCGGAGATATTGCCACCCAACAATATGAAACCTTTTCCCTCGCCGGCGGCCGGCTGGATGGTAATGGTCAGCCGATCACCGCCGATACGGCAAACCCGAGCACGCCACTGGATAATGACGCTCCGACGGTTATAGCAGAACTTACCGGTCAGTCAGCCGTTCCCCAGCATTTAAATGTCATTGGTATGCACCTGGAACCTACTGCCAGCGAGCCAACAACGTATGGCGGAGTCTTTCCTAGCGGCCCACCAAACTACTACGGTATTGGCTTTATACAAAACCTCGGCAGCACTGCTCAGCCCGGTACCCAAAACGGTGCTCAACCCATCGACCTCTATTATGTAAGTTCATTTACAGGCGTCATATCAAAGGCGGCCGCGCCCAGTCTGGTTAATGGTAACTTTCTTTCACCGATACCGTCAGGTCATGAAATGGTCATGTGCGTGACAGACTTTACGCAGTATGCCTACATAGAGGTTGGCAGTGCTAACAACCAATTGGATGTCAGAGTGAGAATGCTTGGGGGTAACCCATGTACGTAATGCGGAGTAGGCAGCAATGAAAGCTTTCGGTGCACATGGCGATACCATCGTCGAAGTCCTGATCGTACTGAGCATTTTAGGCTTTGCTATTTCAATATCTTATGCGTCAGCATCACGCAGCTTAGCTGACGCCCAGCAATCGGAACAAAATTCCTATGCCACCGAATTAGCCCGGAGTCAGATTGAAGAGATACTGGCGATGGTGAATGGCGGCACTGAAGACGCCGCCGGTAACCTTTCCGGCTTATCTAACGTACATCCGCAAAACGGCACGCAATTCTGTATGACTAATGGTGCGGCCGTTCCCGCTTCAGCCGTTAGTTGCCAGTATCCGGCAACGGGAGTTCCATACACCTGGACCGACACGCTTACCCAAGTAGCTACCGGCAATCCAAGTTTTCCATATCCCTATACCAACAACTTTCAAGTACAAGTGGTGTGGCCCGACGCTCTAGGCCAAGGTCAGGATACCGTAACGTTATCTTATAGGGCGTATCCTCCACCATGAAGCATCAACACCTAAAACGGCAATCTGGTTTTACCATTCTCGAGCTAATGATCGCTACCATGATAGTGTCGGTTATTCTGTTACTAGTAACAACGGTTATGATTGGTCTTCAAAGACTGTACTATAAAGGTCTTAACCAGGAAAAAATTCAGAATAACGCCCGCACTATAGCCGATGACGTCAACCAGGAGATCCAAACCAGCACCAGCACCCCGGCTGTAGCATGGGTACCTGTCGCCTCTACTTTCAGCGCATCTTTCAATAATCAACCTCCCACCAACTATCATGTCAGCGCGGTGTGTATAGGCAGTGTGCGCTACGTTTACATAATCGGCTTGCAGGTCGGCACTGGCTCTAACCAAGTTGCTCAGGCGTTGTGGCGAGATCAGACCCCTAGTGGAGGCTGTGCGTCGGGTGTTCCACAGATCAACAATTCCACCCCCAGTGACGGGGGACTCGAATACATCGCGGCGGGTTCACGTCTAACCAACTTTCAAATCACCCAGCAAGGTAACGGCGACTACGCCTTATCTGTATCAGTCGCTATTGGCCAAGACAACATATTAAGTACCAATACTAGCTATAATGCCCAGTGTATCGGCGGGTCCGGTGATCAATATTGTGCTACAGCTGGTCTTAAGACAGAGGTCAGACAGAGGCTGCAATAATATGCTCATGTTTTGTAGTAAAATATCTATGGCTATGAAAAAAACACCAAGTGTTAACACAAACCAATACGGGTTCGCCTCGCTGGTAGTGGCTTTTATCCTTATCTTAGTCATGTCACTGCTGACCGTTGGGTTCGCTCAAATTGCTCGTCGCGAGCAGCAAAGCGCCCTGGACAAACAATTGGCTAACCAAGCATATTACGCCGCCGAAACGGGGGTGAACGAAATCAAAGCACAAATTCCGGCTTTGACTGCCGCGTGGAATGCCGGAACTATTAACGCTAATAGTTGTCTAGGGGCACCATACATTCAAAAACCCAGCATTGGTAATCCAAATGTCGGCGTTATCGATCAGGCTAGTGACGTCACCTATACTTGTGCTCTGGTTAATGTAGCCCCCCCGACGCTAGTATCCACGAATACTTCAACACCCGGCTCGACCTCGACCAACTTTACATTTTCTACTGTTGGAGCACTCAATACGTTTACTTTCTCATGGGGTAGCGCCGACACTCCTACAAACAACACGCCAACGCCCATTAGCGTTTGTAATTCTGGTTGTGCGCCAACGCAAGCTACATGGCAAGCGTATCATTCGCCTGCCGTTGTACAGCTTAGTATCACGCCACTCGGCACCAGTACAATGACCCGTGGGGCGCTTATAAACAATACCTTTACGACCTACCTCTACCCGACACTGGCGTTTGGGGGTAATCTGTATGGTCGAGGCTGGTGTCCAGTGCCCGTGGGAACTATCAGCTATGCCGCCGATAGCCAAAGCGTAACTTCGTGCAATGCTCAAATTACCGCCGCGAATTACACCGCCGCGAATACCACGTATCCGTTTAGTGTGACAATCGACCTAACGCCGGCATCCCCGCAGCCCGGTGAGTCGTGGCTGGTGCATTATGTTAACTATTACGACAGCATTACGTCATGTATACAGGCCGGTACGACGGGCGGCTGCCTGACCAGTAATAGCGCGTCTAGCAGTACCACAAACTTTACCGGCAGCGAGATATTGGTTGACGTAACTGGTAAAGCTAAAAATGTCGTGAAGCGGTTAGTAGAATATCTGCCGGTGTCGTCAAGCAGTACCACTACTACGGCATCAACTGCCAACGGTATTTCTACGGTACCGCCCTTCGCGGTTGATTCGGGTAACGCCTGCAAAGAATTTGCTACGAACCCATCAGCACCTGGTGCCGGAACCCTGGCAGGAACCAACTACGCCGCCGGTACAGCCTCAGCTAATTATCCGGGTGATTGCACACTCGGTCCCTAACGTACATAGGTATACCCCAGGTACTATTCAGCGTTACGATGGAACTTCTCGTGCACCGCTCGCAAGTGTGGATCGGTGACATGAGTATAGATTTGAGTAGTGGCAATATTGCTATGCCCAAGCATCGCCTGAACTGAACGAAGATCGGCTCCATTCATCAGTAAATCTGTTGCATAGCTATGACGCAGTGAGTGGGGACTCACATGTTTCGTAAGACCCGCGAGCAGGGCGTAACGTGCCACAAGGCGCTGAACGCTCCGTGCCGTCAAGCGGTGAAAGTTACCTGAGAGGTCAACTTGCTTATTACCGCTGTAGCGAATAAATAAAGGTTTGGCGGTATCCTGGCGCTTACTTATATAGTGTTCAATCCACTCAGCGGCTTCAACACTTATAAAAATCGGCCGGTCTTTCTGCCCCTTACCGCGTACCATAAATTCCCGGCGTTTGAGGTTAATTTGGTCTTTATTCAGGCCTACTAATTCGCTGACTCTTAAGCCTGAACTAAATAGCAGTTCCAAGATAGCCCGATCACGTAAACCGCTAATAGCACCTGTGTCAGGCTGGGCAAATAGACGTTCCAGCTCATCTTCGTTTAGGAAGGTCACTTGTTTACGCCTAGTTCTGGCCAATTCGATCTTATCTGCCGTTAAGGCAGCAATATTGCGCTTCGCACAATATTTTAAAAAGCTCCTTAGAGCAATCAAATGATAATTTTGCGTACTCTTCCCGAGCTCATCACTGGTGTTGGTTCCGAGCCTATTGAGCCACAACCGCCATTTGCGCACTAACTCAGCATCAATGTCGCTTACAGATATGTCCCCGGCAAAGTCAATAATCCGTGTCAGGTAGTGATCATAGTTCTGAATTGTTTTTTGGGAGCGGTTCTGCTCAATTTCCATATATTCCAGAAAGTCGGTTTTTGCTTTTATAAATAGCATAACCTTAATTGTAGCAAACTAACCAACGAGAATAGTATCGACCATCGACATCTGTTAGAATATAAACAACTAAACAAGGATCTCTAATGGAACAAACCTTAATTATTATTAAACCGGACGCCGTAATGCGAGGCATCGTTGGTGAAATTATTACTCGTTTTGAACGGGCAGGCTTCAAAATTGTCGCCACGAAAATGCTTGAGCCTGGTTATGAACATTACGTTGAGCATTATGAAGGAATTGGCACGCTTAAAACTCGCAAAGGTGAAGAAATTTTCGAAAGTACTCTAGCAAGCATGCAGGACGGTCCGGTCATTGCCATGGTATTGGAAGGCATTGAAGCTGTTGAAACAGTCCGTAAAATGGTTGGCGACACCCAGCCCAAAACTGCCCTGCCAGGCACTATAAGGGGGGATTACGCTCACGTAACCTATGACCAAGCTTCGCAATCTGGTAAGGGGGTCGCTAATATCGTACACGCCTCAGCCGATTCTGGTGAAGCAGTAAAGGAAATTAAGCACTGGTTCAAGCCTGACGAAATCCATGCCTACAGTGTGGTTCACGAACAATTCACCCAACCCCGCAAGAAGTAAAACAGTCTTTCTTGTACAATAGAGCCTGCCGGTGTAACGTCCCCGTAGTTCAATGGATAGAATAACTCCGTCCTAAGGAGCAGATCTGCGTTCGAGTCGCGGCGGGGATACCAAGCTAATGGTTTGTTGACCCTTTTGTAAAAAAACACAACCCCAAACTAAGCCTTAATATTACAGGCCTCTAGTTGTCTAAACAAACTGCGCGCCACGTAACGCTTGAGTGAACGCTTAATGTCGCGCTTGCTCAGT
>Ga0307374_10004978_pt1 | contig 21797 bp, 18 predicted proteins | sample OX3MG_FD_202532 | JGI IMG/M metagenome (GOLD analysis project Ga0307374, IMG submission 202532) | Soil microbial communities from Risofladan, Vaasa, Finland - OX-3 | ecosystem: Environmental > Terrestrial > Soil > Coastal area > Acid sulfate soil | place: Finland: Risofladan, Vaasa | collected...
AGCCGCCGTTCTTGGAATCCTTGGGGCCACCGTGCCCATGGCATTAGTAGGAAGCGCCCTGCCTGCCTCAGCCAGCATCGGCACTCAGGCGGTATCTGGGATCGGTCCCCTTTTCAGCGTGGCCTGTCCCACCACCACCTTGTGCGAGGCGGTGGGACAGAACGAGGCCCTTCAGGGCGTGGTCGTACCGATCAACAGCGGCATTCCAGGGAGTCCCCAACCGGTCCCAAGTATCGCAATCCTGTTCGGCATGGCCTGCCCAACTGCAACAACCTGTGAGGCTGTCGGCGAAAGGAGCACCTCCGACGGGGGAGGCGTGGTAGTCGGGATCACCCGCGGACTCCCAGGCAGTCCCCAGACGGTGTCTGGGAACAGTGCCCTTGTGAGTGTGGCCTGCCACAGCTCCAGCACCTGCGAGGCAGTGGGTATCGTTCCACCGGTTGGGGTGCTCATCCGTGCCGGCCTCCCGGGCAGTCCCCAAGGACTCTCGGGAACCGAGAGCCTCGGCGACGTGGCCTGTCCCACCGCCACCACTTGCGACGCCGTGGGCGAAAGCTCGTCAGGTGGCGTGATAGTGCCCATCACCGACGGCACCCTGGGAAGTCCCCAGGCAGTTCCAGGGACCGCGGACTTGAGCGGTATCGCCTGTCCCACTGCCACTACTTGCGAGGCCGTCGGTTACAACTCGAGCTTTGAGGGTGTGGCGGTGTCCACTACCAACGGCATCCCGGCTACCGCCAAGGTGGTCTCGGGGCCGGCCGGGGCCGCCCCCACGGCGGTGTCTGGGGGCGGTGTTCTCACCAGAGTGGCCTGCACCAGCGCCACCACCTGCGAAGCAGTTGGCGATGGCGCTACGGGCGGTCTGATAGTTCCCATCACGAACGGCACGCCAGGCACTCCCCAAGTGGTCTCGGACACCACGCTCAATAGCGTTGCATGCCCCACCGCCAACATCTGCATAGCGGTCGGATCTAACTCCAACTCTGGCCCGGGAGAGGGCCTAGTGGTCGCATTCACCGCGACCGCGGCCCCCGCCAGCCTAGGAGCAAGTCCATCTCCGAGTGCCACCACGTCGCTCCCCCCTTCGCCTCGTGGAAGCGGAGGGGGGTCCCCGACCGGGATGATCGCGCTTCTGGCAGTACTAGGACTGGTGGTCGTCTCCGCGGGTGGGATCTGGCTGGCAAGGCACCGGAGCATCGGGAGTAGCACCGGGAGCTGACCGCCGAACGGTGACCAGGGGACACGCGCCATAGACGAATAGCTCCAGCTGATCTCACTGGGCAGCGCGACGGGACACGTTTTCGGACCGGTCAGGGAATGCTGTGCGAAACACCCTTCGCCAGCGTGCCGGACCGGCCCCGGTGTGAGGCAGCAAGGACGACTAGCAGCTCAAACCGGGGCCGAGACTGGGCCTGCGAAGACCACTTAACTGCACGCCTTATGGTGACCCTCTAGAAGTCGGCCGCACAGCGCTCAGCTTCAGATTCTTGGTGAGGAAGAGGTCGCGGGTTCAATCCCCGCCCTGGGCTCCGCTCATTTTAGGGACACTAAATTAACTGAGTTCTGCGGAGTACTCGGCCCCGGGGCCGAGCCTCAGGCTGCGAGATTGACCGCGAAGTCGTAGCCACGCTTTCGGCTCCGTGTCTGTCGCGTTCGGACGTCCTCTCTGCACCGCGGGAACGGGCGACCTTTGGACCGAGTCATCAACCAGATCACGCTGAGGACCAGGACGACTACAAACCCGAAAAAAATGGGGAGCACCAGCGCTATCCCATGGTCGACATCGCCGGCTGCAACGAAGGCCGAGCGAGCGCCCCTTGCAACTCCCCTTGACCCCAATCCCGGTGCCGATCCAGATGACACACAGGATCGTCCAGACCCAGATCGTCCAAGTCATCTTCCGCCATTGCCGCGTTACCTTGGGCCCCTCCGGAGTCCGTTTCTCCGGTACCTACCGACTTCTGCCCGCGCGGCGATAGACGCTGAATGTCCGGCTTTCCATCTCAGCGGACCACGACGTGGACTACTTGAAACGAGTTGCCGAACAGGGCGGTCGTCAAGTCGACGGTGGCTGCACCTGCCGCGCTTGGACCACCGGTTGACATCTGGTCACCTGCGTGCGAAGGTGCCGCTGCCCGAGGAGCGGGGTGCGGGGGCCGACGCTCCTTCCGACTAGTTCCGGGCAGGTTAAGGAGGAGGGGGGAGGCCGATGAAGAGCACAGTTGGAGCGTCGAGCGTCTGCGCTCGGGTTGGATCAGCACTTACGCGGCACACCCCAAAAGGCTACTCCCGTTCCCGCTTGGCGATGGTGACTGGGGCTTGTACCTTGGCCTTGTCCATTGCTGGGGTGCTTGGCACCATTCCTGCCGCAGCGGCACCCGCTGGGCCCCTCGGCTTCCTAGGCGTGGCTTGCCCTAGCTCCACCCACTGCGAGGCAGTGGGCTGGACCGGGCCCGGAACAGGACCTGGCAGCCAGGGTCTGTGGGCGCCCGTCACCAGCGGCGTGCCCGGTGTCTTTCAGTTGGTCTCGGGGACCGAGTTCCTCGATAGCGCAGCTTGCCCCAGCGCCACCACCTGCTACGCCGTTGGCATGAATTCCTCTGCTCCCTACCCGGGCACGGTGGTGCCCATCACCAGCGGTGTCGCTGGCAGCGCCCAGACGGTTTCGGGGACTGGGGCCTTTCGGGCCGTGGCCTGCCCCACCGCTACTACCTGCGAGGCGGTGGGCGAGAGTTCCTCCGGCCAGGGTACGGTGGTGACCATCAACAGCGGGACCCTTGGTAGCCCGCAGGTGGTCTCGGGGACCGTCCAGTTCAACGGCGTAGCCTGCTCCACCGCCACGACCTGCGAAGCGGTGGGCACGACGTCTTCCCTTTACGGAGCTGGCCAGGGTACGGTGGTGACCATCACTGGCGGCACCGCTGGCACTTCGCAAGTGCTCTCGGGAAGTGCTGGTCCGCTCCAAGGCGTAGCCTGCCCCACCGCCACGACCTGCGAGGCTGTGGGAATCAGCACCTCGGGCCAGGGCGAGTTGCTGGCGATCACCAGCGGAACTCCGGGCACCGCCCAGGTGGTGCCGGGGACCGCCCAACTTCTTGGAGTGGCCTGCCCCACCGCTATCACCTGCGAGTCGGTGGGAAGTGACTCCTCTAACACGGTGCCGGTTATGGTGCCCGTCACCAACGGTGCCCCGGGCAGCCCCCAGACGCTGTCTTCGGCCGCATCGCTTGCCGCGGTGGCCTGCCCCAGCGCCACCACCTGCTACGCCGTGGGCTCCGACGGCGCCGGCAACGGAGTAGTGGTCACGATCACCCTGCCCGGGGCACCCGGCCAGCCGGCTGGAGTGGCAGAACCCTCAGCCGTGAGCCTCAGTTGGTCCGCACCAAGCAGCCCAGGAAGCTTTCCGGTGAGCTCGTATGCGGTGACGCCGTACATCGGGGCGGTGGCGCAGACGCCGATCAACACCGGGTCGACCGGGACCAGTTACACGGTGACGGGGCTGACCGATGGGCAGGCGTACACATTCACGGTGGCGGCCGTGAACGGAGCGGGCGAGGGACCGGCGTCGGCGGCGTCGAGCGCGGTGACACCCACCGCGCCGCCACCGGCGACCTACAACGCGCTCGTGCCGTATCGGGTCTGCGACACGAGGCCGGGGAACCCGTCGGGGCTCACGGGGACTGATGGCCAATGCAACGGCCTGACGCTGGGACCGGGTCAGACCTTGACCATCCAGGTGTCGGGGACCAACCCCAGCGGGACTGTCACCGGTGGGGTGCCGAGTTCGGCCACCTCGGTGGTGCTGAATGTGACCGTGACCGACACCACGGCGCCGTCGTACCTGACGGTCTGGCCGGCGGGAGGAGCTCTGCCTCTGTCCTCGAGCGTGAACTGGTCGGCGGGGCAGACCGTGCCCAACCTGGTTACCGTGGGACTAAGCAGCACGGGTCAGGTCAGCCTGTACAACGATGCCGGCAACGTCGATGTAGTGGTGGACGTGGAGGGATGGCTGGACTCCAGCGCCAGCAGCGGCGGTCCCTACCTGCCGCTGCAGCCGTACCGGATCTGCGACACCCGGGCAGGCAACCCCTCCGGGCTCTCTGGCCCGAACCTGACCCAATGCGAAGGCCAGACGCTGCATGCGGGCAGCACGCTGACCATCCTGGCAGCGGGCACCAACCCCAGCGGAACCAGCAGTGGGGGAGTGCCGTCGTCCGGGACCCTGGCGGTGGAACTGACGGTGACGGTGACGGATACCAGTAGCCCCAGCGACCTCACGGTGTGGCCGGCTGGGACGGCTCGGCCGCTGGCCTCCAACCTGAACTTTGTGGCCGGCGAGACGGTGGCCAACAACGTGGTGGTGGCGGTTCCCCAGTCCGGAGCGGATGCGGGCAAGGTCAGCATCTACAACGATGCTGGCAACGCCGACGTGGTGGTGGACGTGTCGGGCTATTACGAGAGTTCCTTGAGTGGGACCGGCACCTTCACCCCGATGGTCCCCTACCGGATCTGCGACACCCGGTCAACCTCGGTCTCTGGGTTGAACGACGCCTGCACCGGGAAGACCCTGCAGGCGGGGGTGGCGCTGGCGCTGCAAGTGAACGGAACAGGAGGGATCCCCGCAGGGGCGACCTCGGCGGTGCTGAACGTGACCGTTACCGACACCTCGGCGCCGGACTTCCTGACGGTCTATCCGGACGGGACCACCAAGCCGTTTGTCTCCAGCCTGAACTGGGGACCAGGTGAGACGGTGGCGAGCGGGGTGACCGCGACCCTGGGATCGGATGGGGCGATTGACTTCTACATCCCGAACGGCCAGGCCGACCTGGTGGTGGATGTGGTCGGCTGGATAGGACCTTGAAGTGGGGGATTTCATCGCAGATCCCCACGCCCTAACCTGACCAGCCCACGGGATGTGTAGACAGTTGCGGCTCATCGTGGGCGCATCTTGCTAGCACCATAGACCAGCTGGGCCGGGGTGCCTCCGGCGGTGTGGCGGCCAGTGTGGGCCCGGTCGAAGTTGTAGAAGCGCAAGTAGCGAACCACGTCTCGCTGCAGCGCGGCGTACTTGGGGATCAGGGAGCGGGCGAAGGTGGGCTGCCAGCACTCCTCGAGCGCGGTGCGCTGGACCCGTCCCACGTCGCCGTTGCTCTGGGGCCGACCGGCATGGATGAAGCGGTGCTCGGCCCCGGTCTTGGCCACTGCTCCGCGGAACTCCTCCACTTTTGGCGATCAGCTCATTGCACTATTCGTGATCGCCGACAACTGGCCCAGCAGCTGCCAGCTGGTCGCCGGAATCCTACGGTCCGCCATCGCACTGCGCCTACGTGGGGAGTGACCTGGGGGTCCGCGGAGACCACTTAGCTGGACGCTTTACGGTGGCCCTGCCGCTCTCAGGAGCCCAGCGCTCGGCTTCAGATTCTTGGTAAGGAAGATGACGCGGGTTCAATCCCCGCCCTGGGCTCCGCTGATCTCAGGCTTGCGGTAACCAACTCCGATTGCACGGGGCGACGCCGCTCTTTCGTGGGTCGGTTTCGCTACCGGAGGAGTATCAATCGCCCTCGAAGATCATCAAGCGGGAGCGCGACGATTCCTGGCGGACCCGGAGCGCGGGCTGATATTCCTCCGATGCGTACCAGGCCCGGGCTCTGTCGACGGTCGGGAAGCGAATTAGCACGAGGATGCCGGCGTGCTGCCAGTCACCCTCCTCGACGTCCACCTCAGTCGTGGCTACGATGAACTCGCCCTCGTACTTGGCCAGGGTGGGCGACAGCAGCTCCCGATAGCGTTGCCGCCCCGCCTCATCGGTCCACTCCACGTCGGCCAGCACATAGCCCGCCATTGGTTCAACTCCCGCTTCGGTCCGCTGTGAGGGGATCAATACTAATGGGCTAGCGACGGGCCAGTCGGTCAGTCGCCCGGAGTTGGAGGCTGGGCGCGACCCCGGCATAGGTGGAGACGGTGAGGCTGACGCTGGAGTGGTCCAGGGTGACTGAGACGGTGCCCAAGTCGATCCCGCTGGGCAGCGTCGGGGCGGCGAAGGCGTGGCGCAGGTGGTGAAAGTGCATCGGCGCCAGCCCCGCGGCCGCGAAGAGCGCTTAACTGGACAACTTCTTGACCGCCGCCTGATTTCAGCCGCACAGCGCACAGCGTCCGAAACCTGGTTGAACCGCCCCGGGATCATTTGATCTCTCGGCCACCACAACGGGACCAATGGGCCGACTCTCTAGGCTCCCACAGCGTTGGAGCGCAACCCATACACGGGGACCGGCCGCTGGGCCATCGCAGCGCGGGGCCGGATTTTTCCAGCAGCTGGCTTGATCGCGGGTTCCCGAGGCCGGCTTGGCAGGGGAAATGGGCGCCTGATCCAGATCCTCAGGCGACTGAGCCTGCGAGCGTGGCGTAACGATCTCGGAACGCTCGGAGATTAGAGTGGAGTTTGGCCGCCACAGCGGGTTGGCGTCGCAGGAGTAGCGGCACCAATTCCCAACCAGACGGAATCAGTACACGCCGCCGATGACGAGACGGCGGCCCGAGCGAGGAGGGCGACCCCTTTCCGCTCGGCGTCGCCGACTGCAGCGAGGGTCGCGGCCGTGGTGATCGTGATTCTGATAGCCGCAGTCGTCGTGCTCTCGAGGCTCAACCACGTCTCCAGGGTCGGAAATTTGCCGCTGATGGTGATCGCCTTGCCGTTCTCCGCCGTGGGTTTTGTGGTGGCCCGGCGGCAGCCAAAAAACGCGATTGGCTGGATTTTCTTTGGCGTGGCGGCTTGCTTTCTTCTGATAGCAGTTGGGCGAGACTATTCGGGTATCGACTATCGCGTTCACCACGGCTTGTTTCCAGTCGGCTGGCTGGCACTATCCCTCACTGACCTTTGGACCCCAGCTTTCTTGCTGATGGGGCTACCCATGCTGCTCTTTCCGGCGGGAAGGCTGCCCTCTTCGCGGTGGCGCTGGTCTCTGTGGGTGTACTTGGTCGCGGACGGGTTTGAAACCGCGATCGCGCTGGCGGGAGGTCTGAGCATCGGGCTTGGTCGCCATGTCCACATCGACTTGACCGGGATGCCCACCAATAACATCGGCGGCTTCTTGGGAGTCTTGGGAAACGTAGCGAACGTATGCGCCCTGATCTCGCTGGCCTTCGCGGTGACGTGGATCATTCGCCTGCTGGCGAGCTACCGGAGTGCAAGGGGTGACCGGCGGCAGCAACTAAAGTGGCTAATGGCCGGAGGCGCACTGACCTTCATCTCCGTGGCGGTGGGTGCCTCTGCGGTGCTCCCCAACGGCCCGACTCCATCGGGGATCGGACCCCAACTGCTGTCCTTCTTGATCGTTTTTGGCTTCTTGGGCCTGCCGTTCGGACTAGCTGCGGGAATCCTCAAGTACCGTCTCTACGATGTCGACCGGCTGATCAGCCGCACCGTCTCGTACGCCATCGTCACTGGACTTCTGGTCGGGGTCTATGTCGGGCTGGTCACCGTGGCCACCAGGGTTCTTCCCTTTTCCTCACCGTTGGGCGTGGCGGCCTCCACCCTGGCCGCCGCCGCACTCTTCACTCCGCTCCGCAGACAGGTCCAGAGGCTGGTAGACCGCCGCTTCAACCGGGCCCGTTACGACGCTGAGGCGACCGTCTCGGCCTTCGCCCAGCGCGTTCGAGACGATGTCGAGCTGTCAACCGTCAGCGCGGAGTTCGTCCGAGCGGTGCAGACCTCGGTCGAGCCCGCTCACATCGCGCTCTGGTTGCGGCCGACCGGATAGCGAGGCGGCGCATGGGGTGCCTAACGGTCGGCCGCGAAGAGCACCAAACCTGCCGGCCGCTTCCTAGCAGTTGGAGGCCGACCGCACCGGACAAGGCCCTGAGAAAAGTCGACCAGGAAGAGCTGGCGAGTTCCATCCCCGCCCGCGGGGATTCTGCTCTTGCTAGCTCCCCGCAGTGGCTCGGTCGCCGGTGCTCACCTCGGATCGACCACCCTGCTCACGATCCAAGCGTGCTTGCCAACCGGGCGGCCGCGGGTGAATCCGAACTTCTCGAATAGCTCGACGGTCGCGCTGAACAGAAAACGGCCTGGCGCCTCGCGTCCAGTGGTCACCTCAGAGATGGCCTCCACGAGACCGCCGCCGGCCTGAGCGATCTGCTCGAGAGCGCCCTCCAAGGCAGCTTGTGCGATGCCCTGGCCACGATGTTTCTTGTCAACGAAGCAGCAGGTGATCCGCCAGTCCGGACGCGGCGGTGCGTCCTTCTGGTACTCCCGCAGGTGCTTGATGCCGGGGAGTTCCTCGGGGGTGCCGTATTGACACCACCCTTGTGCGGTGCCGTCCTCGTCGAGGACGAGCGCCGCATGAGCGCGCCCTGTTCGGACCCGATCTTCCTTGGCTGCGCGATAGCTGACCCCCTTCTGGCCACACTCCGGGTGGTAACCGATGCACCAGCACCCCCCGAAGATCCCATTGTTGCGCTCCACGAGCTCCGCGAAGGCAGCCCATGTGGCCGCGTCCAGAGATCGGATGGTGTACGACATCTATGAGTCCTTGTAGGGTCGCTCTGGGCTTCCCGGCACTCGAGTTTGGCTCGTCACCGAGCGTGGTGAGCTAGGGGGCTCACGGTCACGAGTTCGTGATCGTTGCGATGCGGGCACCGATGGCGGTGGCACTCGAGATGACTAACGGGAAGAGGGCGATTGACCTCTCTGCGTCGCCCGCCGTAGGCCAGATGGATGTGGCCAGCACCCCTGCTCGAACGACGATGATTCGCACCCGCGTCCGGCCTGACCGGCTCCCGGAAAACACCGGTCCCATTGTGCTCCGGCGGAGACGTTGGTTGGTACGCCCTCGTGACCAGAGTGGTGTCCTCGGTGCAGCCCGCCAACTCGACCGCTCCCTGGTTGCTTTCGGCAGTTAGCGGCGCCGACTCGATGGAGCGGGACGCCTGCCGCACCTGCGTCGCGAACTCCGCCCGTTCCCCCTTCATGCTCTCAGGCTAAGGCCGGAGCCGAGTTCGTCGAGGCAACCTTTGCGTGGCACTCCACCGGTCTCACCGCTGCCAATCTTCTGGGCACCGATCGTGTAGGGAGGAGCTCTAGGCTAGGTCGGCATGTCTGCCCTCGTCGGGGGATGACCTAACCTGCCAGGGACCGCACTCGCGATCGAGCAGGTTCGGAGCCGGCTCGCGGCAACAGCTCCTCGTCTGGCCGCGCTGACGGCCGATTTGGCGCCGTCCCAGCTCCTCGCTTCCCCGGACCTCGATGCGTGGTCAGCGTACGACGTGCTGGCTCATCTCCGTGCCTGCGCCGACGTCTGGAGTAACCGCATCGCGGCGATCCTGGCCGAGGACCAGCCGGCGTTGCGGGCGGTCAATCCACGCAGCTGGATGAAGCAGACCGATTATCTCGATCTGGAATTCCGACGCTCGCTGCGCACATTTGCTTGGCAACGCGCCGATCTGTCGTCCGATCCAAGGCCGCTAACGCCCAAAGACTGGGTGCGGGCCGCCACGGTGACGGGAGCGGGCAAAGTGCGCGAGTGGACGATGCTTTTCTACGGGCAGCGGCTGGCGCGACATGAACGGCAGCACGGGCAGCAGGCTGCCCGCATCGTCGCGACAGTACGGGGGCGCCTACCGCTCGCCGACGGACTCGCCCGTCCACCTCAAGTCCCAGCGTGAAGATCGCCGAGCTGCCATCTCAGGACCGGATACCCGGACATCCCGGGCTGGGCCTCCCGACCTTGACCTCGCAGCTGGATGAGCTCGCGGAAAGCCCACTCAGACGGGCCGCAAGGAACTCCTACACTCCAGCCGAAAGCTCGTTCACACTTCCCTGGGAGCGCGCTACCAGCTCCGGCCTGCGCGATGAACGGAGGAGGAATTAGATGGATGCACCTGGGGACTGGGCGGAATTGGCCAGCCAGGCCTTGGCCGAAACGTTTCTGGCCTTCGGGAACACCATGGAGCAGGGTTGGTTCCGGAGGGAGGGCGGCGTCTTGGCTGGGGTGAGCGGTGCCTCGCTACCAACTTTGAACGGCGTTTGGGTTGTGGGCGACGAATTGGACCCCTCTTTGATCGATCATCTGCTCGACGTGATCGCCGCCGAAGGCGTCCCCTACTGCCTCCAGGTCAGACCGGTGGCCGGGGAGCTCCAATCCGTCGCGGAACGCCGAGGCATGGTGCGCTTGGGAGAGTTGCCTTTGATGGTGCTCGACGAGCTCAGCGCATCCCGAGCCTTGGGCCAGGTCAGTGACGTTTCCTGGCTCCGGGTTTCCCCGGATCAAGTGGAGCAGTACGTCGAGGCACTGGCTCGAGGATTCGAGGCACCGGTGGCGGCGATGGCTGCCTTCGTGACGCGCCGAACGCTGGCGCTAGCCCAACTGGACTGCTTCCTGGGCCTGGTGTCGGGGGAAGCGGTCACGACCGCGCTAGCCTTTACGAATGGCGAGGCAACCGGGATCTACAACGTGGCGACCCTGGCCGAGCACCGGGGCCGAGGCTATGGTTTGGCCGCAACCGCGCAGTGCCTCAGCGCAGCCAGCCAGAGGGGAGCGCGATGGGCCTACCTGCAGTCCAGCGAGATGGGCTTTTCGGTCTACCAACGGCTGGGATTTCGCACCGTCGAGCAGTGGCACCTCTGGGTCAGTCCAACCTGACGGCGCGCGCTGACCTGTCCCGAGCCGACTGACCACGGTGAAGAACTAATCGTTCTTACCCGAAATCTCCCCGGCCACGATCTCGTGCAGTCGGTCCCGATCCGATTTCGCGAGGTAGCCAAAGAGCGTTGCCTACGGCAAGCTGGAGGGGGTCGTCGTGTTCGCCCGGTGTGTGACCGGGTTCGGTCGCACGGGCCATTTTTTTGCCCACCGGGGCAGGCCCGTGCCCGGTCCCGCTACCCACCCCAACATCGGGCCGCGACCTCAAGCCCCGAGAGAAGACGCGCCCGGGGGTTGCGGTGCTGGTTGGGGGTACCATTCGGGGCGCGTCGAGCGCTCTGAGGAGAAGGGCAGGTGGTTTGTTCGAACTGCGGGGCTGAGACGATCAGGGGCCGCAAGTTTTGTCGTGAGTGTGGCTTGCCCCTCGATCGCGCCTGCCCAGCCTGTGGCTTCGCGAATGATGCGGCTGCCAAGTTCTGCGAGGACTGTGGCGCGACTTTAGGCGGGGCCGGCGGAGTGGGCCAGGCGGTTCCATCACAGCCAGCTTCCTCCTCCGCGGTTGGGGCCGCGGTCCCGGCCAAAGCGATGGAAGACTTGGTGGAGTTGCGGATCGTGTCGGTGCTGTTCGCCGACCTGGTGGGGTTCACCGCTCTCTCCGAGTCGCGGGACCCCGAGGAGGTTCGGGAGCTGCTCAGCCGGTACTTCGATGTCTGCCGCGATCTGGTCGAGCGCTATGGGGGCACCGTGGAGAAGTTCATCGGGGACGCGGTGATGGCAGTGTGGGGCGCCCCGGTGGCCCAGGAGGACGACGCCGAACGGGCGGTCCGGGCGGCGCTTGACCTGGTGCAGGTCGTCTCGGACCTAGGCAAGGAGGTTCGGGCGCCCGAGCTGGCAGCCCGAGCCGGCGTGCTCACCGGGACGGCCGCGGTGAGCCTGGGGGCCAAGGGCCAGGGGATGGTGGCGGGCGACCTGGTCAACACGGCCTCGAGGATCCAGACCCAGAGCCAGCCCGGGACAGTGCTGGTCGGCGAGTCCACCAAGCGGGCCTCCGAGGCGGCGATCGCCTACGAGCCGGCCGGCACCCACGAGCTCAAGGGCAAGGCGGAGCCAGTCCCGCTATATCGGGCGCTCCGAGTTGTGGCTGGGCGCGGCGGACTGCTCAAGTCGGAGCGCTTGGAGGCGCCTTTCGTGGGTCGGGACCGGGAGCTCCGGCTGGTGAAGGAGGTGTTCCACGCCTCCACTGAGGACAGGCGGGCGCACCTGGTGCAGGTGACCGGGATCGCCGGCATCGGCAAATCCCGGCTGGCCTGGGAGTTCTTCAAGTACATGGACGGTCTGCGTTCGGGCTACTTCTGGCACCGGGGTCGCTGCCTGGCCTACGGGCAGGGCGTCACCTACTTTGCCCTGGCGGAGATGGTCAGAGGGAGAGCCGGCATCCTGGAGGCAGAGGACCGGGACTCGGCCCTGGCCAAGCTCCAGGCGACGGTGGACCAATACGTCGCCGATCCCGCCGACCGACGCTTCGTGCTGCCCCGGCTGGCCCACCTGATCGGACTGGAGGAGCGGACCGCCCCGGACAAGCAGGACCTCTTTGCCGCCTGGCGGCTTTTCCTGGAGCGCCTATCCGAGCAGAGCCCAGTACTCATGGTGTTCGAGGACATGCAGTGGGCCGACCCCTCGCTGCTGGAGTTCATCACCTACCTGATGGAGTGGTCCCGCGCCTTTCCTCTGTTCGTGGTGAGCCTGGTCCGGCCCGACTCGGCTGCCGCCGGGCTGGCGGCGACCACCCGCAACGCCACCCTGATCCACCTCGAGCCGCTCCCTCCTTTGGCGATGGACAAGCTGCTCACCGGGCTGGTTCCGGGACTGCCGGCGCCGTTGGTCGAGCGGATCCGAGGACGAGCCGAGGGGATCCCGCTCTATGCCGTCGAGACGGTCAGGATGCTGCTCGACCGGGGCCTGCTGGTCGAGGAGGGGTCGGCCTACCGGCCGGACTGGGCAGATCGAGACCCTGGAGGTGCCGGAGACGCTCCAGGCCCTGATCGCAGCTCGCCTCGACGGCATGTCGCCCGAGGAGCGGCAGCTGGCCCAGGACGCTTCGGTGCTGGGCAAGACGTTCACCCATCAGGGGCTGACTGCCGTCTCCGGCCTGGGGGAGGAGGAGCTCCAGCCGATCCTGGCCTCCCTGGTGGCCAAGGAGGTCCTCTCGGTCCAGGCCGATCCCCGTTCTCCCGAGCGGGGCCAGTACGGGTTCCTCCAGGACCTGGTGCGTACGGTGGCCTACGAAACGCTGGCCAAACGGGAGCGCCGGACGAAGCATCTGGCCGTGGCCACGTTCCTCGAGCGCGGCTGGAGCCCCGAGACTGAAGAGATCGTCGAGGTGGTGGCGTCACACTACCTGGAGGCCTGGCGGCTGGACCCTGAAGCTCCCGGTGCCGATGAGATCAAGGGCAAGGCCCGCGAGATGCTGGTGCGGTCGGCGGAGCGGGCAGCCGCGCTGGCCGCCGCCGAGGAGGCGCAGTCGGCGTTCGAGCGGGCGGCTGAACTGAGCGAGTCAGAGTCGGACCGGGCGGCACTGACCGAGCGGTCGGGCGAGATGGCCGAGCTGCGCGGGCGACTGGAGGATGCCGCCACCCGCTACGGAGAGGCGTCCCGGCTGTTTCAGGAGGCGGGCAGCGCCCGGGCTGCCGCCCGGGTCCAAGCGCGCATGGCGGGAGTCGAATACCACCGGGGACACGTCGAGCAGGGCATCGAAAGGATGAAGGCAGCGCATGTGGGGCTGGAGGGGTATGAGCCCGACCCCGAGCTCGCCCTGGTCGTTGCCCAACGGGGGAGGTTGCTCGCGCTGCAGGGGCGTCACGGGGAAGCCGCTCCTCTGCTCGACGAAGCTCTTGAACTCGCCGAACATCTGAAGCTGCCCGACGTCTACTCCAACGCCTTGAGCAGCAAGGCTGTCTTTCTGATGAACCGCGACCGCTTGGACGAAGCGGGCTGGATCCTCCGGCGGGCCCTCGACGTGGCCCTGGAGCATGGGCTCACCTCAGCGGCCATGCGGGCCTCCAACAACCTGTCGGCGGCGCTCGAGGCCCAGGATCGATTTGTCGAACTTGAGGCCCTCGGAGAGCATCGGCTGGAGATGGCCCGCCGCCTCGGGGATCGGGTTTGGGAGCTTGAAACGCTGACCGGCTCACTGACCGCTTTGGTCGCGCTCGGTCGGTGGGAGGACGCCCTGGAACGAGCCCAAGAGGCGAGAGGGGCCGAGGAGCTCGAAGCGCTAGAGTACGCCGCGTTCGGCCTGCTTGAGATGGTCGGTCTGCACGTTCGTCGCGGGGACGTCGCCGAGGCCCGTCTCCTCGTTGAGTCACGCTCATGGGCGGAGCGCGTGGAGGATTGGCAGCTGAGGGCGGGATACACCCTGAGCGCAGCGGAGCTACTGCGCGCCGAGGACCGGCCGACCGAGGCGCTGGCGGCGGCTGAGGCGGTTATTGGGACGCGGGCCGAGCTTGGCCTGGGGCTGACCGACGGTCGCGTCAAGCGAGCCTTGGTCCAGGCCGTGGAAGCCGCTCTCGACCTCGACAACCTGGCCCGCGCCAAGGAACTGCTGGAGACGGTGCGGGCTGCCCGGCCCGGCCAGGTGACTCCCTGGCTGAAGGCCCAATTCGACCGGCTTTCAGCTCGAGTGTCGGCCGCGTCAGGCGACGACGGTGGCGTCGAGTCGTCGTTCGCCGCCGCCGAAGCTGGGTTCCGCGAACTTAGCACGCCGTTTGACCTGGCGGTGGCTCTCACCGAGCATGCGGAGTGGCTGGCTGCGAGGGGACGCGCGGCCACGGCGGAACCGCTAACCGGCGAGGCCCGCGCGATCTACCAGCGGCTAAAGGCTCGCCCCTGGCTGGAGCGCCTCGGGCCAGTCGCCGGCGAGGAGAGCGTATCCGCCTGAAGCGGCCGGGGGCCATCCCGCCAAACTTCGGGGACCGCTCCCGCGACGTGCTGCACTCGCGGTCGGAAAGTCCGGGAACCGGCATTCGGGGTGTGCTGGCGACCCGAGCCGGGAGCTTCTGGATGGTTGAGGCTAACCAGCATCGTCCCGTGACCTGGAGGATGTCCGCGCATCCGTGGGCTGGGGCCTGGTAGCCTCCACAGGATCATGAGGGGCAGCTCTCCGGGGCCGGGCCTGTTCGACTTGGTGGTCATCGGGGCCGGGCCCGCGGGAGAGAAGGGAGCGGCTCAAGCGGCCTACCATGGCCACAGCGTCGCTGTCGTCGAGCGCCGTTCCCCCCCGGGAGCTGCCGCGGTGGCGGTGGTGGGCGGCGTGCCGGTGAAGGCGCTCCGGGATACCGCCGTCTACCTCAGCGGTTGGTCCCGACGCAGCACCTACGGGGTGGGAATCAGCCTGGCCCCAGACCTGGTCATGGATCGGTTGCGGGCCCGCACCTCCGAGGTGATGGCGAGCATGGCGTCCGCCGTTCGGGAGAATCTGAAGCGGCACGGTGCCGAGTTGGTGCACGGGGAAGCACGGCTCGGTCCGGATCGGACCGTGATCGTTCGGAATCACGGTGGGGGAGAGCGGATTCTGCAGGGCAAGGTGATCCTGCTGGCGACTGGATCGCATCCGCATCATCCGCCGGAGGTTCCCTTCGACGATCCCGATGTTCACGATTCCGAGACCGTGCTCAGGATAGATCGGCTGCCCGAACGGATGATGGTCGTGGGCGGTGGACCGGTGGGATCGGAGTACGCGTCGATCTTCTCCGCCCTGGGGGTCAAGGTCACCCTCGTGGATCGAGGCACGCGGCTCTTGCCGATGCTCGACGGCGAGCTCTCAGAGGCGCTGGCCCAAACTCTGATCCAATCAGGCGTACGGGTCATGCTGGAGGCGCAGGTGCAGTCCGTCCAGCGGGACTCCAACGGCTTGCTGGTGGTGGTCGATGGCGAAGAATTCCGGCCGGAGATCGTGGTGCACGCGGTGGGTCGAGCGGGCAACATCGAGGGACTGGGGCTGACCGAGGCGGGGGTGGAGTCGGATGACCGCGGTCGCGTTCGGGTGGACAGTAACTTTCAGACATCGGCCCCGGGCATCTATGCAGCGGGCGACATCACCGGACCGCCGGGGCTGGCATCGGTGGCGATGGAGCAGGCCCGGGTCGCGATGTGCAAAGCGTTCCAGATCCGGTTCAAGGACGCAGTGGATCCAGTTGTGCCGGCCGGCATCTACACCCTCCCGGAAGCTTCGATGGTGGGGATGACCGAAGCCGCCGCCCTTGCCGCGGGAGAGGACGTGGAGGTGGGCCGGGCGTTCTTTTCCGCCAACGCGCGAGCCCGGATCGCCGGATCCACCGAGGGCTTGGTGAAGCTGGTGTTCCGGGCTTCCGACCGGCGACTGGTCGGGGCTCACATTCTGGGCGAGGAGGCGACGGAACTAATCCACATTGCTCAGGCGGTGCTCCACAGTGGCGGCTCCATCGACGAGTTCATCGACACGACCTTTAACTTCCCGACCAGGGCCGACGCCTACAAGTACGCCGCCTACGATGGGCTGCAGCGGCTGGACAGCCGAGCCCTGCACTAAGGGTGGGCCCGACAGCCGGGCAGTTCAAACCGCTGACCGGCGCTCAAGGTCACCCGCTCTTCTTCCATGGGGTGACAGATTCCCTGAGCTGTTAGCTAGTGACAGATTCCCTGAGCTTCCACACTTCGGGAACCGACGGTTGACAGCTACCTCGCGCCGGCCTATGGTCCTCGCGATGGGGCCGGAGCGGTGGGGCTGGAGCCGGCGCGCTTCGGCTACCGGTGGGTCACCAGCCAAAGAGCCCGAACCGTCCTCGCCCATTCCTGGCGGCCTCGGTGTGGCGCGAGCGCTGATCCGGCTCGAATCGGCCGGCTGGCTGATCCTGGGCTCCGCGCTGCTCGTCAGCGGCGTGATGGTTCTCCGGGGAGGAGGGGGAGTCCCGGGAGTGATTCGTCTGGGGGATCCTGGGTACGCCTGGGCAATCGGCAGGTTGGCCGTGGGGGTCGGCGCGGTGCTCCTGGCGCTCGGCATTTGGGGTCTATGGACGAGTTGGTCGAGGCGGGTGGCTACCCGAGCGGGCTACCTCAGCGCTCTGCTTTACTCGGCGGTGGGGCTCGGGCTGGCGCTCTGGTGGATCCGCTTGGCGACAACCCCGATCCCCGGGGTTGTCACCTTGACCATCAACCTGGCGATTTGGGTGGGATTGGTCGGGTCACGGTCATCTCGAGCCACGATCCGGCGTGTTCCGGCAGAGGGCGCCGCCTCCCCACCTGGGGTGCCCGAGATGATGGGTCCCCGAGATCGAAGCTAGCACACCCCTGCGGATGGGGTTGCTCAGTGTGAGTCAGACCCCTTTGACGTTGCTTACACGGCCCGGGCGCTCACGGCCACCCGAAGCTCGGTAGCTGGTGCTTGAGGCTGACCTCGGTCAGGGACGCCCCGGTGACCAGCCGTGCGGCGATCAGGAGGGTTCCCCCCGGAAGCTGATCTCTCGGTGCTGGGCCAGGGGGGCGTGCCGTCCTCCAACCTCGCCCTTACCTCGCTGCGCCGACCGATCGCGCCGAGCTCGCGCGGTCGCAGAGGGCAGGGTTCCCTCCGCTGGCAGGAGAGCCGTGCTCCACCTCCCCGGCAGACGGGGAAATAGGTCGAGCCAGACCAATGGCCCGCGACCGATTCGGCTGCGCGGGGACCGATCGAGCCGAGCGGCTAGTACGATGCCGGACGGGGAGCCGGGAAGTCTGGTCGGCACATCAAATGTTCAGGGATGGTGGCCGACATGGGCGAAGGCGTCGATGTCCGTCTTCCCGAGATCAGGGGCAGGTTGTTTTCGGTGACCCCCGATCCTGTTGGCGGCAGTAGGTCCCGATGGGGATAGAGGCGGCAACCGCGGCGCTCATCGGAGGTGCCGTGGCCACCCTGGCCGCGAGTTGGGCCCTCATCTCCAGACTGGAGCGCCTCGGCGAGCGCTTTGGCCTCTCTGAAGGGTTGCTCGGATTGGTCGCCGCCGTCGCCGCTGACACGCCCGAGATAACCGCCGCCGTAGTTGCCCTGGTTGAGCACCAGCGCACGGTGAGCACCGGGGTGATCATTGGGTCGAACATCTTCAAGTTGGCCGCCCTCCTCGGCCTTGGTGCGGTCGTCGCCGGCCGAGTGGGGCTGCACCGCAAGGTGGTGATCCTCGGGGGGTCGGTGAGCCTGTGGGTATCGCTCGTCTGCCTGCTGACCGTAATGGGTCTCCTCGTTCCAGGCGTCGGGCTCCTGCTTGTGCTCGCGGCACTGGTGCCCTATCTGGTGGCGATCGGCACCCCCCGGACTTTCCTGAGGCGACTGCCGCTGCCTGGCAGTTGGACAGCCTGGCTGGCATCGGCAGTCGAGGAGGAAGAGCTGGAACTGGAGGTGGCCATCCGCCCGCGGCAAGCCCATTGGCGAGACGGCCTGGTCGCGATGGTGGCGCTAGCGATCGTGGTCGGCGCCAGTGCCCTGATGGAGCGCGGGGCGTCGGTTCTGGGGGTTCACTTCGGGGTCGCTGAGATCGTAGTCGGCGGTCTGGTTTTGGCCGCCACGACCAGCTTGCCGAATGCGGTGGCCGCGGTACATCTCGCGGCCCAGGGTCGCGGGGCGGCCACCCTGAGCACCGCCTTGAACAGCAACTCGGTCAACGTGCTGGTGGGCATGCTCATCCCGGCCACCCTGGTCGGATTGGCCCGTCCCAGCGGCCCCGGACTAGTCGATGCCGGTTGGTATGTCGGACTCACCTTGACCACCTTGGTGCTCGCGTACTGGAGGCGTGGACTGGCGCGTCAGGCAGGGTGGTTGATCATCGTCGGCTATCTGGCATTTGTGGCGACGCTGCTCGCCGTCTCCTGACCCCAGTTGGTTGTGAGGTGCGGCCGGACGGATCCAGCTGGACAGATGGCGGTAGACGGGGCAGGTTGAAGGGATGGTCGCAAAGCTGGCTTGGTGATATGAGCCAGGGCACTCGTCCAAGGCTTCGGCTGGAGTCTTCCCTCCAAGCTTCTTGCGGGGCAGGAGCGCCCCCGGAGCCGGTCCGGCGGCAGGCGCTGCTTGGTCGAGATCCTGCGGTCCAGGTCGCGCCCCATCTACAGGTGATCCTGGTCCCAAGGAAGCCAGCGTCACTTGGCACCCGACGAGCCCCCGTCGAACGGCGGAGGCAGGACGGGCGAGTGGTGGGAGCGAGAGTCCCACCCGGTGCGCTACTTGGATTTTGACCCCGCCGCCGGACTTTGGACGCCGCGGCGGGCTGCCCTCTCGTTTGCCGTTCGATGCTGCTGCATGGCGCGGTCGACCCTTCGCTTCCAAACATCGACGTCCAACTCTGCCCCGGCGCCGCGGATGTGAATTGGGTAGCCCAGCTCCGCACTGAGCTTGCGACTGGCCAGGCGAGCCGGCATCTTGGTCCACACGAACACCAAGCCGAGCCCCACCAGGCAGTAGAGCACGCTAGCCCCCCATATACCGAACAGGGCGAGCTGTAAGGGAGCCTGGGTAAAGCCGGCCAGGATGATCGCAATCGGGCCGACGAGCAGGGGGACCAGGAGAGACCTGACGAAGTACTGAACCCGGACGCAGTAGCTAAAGGCCCTTTGGCCGATGAGAGGCACCAGAATCGGCCGGGTCCTGCTTACGATTCCTCGACCCGCGCGGCCCGCAGGCCGTCGGTCGGGACTGCTAGCGGGCAAGTGGGTCACCGGTCATGGACTGCTCTCTTCAAGGAGAACTCCTGAGTTGCTTGCCTCCAAGCCATTCGGGCCCCGGTGTTGCCGCGCCGGCCGGCTGAACCCGGATCGGTGATCCTGGAAGCGAGCCCAGTTGGGGGGAGGGAAACGAGAGGACCACGAGGTCCGAGTCTAGGGCGCTGCCCCATGAGCGAACCAGGCCGGAGGGTCGGCACCGGGACCTCCGGTCGACGGAACCGAGGCGGAGACAGGTGCGGCGGCAGCAGTGGTGACCCACCGGTACCCCGAACGGCTAGTTTTGGGGTCCACGCTCCAAGGTGATGATTCGCTTCTCCAGCGTCTCGACCTTTTCCACGAGCTCCGCGATCAGCTCCCGGACCAGCCTCTCGTCGGCCGCCACATCGGTCCTCAGCTCGTCCTCGACGCGCGTGAGGAAGGATCTGGGCGTCCCATCGCTCTCAGCCACTTCCATCCTCCAATTGGCACTCCCTGCGAGTGTAGATCTCCCGGGCGCCGAGGGAGTCCCGGCTTGACGCTCCGGTGGACTCGGGCGAGCTTGACCGAGTCCGGGGACTTGGACCGGAGGGTGTCCGGGCCCATCTGAGCATCGGGAAGCGGGGAGAAGATGAGGGGTCCTGCTTGGAGTTCGGGTCCGGCGGCCAAGCGCTGCCGCATCTGCCGCCAGGCGGTTCGCGACTGGTCACCCCATTACCGCAGCGGGAGCCGCGCCAGGGAAGCTTGATCATCGCGTGAGCGCTCCGAATCAGCGGCTGCCCTTGGAGGGTGATTTAGCCCCAGCCAGCAGTTTGGGGAGCGACCATGGCCGGGTTGGAGGAGGGGCTCCTGGGGCTAGTCCGGGCGCACTAGGGCAACTCTCCTAATGGTCGATGCCTGAGTCGGTTCTCAGGCTGATACCAGGAAGTCCACAGCACCAGATGAGAGGATATCGGATGATGTTGCGAGCACCCGAAGCGCCTACCCAGGACACCGCGGTGGGGCCTTCGGCGGTCCCTTCGGCAGGTCCAGCAGCACCAGCCGGGGAGAGGGTTGGCGGAACTCCCCGACCGCCCGCGGGGCGGGTCCGCGAGGTGATCGCCCAGCCCAAAGTCAATCGGTGGCTGCGCTATGCGATCACCTCGGGCCTGACCACCGGCATCAGCGAGGTGACCCTGCTCGCGCTTTATGCCAGTCGATTGCTGGGTGCGACCGGTTCGTCGGTGATCGCCAATCTCGCCGGCACGGTGCCTTCGTACCTGCTCAGTCGATATTGGATCTGGCCAGAGGCTGAGCGCAGCGGGGCGGCGCGTCAGATGGGACTGTACTGGGCCACCTCAGCCGTGAGCCTAGTGGTCACCACCGCCGGCGCCAGCTTCGCCGGGGCCTACGCTCCCGCCGGGCACCTCGATCACGTGATCGTGGTCGGTAGCGCCTACGTCGTGACGGTGGCGCTCCTCTGGGTGGCCAAGTTCTTGGTCTACCAGCGGGTGATTTTTAACCAGGGGCCCCAGGCGGAGCGATCCGGCACCGTCTGACCCCCGTGCTGCCGGCGCGCCCCCGTCGTTCGAGGTCCCTTGCGCAGCCAGTTCCGCGCGGTCCAACTGGACGGGCCTGAGTTCCCGGGGAACGCATCCCCGTCACCAGTGATTGGGATCGATCCGGCGCTCGAGGTCCGGTGCCGGCGCACCAGTGATTCCCTCCTCACGGGCCACGCGTGCTGGCTCCCCCAGCCGCAGTGTGGGTAACTTGACCGGCTTTGGCGAGGTGGGGGATCAGACGGCGCCAGGTGATCGCCAGCTGGCTTTGCCGGCGGCCGCAGCCGGCCGTCCCCCTGCCGGGGCGGGCTCGTCTGGTTTGACCGGATCTGGGTCGGCGGCTATACTCAGCCCAGCTCGGCTCGGCCGGGCGTTTTTGTCTGGAGACTTTGACCTTGCCCGCGACCACAATCACGCTACAGTGCGGCCAGTGCCATGAGCGCAACTACACCACCCAGAAAAACAAACGAAATGACCCGGACCGGGTGGAGCTCCGCAAATACTGTCGACGCTGCCGCCAGCACACGGCTCACCGCGAGACCAAGTAGGTATCTCCACCGGGACACAAAGGGGCGTAGCTCAGCTGGTAGAGCAGCGGTCTCCAAAACCGCAGGTCGCACGTTCGAGTCGTGTCGCCCCTGCAGGCACTTGGGATAGTCGCAAAGGAGCTAGATTTGGCGGATGTCTCCCGGGGGGACCGGCCCGACTCCGAGGAAGGGGGCTATCTCCGGGGTGTCTGGAGCGAGCTGCGCAAGACGGTTTGGCCGACCTGGCCGGAACTGCGCCAGATGACTGGAGTGGTGATCGTCACGGTGGTGCTGCTGGGAGCCTTCCTCGGACTTCTCGACTTCGGCCTGACCTCGGCGCTAAAACCTCTCTACACCTCCGCTCCTCCGACCGCGGCAGCCACCGCGACCGCGGCGCC
>Ga0307374_10004980_pt1 | contig 21795 bp, 18 predicted proteins | sample OX3MG_FD_202532 | JGI IMG/M metagenome (GOLD analysis project Ga0307374, IMG submission 202532) | Soil microbial communities from Risofladan, Vaasa, Finland - OX-3 | ecosystem: Environmental > Terrestrial > Soil > Coastal area > Acid sulfate soil | place: Finland: Risofladan, Vaasa | collected...
ATCGCCATTGCCTCCGGTGGATTCCGGCTATGCCTCGAACGAGCGCTTTGGCGCCTGCGCTCGCCAGATCCGCGGCCAGCCAGGTCTTTGGTGGGGCCGGGGGGGAGATTTGGGACTTCTGGTCCTACTGCCCGACCCCCGCAGCGGCTAAAATGGTGTGAGAATTGGGGTAGCGGAGGGCGTACATGCGATTGAGACGGCCTGTGCCGAAAGCGGATACAGAGCGACGTGATAGTGATCCCGGTGCAGGTGCCACCGGTCTCAAGGTCCTTGAATCGGGCGCTCGGCCAGGTGACCCAGGCGATCCAGCCGCTCACCAGATGTTCGGCAGCCTCGAATCGATGTTCCACGAGATCTCGTTCGGTGATGCGAGCGATCGTCAGGAGCGTCCAGGCGAGCCTATCGGCAAGTACGACGACCTTTGGCAGCTGTCCTTGTCCGACCCATTGACGGGTCTGGCGAACCGCATGTTGCTGCTCGACCGGTTGACGCGCGAGCTGACGCGCCGTCAACGGCATGGGGGGTGCGTCATCGTCTCCCATATCGACTTGGACAATCTCAAGGACATCAACGACGAATTCGGCTACAGCTCCGGGAACGAGGTCCTGCGTGGGATGTCGAGGCGGCTGACTGCGATGCTCCGCAGTGAGGACACGGTGAGCCGTGTGAGTGAGACCGAATTGGTCGCGGTGATGACCATTGAAGACGAGCAGTACGTCGGGCCGCTGATGGAGAGGGTCCGGGCCGTCCTCGATGATCCGATTTCCGTCACCGGGCGAAACGTGCGTGTCGAGACGACCCTGGGGACCGTGACCGCGCGCAATTCCGAGTCGGCCGAGCAAGTTCTGGCGCGGGCGGGGCAGGCGGCGTGACACCCTGGTCCCGTGGCGGGGCCGCGTCGGAGCACAACCCCCCGATCGGGCGCATCAAGCTGCTGAGTAGGAGAAACGGCCCGAAGAACCTGGTCGTTCCCCGGGACCGCTGTGACAGCTTCTTAGGAAGTTGGGGATTTTGGCCCTAGCTGGTCGCGTGTTGTTTGATTAGACCTTACTTGTGTCGATGTATAGCGAGCTTCTGAGCGATCTCTGCCTCAGCTCAGGTGCCGAAGAGGTTCCGCCGTCGCAGGAAGAGCTGGTGGCGGACCTGCAGCAGTGCCGGCTCCGACTCCTTCGCCGCACCGCCATGCACAGGCACGTGGTGGCCGAGGATCTGGCGCGGGAGCTCGACCATGACCGCATCCTCTTGTCGCTGTGTGCCGCCATGTCGATCGACCACGATCCGGCGCGCTTCGTCAATCCGATCGCCGAACGTGAGCGGCTGGAAAAGCTGCTGCGAGCTCGGGGTATCGAGTTCGATCCGCTGTAGAACTGACCGCGGCGGTCCCGCTAGAGGTCGCGGGGAAGAACGACCTTGGGATTCATAGACCGGCGCTCAGCCAGAATGGCCGCGTAGACACCGGCCTCCGTACGACGCTGCATCCCCAGTTTGGAGAGAAGGCTCGAGACATAGTTCTTCACGGTCTTCTCGGCCAGGAAGATCTCTTCGGCAATCTGGCGGTTGGAGCGACCCTGCGCGATCAGATCGAGTACCCGGCGCTCTTGGGGCGACAGGCTCGAGAGCCTGGCCTCGGTTTTTTGGCTCTTGCGCAAGCGGTCGAAGATGTCCTTCGAGAGGGTGGCATCGATCAGAGATGCCCCCTGGCTCACCCGGCGGATGTCACCGATGAGGTCGCTCCCCCCGATCTCCTTGAGGACGTAGCCGGCGGCTCCCGCCATGATGGCGGAGAAAAGAGCCTCGTCGTCGGCATAGGACGTCAACATGAGACAGGCGATATCGGGATAGAGCGATCGAATCTCACGGCAGACTTCGATCCCACTCCCATCGGGGAGCCGCACATCGAGAATCGCCACGTCGGGCTGCAGCGCACCAATTTGCTCCAACCCGTGTTGCGCGGTGGCGGCCTGCCCTACGACGTCCATGTCCTCTTCACATTCGAGAAGCGTCTGTAGCCCGGTCCGGACCAACTCGTGGTCATCGAGCACGAAGATGCGGATCGTCATTGGCTCAATCTTGCCACGGCCTGGGCCTGTGGGAGAAAGCGCGGCGACCAGCGCACCCATCTTGCAACTTTCCGCCCCGATGCACCCGCCCAGTACCCTAGGGGCGTGACGCCACTGGACAAGATCGACGACCCGGTAAAGCTGCGCCGGCTCGTTCAAGCGATGCTCATGATGGAGGGTGAGCTCAGCCTTCCCATCGTGCTTCGCCATTTGGTCTCGGAAGCATGCTCACTTGTCGACGCCCGGTACGGTGCCCTCGGCGTGCTGAGCGAAAACGGCACGACCCTGGATCAGTTCCTCACGGTGGGCCTCGAGCCCGACGAGGAGTTCGCCATCGGCCCCCGCCCTCGAGGTCGCGGCGTTCTCGGGACATTGATCATCGAGGCGAAGCCATTGAGGTTGGCCAACCTCTCGCACAGCCCCGACAGCTTCGGCTTCCCGAGTGGACACCCGATCATGACGTCGTTTCTCGGTGTACCCGTGCGGGTGCGGGGCGAGGTGTACGGAAACCTCTATCTCACGGACAAGCACGGCGCGCCGGAATTCACCGAGGAAGATGAGGCGACCGCGGTGACGCTGGCGATGGCTGCCGGCATCGCCATCGAGAACGCGCGCCTGCACGGCGTGGCGCGCGACCACACGCTCACTGAAGATCGTGATCGCATCGCACGAGACCTGCACGACACCGTGATTCAGCGGCTCTTTGCCGTGGGGCTGTCGTTGCAGGGGACGGCTCGACTCGTCGATCGACCTGAAGTAGCCAGCAGGATCGGTGACGCCATCAACAAGCTCGACGAGACCATCCGCCACCTGAGGACTGCGATCTTCAACCTTGAAATGACCATCAATCAGGATGGTTTCCGCCGCATGGTCTTCGACCTGCTGCACGAACTCACCCCGGTCATCGGGGCGGTGCCGCACGTGACGTTTACGGGGTTGGTCGATACGGCGGTCTCGGGATCGGTGGCCGATCACGCCTTGGCGACGCTGCGCGAGGCACTGACCAATGTCGGTCGGCATGCCGCGGCCACCCATGTCGCGGTGACGGTCGCAGCCGGAGAGGATCTCCGCTTGGTCGTGGTCGATGACGGGCGAGGCATGGCAGACGCCGGGGCAGACGGCCGGGGCCTGAAGAACATGCGTACCCGGGCGGAGCGCCTGGGGGGGAATCTGGTGTTGGGCACCTCGAGGGAGGGCGGGACCCGCCTCATATGGAGCATTCCGCTCACCCTGATCGAGACTTGACCATCGGCGCGTAGGGGTTGGAATTGAACAAGCGACCCGACCGGGTCGCTTGTTCATGGAAACCCCCGTACCGACACCCGGATGCATCCGGGTGTAATGGCGGCCGCTGCCGCCGTGAGACCTATGCCGCTTGACGACGACGGCTGTACCGCACCAGCACGGTTCCGGCGCCCAGAGCGCCAACGCTGATGATGACGAGCTCGCTCAGGTCCGCTCCGGTAAAGGCCAGGCCGCCGGTCGACGAAGCGGCTGAGGCCGGTGTCGTGACGGCGGCTGCGGAGCCGTCACCACTCGTCGTGGGTAGTCCGGTGCTCGGAGCAGTGCAACCGGTGTAGCAAGAACTTGTGCCGGTAGCTCCCGCGGCGCTTGTGACCATGGTCGCGACCGGAATCGACAAGAGAGCGCCCATTCCAACTCCCAAGGCCACCTTCTTGGCCTTGTTCTGCAGTCCGTTGCGCAAGTTCATTATTCGTTCCCCTCGGTAGGTTGGGTCCTGAGTCCTCGGTGGAGGCTAGTCCCCGGTGCGAACCGGATAGGCCATCCTCGAACAGCTCTTGTAATTGTATCTTCAAGAATGTGGACAATGTCGGCAATCACTCGAAGTTGATCACCAGTCCACTCGCTTCATTGTTACGTGTATGAGGGGCTGGGGCTAGAGTCAAAGGTCCCTTTCGTGACCTGCGCTTTTAGTGATACTCAGCCTGAATCACCACGTTATGGAGTGGGTGGACCCGTCGGAGAACGACTTGCCATCGACGCTCCACATCACGGGGGGGATTCGGCCACTGGGAACGACGTTGAGCTGGCCGTGCGCCTGGGGTATTGAGAAGTGAAAGGTGAAACGTCGCGTTGCCCCTGGTAGGAGGTCGACGTCGACGCCGACCAAGAGCGTCGGTCCCTCTTGTCCGTCGACGACAGCCGATTCGCCAGGCGTGAGCGCGAGGTTGCGGGCATCGTTCGGCAGGTTCGCCGTCACGATGCCCACGTACTCTCCGTACGTCGTTCCGAGCCCGGGGAACGGTCCGGCGATGAAGGGCGACTGTCCTGGCGGGGTGTGGTTGGCGACGGTGACAGTGAGGGTCGCCGCGGTCTGGCTCCTGTGGGGTACGAGGTGGAGCGCGGTGCTGACGGTCACGTACTGATCCAACTTGTTGCCGCTACGGTTGATGACATTCGCCGCCAGGGAGTCCGGAGTCAGTTGGCCCGACACCCCCGTGGAGCGCCAGATGGCTTCGGTGCTCGGGTCCGACGACCACAGCATCAGGTGTCTCCCCGACGTGGCGGCGGACAACGCGTCGACCATCGCGTGGAGATCGAGGGGTTTGGTTTCCAGCGCCTTCATGACGGCACTGGCAAGAGAGCCCAGCTCGTCGACCCGGGCTGCATCATTGTGACTGTTGTAATCCTCCCCGACGTACTGGTCGTGCAGGAGCAACTGGTCCACATCGCCCGCCGACACCACCGTGCCGCTGGCCGTTGTGACTGGTCCGGTGACGGTGAGGAGTTCCTGGAGGCCGGTCACATCCAACGCCATGACACCGTTGACCTGCTGGCCCGTGTCCGCCCTCCACATACGGGCGGCCAGCGCGCCGTTGACGTCGAACTGAGGCGTGAGCCCCAGGTTCCGCCAGTCCACTCCGGGCTGGAGCCAACCCCAACGAGCCTCGAGGTCGCCGCCGACGGCAACCGCCCCGACCGGCAAGCTGAGCGCATACGTCTGCGTCAAGCTCGAGAGCTGAAGTTGGCCCTCATGCGTGGTCACCGTTCCGGCTTCGAGGAAAGACCCCGATCCCGATCGCATTTCGGCATTATTGGCGGTGAGCAGTAGATAACTCTGTGGACCCTGCAGAATGGTGGCTGCGGCAGAGGCAGCCGCGGCGGTGCGAGCGAGTGTGGTCTGCACCTGGCTGAGCTCGGTTGAGAACTTGTTCCGTTCCCGGGCCAGTGGGCCTAAGAGAGCATTGGAAGGTCCCAGGTCGACATGGCTCAACGCGGCGTGGGTGGTCGATGCCAGGTGCACCAACCGCTTGAGGGTTGTTATCCGCTCGGGGCCGGCGTCGTGTGGCAGCCTGAGCAGCGACTTCGACGCGATGACTGCATTCACCCCAGTTCGGGAGACGCTCCCCGCCGCCGCCGCCAGGTCTTGCGCCGACCGGAGCTGCCTTCCGAGGACCGGCAGCACGTCGACGGGCCATAACAAGGGAGAGGACAGGAGGCTGCGGGCAGAGGTGAAGTCCGCCTCAGCCGACCGCAGCGGGGTCAGCGGCGCCCCAGAGAGCAAGCCATCGGCCGAGAGGGTGCTCCGAGCCGCCTGGACCTGGGACGCACCTTGCCGTAAGTGCCTGGCCGCCAGGACCACGTCGAATGCCGACGCCGCCACCCACACCACGAAGAGGGCGAGGACCAAACCGACGATGGTGCGAGGGCGTCTCCAGAACCGCCGACCCGAGGGGCGATCCGCGTGGCCTCCGTTCGTGCCTTCCTCGCTGGGGATACCATCAGGTTCTTCGTTGGCTCCCACCCAGCGAGGGTAGCCTCCGCCCACGGCGGCGGTGTGGATCTGCTCGTCCGAACCGCGTGGTGGTGGCGGGGTTGGGCCGGCTCCTTAGCGAGCCAGCCCAACCGCTGGAGGGTCTGGCCACACGAGCACGGAAAGACGATCCACGAGGTTGGACAAGGTCGCCGCCATCCGCCGGTAGCCTGCGTCGGGCCCACCGTAGGGATCGATGACGTCGTCCGCGGGAAAGGCTCCGATCATGTCCTCTTTTCGTCGACCCTGGTGCACGCACTCGATCCATTGAGGGATCGACTGCGTCGTGAGGCGGGGTCCCACGATCTCGCCTCGCCGCACCAGCTCGGGCAATGTGAAGACCCTTGGCCAGATGTCTGGGAGCTCTATGACCAGCTCACGGAGATGCTGGCGGGTCATAGTGACGGCGACGTCGGCTTTGGATAACTCCTCGATGGAGAGCTGCGCACTCCGGTGGCGAGAAAGATCTACTCCAAAGGTGGCGACCGCTTCCACCACCTGAGGTGGAGCTTCGCGCCCTCCCGGCAGGAGGCCGAAGGACAGGATCTCGATGGGGGCGCGCGCCGACCTAGCGCGGAGGGCGAGCAACCCGGCAGCGGTTGGAGACCGGCAGATATTGGCGGTGCAGATGAGGAGGAATCGGATGCCGTGCAAACTACAGAACATTCGGTCGGCGTCGCGCCGCGGGTCGGGCCCCTGGGTGGCCGGGCCAGCTGTTTTTCTGGTGGGATTCGGCGAGGACGAGCGGGCTGGGGCTGCCGGGAACACCCGTTACGACACGATTGGGACTTTAGACCCTAGTGACAATTGCCGAATGGGTCGTTTGACCCAAAGATATCTGGGATCATTCCTATGATGATGGCGAGAGGGAATGTGTGTTGCGTTCAAGTTGCGAGCACGTGCCTGTGATGCATCGAACCTCTCGAGCCAGGGACCCTCGGGAGCGGAGAACTCATAGGTGGCAGAAAGCCCGAAACTACGCCTGCTGTAGAAGGAGGGAGTTGGAATGCGGGTTCCAAAGTGGGGATTTCGGCAGCGTTTCATGGCCCGGTCCCTCCAACCGTGGCTCGACTCGGGGCCGGGAGCAGTGCCGATGTCGCCAGTGATTTCGCCTCGAGCCCGAACCGCGTGGCCCTCTATGGGTGTGTTCGCCGGTTGGAGCCGGGATGCAGGGGTTCGCCAACTTACAGCAGGAAGTAGGAACCAATGTCCATAGGAGCCGTTACTCTCGGCAGCGAATTCACCCCCTGGTCGCCGAGAGAAGCCAACGGCCAGGCAACAGCCGATGCCGGCGCTGTCGTAGCCCGGCTACGACACACCGTTTCGAGGGGGTCCGTGGTAGCCGGCGGAGACCTGCTGGCACTCGCGATTGTCCTTGTCTGGTTCGTTCCGGACCTGCGCCAGTGGTGGTTGCCCGCCTTCGCGGCGGCGGTGCTGGTGCTCTCCGCCTTGCGAGGCGACTATCAAACGCGCATCACGATGAGCGTGGCGCGAGACATTGGTTCGGTCGTGACCTCTATCGGAGTTCCCCTTGTGGTCCTCGCGCTCCTGTTCCGCCTGGGGAGCCAGGAACGCATCCTGTTCGAGGTTGGTGTTGCCGCAGCGTGCGCCATCTGTCTTGTTCGGACGTGCGTCTACGCCTCAATCAGGGGCATACGCAAGAGGGGAGCCTTCGGGGAACGGACGCTCATCGTCGGGGCAGGTCAGGTCGCAGTCCATTTTGCAGCCACGCTCGACGAGCATCCGGAATACGGTCTGCGGCCAATCGGCTTCCTCGACGACCTCGACGATGAGGAACTTTCACACCCTCTGCTGGGTCGAGTCGATGAGCTTGACGCAGTTTTGAGAGACCACAAGGTGGACCGGGTGGTACTAGCTTTCGGGGTCTCCCGCGAGACCGCTCTGGTCGACGTCCTCCGTGCCTGTGACAACGCCGTCGTGGACATCCACGTCCTGCCGCGATTTTTCGAACTGGGTTTTGGTGCCGTCGGCGACGATGTCGATGTCGTGTGGGGCTACCCCCTCCTGCGACTTCGTCGAGACGCCATGCGCTTGACACCTCGAATCGCCAAGCGGCTCTTCGACCTTTGCGTTGCCGGGCTCATTTTGATCCTGTGCTCTCCGGTACTTTGCGCCTTGGCCTTGGCGGTCAAGGTCTCGAGTCGGGGCCCGGTGTACTTTCGCCAGAGCCGTGTGGGCAAGGGTGGAAAATTCGTCGAAGTCCTGAAGTTCCGCTCCATGCGGGTCAATAGTGATTCAGACGTCAAATGGGATGTCACCGACGACTCCCGGGTCACCCACATCGGTGGGTTCATGCGTAAGACTTCGCTCGACGAGCTGCCGCAGTTGTGGAATGTCGTGCGCGGGGACATGTCACTTGTCGGGCCACGCCCCGAGCGGCCGTTCTTCGTCGAGCAGTTCCAACAAATCGTTCCGCACTATCAGGATCGCCATCGCGTCCCAGCGGGACTGACCGGGCTCGCCCAGGTCAACGGACTGCGGGGCGACACCTCCATCGACGAACGCGCATGGTTCGACAATCACTACATCGACAACTGGTCGATGAGGCACGACCTCGTGATTTTGGCTCGCACGGCTGGCGCCGTCATCAGGCAAGCCCGAGCCGGCAGACCGGTCGCGGTTACCGAACCTGAGCAGCTGGGGGTCACCGCGAAGTAGGCGGTTGTACCTCACCCGTTGCCCTGGCCGAATATCGGGCCCCGACCCGTCCGGTAGCAATTTGGTGGCAACTGGGTGGCGGCAAGGGTAGAGCTCACAAAAGCAACGTGTGACCTGGTAATTTCGGGACCTTGTTCCCCGTGCGCAATCGTCGGAATGGGCGCATTCGGAAGGAACGGGCGCGAAAGGAACGACGAATCCCAACCGTACTGAGTGCAGGCGAGCCCATCCTTGGAATGGGTGGGGCGTTCCGGCCTGGGCATCTCGTCCGTCTGGCCAGGGAATCGATGGCCAGACGGTGAGCGCTGGACCAGTTTCATCGCTTCCCGAATCAGGTGCCGATCGCAGTCTCCGCGTCCTTGTGGTCTCCCGGTCACGAGTCGTGTGGGGCGCCGAGCGGAGCATCCTTGGTCTCGCTGGTTTGCTCGGGGCCCGGGGAATCGAGCTGACGCTCGGTTCACCGGGTGAGGGCGATTTTTTCGACGCGTGGGCTTCGACGGGCTTGCCGCACGTGGAACTGGAACTTCCTCCCCATCAGGGACTCAGGAACGACGCGGGAGGTCGCCCGAGCCCCTCGGCACTGGCCCGAGAGATGAGATCCACGTTCGGAGGAGCGCTCCGCGTTGCCCGGGCTTCGAAGCAGATGGACGTGATCCACTCCAACAGTCTGTGGGGTCACCTGGACTGTGCATTGGGTGGTCGACTGGTCCATCGTCCGGTCGTTTTGGAGCTCCACGACCTCGTCCGCCCGGGTGTCGGACGGCGGGTCTTGCAGACGGCGGTAGTCGCCTCCTCGGGAGTAATGGCCATAAGCCGAGCGGTAGCCGAAACGGTCGGTGGACAGGGCCGTATGACCCAGGCTCGTCTTCACGTCGTACCTCAGGCCGTCGACACGGAGAGATTCCATCCCGGACCTCCCGATCCGGATGTGCGGGCATGCCTCAGTTCGGAGCCCCACCGGCCGATCGTCGGAATCATCGGAAGGATCGATCCCGAGAAAGGTGTCGACCTCGTCGTCGAGGCGGTGGCCTCGCTGGAAGGGTCGGCGGGGAGTTGCCACCTCGCCGTGATAGGCGCCCCTGGGCTCGATGGAGGAGCGTACGCGCGGCAGGTCCGTGCGCAAGCCGAGGATCGCCTCGGCGATCGCGTTCGTTTCACGGGTCCCATGGAAAATGTGCCTGATGCACTACGGTCGCTCGACGTGGTGATCAACGCGTCTGAAGCAGAGCCATTTGGGCTGAGTGTGCTCGAAGCGCAGGCCAGCGGTGTGGCGGTGATCGGGACGGCGGCTGGCGGAATTCCCGAGTTCGTCATTGACGGCGAGACCGGCCTCCTCGTGCCCCCTCGCGATGTCTCGTCTCTTTCCCTGGCGCTGAAGCGACTGCTCGAGGACGAGGACTTACGCAACCGGCTGGGACGCAACGGGCATTCCAGCGCCGCAGCCCGATACGGATTACCGGCTCGGGCGGATGCTGTCGCCGCGATGTATCGGTCGGTGGCTCGAGGGCGATAGAAGAGACGTGCGAGCAGTCATGATCACCAAATTCCTTCCACTACCCGATGATTCGGGCGGACGTCAGCGTTCTCTGGCCATTGCCCGGCGCCTGGCGGAACGGACGGATCTCGTGCTGTGCGCGTATGACGACGGTTCGGGAGATGATGCGGGTCTTCGCGCCTTGGGAATCGATGTACGAAGCGTTCCATGGGAGGTGACGCCGGCAAGGGTGGCGAAGGGCTTATGGATGACCCACAGTGCATCCGCCGCCAGGTTCTGGAGCTCAGACCTCGCCCAAGTGGTGCGGGAGGCAGCCAGCGAGTCGCCAATCGACCTTCTCCAGGTGGAGTACCAGCAGATGGCGCCCCTCGCCGCGGGAATCCCGGCGAAATGCCGGGTCATTGATTTGCACAACGTGGAGTCGTCCCTCATGGCCAGCTATGCCAGAGCCGGTCGAGGACCGTCTGCGGTCTTCTCCCGAGCCGAAGCGGCGGCACTCCGTCGCGTCGAACGCCGCACGCTCGGCGATTTCGATCACGTCCTCGTGGTGAGTCAAAAGGAGAAGGCGCGCCTCCCTGACGTCGCCCGTTCCGTGCTGGTCTGCCCGAACGGCCGGGAACCGGCCGGGCTTCTTCCCGCGTCGACAACGCGAACGGTCGCCTTCATTGCCACAATGGGATGGGCGCCGAACGTGGACGCCGCGCGGTGGCTGGGGCGAGAGATCTGGCCGCTCGTCGTGGAGCAAGTGCCCGACGCACATCTGCTCCTTGTCGGAAGAGATCCTTCACCTGATGTCGTGGCCATGGGGGGCCCGCAGATCGAGGTGACGGGTACGGTGGCCGACGTAGCGCCCTACCTGGAGCGTTCCACAGTGGTCGTGGCACCACTGCGCGCCGGAGGCGGGACCCGGCTCAAGATCATGGAAGCCCTCGACGCAGGGCGGCCTGTGGTGGCCACGTCGGTAGGGTGTGACGGACTCGAAGACTTGATCGGCCGGGGGGTCATCCTCGCTGAAACAGCCCGGGAGATGGCAGACGCGGTCGTCGGTTTGCTCAGAGATCCGGTTGGTGCCGCCGAACTGGGGCGTCAGGGTCATGACGCCGTTGTCGCCGAGCACACGTGGGATATAGCGCTGGAGCCGCTACTCGCCAGGTTGAGCGCATGACCTCTTCGGTCCAGCGTCCTTCATTGCAGAGGGCTCTCGAGGTGAGTCGGTGACAATCGTCACGCTCGTCATGCTCGGGTGCATCGGAGCAGGAGTCCTCGTTGCGCTCGTCGCACTCTTCGCCCGATGGGAGCGAACACACCGACAGCACTTCGCTCCAATCGGCCTCCTGGCATTGCTCGTCATAGAGTCGACGCTGTACGCAGACTTCAACAACCTGCCCCGCGGATTGTTCCACCCGGGGTCGGGCTCCACCCAGCTTCGGCTGCCGGAGATCTACATCACGCTTGCGCTGCTGGGTAGGTTGGTCGCGCGCGGCAAACCGACCCGGATCGGCCTTTCGGCGGGGCTGTGGCTCGCCTTTGGGGTCTGGATGGTGGTTGGCGTGGTCGAAGGCCATCTGTACCACAACCACTTCTCGCAAAACCTGTACGAAGCCAAGGCGATCGTGTACATCGTAGGAGGCTATGCCCTTGCTGCGGGCGTGCCAGTTCGCCGTTACCTTGACACTCGGGCCTTCTATTGGTTGCGGAATCTCTGCGTGGCCGCAGCGACGATGCTCGACCTCATGACCATCGCTCATGTCACGGTGTCCGTCCACATTCCACTGCTCCCGCTGCAGGGATTCGGTCCGGTCGGCGCGGACACCGCCATTCTCTATGTGGCCATTGGCATCATCTACTTTCTCCGTGAAATGGCGACCGGTCGAGTACACGCGACCAGTGTCGTTGCGCTCGTTCCGCTATTGGCGAGTGTCCTCCTGGCCCAACAGCGCGCCGTGCTCGTCAATGAGGGGGTGGCGATCGCAGTCCTGCTGATCGTGCTCGGTTTCGTCGGATACGGCCGGGGCGTGGCCAAGCGCTTGAAGGTCCAGATGGGCCAAGTCGTCTTGACACTTCTGGCCGCGGTGGCGATCACGTTGGCGATTCTGGTAACTCCTGCCGCGTTGAATCAAAGACCCGTAAAAATACCGTTGGACAGCCAGATCCACCAGCTCTTCCATAGTCAGGGCAAGGCTGAATCGGCGCAGGACCGGATCAATATGGCGAGTTCCGCAGAAAGTCTCATTGCCGGGCATCCCATCATCGGCTGGGGTCTGGGAGTGGAATTCCCGTTCTACGAGGCCGGCGTGCGGAAGGTCCAATTGACTCCCTACGCCCACGATATCGTGCTCGATTTGTTGCTGCGCCTCGGGATCATCGGGCTCGTCCTGTACCTGGCCGCCTTGATCCGGCTGCTGTTCGACGGACTTGGAGTCTGGCGTAAGCATCCTGATCCCGAGGTCGCCGCGTTCGCACTCGCCCTGGTTGCCATCCTGTGCGGACTGTTCGCCGACTCCCTGTTGGAACCTGTGCTCGATGAATACCGACTCGCCACCCTGCTCGGTATCACCATGGGCTTCTTGCGCAGCGCGGTCACGTCTCCACGTGGAGAGGTGATGGCGGGTGCCGTCCGACAGAGAATTCAAAAGCGCTTGCCGAGCGCCAATTCTTCGAACGAGCTTGCGGAGATGCAGTGAAGATCGTTGCCTCGGTGCATTCGATGGCTCCAGTCGGAGGGACGGAGCTCAATGTCTTCCAGGTGACCCGAGGCTTGGCGGGGCGCGGCCATTCGATCGATCTCATTGCCGCCCGCGGTGGTGCGTTGGCTGCTGAATACGCGACATTCTGTCGGAGCGTCACGCGATTGCCTGTGCTGGATTTCGCCCGCTCGACGGCTGCTCGTGATCTGGTTCGGATGGTGCCAGCGATAGCTCTCGCTGCGGCGAAGAGACCCGATGTGGTGTATCCGAATCGTTTTTCCGAAATAATTTGGGCAACATCGGCAGGGCGCCTTTCGGGCGCCCCCGTCGTATGTCACCTCCATGAAATTCGCCATCGACGTCCCGGACGGTTTCCCAACGCACATGTCCGAAGGTTCATTGCCGTGTCGGAATCGCTCCGTCGTGAGTGGGTGGCGGTAGGGCTCGATCCGGACCGCATCGACGTTGTCCACAATGGCGTCTCGCTCGAGAGCTACCCCTTTGGTGGAGCAGAAGAACGGGCAACAGCGCGCGCCCTTCTCGAAGTACCGGCCGACGGATTCGTTGCCCTCTACTACGGACGGTTGGACAGGGAGAAGGGCGTTGACGTGCTTCTCGATGCGTGGAATCGCCTGGGTATCGAAAGCGGCGAAGGGAGGCTCTTGCTGGTGGGCTCGCCCAGCATGCATCTCGCCGATGGTGAAGGAGAACTTGCGCGCATGCGTGAGGAGGAGCCACCGGGGTGCATGTGGATTCCCGCCCGCGGAGATGTGGTCACGCCCCTGCATGCCGCCGATGTCGTCGTGGTCCCCTCGGTCTGGGCCGAGCCCTTTGGCCGCGTGGTAATTGAGGCGATGGCGACAGGGCGACCTGCGTTGTCATCACGGGTGGGCGGTATCCCCGAGATCCTCACCGGGAAGTTTGAAAGATTCCTCGTTGAGCCGGGCGACCCCGAGGCTCTGGCCGAAGGATTGCGCCAATTGGTGGGTTGGCAGGAGCGGGAACCTGATTTAGCGAGGGCGTGTCAAAGCTTCGTCCGTGACGAATTCTCGCTTGCGAGGACGGTCGAAGGCATCGAACGGGTTCTAATGACTACTGCTGGGGGGCAGTGATTCGGTAGGCTTTAGCCCGGGTCGCATTCGAAACCCCAGTTGAGACCGAGCAGGTCCGACGAAATTACGAAAGAGCTCATACGTGGACCTTAGACAGATACTTCGAACGATTAGGGCCAACCTGGTCGTGGCGGTGGTGGTCTTCGTGATCTGCCTGGGTGCCGGCGTCGGGGATGCCGTCATCCCGGCGAAGCAGTACAAGGCATCCGTAGTGCTGCTGGCCCTGCCTTCTAAGACGTCGAACGATCCGGCGAGCGATGTCACCTCGATCCAGGTGGTGATCCCGCAGCTCGTGGTGGAAGCGGAGAGTCCGGCGGTGGCGACCGCGGCTGAGAAATTGGTGCCGGCCTCCTATCGGAACGCATCGGTAACCATCACCTCGACCGGTGATCCCGGTTCGAACTCTCTGTCAGTTTCTGCGACCAGTGCCGACCCTCACGTGGCCAAGGCCTATGCCGACGCGGTCTCGGCGGCGCTGATCCCGCTGACCAAGAAGCAGTTGTCCTCGGTGGTTCAGTTGGATCAATTGGGTTCGGCCCTCCTGCCGACGAAGCCGAGCAATCCGAGAACGACCGTGCTGGTTGCTTCGTTTGTGTTCGCCGTAATTGCGGCAATCTTCGCTGCGCTGGCGGCGAGTGGGATCCGGAGGCGATTCCGTCAGGTGGACGAAGTGCGTGCCCGCGTCGGGATGCCCGTTCTGGCCGAGGTTCCCCGGATCCGTACCGGGATCATGCCGGTCGACATCTTCTGGGGCAGGGATGCGCCCGAAGGCTTGGAAGCATTTCAGGAGCTACGAAGCAGCCTCCTCTTGATGTTCCCGGGAACATCCCCGGTGTTTGCCGTTACATCGTGCGGCGAGGGCGAGGGAAAGTCTTCAGTCGCGGCCAATCTCGCCTGGGCCCTTGCTTCCGAGAGCCTTCGGGTCATCGCCGTGGATTGCGATCTTCGAAAGCCGACCTTGAACCAGCTTCTGGGTGTTGAGATCGAGCCTGGCGTGAGTGACCATTCTTCGGGGGGAGTGCAGAGTCTCATTGCCACGACACAGAACCCGTATTTGGAAGTGATTCCGGCGGGCATCCCTGATCGGCACCCGGCTGACATCGTGTCGTCGAGGGTGCCTCAGCTTCTGGCTTCCCTTCGACACCAGGGGGCGGGGGTCGTCATGGATTGCCCCCCTTTGTCCGGAGCAGCCGAGACCATGACCCTGGCGGTCAGCTCTGACGCGGTGGTCGTCGTGGTGGACGCTCGCCGGTTCAATCCCGAGGAGCTCCAACAGAGTGTGGCCCGCCTGGAGGCGTCAGGTGCCACCGTGGCCGGCGTTGTGCTCAATCGCGTGCGAAAGGGGACTCACACCCCGTACGGATACGGGTCCTACGGCGCGCGGCCAGAGGCAAAAGGATCAAAGTCGGAAAACGGATCAAAGGGCAGCAACGAACCGGCGGTGGACAATGGTTCGAAACCCGAGGAAACGTGGTCCAGCTCCCTGCGAAATCGGTAGTCCCTTGCCACCAAAGATCTGGGTGCGGCGTCGGTCCCGCCAGCCGGATGCTCCGAGGAAGGAGGCAAGCCTTCTTCGGAACGTAGGCACCAATTATCTCGTCACGATCGTCCTGGTAGTGGCCGGTTTTGTCACGACCCCCCTCCTCACGCACCATCTTGGGATCGTCCGCTATGGAGTGTGGGCACTGCTCGGTTCGTTGATCCCGTATCTCGAGCTCCTGGAGCTCGGGTTCGCGAATGCAACCGTATCCTTCGTCACCAGGCATCTCGAACTCGATGACGATGAGAGAGTTCACGGGACACTCAATACCTCCTTTTTGATTCTCACGGTCCTCGGCGTCATCGCGTTCGTCGTTGTGGTGGTGGTGGCGATCTTCCTTCCCGACCTCATCACTTCCATTCCGAAGAACCTGGTTGATCAGTCGCGTGTCCTCTTGCTCCTCCTGGCTTTCGACATGGCACTCTCCATTCCGATGGATACATTCGGCGGCGCGCTGTGCGCGCTGCAGCGCTATGACCTCCTCAATGTCAGCTTGATTGTGGTCATGGTGGCCCAAGCGTTCGGCTGGTGGATCGTTCTCTCTTTGCACGGGGGCCTGGTGGCGCTGGGTATCGTGACCGTTGCCATCAGCCTGGTCGGTCAGATCGCCCGGATGCAGATGCTCCGGCATCTCCTGCCCCGATTCAGATTGTCGCTGAGACAATTCGACCGCGGGTTGGTTCGTTCGTTCACCATCACCTCCGGCTGGTATTCGATGGTGCAGGCCTCGGATGCCATCCTCGGAGGGTCCGACGTTCTGATCGTCGGGGCCGCCGCCGGAGTGCGTGCTGCAGCGATCTATTCGGTGGCGCTACGGCTGGGCCAGCTTCCCGTCCGGATCGTCCAGCCTCGTGTCTACCTACTTTTCACTCAGGCAATTCAGTTGGCCGCCCGCGGTGACCGCCAGGGACTCGTAGACGCGACGCAGCGCATAACCCGATTTGTACTCGGCCTGGCTGTTCCTGCTGCGCTCGTCCTCGGGTTCCTTGCCAGCCCGACCATCCGCGCCTGGGTCGGCCCTGAGTATCACGAAGCGGCCGTGGTTATCGTCATCCTCTGCATTGCTGGTTGCATCCAGTCGTGGGCGCTGACTCTCCGAACGGCGGTGAATGGCTGGGGTATGCCGAAAGCCTCAGGCATCGTGTTCGGAATAGAGGCAGTGATCCATGTCGGGCTTGGGATAGTCCTTTCCCGGAGCCACGGCGCCATCGGCATGGCGATCGCGGCGCTTGTCGGTGTCGTCGTGATGGAGGGGACAATCATGCTGCCGGTGGCCTACCGGAAAATCGGAGCGTCGATGGCGTCTGCCGGAGGCAATGCGCTGCGTTCCCTCGCCCTGCCGGCACTCTGCACGGCTGGGGCGGCCTGGGGTGTGGAGCGAGTGCTCCGGCGGTTCGTCGTTGCGAACCAAAAATTGGCCGGACTCTCCCTCGTCGGAGCTTCGGGACTCGGCTTACTGGTGATCTTCTATTTCGTCTTCTATTTCGTCGGTTTGCGTCCAGTTGAGCGCGTTCGCCTGGTGGCGTGGACGCGTTCCAAACTACACCGGCCGGTGCTTCTCACTGGTGAGTTACCCTCATACGGCAATGAGCACACCAATGTGACGTCCACCAACGGCGTGAGCGCGGGAGGGGACCCCCGTTCTGATCACCAGAAGCCGGAGTCGCCCCTGTTCGGCGACCTACAGACTGACTTTCCGATCCCGTCCATCGGTTTTGGGACCGAGAAGATTGCGACACCACACTGGTTCGGCCTCCCGAGTCGGCCCTTGTCCGGGTGGATTCATTCGCCCGCCGACAACACGGCGCGGGGCGCGGTCGTCATATGTCCGACCATGGGCCTCGAGGCCGCCTACTCCTATCGTGCGGTCCGCCATTTGGCCGAAATGCTTGCCGAAGCCGGGTTTGTCGCGTTGCGATTCGACTATGACGGCACGGGGGATTCTGCAGGCACCGATCACGACCCCGATCGCGTGCAGGCATGGTTGGAAAGTGTTCGAACCGTGGTTGCGTACGCGCGCGACCTCAACGTCGGGCGCGTTTCAGTGGTGGGATTGCGGCTCGGGGCCACCTTGGCTGCCGTCGAACTCGCGACAAGTGGTGCAGTCGATGACTTGGTGTTGTGGGACCCGTGTGCTTCGGGGAAGTCCTTTCTGCGGGAGCAAAAGGCGCTGTGGTCCATTCTGCGCAGCGAACGCCTCACCTGGGGCATCATCAAAGAGGGGGATCCATGGGGCCCCAGGAACGAGGAAGGTGATCACGAAGAGGGGTCAGCGGAGATCCCCGGCGTGGTTCTCGGCGCCCAGACAGCGGCTGATCTCGCCTTGCTGACCATCGCGGACAGTGAGGGAGCGTTAGCCGGCCGGCTACTCCTTCTCGCACGTGCAGACAGGAGGGTCGAGCGTCGCTTGTCCGAGCGTCTGGCGTTGCCCCACGTTGAAACCGACCAGATCGCCGGCCAAGAGGAGCTCTTGTCCGTGAGCGCGACGACGCCGCAAGAAACACTTGACCGGATTGTGGCCTGGATGTCCGATCAGGGTGGCCCTCCCGTACCAGTCACGGTGTCCTCGGTCGAGGGCGCGGTCGTCGGGCGCACCGCCGACGGACGTGACATCGTCGAGAGATCCATCAAGCTGGGCCGTGTAGGGCTCTTCGGCATCCTCACCGAACCGGGGGGATGGTCAGGCGAGAGCAGTGCAACGGTCCTCTTTCTCAACGCCGGTGCCATCAACCATGTTGGTCCTGGTCGACTTTGGACCACATTGGCTCGCCACTGGGCGGCCATGGGACTACGGTGCCTGCGCTTCGATCTCAGTGGCATCGGGGACAGCCCAACAAGGCCATTTCAGGTGGACCAGAACTCCTTCCCGGTGGGGGGGTTGGCAGACGTCGCAGAGACACGCCTGGCGGTTTCGCCTGAAGATGAGACAAACGTTGTCCTGGTGGGTCTGTGCTCGGGCGCGTACTATTCGATCGAGTCAGCATTGGAGCAACCTGTCAAAGCACTTTTTGGGGTGAATCCGGTGCTCCATTTCTTTCGCGCCACTATGACAGAGAGCGGTAGTTACCGTGCCGATGACCAGCGCGGCGTTCGGGATCGCCGGTCCGGGTCCTCCGTCAGAGGCTGGGCGCGCGCGCTGACGCGATTGGACATCGTGCAAAAGATCGTACACGGGCTGCCTGAATCGACCTGGTGGATTTTTAACAGGGTCGCCGTCAAGGAGCCTCCCATCCGGACCTTCCGGGACCTTGTCGCCGAGGGTATCGACGTTCTGGTCGTAACGGGAGCCGATGAGACGCGAGCCCTCTATCGCGGCGATCGTCGGGCCTTCCGTTCGCTGGTCTCTTCGGGTCGATTTCGGATGGAACAGGATCCATACTTGGAACACTCTCTGCTCGAAAGTTCGGGACGCAACCTCGTGGCGAGAGTCCTGACCGAGCAGCTGGAGCGGCTGTACGAGGCGAACGAGCCAGCCGACGTCTCACCGGAGCACTCCGGGAGCTGACGTTGTTGTGGAAATGTTGTCCGGAATTGGTTCGACGGTTGCCTGGAGCCTGCAAGACTGAAGGCTGCATCCATGCCCGGAATCCGGAGAAATTCACGTATGTCTGAGATGAACCATGGTCGATAGGTGGCGTCTCAAAGCCCACGTGCAACGGGTGCTCTCCAGCGTTCCCGGTGGCCACGAGATCTACTACAACCTGCAGCGTCACGTCACGCATAGCCTTCCCATTCCTGATGCGGAGTTGCTGCAATCCGTGGACATGGCGTACCGGCATCTTGATGTGCTGAGGAGCCTGGGAAAGGAGCCAGTCACCACTGCCAAATTCTTTGAATTCGGAGGGGGCTGGGACTTGCACGTACCGATCATCTTCTGTGGTTCTGGCGCCATGGATCAGACAGTGGTCGATCTTTCCCGCCTGGTCCGTGTCGATCTCGTCCAGGATTGTCTCGAGCGTCTGGGTGGTCTGTTGAAGGGAGACGCAGCGAACGCGCTCGCAGGCCTCCGGGACGCCCTCCGGGGTGACACAGAATTGTCATCGATCACGAAGCGTCTGGGCATCACGTACGTTGCCCCGGCGGATGCCCGGAACACCGATCTGCCGACAGGCTCGATCGACTACATCACGTCAACATCGACCTTGGAGCACATTCCCCCGGTTGACATCTCACTGATATTGCAAGAATGCCATCGGATTCTGCGAGTTGGCGGAATTGCCAGCATGATTGTCGACTACAGCGATCACTATTCACACTTCGACAAGTCGATCGGACCCTACAACTTTCTGCAATTCTCAGATCGTGAATGGAAGCGCTACAACCCCTCCTTCCACTACCAAAACCGCCTCCGCCACCCGGAACTGGTCGGGCTCATGGAAGCATCCGGATTCGATATCGTCGAAATCAGGGCATTCCCACCGTCCGAGGAGGACGTGCAGGATATTCGTGACTTCGCCCTGGCGGCACCATTCCGAGGAATCCCACCCGAGGAGGTCGCCATCCGGACGGCGCAGATCATTTTGCGCAAAGGATGAACGTGCCGGATCAGCTTCGCCCGTGCGTCACCGTGGTCATTCCGGTGCGGAATGAAGAGAGTTCGATTGCGGAATGTCTGCGTGGAATGCAACGGCAGACGTTCAAGGACATGGAGATTCTGATCGTTGACGGTATGTCGAGTGACGGTACGGTCTCAATCGTCGAGTCTCTCGCCCCCGATGACCCTCGTATCCGCATCATCCAGAACGAACGGCGAGTTATCCCGGCTGCCTTGAACCTTGGTCTCGCCGAGGCAAGGGGGGAGTTTCTCGTCCGATTCGATGCCCATTCCGTGGCACCCCCCGACTACGTGGAGCGCATTGTTCATCACTTGCGGGGCGGAGAGTATGCGGGCGTTGGTGGCACGAAAATTGCCGTCGGGGGCTCCAGCATCATGAGTCGAGTCATTGCCGCCGCGCTGTCGTCTCGATTCGGAGTCGGCGGGAGCAGTTACCACTACGCCCAGGAAGCGGCGTGCGTTGACCATATTCCGTTCGGTGCGTACGGAGTCGATCTGCTCCGGAAGATGGACGGATGGAATGCGGATCTTCTGGCAAATGAAGATTTCGAATTGGACTACCGCATCGGTGAATCGGGAGGGCTGCTACTCCTCGACCCAACCGTCCGAATCAGTTGGAAGACATCGCAACGACTTCGTGATTTCAGCTATCAGTATCAGAGATACGGGCGCGGCAAGGCTGCCGTGGCGCGTCTGCATCCTCGTTCGTTGAAACTTCGTCACTTGCTTCCGGTAGCCATGTTCGTGACGTTAGGAGCCAGCATCGTCGTCGCTGTTGTTGCCGAAAATGCGTGGTTTCTACTGCTCGATGTTCCGTATCTGATGTTTCTTTTTGGTTCGTTCTCGGATGGTCCATTTCGCGCATCATGCGGGCGTTCCCCGTGGTTGGGTCCGGTTGTGCTCTTTACGATGCATATGAGTTGGGCCTGGGGGTTTTTGTGTGGGATTTGGCGGAAGCCCTCCCGGAGTGCGGCGCGTGACACGTACAAGTGGCGCGACCTGTCGCAACGTATCGCGCAGTGAATACGGCGAATGATCGACGACGCATAGCGTTGAGTTCGAAGTGCGGTGCGAGGCCCAAATGGCGCCCCATGGAGCGACGCGCCTCCCGCGCTCTGTGTCAAGTGTGTTGCAACTTCTCTGTGAATCTGATGGCGGAGATTTGGGGCCGAGTTGGTGCCTCAGCCACCGGAGGGCCACGTTGGGTTGTGGAACGGGTGCCAGAAGGTTGCCGTTGTCCGGAATAAGTGAAGAGTCATTGACTCGTAGCCGGCGAGCCGTCAGAGTGTCCGGTAGCAACCGAAAAGGCAAACCCCTCGCGAGAGGGGGACGCAAAGCCACGGGACTCTCTGAGTTAGCCGGGCCGCCGAAATAGCGCTCAGCACGTAGCTATTTTCCCAGCGGCTCCCTTCTTGGAGCTGAGGGGAATGATGAAGAAGATTCGGGAAGTTCGTGAGGCACTGCCAACACGGACACGCAAGAGCCTCGCCCTCCTGGCCGCCACTTCAGCCGCTCTGGCCGCGACGATCAGCATCGGGGCCGTTGCCTCAGCCGCCGGTCCCAACGGGCAGCAACGGCGCCCGGTCAACTTGTCCGCACTTGCCAGGAAGCCGGTCGCCTCGCAGATCGCACCCACAGCGCCGGCTAATCCCACCACCACTCAGCCGGTGAGCCCCGGCGAGACCCCACCCGCAGTTTCACCGCCGACGACCACCACGACGCCGACGACATCTACGCCGGCTGCCCCGCCCGCCAAGACGCCCACCCCCACTGCACCCGTCGCCCCCACCACGAGCGGTCTTCTCCACGGCGTCTACGTCGGGGCGGCCGATCCCTCGGGGGTGGCTGCCTTCGCCGCGGCCACCAAGACCTCGGTCTCGATCGCCTCTGAG
>Ga0307374_10004984_pt1 | contig 21781 bp, 16 predicted proteins | sample OX3MG_FD_202532 | JGI IMG/M metagenome (GOLD analysis project Ga0307374, IMG submission 202532) | Soil microbial communities from Risofladan, Vaasa, Finland - OX-3 | ecosystem: Environmental > Terrestrial > Soil > Coastal area > Acid sulfate soil | place: Finland: Risofladan, Vaasa | collected...
CACTCCGGAAAATTCCCAGGAGCTCAGCCACGTGCCGTTGTAGAACTGCACGCCGGGGTAGAGGCTGTAGGTGTTTTGCTGCGGCAGGCCCGGCGGCGGCGCGAACTGTCCGTCGTACTCCAGGCCCAGGGACGGACCCCAGGATTTGGCCAGCCACGCCTGGGAAACCGCCCCGGCTCTGCGCGTCAGGGTGGTCAGCGCCGTGATGTCGTCGGCCGAGGTGTTGGTAATCGGCGTCTGGCCCGGCGGTTCCAGGCGGCTCTTGGCGTAGTCCATCTCGAGAGTGTTCGACCATTTGTAGATGCCCTGGAAATAATTGGCGTCCACCTTCACGTCGCCGCCCAGCACCAGCTGGTTGTAGCCTTGGATGCGGGAGTCCGGCACTTGCCCGAAGGGCCCATTGTTGACCACCTGGGTGTTCTGCAAATTCAGGCTCACGTCCCGGAAATTGACCAGCCAAAGCCCGCGCGTGGCGGCCGCGCGTCCCTCGGCCCAGTCACGGTAGAATTCGGGCGGCGAGCCCGCGCGGGCTTTGAGGGCCGAGAGCACCAGGGCGTCGAGGTTTTTGGGAAGCGGCCGGCCTTTGTGGTCCTGCAGCCCCAGGGCATCGGCCAGAGTCACGGGAATCGCCACGCGGTAGACTTCGCCGCCGGAGATGTCACGGCCCTGGATGCCGCCGATCTTATCGAGTCCTCCAACGGTGAATCGCAGGCTGTCGTTCCCGGGCAGATTTTCCTCGTCGCGTTCGGCTTGGCGCTTGACGCGGTCCAAAAGCGGGGTGATGTCCGAACCGCTGAGATAGAGGATTTCCATGGCGGAATCGGTGCGCAGCCAGGCGCGCGCCACGCTCTCGGGAATGGGCGCGCTGCCGTCCACGCGTACGGGAAGCGGCCAAATCCACAGGAAGGAAATCTCGGAATGGGTTTGGGCCGCGGCCAAGGAGGCGGCCATGGTCCAGAACTCTCGGGCGCTCAAGAACATCGCGGGCCGGTCCTTGAAAATATCGCGCGCGGGAGGAATCAGCGCCGTCTGCGTGGAAAATCCGATGCCGTAGCTCTCCGGGTTGAACTCCGGATATCCCGGCGCCGCGGGGACGGCGTCATCCAAAATTTTGTGCGTGACGCGCGCGGTCCAGTCCGAGTAGCCGCGCAGAACCTTCACATCGGCGTCGAGGAAGTCGACCGAGGTCTCGTAGGCATCGACCACGCCCAAGGGGGGGTCGAAGGGCCGCCGTCCTTCTTGAGAGAAGACGGTGCCGGGCGGCGGTTCGGCGTGGTCGGGCGCGGAGCGGTCGCGCGCCAAAATGAGGTCCGCTCCCGACGCGTCGTCGGCCAAGCTCTCTTCGCCGCCGTCCATCTCGGCTAGGAGCACCACGGCGTCTCCGTCCCCGCGCCACTTGGCGGCATGCGCGTAGACCGCCTTGATGGGGTCCGTGATTTCCATATTGGAGAGGTGGTTTTCCTTCAGGTAGCGCGCGGTCGCGGGAGGGGTCACGGCCGCGAGGACGACGCGCAGGCCGTCGACGTCGACCACGGCGTGATCCGGAAAGACCGTGGTTTTTGGCGCCGAGGAATAGACGATGTTGGCGGAGAGAAATTGAATCCCTTTTGGATTCCGCGCGCGATAGCTCATGAGCTCCTTCCAGTCGCGCAGTTCAGCGTAGCCTACCCCCGAGTAGCGCAAGCCCATCGCGGCCAAATCATCGGCCAACGCCGCGCCGTGCGCTTCGGAGAGAACGCCGCCGAAAACCTCTCCGCGCGCCACGCCGATGAAGGATCCCTTCTTGGCCGCCGCGGTCAGGACGCTCGCTTGGCGCCCTAGACCTCCGAAGTTCTTGCCCACCACGATGATGCGCACCGGGCGTCCTTGCCAGGACAGATCGTAAATCGAGGCCGCTGTCTCGTGCCAAATGGTGTTCATCGTCTTGCCGGGGTTGACGAAGGCCGTGAGCACCGCGCCGTAGGGAGCGGGCGACTGGGAGAGGGTCGTGGCCGAGGTGGTGAAGCTCACGCTCCAGGGGCGGCCGTAGGTGCGCGGGTTTTGCGCGGCGGCGCCTAACGCCGCGATCAGGCCGGGTTCGGGCGGATAGACGAAAGCCAGGCCCGAGCCGGTCATTAAGACCGCCGCGGGGACGGCACCCAAGGAGGCGGTGCCCGAGGAGACGGCCGTGCCGCCTTCCGGGATGCGGAACCGGTAATCGCCGCCGCTGTAGTAGCAGGGAAGGATTTGGGCGTTCTTGATTTCAAGTCCCGGCGCTTTTTTCTTGGAAAGCGCTTCGATGGGCTGGGCCAGAAAGAAGGAAAACCGCGGCGGATTGTCCTCGATGAGCGCCAAGCGGAAATGCCCCTGCCGGGTCTGGGCCCGCGCGGCGCCGGGCAGGCAAAAAAACAGCGCGGCCAGGGCCCGGGCGATCACTAGGCCGCGATTTTGCCGCGGGCGCGGCCGGAGTTTGGCGCCGATTCGGCGCGGAGTTGCAGCGCCCCGTCCTTGGCGCCGATTTTGACCGCGTCGCCGTCGCGGATTTCGCCGGAGAGGATGAGCCGCGAGAGCGGGTCCACCAGGCATTTTTGCACCGCGCGCTTAAGCGGCCTGGCGCCGTAGGCCGGATCGTAGCCTTTCTCGGCCAAAAAGGCCTTGGCCGCGGCGTCCGGATCGAGCGTGATGCGGCGCTCGGCCAGGCGTTTTTGCACCTGGGCGATTTGGATGTCCACGATGCGCTCCAAGTGCTTGGGGTCCAAGGCGTGGAAGGCCAGTATTTCATCGATGCGGTTGATGAATTCAGGGCGGAAATGGGTTTTTAGCTGCGAGGGTTCCAGGTTCGAGGTCATGAGCAGAATCGAGTTCTTGAAATCCACCAGCCGCCCCTGCCCATCGGTCAGGCGGCCGTCCTCCATGATCTGCAGGAGCGCGTTGAACACGTCCGGGTGCGCCTTCTCGATTTCGTCAAGCAAAATGACGCAGTAGGGCTTGCGGCGCACGGCCTCGGTCAGCTGTCCGCCTTCCTCGTAGCCCACGTAGCCCGGCGGCGCGCCGATGAGCCGCGATACCGAGTGTTTTTCCATGTATTCGCTCATGTCCAGGCGCACCATGTTCTTCTCGGAGTCGAAGAGCGCCTCGGCCAAGGCGCGCGCGAGCTCGGTCTTGCCCACGCCCGTGGGACCGATGAGCAAAAACACGCCCAGGGGCCGGTTGGGGTCCGAAAGCCCGCTGCGCGCGCGGCGCACGGCCTGGGCCACCGCGGTCACGGCGCCGTCCTGGCCGATGACGCGGCAGTGGAGTTCGTCCTCCAGGCGCAAGAGTTTTTCCGCCTGGCCCTCCATTAGTTTTTCGACCGGGATGCCCGTCCAGCGCGACACCGCTTGGGCGATGTCCTCCTCGCCCACTTCTTCCTTTAAAAGCTTGGTCTTGGACTGGAGGCTGGCTAGCTCCTTTTGCTCGGCTTCGAGCTTCTTGGCCACCTCGGGCGCTCGGCCGTAGCGGATTTCCGCGGCGCGGGTGAGATCCCCGGCGCGCTCGGCTTTTTTCTCCTCCTCGCGCAGGGTTTCCATCTCGGATTTAAGCCGCCGCAGCGCCGCGATGCGGGATTTTTCCTTGTCCCACTGGGCGCGCAGGTCTTTTCTTCTCGCGCTCAAGGAAGACAAGTCTTTTTCCAGCGCCGAGAGGCGCTCGCGGCTGGCGAGGTCCTTCTCGCGCGACAAGGCGGTCTTCTCGATTTCCAACTGCCGGATGCGCCGCTCGATTTCGTCCAACTCCTGAGGCACCGAGTCCATCTCCATGCGCAGGCGGCTCGACGCCTCGTCGATGAGGTCCACGGCCTTGTCCGGCAGAAAGCGGTCCGAGATGTAGCGGTTGGACAGGGTCGCGGCCGCGACCAGGGCTGCGTCGCGTATCTGCACGCCGTGGTGGAGCTCGTAGCGCTCCTTCAAGCCCCGCAAAATCGCCACCGTGTCCTCGACCGAGGGCTCGCCCACCATGATCGGGGCGAAGCGCCGCTCTAAAGCGGCGTCCTTCTCGATGTATTTTTTGTACTCGTCCAGCGTCGTCGCACCCACGCAGCGCAGCTCCCCGCGCGCCAGCATGGGCTTGAGCATGTTGGCCGCGTCCATGCCGCCCTCGGCCGCGCCCGCGCCCACCAGGGTGTGCAGTTCGTCGATGAAGAGTACGATGCGGCCTTCCTGCGCCGCGACTTCCTTCAGCACGGCCTTCAAGCGCTCCTCGAACTCGCCGCGAAATTTTGCCCCGGCAACCAGCGCGCCCAAGTCCAAGGCCACGATGCGCTTGTCCTTGATGCCTTCCGGAACGTCCCCGGCCGCGATGCGCAGGGCCAGGCCTTCCACGATGGCGGTCTTTCCGACGCCCGGCTCGCCGATTAAAACAGGGTTGTTCTTGGTGCGGCGCGAGAGCACCTGGATGACGCGGCGGATTTCCGCGTCCCGGCCGATGACGGGGTCGAGCTTGCCGCGCTTGGCCGCCGCGGTCAAATCCCGGCCGTATTTTTCCAGCGACTGGAAGGTGCCCTCCGGGTCACGGCTGGTCACGCGCTGGGCGCCCCTGACCGCGACCAGGGCCTGAAATATTTTTTGCTCGTCCAGGCCCGAGGCTTTCAAAATACGCGCCGCGCCGCCACCCTCGTCCAAAAGCCCCAAGAGCAGGTGCTCCACGGAAACGAACTCGTCCTTCATCGTCTCCATGCGGCTTTCCGCGAAATTAAACGCCTTAGTCAGGCCCGAGGCGGCATAAATCTGCCCGCCCGAAACTTTTGGTTTTTTGTCCAGGTCCCGCTTGATGACGGACGCGGCCAGTTGCGGGTCGGTGCCGGCCTTGCGCAGAATCTCGGGCACGGCGCCGTCTTTCTGGCGCACCAGGGCCCAAAGCAAGTGCTCGGGAGAAAGCTCTTGATGGCCCAGCTGCTCGGCCAGGGAGCGGGCGTCTTCAAGCGCTTCTTGGGATTTTGCGGTCCAGCGTTCCAGATTCATGGACAATATCTCCTCGCGGAGTTATCGGGGTTTCAATCCCGCGATGTCCGCGGAAACGCCCAGGCTTTTGGCCGAGGGCTTGCCGACAAGATCCGCCAGGACGTGGGCGGCTTCCTCCAATACGAAATCCGTCTGGGGCGGCGCGTGGGTGTAGCCCGCAACCGACGTTGAAGATGATGCAACGGAAAATCCCTTGGCCTTCTGCGCCGGGGTGGGCAGGGGCGCCGAGACCGACGCCGCGGGTGTGGGTTCTCTCGCCGCCGCTTGGCCGGCCGCTTTGACGGTCGCGGTGGAGACCAGGGGATTGATGCCCGTCAGCACGTCCTCCAACGTGACGTCGGTGATGGTGAAGGGCACTGGCGGCCTCGAGGCGCGCTCCTTCTTGCGCGCCTCTTCCCGGGCATTGTCGGCTTTTTCCTGGGCCAAGCGGGCCGCGTAGTTCAAGGACACATTTTTATCCTGCTTATGCTTCATGTAGAGCGCGATGTCCTGGCGCACGTAGGCGAAATCGGTAGAGACCGCGACGCGTTCCTCCGAGGCCTTTTTAAGCGCCGCGATTTCCTGCGCCTCAACGTTGTTGGCGGGCTCGTAGACCGCGGGCGCGATTTGGTCGTAGGGCAGCGCGTTGGGCAGGGACGACTCGGTCATGTCCAGCTCGTCGTCCAGCGAAGGCAGCTGGATGTCGGGCGTGACGCCGCGGTTCTGGGTCGAGCCTCCCGAGACGCGGTAGAACTTCTGGATGGTGATCTTAAGCGCCCCCGGATTCTCCTGGTGCAGGGACCAGGGCAGGTAGTCGCCCAAATCCACCACGGACTGCACCGTGCCCTTGCCGAAGGTGCTCTTTTCGCCGACCACGAGCGCGCGGCGGTAGTCCTGCAGCGCGGCGGTCACGATTTCGGAGGCCGAGGCCGAGGCCCGCGTGGTGAGTACCACCATCGGTCCGGTGTATTCGGGCCGGGATTCGGGCGCGCGCAGCACCTCGACGCGGCCGCGCGAATCGCGCACCTGGACCACGGGCCCGGGTCCGTCGAAGAGGCCCGCCATGGCCACGGCCTCGGCCAGGGACCCGCCGCCGTCGTTGCGCAAATCGAGGATGAGGCCCGCGATGTCCTGCTTCTCCAGATAGGCGACCAGCCGGGCCACGTCGCGCGAGGCGCTGGTGCGGCCGTCCTGGCGCATGTCCGCGTAGAAGGAGGGCAAGTAAACCACGCCCAAGCGCTCGGTATTTCCGTCTTCGAGCGGCCAGGAGATGACCTGGGCGCGAGCCTCCTGATCCTTGAGCTTGATGACCTCGCGCGTGATGTTCACGACGACGCGCGTCGCGGGATCGAGCGCGTCGGCGGGAATCAGGCGCAGGCGCACTACGGTGCCTTTCTTGCCGCGGATCATGCCCACCACGTCGTCGAGGCGCATGCCCACGACGTCGGTGAAGGGCCCGTCGCCCTGGGCCACGCCCACGATGCGGTCGTTGGGATGAATCTGCTTGGACTTCTCCGCCGGGCCGCCGGGGACCAGCGACACGATTTTCGCGTAGCCGCCGTCCTGGCTTAAAACCGCGCCGATGCCGACCAAGGACAGCCGCATGCTGATGTCGAAATTGGCCTCCTCCGAGGCCGCCATGTAGTCGCTGTGCGGGTCGTAGGTGCTGGCCAAGGCGGTGAGGTAGGCCTGCAGGACGTCGCTGGGGGCGAATTCCTTGTAGTAGGTCAGCAGGTGATCGTAGCGCTGGAGCACGTCCTTGATCTGGTCGGCGGGTTTGACCTTGTCGAGCATCTCCTCCAGCACGTCGTCCTTGAGCCTTTTGCGCCAGAGCTCCCGGGCGTCGCGCTCATCGGCGGGCCAGGGCAACTTCTCGCGATCGAGTATGATACTCTCGTCCTTCTTGAAATCGAATATCGCGTCGGGATTGATGGACGCAGCCGACGCGGCGGCGGATGAGGCCAGAACCGTGTTCATGGCCGACAAGACGGTTTTGTTCGAGGCTTCCCCCGGCACGGCCTTGGGCGCGGAAGCCGTCTCCGGCACGTGAAATATCTGGTGCACGAAGCGCACACGCTGGCGCACGCGCTCCATGAACCGGTTGAAGATGAAATAAGCCGGCCCGATGTCGCCCTGCTTGACCAGCTGGGCCATGTCGCCCCCGTAGCGCGCCCGGAATTCATCGACGTCTGATTTGTCGAAGAACATCCTGTCCGGGTCGTAGTCGTCCAAGTAGAGCTTGAGCATGTCCCGGGACACGGCGGCGTCCAGGGGCTTGTGCTCGTAATGATCCTGCTCCAGGATGCGGGCTACCACTTGGCCGATCAGGGGCCCCCCGGAACTCGGCTCCAGGGGCCTGTTGGACGCGGTCTTGGCCGCGGCGAGGGAAGAGAAAAGAAGGAACGGAAGAAAAAGGAACGGAAGAGCCTTTTTCAAGGCGTTATTGAGCCCGCTCCGCCAGGGTTTTGCGCATCTCCTTGAGGAACTCGATCGTCTTGGACAAATCCCCATACGGAATGCGGACCCCCTTTTTGGACCATCCTTTATACGACTGATCCTCGACCCACTCGCGCAGATCCACGCCGGTCGCGTCCTTGAAAATAGTCACGCGCACGACTAACTCTATGCCCAGGCGCCGCGGGATGCGCGCAAGCTCCTTCTCGGCCAGTGCCTGGGGCTCGGGCGGCAGCGCGGAAAGGGCCTGGATGACGCCCTCCAGGGCCGCGGCGTTTAGCGTGATGCCGGCCTTGGTCGGCCCGGAGTAGTGATCGCCCTTGATGAAGGATCGGATGGAGCCGTAGCGATGGCCGCGGTATTCGTCCACGTAAAAGCGGATTTGCGTGACGTCCGAGACCGCGAGTGAGCCGATGTCTTTGAGGGGCTTGAATTCCTGGCCTTGGGGCATGGTCGCTTTCCCGTCTGATCAAGACTACCAAAATCCTAGAGATTTTTCACCTCAAGGGCTATAATGGGAGCAATGAGCGCCTGGGTCTGGCTGCCCTTCGTTTTGGTCCTGGTCAACGGCGCTTTTGTTCTCGTCGAATACGCCCTTTTGCGCGTGCGCTCCTCGCGTCTGGAGATATTGGCCCGCAAGGGCAGCTCCGCGGCCAAGCTCGCGCAGGACATGCAGGCCCGATTCGACTACTACCTCGCCGCCATCCAGGTGGGGCTCATCCTGACCGCACTGGCCTTGGGCCGCCTCGGAGAGCCCATCCTAGCCGCTTGGCTTAAGGAACGGTTCTCTGGCGCCGCGGTCCTGCTTGGCCCCCGCTGGGACGCGGTGCTGGGCTTCGTCGCGGCCTTGGCCATCCTGACATTCGTGATGTCCGTCTTCGGGGAACTCTTGCCCCGATCCATCGCCTTGCGCAAGGCCGAGGCCGTCGCCTTGTGGGGGGCCTACCCCCTGAAGGTTTTCGCGGCTGTTTTTCGCCCTGCGGTGTCCTTGATGTCTTTTTCCTCGCGGGTCATTCTGCGGCTTCTGGGGCTCTCAGGGCCCGCGGCCTCCGACGCGTCCTTATCCGCGGACGAGATGCGCGTGCTCATCGGGGAGACTCAGGAAAAAGGCGCCTTGGCCTTGGAGCAACTTTTTTTGCTGGAAAATCTCTTCGACTTCGGCAAGGCCGTGGCCGCGGACGCCATGGTGCCGCGCGAGAAAATCGCGGCCCTGTCCCTCGCCGATTCTTGGGAAACGAACCTAGGCGTCATCCGCGCCCGCCGCTTTTCCCGATATCCCTTGTGCGAAACCGACTTGGATTCGGCCCTGGGCCTGGTGCACGTCAAGGACGTTTTCCTCAACCAGCAAATCGCGGCCCCGCCCGATTTGCGGCGCCTCAAGCGGGAAATCATGAGCGTGTCGGATGCGGAGCCTCTGGAAAAACTGGTTAAAATCCTGCCCGACCGAGGCGTGCATATGGCCCTGGTGCGCAACGCCCTGGGGCGGGTCGCCGGGCTCATCACCCTGGAGGACATCATTGAGGAGTTGGTCGGCGAGGTGCACGACGAGTTCGATTTGCCCCAGGCCTGGTCCTTCATGGACGTGGTCTCGCGCAAGTCCGTGGCGGTCCATCTCCAGGCCGCCGACCGGGCCGCGGCGGTGCGCCGCGTCATGGGGCTCTTGGAGAAGGCGCACCCGGGCTCGATTCCCGCGGGCGCCTTGAGCGCGGTCCTGGAGAGAGAGGAGCGGCTTTCGAGCTGCATCGGCCGCGGCGTGGCCGTGCCGCACGCGCGCCTGGCTTCCCTGGACAAGGGCTTGGTCGCTGTCGGACGCTTCGGCAAGCCGATTGATTTTGGCGGCGGCGACAAAGGGGCCGTGCGCCTGGTCTTTCTGGCCCTGACTCCCGCCGCGCACCCGGTCCTGCAAATCCGGATTCTCTCCCGCATCGCGTCATTGGTCGCCAACGAGAACCTGCGCCGCAAACTGCTCCAAGCGCCCTCGGCCGAGAGCCTCTTCGACATCCTGCGCACCGCCGACACCATGCTGGCGGACTAGCGCGTCCCATCGCGCGGCGCGGGTTTTTGTAAGATAGGGTTCTATGGCGGCACGCGCGGGCTCATCCTTGTTCCTGGACGCCTGCCGCCGCCGCCCCGCGTCCCGCCCTCCGGTCTGGTTCATGCGCCAAGCCGGGCGCTATATGAAGGAGTACCGCGATCTGCGCGCGCGGCACTCCATTTTGGAGCTAGCCAAGACCCCGGAGCTGGCCTGCGCGGTTACGCTGCAGCCGGTGCGCCGCTTCGGCTTTGACGCTGCGATTTTATTCTCGGACATTCTTTTGCCCTTGGAGCCCATGGGCGCGCGGCTGCGCTTTGCGCCGGCGCCGGTCATCGACAATCCGGTGCGCTCGGCCCAGGACGTCGCGCGCTTGAAGCCCTGCTCCCCGGGCGAGGATTTGGCCTGCGTGCTTAAGGCCGTGGCGCTCTTGCGCCGGGAGCTGGGCCCGACGCCGCTCATCGGCTTTGCCGGCGCGCCCTTTACGCTGGCCAGCTATCTCATTGAGGGCGGACCCTCCAAGGATTTTGTCCGCACCAAGGCCTTCATGGCCGCCGAGCCCGCAGCGTGGCAAAGCCTCATGCGCCGTCTGGTCAAGACCTGCGCGGACTACCTCGCGGCCCAGACGGAAGCCGGCTGCCAAGCCGTGCAGATTTTCGACAGCTGGGCGGGGGCACTTTCGCCCGAGCAGTACCGCCGCGGAGTGCTGCCCTACTCGCGGGCGCTTATCGCCGCGGCGCAAAAAAACAGTGTGCCGGTCATTCATTTCGGCACCGGCACGGCGGGGTTTCTGCGCGACTTCGCCTCGGCGGGCAGCGACGTAGTGGGCGTGGATTGGCGCATGGATATCGCCGAGGCCTTCAGGGTTTGCCGCGGGCAAGCCGTGCAGGGCAACCTCGACCCGGCGCTCTTGGCCGGACCGCTGCCCGCGCTCAAAAAAGCGGTCCTGGATCTGCTGGCCGCCGCGCGCGGTCGCCGCGGCTTCATCTTTAATTTGGGACACGGCGTCCTGCCCCAGACGCCCGAGGCCAACGTTCTGGCCGCGGTCGAACTGGTCCGCCGCTCCCGGCCGTGAGCGCGCGGGCGCCCGAACTTCGGCGCGTGGCGGTGCTGGGCGCCGGCATCGCGGGCCTCTCCGCGGCCTTTGAAATCGCGCGCGCGGGCCGCGGCCAAGCCGTGGTGCTGGAAGCCTCCGCGCGCGCGGGCGGCAAAATACTTAGCCTCGCGAAGAGCGGCGTGGTCTATGAGGCGGGCCCGGACTCCTTTTTGTCCGCCAAACCCGACGTGCTCGAAATGGCCAAGGAACTGGGCCTCTCCGAAGAGCTCATGTCCACGCGGCAGGGCTCCTCTTCCGTCTCGATTTACTCCGGAGGCCGCCTGCGCGCGCTTAAGGGGGGGCTTTGGCCGCCCAAGGCCTCGGCGCTTCTGGGTTCTGGGCTTTTGAGTTGGCGTGCCAAGCTGCGGCTGGCTCTGGGCCGCTGGGCCGACTCCGAGCCCGCCGGCGCAAGCGATGAGTCGCTGGCCGATTTCGTGCGCCGCCGCTTCGGGCCGGAAGTTCTTGAGCGCATCGCCGATCCGCTGCTGGCGGGCATTTACGCCGGCGATCCGGAGGAACTGAGCCTGGAAAGCACTTTTCCGCAGATTAAGCAGGCCCTCTTGAAAAACGGCGGATCCGCGGCGCGCGCGCCCTGGCGTCCGCCGCCGGGACAAAGCCTCTTCATGACCTTTCGCGGCGGGCTCTCGAGGCTCCCGGAGGCGCTTTGCGTTGCGCTGCCCGGAAAAACGGTCCGTACGGGCGCGCGCGTGCTCTCGCTCTCGCGCCGCGGGCGCGAATGGAGCGTGGAGACCTCGGCGGGCCGCTTTCAAGCCGACGCGGTGGTCAGCGCCATTCCGGCCGGCGCTTTGGCCGGGGTGGTCGAGCGCTTGGACCCCGAAATGGCCGCGGCGCTGCGCGAGATTCCATTCGCCTCCACGGCCACGGTCTCCTTCCTTTATAATGACGCCGCGCTGCCCCGGCGGCCCGAGGGCTTCGGCTTTTTGGTGCCCCGGAAAGAGGGCAAGGCGATTTCCGCCGCGACCTACAGCTCTTCCAAATTTCCCGGCCGCGCGCCCGAAGGCAAAACCCTGGTGCGCTGCTTTTTGGGCGGCGCGGGGCGCGGCGCCGCGGCGGAGAAATCAGAGGAGGACTTGATCCGTCTGGCCGAGGAGGAGCTCTCCGAAATCCTGAGCCTAGGAAAGGACTGCCGTCCCGAGGAGGCCAGGGCCTGGCGCTGGATTGAGGCCAACCCGCAGTACGTCGTGGGCCACGCCCTGCGCCTAAAGCGCCTGGAGTCCTGCCTCAGGAGCCACCCGGGGTTGATTCTGGCCGGCGCCTCCTACCGCGGCGTGGGCCTGCCCGACTGCGTGCGCTCCGGCCGCGCCGCCGCCCGGGCCGCGCTCTCGCCTTCCGCCGGTATGCCGGCCGTCGCCTAAAGCCGCCGCCTCTAGGCGAAGCGTTGAATCAATATCGCCGCGAAGCCCGCCGCCAGCACGCCCACGGTCGGCAGCAGCATCCGGGCGCGCCCGCGGGAGCCCAGCGCCGGACGGAAAATGAGCGGCCAGTTGAGGTTGGTGGCGGCGCTGACCATGGAAGCCAGCACCGCGGCCACGGCCGCGACATGCCGGCCGACTTGTCCCCGCGCGCCCAGGTTCGCCGCGGCCGCGGTCGCGCTGGCGCTGCTCAAAATCCCGCTGATGAGGCTGGTGCCGAAAAATCCCGAGCGGCCCAGGTGGCGCTCGGCTAGGACGCCCGCCGCCTCGATGGCGAAGAACAGAGCCCCGAAGGCGGAGAGCCGGCGCAGGGAGATGGGCGAGGAAATCTTGAGCTCGAAGCCGTGCTGCGGCGCGGCAGGCTGCAAGCGGGCGAAGAGCGCGGCCGCCCCGGCCATGGCTAGGAGAGGCAGGGCTGCGAAGCGAACGGAAGGGGGATAGAGCAGGGCCAAGAGCAGCAGGTTGCGCGAGAACATGGCGAATATCGTGAGCAAAGAGGCCTTGGCGATAACCGGGTCCACGGCTTCGGCCACGCCGCCTAGCGCGGCGGTAAGCTCGGCGATGGTGGCCGTGCTGTTGACGAGACCTCCCAAAATCGCGGTGTAGTTGAACCCGCGCGTACTCCAGAGCCGCAGCAGGACGTAGTTGACGAATCCGATGCTGGCAATCACGATGATGGTCACCCAGAACTCCCGCGGGTTTAAAAGCCCCCACGGATCGATGATACGGTTGGGCAGGAGTGGATAGATGACGAAGCTCAAGAGCCCCAAGAGAACGGCGCTGCGGATTTCCTCGGGGCGCAGGCGGCTGGCGAAATTGGTCAGCTCCACCTTCCAGGTGAGCAGGATGGTGGTCAAAATCGCCGCGGCCACGGGCTCGAAGAGCCGGCCCTGACCTATGAGCACGCCCAACACGAAGGTGAGCACCAGGACGACCGAGGTGGTGACCTCCAAGGTCTTATCGATGATGAGCCGACGGACGTTCAAAAATCCGATGAGGACCAGGATGCCGGCCAGGGCCGCGATGGAAAAAGCCAGGGAAATAAGAGCGCTCAACATGCCCAAAAGCGCCGTAATCGCGAAGGTTCGCGCGCCCGCGTCTTTGTTGGACCACTCGCGTTCGAGTCCGATGAGCAGGCCCGCGCCCAAAGACAAGAGCAGGCGCAGGGCCATGTCCTGGGCGGAAATGTGCTGGAGCATGGTGAAGCATAGTATTTCCCCACCCGCCGCCATTGTCAAGTCCGGCGGTGTTTTGCCATAGTGGACCCATGGACGTCGCCAAAGCCGCCGCGGTCTTCAAAAGCCTCAAGGCGCCGCCGTTTCGCCTGGGCCAACTGCGCCAAGCGGTGTTCCGCGAGGCGCGCGATTGCTACGAAGATATGCCCGTCTTGCCCGAGGATGTGCGCCGGGCCCTGGCGGCCGAGGTCCCGCTCTTGAGCCTTTCGCCCGCGGTGATCAAGGCCTCCGCGGATGGGCTCTGCCGCAAGGCGCTTTTAAAACTTTCCGATGGGCTCAAAATCGAGACCGTGCTGCTGCGCCCGAGCCCGCGGCGCTGGACCGTGTGCATCTCCAGCCAGGCCGGCTGCGCCGTGGCCTGCACGTTCTGCGCTACGGGCCTGATGGGCCTTTCCCGCAACCTCACTGCCGAGGAAATCTCGGACCAGGTGCTGTTCTGGAAGCAGTATATGCGACGGGAAAACATCGAGGACGGAGCGGCCGGACCGGACAACGTGGTCTACATGGGCATGGGCGAGCCCTTCGCCAACTATGAGGCGACCGCGAAGAGCCTTGAGACCCTGATGGATCAAACGCAGTTCGGCATCGGCGCGCGGCACATCTCGGTGTCGACCTCGGGCATCGCTCCTAAAATCGAGCGCTTCGCCGAGGATTTTCCGCAGGTTAATCTTGCCCTGTCCCTGCACGCGGCCCAAGACGCGTTGCGCACGCGCTTGGTGCCCATGAACAAGGCTTACCCTTTGAAGAGTTTGGCCGCGTCCCTGCGGGTCTATCTGCAGCGGACCGGGCGCAAAGTGTTCGTGGAGTACGTGCTTTTGCGCGGCGAGAATGACCGGCCCGAAGACGCCCGCGACCTCGTCGCCTACCTGCGTTCCGTCGGGCCCTTGGAACGCCTGCACGTCAATCTCATCGCCTTCAACCAGACCGATACGCCGCACCAAGCCCCGGCCGAAACGGAGGCCCGGCGCTTCCAGTCGCTTTTGCGCCGCGAGAGAGTTCCCGCGACCCTGCGCCAGAACCTGGGCCAGGACATCGACGGCGCCTGCGGCCAGCTCCTGGCCAAGAACTGAGCTTCTTCCTTACATATAAAACAATCGCCCCGGCGGGAAGCCGGGGCGATACTCCTAGGCGGGATGTTGCTCTGTTGTCGTTCTTGGTGTCGTACCGTTGCGAACCTGGGAAAAGATTAACAAGATCGCGTCACGAAAATGTTTCGCGCCCATGAAAAAAATGTTGCCGGGCGTCGCGCGATTTTGGTATCGTCCCCCCGTGACGTTTAAAGCGCTGCGAAAAATCGCCGCCTCTCTGGTTGTGGGCTGCCTGTTCCTGCTCACCATCCACGATCTGGCCCACGCCAAGGAAAAGCACCCGGCGCCCTGCCAAGTCTGCGTGATGGTCGCGCGCACCGCGGCGCACACCGCGAAGCTGGCGCCGCAAGTCGTCACCCGTGTTTTTCAGGTTGTTCTCGCCGTTCAACCCGAACTCAAGCCCTCCAGCCGCCGCCTTTCCCGCGCCGCCTCCCGCGATCCGCCCGCCGCGTAAAAATCCGTTCGTTCTTCCGTTTCCGTGTGCATTCCCATTTGTATTACTACTTGAATTTGGAGGTTTCCATGCGTTCAATTTTCTTATGCGGCCTTTGCGCGTTCGCGGCGCCGCTGGCGGCGGCTCAAAACACAAGCCAGCCTCTGCCCTCGTCCGATTTGGCCGGAGTCATCGCGCCAGCCATCCAGGGCGTGCCCAAAATCTTCCTTCCGGATTTTGGCATCGCGGCCGATGTCGCCTATCAAATATCCAGCCTCACGAAAAAGGATCCGCGCTATGACAACGGATCCATCGATGAACCGCAACTTCGCGACGGACAATTGGTGGCGTTTTCCCCCATCGATCCCTACGCCAACGCGCAGTTCACCATCGACCTGCCCAACGGCGGGGCGGCCAATATAGAGGAAGCCTGGCTTTACTTTGACAAGCTGCCGATGGACGTGGACGTGCGTCTTGGGCGCTTCCTGCCGCAATTCGGGCTGCTGGACCTGACCAACACGTTTCAGCTCGCCATGCTCAACCGCCCCAGCGCCATCGGAAACTACATCGGCTCGGACGGCATGGACGTCTCCGGGGCCGAGGCCAACTTCTATATTCCCAATCCCTGGGAGTTGAACCTGAAGGCCGACTTGAACGCCGTCGCGGGCGATGCGCTGGGGGGCGCGGCGCAAAAAGGCGCCCTGGCGTATCTGGCGACCCTTGATTATTCTGGGGATTTTTTGACCACGGGATCCATCGAGGCCGGAGCCAGCGCCGCCCAAGGCCCCTCGCCCTATGGGCTCGCCGAGACTTTGGTCGATCCCTACTTCCAAATCCAATACGCGCCCTCGCAGCGTCGGGTCTGGACTTGGAGCGTGGAAGGCATGCTGGCCGAGCGCCAAGGGATGGGCAGCGCCGACCTTAAGAAGAGCGTCTACACTTTCCTCGACTACAACTTCGCGATCTTCTATCACCTGGGATTTCTGGTCGACGTCGCGGATTTGCCCGGGCCTCTGTCCGCGGTCAGCTATCCTGGCGCCTTCCCGGACGCCTTCGCGGGCGCGCCTTCCTACGGGACGCAAGTCAGCCTGGCTCCCAACTTCACGTGGTTTGTCTCGGACAACACGCGCCTGCGCCTGCAATACACGCATGCGACGCCCGTGGGGTCCGAGCGGCCCAACGAGACGGCGTCCTTCCAAGTCACCTTCTCGCTTGGGAACTTGAAGCAGCTCAACTAGCGCGCCATGATAAAATACCCGGAGAACTTTATGCCTAAAAAGATCAAGTTCGTGCCGTTGTTTCTCGCGGCTTTTTTCTGCGCTGCCGTGCCCGGCGCGTGGGCAAGCCGCCTGCGCGTCCTGGCCACGACCGACTACATCGCGGCCCTGGCCAAAACCATCGGCGGCGACAAGGTGTCCGTGGATTACCTCTCGCCCGCGGGCTTTGACGCGGACGGGTATTCCCCGCGGCCGCAGGATCTTTTCAAGATCCACGAGGCCAAGCTCTTCCTAATGATCGGATTGAATTTGGAGGATTGGGCCCGGGACTTGGTCAACGCGGCCAACAATCCGAACTTGGTCAAGGCGGAAATCTACCACGGCATCAAGCTATTGGACGTGCCCAAAGGCGCGGTGGATTACAGCTTCGGAGACATCCACCCTTACGGCAACCCGCACTTCCAGTTGAATCCCGAGGACGGGCGCATCATGGCGCGAAATATCTACAAGGCCCTGGTCTACGTGGATCCGGACAACCAGGCTTTTTACGCCAAGAACCTCGCGGACTTCGAGGCCCGGCTGACCAGGGCCGAGACGCGTTGGAACGCCGAGATGGCGCCGTATAAAGGAAGCGCCTTCATTCCGTATCACGAGGATTGGGATTATTTCGCCCAGGCCTTTCATCTGGTCATCCCGGATCCGCCGGACACCATCGAGGAGAAGCCGGGATTTGTGCCCTCGCCGCGCCGCATCGAGACGGTCATCCAGGACGCGAAGAGCGCCGGCGTCAAGTTCGTGGTGACCGAGCCGTACTACGACGTTTCCATCGGGCAGGCCGTGGCCAAGGGTTTGGGCGTTCCCTGCGCCGTGGTCTCCCTCTACGATATCGGCCTCAACCACAAGGAGACGGGCTACATCTCCATGATGGACGTCATCGTGGGGCAGATCGCCCAGGCGCTCAAGGAGAGCGCGGCCCATGCCGGCTGAACTTCTGCGCGCCAAGGGCCTGAGCGTGGGTTACGGCGCGCACGCGGTTTTGCACGGCATCAACTTCTCCATCGAGCGGGGGGACTTCATGGGCGTCATGGGCCCCAACGGCGCCGGCAAGACGACGCTGCTTAAGACCTTCTTGGGGCTCTTGAAGCCCCTGGCCGGAAAAATCGAACTGACGGGGGCCGACGGCGGCCGCCCCCTGTTTGGCTACGTGCCCCAGCGCGAAGGACTGGACCTTCATTATCCGCTGACCGCGTTGGAGGTGGCGCTGATGGGACGCTTTGGCCGCATCGGAGCGCTGCGGCGGCCGGGAGCCGAAGACCTACGCATCGCGCGCGCCTGCCTGCGCCAGACGCACATGGATGCCTACGCGGACAAGCCCTACCGAAAGCTCTCCGGCGGTCAGAAGCAGCGCGTGCTCATCTCCCGGGCGCTCGCCTCCGAGCCGGAGATATTGCTTTTGGACGAGCCGACCAACGGCATGGACATCAATTCCGAGAAGGCCATCATGGAGCTTTTGACCGAGCTGCAGAAGGACAAGGGAACCACGGTCGTGTTCGTGACGCACTTGATGAGCACCATCGAGCGCTACGCGCGCCGCGTGGCGCTCATCACGTTTCACGGCAAGCTCCTGGCCGGCGCCAAATCGGCGATGCTGGCGCCCGACGTTTTGGCCGAGGCCTATAAAAGCAGATGATGCAGATATGGGCCGTTCCGTTTTTGAGGAACATCTTCTTAGCCGGGATTTTCGCGGCGGTGGGCCTGGCGCCCTGGAGCGTCTACGTGGTGCTGCGCCGCATCGTGTTTTCGGGCGCGGCCGTGGCGGAGGTCGCCTCGGCGGCCGTGGCCTTGGCGGTCCTGGTGCAGCTGGCGCCCTTTCCCATCGCGCTCGCCCTGACCGTGCTGAGCTTTTTGGCGCTCTCGCGCCTGGCAGATTCCCCGAAGCTTCCTCCGGAGACCTTGGTCGGCATGCTCTACGCCGGAGGCTCTGCCGCCTCCGTCCTGCTTATCGCTAAAGCGCCGCGCGGCGAAGCGGATATTCTCAATATTCTCTTCGGCAACATCCTGACCGTGCCGTCCTCCATGCTGTGGGCCATGGCCGGTGTTTTCGGCGTTTTGTCCGTGCTGCAGTACCTGGCGGCAAAGGAATTTTTGATTTCGGCCTACGATCCGGACATGGGCCGGACGTTGGGAATCCGCGTAGGCTTATGGAACATGATTTTCTACGGCGCGTTGGGAGTGGCCGTGGCCGTGGCCATCCGCGCCGTTGGCGCGCTTTTGACCTTCACGCTTTTGGTGGCACCGGGAGCCTCGGCCCTGTGCCTAACCGGGCGCTTGAGCCGGGCCTTCAAGATCGCCTTGCTTTTGGGCGTTATCGCCGCCGCGGTGGGGGTGGTCCTTTCCTACCAATTCGATCTCCCGACGGGGCCGACCATCGTGGCTATTTTGACGGGGTTCTTTGCGGTCAGTTTCGTGGTAGGCCAGTTGCGGGCCTAAAAAGGGTCTTTGCCCAGCCTCTTCTCCCTTGACGCCTAACGGAACCGGGGTTATACTTCGGGCATGAGACCAGGAGGTCTCCTCGTGCTGGCCCTGGCCTTGACGGCGGGGCCCGTGGGTGCGTCCTCGGTGGACGCGCCGCTCATCATCGCGGCCAAAAACGGCCAGTTAGCCGACGTGATTTCGGATTTGGCTCAGGGCCAGAATCCCAACGTGACCGGCATCCACGGCTACACCCCGGCCATGTGGGCGATTTCCCGCGGCAGTCTTCCCATCCTTCAGGCGCTCCTGGCCCACGGCGGCGCGCTTCCGGCCGCGACGGCGGCCTATATCCCGATCATCGAGGCGGCCAAAAGCGGCAATACCGACATCGTGCAGTTTCTCCTAAAGCAAGGAGACGCGGTCAATGCGCGCGATTCCCAGGGAGACACGGCCCTTCTATGGGCCGTTGAGCGCGGCAACGCGGACACCGTCTCGGCGCTCATCGCCGCGGGCGCCGACATCAACGCGGCCAATGCTCGGAACCAGACCGCGCTCATCATGGCGGCGCAGTCGGGCGAGACCGATTTGATCAACCTGCTCGCGAGCCAGAAGGCGGATCTCAACGCGCGCGACTCCTTCGGCTACACCGCGCTTATCTGGGCTGCGCACAACGGCTTCGCGGCCGCGGCCAAGGCCCTGGTGGCCGCGGGCGCCGACGTTTCCCTCCAAGGGAAGGACGGCCTTGACGCCCAGGCCGCGGCCAAGAGCCGCGGCTACGCGAGCTTGGCGCAGGCCCTTTAAGCTAGGCTCGCGGCGGCGCGGTCAAAAGGGCGTTTCGCGCTCGTCCTCGGCGCAGCGCCAGGCTGACGAGCCGCTCGATGAGGCGCTTGGGGGGCACGCCCGAAGCGCGCCACAAGTTCGGGTACATGCTGGCCGACGTAAATCCAGGGATGGTGTTGATCTCGTTGAAGTAGAGGCGCCCGGATTTGGGCTCCATCAGGAAATCCACGCGGCCCATGGCGTAGCCGTCGATGGCGCGAAACGCCGCCAGGGAAAGCTCCTGCGTGCGCCGCGTTTGGGCGGCGGAAAGCCGCGCGGGAATATAGCGCGCCGATCCGTCCAAGTCGAGGTACTTGGAGGCGTAGCTGTAGAACTCGGTCTTAGGAACCACCTCGCCGCAGATGGAGGCTTTCAAGCCCAGCGGTTGGCCCGCGGGCAGCGCCGGATCGCCCAGCACGGCGCACTCGATTTCCCGCGCCCGAGGCACGGCCTTTTCCAGCAAAATCTTGTCGTCGTAGCGCAGCGCCTCCTTGACCGCGGCGGCGAGTTGGCCCGGATTCGCCGCGGGGGAAACGCCCACGGACGAGCCTTGCCGGGCGGGCTTGACGAAAAGAGGAAAGCCCAGCGCGCGGGCTCCCGAGCGGGCCTGCTCCAGGCTTCTTGCGACGCGGTAGGCGGCGATGGGAATGCCGGCCTCGGCCGCCAGGCGCTTGGTCATTTCCTTGTCCATGCCCGCGGCGGAGGCGAACACCCCGCAGCTGGCGTAGGGAACGCCGAAAAGATCCAGGAGCCCCTGCAGGGTTCCGTCCTCGCCGTGAGGCCCGTGCAGGACGGGAAAAATCGCGTCCGGCCGCTTTCGGGGGTCGCCCAACTCGCGCGCGATGTCCAGGGGGCGGCCCGCGAAGCGCGGACGCGCCGCGGCCTGCGCGACCCGGGAAGCCAGGATTTTCGCCGGGGCCTTGCGCCAAAACCCGAGCGGATCGATGTAGACGAGTTCGGGAGAAAATCTCGTCCGGTCGAGAGTCTCGTAAATGAACTTGGCCGAGACCAAGGACACGTCGTGCTCCGCGGACTTGCCGCCGCAGAGAATCCAGAGCCGAGTTTTTTTCATGGCGGCGCGCGGGCTCGGGCGTCAGCGGCCCTTGGACGCGCCGTTTTTGGAGAGCAGCGCGGAAATCTTCGCGGCGAAAACGGCTTCTTCGAAGGGCTTGATGAGAACGTCCTCCGCCCCCGCCTGGCCCGCTTTTTGCGCGCCCGCCTCATAGCCGCTCACGATAAGGACGGGCACTCCGGCGGTCTTGCGGTCTTTCTTGAGGCGCTCCAAGATCGAGATGCCGTCCATGCCCGGCAGCATCAGGTCCAGGATGATGAGGTCCGGCGCGCGCTTGGCGATCTCATCGAGCGCGGCGCTGCCGGTTTCGGCGGCCGTGACCTCGATGTTGTCCCCCAGGCGGCTCAAGAAAATCACCATAAGCTGCAAAAAATCCATGTCGTCCTCGACCACCAGCACGCGCCGCGCAGCCGTTCCCACGGATCCTTTCGCCGCGGGCTTGGCGGAGAGCGGCAGCGCGAACTGGGCCAGGCATCCGGAGGCGGCGCCCTCCGGGCGGCCCGCGGAGATGTTTCCGCCGTGCTGCTCCAGAATTTCCCGGCACAAGAAAAGGCTCAAGCCCAGGCCGCCGTGCTCGCGGGCCAGGCCCCGCTCGGTGGCGGAAAAGGGCTCGAAGAGCCGGCGTTTCTCCTCGTCGGAGAGCCCGGGGCCCGAATCTTGGACGCTCACGCGGGCCTCGCGGCCGTCCGAGGACAGGGCGACGCGCACGGCGCTTTTCTCCGGGCCGAACTTGACGGCGTTGAGGACGAGGTTGTCGATGACCTCGCCCAACTTCTGCGCGTCGGCCTTCACCCATATTTCCTCGGAGCCAAGGTACTGCTCGAGCGCCATGCCCTTGCGCGTTTTTTCCCGGATGGGGCGGCCCAGGCGCTCGGCCAAAAACGCGCGCAGATCCAGGGCCTCCATCTTGATGTTCTTCTTGCCTTCCTGGAGTTCCCGCGCCGCCAAGAGATGGGTCATCACGCGCAGCAAATCCTCGGCGCGGCCGTAAATCGTGTCAAGGGATTTTTTCTGCTCCGCGGTCAGCGGGCCCAGGGTCTCTTCCTTGAGAATTTGGACGTAGCCCATGATGACCGAGAGCGGCGTGCGCATCTCGTGGGAGACGCTGGCCAGGAACTCCTTCTTGTGGTTCTGCAGCTCGTGGTCGCGGCTTTCTGGGGGCATTTTCCCGATTTTCCTTTTCTTGAATTATTCTACCACCCTTGATTGCGCCGCGCAATAAAGTTATTCTTAAGGGCAACGCCAATTTTCATGCCGACCGAGTCAAATCCGGTTCCCGCGGAAGTCGAGCGCATTCTTTTGGACGAGGGGGCCCTGCGCGCCCGCGTCGCGGAATTAGGCGGCCAAATTTCGCGCGATTACGCGGGCAAAAAGCCCATGCTCATCGGCATCTTGAAGGGCAGCGTGGTCTTCCTGGCCGATTTGATGCGCGGCTTGAGCCTGGACTGCTCAGTGGACTTCATGAGCGTCTCCTC
>Ga0307374_10004987_pt1 | contig 21776 bp, 20 predicted proteins | sample OX3MG_FD_202532 | JGI IMG/M metagenome (GOLD analysis project Ga0307374, IMG submission 202532) | Soil microbial communities from Risofladan, Vaasa, Finland - OX-3 | ecosystem: Environmental > Terrestrial > Soil > Coastal area > Acid sulfate soil | place: Finland: Risofladan, Vaasa | collected...
CGGGTTGGGCGCGGGGGGGGGGGGGGGGGGGGGGGGGGGGCCCCCCCCCCCGACGCCGGCTGCTCCGCCGCGCCATCCGCGGGCCCGCCGGCGGATGCCGCACCTGCAGCGGCCGCATCCGGCGGCGCGCATGGCGCGTCGCCGGATGCGGCCGCCGCGTCGCCCGGGTAGCTCACCAGCGAATCCCAGCGGCGGCGCTCGACGGGCAACGCCAAGTCGCCTTGCGCGCCGGCGTCCCGGTCGCCGGTGGAGCGCGTAGCCGCGGCGGCGTCGCCGTCGATGTCGCCCGCGTCGTCGCGCGCGGCAAAGGGCCTGACATGCAGGCCCTCCGCCGCACGCACCATCGCAGCCGCCGAGCGCCGGTCTCCTCTGCGCGCCTTCGACATAACGCCGCGATTATACCATCATGGCGGCGCCGGGCTTACCGGGATTGGAGCGGAGCCAGACGGCAATCTCGGCAAATCAGAGGGAGTCTTTGCAATGGGCAGACTGGACGACAAGGTTGCGGTAATAACCGGCGCGGCGAGCGGGATGGGCCGGGCGACGGCGGTGCGCTTTGCGGGTGAAGGCGCGGCGGTCGTGATCGCCGATCTCAACGAGGACGGCGGCGCGGCGGCGGTGCGCGAGTGCAAGGAAAACGGCGGCCGCGCGGTCTTCCAGAAGACCGACGTCACCAGCGAGGCCGACATCAAAGCGATGATCGATCGCGCGGTCACGGAATTCGGCCGCCTCGACATCACCTACAACAACGCCGGGTTGCCCGGCGCGCTGGGCTCGATCGAGCAGACCAGCGTCGAGGACTGGGATCGCACCTTCGCGGTGCTGACGCGCGGGGTGTTCCTTGGGATCAAGCATTCGGTGGCCGAGATGCGCAAGGCCGGCGGCGGATCGATCATCTCGACCGCGTCGATTGCGGGACTGGCGGGTGGCTATGGTCCGCACGCCTACAGCGCGGCCAAGGCGGGCGTGATCAATCTCACGCGCTCGGTCGCGCTCGAGGTCGCCAAGGACAGGATTCGCGTCAACTGTATCTGTCCGGGCGGAGTCAACACGCCGATTTTCAACTTCCTCACCTCCGACCGCGAGACGATGGGCAAGCTGCTCGGCCCGATTCATCCGCTGCGCCGCGCCGGCCTGCCCGAGGACATCGCCAACATGGCGCTGTTCCTGGCCAGCGACGAGTCGGAATGGATAACCGGGGTCGCGATGGTGGTCGACGGCGGCCTGATGGCCGGGCGCGAGATCTTCGGCGATCCGCAATTCGGCGGCGGGATGTACTCGGTCAACCTGTACGTCGGCCCGTCGTTCGAGATTAAGCGTTAGCGGTCGGAGTCGTGCGTCGGTCCGTAAACGGGACACCAGCCCCCTTCGTCATCATGCAGGAGGCGAAGAGTCTCCCTCCGTCATCCTGAGCGCAGCGACTGCGCTCGCGGACTCGCTTCGCTCAGGATGACGCAAGAGTAAGGCTTCCACGCAGGCCCAAAGCGGCGGCCTCTGGCCTGGCTTGTGGGGCTTCCGAACAGATTCACAAACTCTCAGAATGACCGCCTGGGCTGTGTAAAGATATTGGCAAGACGCCACATCGGGAGACCATTTAGATGATCGATTTCGAAATAGATCCGCAGACCCAAAAGCGTATCGAGCTTTTCCATACCGTGGCCGAACAGATGATGCGGCCGATCTCGCGTGAATACGACGAGCGCGAGCACGAAAAGCCGTGGGACTTCCTCAACGCGATGTGGGCCGCGAGCACCGCGCCGGGCGGCGACCCGATGGGCGGCGGCGACGCAAGCGGGCAGGGCGCGATGAAGATGCGCAACGTCTACACCGTCGCCACCACCGAGGAACTGTGCTGGGGCGACGCGGGACTGTTCCTGTCGATTCCCAACGCCGGGTTGGGCGGCGCGGCGGTGATGGCGGCCGGAACCCCCGAGCAGAAGCAGCGCTTCCTCGCGCCCTTTCGCGGCGGCAAGCCGAAGTGGGGCGCGATGGCTATCACCGAACCCGGATGCGGCTCGGATTCGGCCGCCGTCACCACCACCGCGACCCGCGACGGCGATCACTGGGTGCTCAACGGCAACAAAATCTTCTGCACCTCGGGCTGGATGGCAGTCGAGAAATCCGAGGGCTTCGTCGTGGTGTGGGCGACCGTCGACAAGAGCGCCGGCCGCCCCGGGATAAAGCCCTTTGTGGTCGAGCACGGCACGCCCGGGATGTCGGTCGCGCGGCTGGAGAAGAAGCTCGGCATCCGGGTGAGCGACACTGCGGCGCTGGTCTTCGACAACTGCCGCGTGCCCGCGGACCACCTGCTCGGCAGCGCGGAGGTCAGGCGCGACGGCGGCGGTTTCAAGGACGTGATGGCAACGTTCGACGCGACCCGGCCGATCGTGGCGGCGATGGCGATCGGCGTGGGACGCGCGGCGCTCGACTTCGTGCGCGACTTTCTCGCCGAGCAGAAGGTCGAGATTCGCTACGGACTCTCGCCGCGCCGCCTGAGCGCGGTCGAGCGTGATTTCATGGAGATGGAGGTCCAGCTCAAGGCGGCACGCCTGCTCACGTGGCGCGCTGCATGGATGCTCGACATGGGGATGCGCAACAGCCTGGAGGCCTCGATGGCCAAGGCCAAGGCGGGCCTCGCGGTCACGCTGATTACGCAGAAGGCGGTCGAATTGCTGGGGCCGCTTGGCTACTCGCGCCGTTACCTGGTCGAGAAATGGATGCGCGACGCGAAGATCAACGACATCTTCGAGGGCACGCAGCAGATCAACATGATCATCGTGGCCCGGCGCATCCTGGAGTACTCGAGCAAGGAGCTGAACTGAGCCGCGTGCCGCCGCGCTCCTGGCGGCGGCAGGTCGGAAAGGCAACGGCCGGCTCGATGGAGCCGGCCGTTTGCACTTCGACAGACGGATGCCGGCCTACCAGAACCACTTGCCCTTGTCATAAGCGAAGATTTCGCGCGTCGGGACTACCGCGGTCGCGTGTGGCGTCGCGTGCCTGGCTTCCTCGATATTCTTGCCCGTGAGCGTGTAGTCAAACTCTTTGTAGGTAAGCATGCCGACCGCAACCCCGTTGGTCGCTTCCTTGCACGTGCAGGAATTGATCGAGCTGTAGCCGACATAGCTTCCCGTCTCGACTCCGTTGTGCTTCACCCATTTGATTTGTCCCAGGTTGTCATGCTCGCGGACGCTCAGCTTGTGCTCCCAGTCGCGGCAGAAATCCGGAAAGGCCGCGCTCGCGACCTGGAACTGCTTGAGCGCGTGCATCATCACCGGGTTAAGCGTTTGCGCCGTCCCCTGCATCCCGTTGCCGTGCAGTCCCTTCAGGACGGGATTGCCGGTGTTTGCGACGTTCAGGGCCGGAGTGCCACCGGTACTCGCGACCACCGCAGTGGCCGGGTTTGCCTGACCCATGTACGTCGGTGAAACGGGCGACGGCTTTGCCAGAGCCGCAAGCGCCAGGGCTGAGGTAGTTGGCGACGTCACGGGAGGAACGCTAGGCGCGGGAACAGCGCTGGCCGCAGCCGCACCGGTAGCCGCGGCGGGCGAGTCGGACGCGACCGTGCTACCCGACGCCGCGACCGTGCCAGCCGAAGAGCCTGCCGACGCGGCACCCTGCACCGTCATTGACGACCCGGAGAGCGCCGACACGGTCGTATCGTCAGGAGACGACGTGGCCAAGCGCGAGCAACCGGCTATCGGGAGGGCGGCCAGACCGATCAGAACAAACCCTGCGGCCAGTCTGCCAAGCATGGGCCCGCCCCACGTGATGTAACGCATAACCTGACCTCGGAAATCGCTCAGTTAATTCCAATATTAGCTTTATCTCGCTGTGTAAAGAGTCTGGCGCGAGAAACCCGGAAGCGGGGATGCCAGCCAGGATTTGGATCAAGACGGCCGCAGCCCCCAGGAAGGGGCTGCGGCCGGATTCAGAGTTGATCATTGGGCCTATGGGTTCCGTACTTTATTGATTCGGAACCAGTTCGACCCGGCGGTTCTGGGCGCGTCCCTCCCTCGTCTTGTTGGTGGCGACGAAGTCGGTCTTCCCAAAGCCGTGCGGGCTCAGGCGACTTTCCGCAATCCCGTGGTCGGCCAAATACCTCACGACCGAGTCGGACCGTCGCTCGGACAGCTTCAGGTTGTACCTGACCGAGCCAATCGCGTCGCAGTAGCCATTGACATTGACCGACACCTGCGGGTGCGACTTCAGGGTCTCCGCGGCCTCGTCGAGCACGGCCGCATCCGCCGGACGGATGTTGGACTTGTCAAAGTCGAAGTGTATGCCACGCAGGATGATCTTCTCTGGCGCCGGCGGCGGCGGTGGTGGTGGTGGCGGAGGGGGTGGTGGCGGCAGCGGAGGTGGTGGCGACGGCGCCATCAGGTACCCGATGATACCTCCGATGATCGCACCGCCGACGATGCCGGCCGGGATCGCGGGCCAGTTGTCGCTGTTGTCGGCTGCGAATACGCCGCCACCGATACCGCCGCCGACCGCGCCACCCGCCACGGCTCCATAGATGGTGTAATCTTTCTGTTCCTGCGTCATTCCGCAGCCCGCAAACGTGATCGCGGCCGCAGCCCACAGAACCCAGAACCCTTTCCCTCGCTTTCGTCCTAGCATTGACCTTCCTTTGTTCCTGTCCCGACGCGGATACCTGATGCAGTCGACAAGTCCAGCCCACACCAGCAGAACGGGCACGGCTACAATCCTTACGTTAAGCTCTCGCACCCATGCGCGTCGTTTGGCGGGCGCCAACCAAAAAATGAGGTTGACAACCCTGATTAATACATCGCTAGCACTATATGTAGTTTTTTAAATGCAATGCAATAATTCTAAATGAGCAAAAACGGTTTCAAACTGCTTTCCGCATACTGGTGTATCGATGCCGGCGCGAATCACTCGCCACATTCGGCAACGGTGAGGCGTTATTAGGTGTGATTATTCCGCGAGGGCAAAGCGTAGTCCGAGCACGTTACATGGAGGACAAAATTACTGGGTCTTGTGGAACGAATATTTAGCGCCCCGTAGCTGTATCCTCGCCCGGCACTGGGATCGGTGCCAAATTCACGCGCGGCTGACCGCCGAGTCGCGGGCGGCCGGGCGACCCTGCTAAACTCGCCCTGTGCTCTCGCTGGCGCGTGGTAAAGAAGGGATCTTCCGGCTGGTCTCCGGCTATCGTCCGGAGGGCGACCAGCCGGCGGCGATCGAGGCCTTGACCCGCAATGTGCGCGATGGCGTGCATCAGCAAGTCCTGCTCGGCGTCACCGGCTCGGGCAAGACCTTCACGATGGCCAACGTGGTGGCCAACGTGAACAAGCCCACGCTGGTGATCGCGCCCAACAAGACGCTCGCCGCGCAGCTCTACAACGAATTCAAGAGCCTGTTTCCGGACAACGCGGTCCGCTACTTCGTTTCCTATTACGACTACTACCAGCCCGAAGCCTACGTTCCCTCGACCGACACCTACGTCGAGAAGGACGCCAGCATCAATGACGAAATCGACAAGCTGCGCCACTCGGCCACCAAAGCGCTGCTCGAGCGCAACGACGTCCTCATTGTCGCTTCGGTGTCATGCATCTACGGCTTGGGCGAGCCCGAGGTTTACTTCGAGATGCTGGTGTTTCTCGAGGAAGGCCAGACCATCGAGCGCGACCGCGTGCTGCGCAAACTGGTCGACATCCAGTACCAGCGCAACGACTACGACTTCCATCGCGGCACCTTCCGCGTGCGCGGCGACATCGTCGAGGTCTTCCCGGCCTACGAAGAGAGCCGCGCGGTGCGGGTCGAGTTCTTCGGCGACCAGGTCGAGGCGCTGTACGAGATCGATCCGCTGCGCGGCAAGGTAATCCGCAAGCTCCAGAGCGTGTGCATCTACCCGGCCTCGCACTACGTGACCACCGAGGACCGGATGGAGGAGGCGGTGCGCAACATCCGCGCCGAGCTCAAGGAGCGGCTGGAGTTCTTTCGCGCCGAGAACCGGCTGCTCGAGGCCCAGCGCCTGGAACAGCGCACGATGTACGACCTCGAGCTGCTGGCCGAGATGGGTTTTTGCCCCGGAATCGAAAACTACTCGCGCCATCTTACCGGACGCTTGCCCGGCCAGCCGCCGCCGACGCTGCTCGACTACTTTCCGCGCGACTTCCTGATGTTCGTCGACGAAAGCCACGTCACCGTCCCGCAGCTTGGCGGGATGTACCGCGGCGACCGCTCGCGCAAGCAAACCCTGGTCGAGTTCGGCTTCCGCCTGCCCTCGGCGCTCGACAACCGCCCGCTCAATTTCGAAGAGTGGGAGGGCCTCGCGCGCCAGGTGGTCTATGTCTCGGCCACGCCGGGCGACTACGAGCTCAAAAATTCCGGCGGCCTGGTGGTCGAACAGCTCATCCGTCCGACCGGCCTCATCGATCCCGAAATCGAGGTGCGCAAGGCCGGCACCCAGGTCGACGACCTCCTCGGCGAAATCCGCAAGCGGGTCGAGGCTGGCGCGCGCGTGCTCGTCACTTGCCTGACCAAGAAGATGGCCGAGGACCTGACCGACTACTACCACGACCTCGGCGTGCGCGTGCGCTACCTGCACTCAGACATCGAGACCATCGAGCGAGTCGAGATCATCCGCAGCCTCCGCAAGGGCGAGTTCGACGTCCTGGTCGGCATCAACCTGCTGCGCGAGGGACTCGACCTGCCCGAGGTCTCGCTGGTCGCGATCCTCGACGCCGACAAAGAGGGCTACCTGCGTTCGGCGCGCTCGCTCATCCAGACCATCGGGCGCGCCGCGCGTCACGTCGAGGGCAAGGTCATCATGTACGCCGACCGGATGACCGACTCGATGCGCATGGCAATCGGCGAGACCGACCGCCGCCGCGCCCGGCAGGTCGCGTACAACGAAGAGCACGGAATCACGCCGCAATCCATCGTCAAGGCGATCGACGCGTCGCTGGTCGAGATGTATTCGCCCGAATGGGCCGTGGTGCCGGAAGTCGACGACGCGCCGCCCGAGACGGAACTGATACCGGCGCACGAACTGCCCGACCGCATCACCGGCCTTCGGCAGGAAATGATGGAAGCGGCGGAACGGCTCGAGTACGAGCGCGCCGCCGAGTTGCGCGACCGGATCAAGCGCCTCGAGCGCCAGGTCTTCGGACTCGATCAGAAACGCGAGGCCGTGGCCCCGGCGACGCCACCCGGTTCGGCCCATCAGCATGGCGACGACGCCACGCGCGGACGTCACAAGGCAAAAGACGCGAGCGAGAAGCCATCGCTACCGCCGCGCGGACGGCAAAAGGGCCGCGGGCGCGGAGCCGGCACAAGCGCCGGCGCGCCGTCGTCGCGTCAGAGCCGGCTGAAATTGATTCCCGACCAGCCCAAGTGATCGCGGCGCGTTCTCAACGTGCGCCGGATTGCGCATCACCGCCACATTAGCTAGGCGTGAGCAACCGAGCGTCGGTCCATCAATAAGGAAAGCAACGACTGCTAGCCCGGGCAAGGAGAAGCGTCGTGAGATCCATTGTAGCTGGCCTGCACGTCAGTTTGTTAGTTCTTATTCTAATCGGATCGCTGATTGGATCGGCCGATGCGCAGGTGAGGACGATCGGCCAGCCGAATGCGTTCCCAATCGAGATCAAAGGCCGCGGGAGCTATCGGCTGATCGGCAATCTGAAGGTTCTCAGTCCTGACAGGACCGCCATCGAGATCTCCGCCGTCGGACCCGTTACCATCGACCTCAACGGCTTCAGCATCCTCGGGCCGGTCGCCTGCGCCGGCTCTCCGACCACGTGTGTGCCGAGCGGCTCCGGCGTTGGAATCAAAGGAAGCGCTCACAGCATCGTCAGCGTCTTCAACGGCACGGTGACCGGGATGGGCGGCGTCGGCATCTCGCTGGGTGCGATGGCGAGGATCCGGGACGTGAGCGCGACCGGAAATGGCGGCGGCGGAATCAGTGTCGGCGCTAATTCCGTTGTCAGTGGAGCCAGCGCGAGCGACAACGGCGGCGATGGCATCGCTACTGGGGCCTATTCCGTCGTCAGCGGATGCAGCGCGAGCAATAACGGCGGCAACGGCATCAATGGAGCGCCCGGCGTGGCGGTCAGCGCCACCACTACCGGAGCCAACAAGGACGCGGGGATCGTGGCAGAGACCGTAACTGGCAGCTCGGCTGACGGTGACGGCAATGCCGGAATACTCGCCGCGACCGTCGCGGCCAGTACGGCGAATTCCAACACCCTCACAGGCATCATGGCCGCTACCGTGACCGGCAGCACCATGGAGTTCAATCAGGGCGATGGCTTCGGCGGGAATCTGGTGGTCAACAGTTCGAGCAGTGCCAACGCGGGGTATGGCATCGGCAACTCTGCCGACTTTGCGTTCGACTTGTTCAGCACCAACACAGCGGGATCCCTCAAAGCCGCGGGCAATCAGTTGGGCACCAGCGATTGCAACGGCACGGTTCCCTGCCCCTAAGCATTTGCGAGCCCACCTGGGAGCAGCAGCGCCTGAGCGCCGCTGCTCCTGGAGGCCATCGCCTTTATGTCGAAGCGCTCTGGCCTATTTATCGAAGCCGGCGACGCGCGGCAGCTTGTCGCCCAGCTCCACCCACGGCACATGGTCGGGCCAATAGGCGTGGCGCAGCGTGGCGGGCGGGTACGCGAGTTCGGCGTCCGCCGGCAGGCTGGCGCGCGTGACTATGAGCACGTCGGGCATCGGATCGACGTCGACCGTTAGCGTCGAGCCGCAGTTCTTGCAGCGGTTGCGATGAATCTGGGCCGAGCTGCTGAAGGTCTGCAGATCGCCGCCCTTGGTCCAGCGAAAGCCGCTGCGGGGGAAAATCGCGAAGCTAACGAATGCCGCGCCCTGCAACCGCCGGCAAATCGAGCAATGGCAGTGATGCATCTCCACTGCGGGCTGCGTCACCTCGAACTGGTTGTCACCGCAAAAGCATGCGCCGTTGATCTTTTTGAAATCCGCCATGATGTGTCCTCCCTGTGGGATGCCATCCCAGCGCAATTGCATCATGCAGGTCAAGCGGTTTTCGACCGTGCAACCGCTCGAATCGCATCGTGGGTTCGCCAGTTTATCGTCCTGAGCGGCGCGAGCCCGCCCCTTCAGTCATCGTGAGGGACGCGAGGCGCCTCTTTTTTTATCCTGCGCGAAGGCTGCCGGAGTCGAAGGATGACCCGCTGTGACTGCGAATTATTGATGAGACCCGACTCTCCAAAAAACCATCGCGCGGATTTTCTCCGTCGATTGAAATCGTCAGACGGTGGCCAGTCCCTCCAGTGCCGAAAAGCCGCGCGCGTTGCGCAACCACATCTCAACCGGATGCTCGCGGATGTAGCCGTGGCCGCCGAGCACTTGCACCGCGTTGTCGGTGACCTTGAGCGCCGAGGCGGCGACATAGTTGCGCGCGAGGTAGCTCTCCTTGTGCGCGTCGGCGCCGCGGTCGAGATGCCAGGCGGCCTCCCATACCAGCAAGCGCGCCGCGTCGATCTCGATCGCCATGTCGGCGAGCATGAAGGCGACCGCCTGCTTGCTGGCGATCGGCACGCCGAAGGCCTTGCGCTCCTTAGCGTAGTCCCGCGCGTAGTCGAAGGCGGCGTGCGCCACCCCGACCCCCATCGCCGCCATTGCGACCCGCGACTGACTCATCACGCGCCTGAAATCGGCACCGCCCTCGCCTCCCAAATGCGCTTCGGGCCCCACGCGGCACCCCTCGAGTTCGACCGCGAAGGTCGCGAGTCCGTTCAGCCCCATGTTCTTCTCGCGCTCGCCGACTTTCAGCCCCGGCGCGTCGCGCGCGACCAAAAACCCATCGACGCGGTCGTAGTTGGCGCTCGCCGCCCATACCAGCACCGTGTCGCACGCGGCGGCCAGCGCGACCATGCACTTGGCGCCGTTGAGCGTGAAACCGTGGCCATCGCGCCTCGCCACGGTGGTCATCGCCACTGGATCGAAGTCCCATCGCGGCTCCATCAGTGCCGCGCTCGCGGGGGCGAAATCCGCTCCGGTAAAACGTTTGAGATGACGCTGGCGCTGCTCGTCGGTTCCCATCTCGAGCACCGGAAAGGCCAGCAGGCGCGGCGCCAGCACGTGGGCCGCGATCGCGAGGTCACCGTAGGCGAGTTCCTCGGCGATTATCGCGCCGGTCGTCGCCAACCGGGTGTCGCCGTTGCCGCCGAGGCTCTCGGGGATCGGCCCCGCCACCAGCCCGAGTTGCCAGGCCTGGGCGACCAGCGCGGTCGGAATCTCGCCGCTCTCGTCGGCGGGCCGCGCCGCGGGCCGAATCCGCTCACGGGCAAACGCGCCGACGCTATCGCGGATCATCTGTTGTTCTTCGCTTAAGTCGAAGCTCAGCATGCTCGGTTCAAATCGGCTCCATTCGAGTTGCGCCGTGCGCACGCCAGGCCGCGTGACCGGATGGCCGGCGGGTTCGCGAAGCGGCGATCATGTCCGCAATACTAACCTCGCGCGAGCCACAGCGCATCCGCAACGCCGTGCGCGTTCGCCCGCGCGGCGAAAAAATCAGCCGCCGCCGGCCTCATCGTCTTTCTCCTCTTCGCGCCGCAGGCGTTCGCGTTCGCGCGAGCGGCGGTAGGTCGTCGGAGGCTCCTCCACCCTGGTCGGCGGCGGCACGGGTTTTCGCACCTTGCTCGACGGCGACTTGCGCTTGCGCCGAATCGGCTTGCGCGGCGGCATGCTCCGGAATACTAGCCCACGAATCGAGTAAAGCCAGCCTTGGAGAGTGGCGCTAAGTACCAAAGCGCCCGATGAAGCTGAGCTGCAGGCCGGTGACCGAGCCGCCCGCGGCGCGGCGCGAAAAGTAGCGCTCGGATTCGCACTTCGTGCACGGACCGACCTGCTGGATTCCGTCGCGCTCGAGCCCCGCCAGCACAAGTTGGTCGGCGACGATGCCGCGGAGATCCAGGTAGGCTTTGCCCGGGCGATCGCTGGGATGGACGTGCGTGTGGGCGCGCTCGAAGCGGCGCTCGAAACGCCGGGCCAGATCGCCGTCGACCTCATAGCAGCACGGGCCTATCGATGGACCCAACACAGCGCGAATCGCGCTCGCCCGCGCCCCCTGGCGCACCATCGCGCGCACTCCCGCACCGGCTATTCCGGCGAGCGCCCCGCGCCATCCCGCGTGCAACGCTCCAATCACGCCCAGCTCGGTGTCGGCGAGCAACACCGGCACGCAATCGGCGGTGAAGATGCACAGCACAACACCGGCAAGCGCGGTGACCAGCCCGTCGCCCTCGGGACGCGGATCGGCGTCGATGCGCGGACCTACCGTGTGGATGGCCTTGCCGTGGACCTGCTTGAGTTGGGCGAAGCGCACCCCGCGCGGCATCACGCGGCGGGCGCGTTGCCAGTTGACGTCGACCGCGCGCGAGTTGTCGCCGACCCAGTACGAAAGATTCAGCGAAGTGTAGGGGCCGCGGCTGGAGCCGCCTTCGCGGCCCAGAAAGCCATGACACAGCGCCTGCTCCTCCCAGCCTTGAAGAATCGGGGGAACCGGGGGAAGCGATGAAGCTCGACGAAGCACGCGCACTCGGTTGTCCGGCACTCGGAGGTTAACCTATAATTCTGATCTTTGGAATTCGCGTTCGAGGGCGCCCTATGAATGGCTACGAATATCTTCTGGAACGTAATCGCCTGATGTTCAAGCTGGAAGAAGACCTGGGGCGTCTGCGGGACCTGCCCGCGGCCGAGCGCCAGGAAAAGACCGCGCGCCTGCAGGGCGCCTTCGACATCAGGCTGGCCGAGCTTTACGCCAAGGTCGCCAACGAGTACCCGGGCGAGCGGCGCAAGAAAGCCCGCCCGCTAGCCGATCCGCGTTAGACAACGGACCGGCTGGCGCCGGTCGGCACCAAGCCCATCCAGGAAATCAGACAAAAAGCCTTGAGCGGCGTGGAGCGCAGCATCGGGATCCGCGGAGCGCGCACCCACAATCTCAAAGGCATCTCGCTCGATCTGCCGCACAACCAGCTCATCGTGGTCACCGGAGTGTCGGGGTCGGGCAAATCCAGCCTGGTCTTCGACACGCTCTACGCCGAAGGGCAGCGGCGCTTCGTGCAGAGCCTTTCGACCTACGCTCGCATGTTCCTGGAGCGGATGGAGCGGCCGGACGTCGATTCGATTTCGGAGATTCCGCCCGCGCTCGCGCTGCGCCAGAAAAACACCATCAAGAATGCGCGCTCGACCGTCGGCACGGTCACCGAGATAAGCGACTACCTGCGTCTGCTGTTCGCGACACTCGGCCGCACGATATGTCCGCGATGCGGCGGCGAGGTCACCCGCGACAGCGTCGAGAGCGCGGCGGCCCATGCGCTTGCCGGACCCGGGATGCATCTGTTTCTCGCGCCCTTCGAGCCCGGCTCGCGCTCGACCGCGGCGGCCTGCGAGTTCCTCGCGCACAACGGCTACCATCGGCTGTTCGTCGACGGCGCGATCGTCGAGACCGCCGAGCTGCTGGGGCGCGCGGTGCAAGACGTCGTGCAAGATGTCGTGCAAGACGCCGCGCGGACCGCGGCGCAGGTCGCGGAGCGGAGCGCGGCGGTCGCAGCCGAGCTCGATAGTGCGGCAGGCGCCGCGCGATCGGCAACGCCTGCCGGGCACATCGGCGGCGGCCCGTTGATGGTCGTCACCGACCGCGTCGCCAACGATTCCACCGACGCTCCCGCCCGCGTGCGCGAAGCCCTCGAGAAGGCCTTCTACCTTGGCGGCGGGCGCGCCCGCATGGTCACCGTGGTGCGCGAGAACGGGCGTATGAAACCGGTTGCCGAACTCGCCTTCGACCGCCGCTTTAACTGCTCGAGCTGCGGCACGCTTTTCCCGGAGCCGACGCCGGCGCTGTTTTCCGCCAATAGCCCCATCGGGGCGTGCCCCGAGTGCGAAGGCTTCGGACGCACCGTCGAGCTCGATCTCGAAAAGGTCATCCCCGACCCCGGGCTCTCGCTGCGCCAGGGGCTGATCGCGCCATGGCGCACACCGGCCTACCTGGAGATGAAGACCTGGATGCTCAAGAGCGCGCGCCGCGCGCGCGTGCGCACCGCGGTGCCGTTTCGCGAGATGACCGAGACCGAACGTACCTGGCTGCTCGACGGCGAGCCGCGCGACGATGCGGCCGGCGGCCACGACGACGGCGCGCGCGGCGAAGATTGGGAGCGATGGCCCGGGGTGCGCGGATTTTTCCGCTGGATGGCGAAGCGGCGCTACAAGACCCACGTCCGAATCCTGCTCGCACGCTACCGCCGCTTCGTTCCCTGCCCCGTCTGCGGCGGCGCCAAGCTCAAGCCCGAAGCGCTCAACGTGCTGGTGGAAGGAATCACCATCGCACAGACCGGACGGCTGGCGGTACTCGAACTCAAGGGATGGCTGGAGCGGCTCGAGAGCCAGCCGCGGGCGGCCGAGCGCGCCGCCGTCGTGCTGCGCGAGCTCAAAAGCCGCGTCGGATATCTCGACGAAGTCGGGCTCGGGTACCTGACGGTGGACCGCCAGGCGCGCACGCTCTCGGGCGGCGAAGCCCAGCGCATCCATCTCGCGAGCGCACTTGGCAGCCTGCTGACCGCCACGATGTACGCGCTCGACGAGCCCACCGTCGGGCTGCACGCGGGCGACGTGCGTCGGCTCCTCGGCGTGCTGCGCCATCTACGCGACCTCGGCAACACGGTGGTGGTGGTCGAGCACGATCCGATGATGATCGCGGCGGCCGACTTCACCGTGGAACTCGGGCCCGGCGGCGGCCGCGAGGGCGGAAGCCTGATTCGGGCCGGCGCGCCGGCGCGGAGCCGCGGCGCCAAGGACGCCCGGCATGCGGAAACCCCGGGGCGGGTGATGCTGATGCGGGCGATCTCCCGCGAGCGGCGTTTCACCCGGCGCGATCCGGCGCTGCGCATCGTGGGCGCGCGCGAGCACAACTTGAAGAGCCTCGACGTGCGGATTCCGCTCGGCCGGATGGTTTGCGTCACTGGGGTGTCGGGGTCGGGCAAGTCGACGCTGGTCGAGGACGTGCTCTACAACAACTATCTGCGCCGGCGCGGCGAGGCGGTGAGCGAAGTCGGCGCCTGCGATCGAATCGAGGGCCTCGAGCTGGTGGGCGAGATGGTCCACATGGGCCAGGAATTGCCGGCGCGCTCGCTGCGCTCCAATCCCGCGACTTATCTGAAAATCTACGACGACATCCGCCGGCTTTTCGCGCAAAGCAACGAGGCGCGCCGCCTGGGCATCCAGCCCCGTCACTTCTCCTTCAACGTCGATGGCGGACGCTGCGAAAAATGCCATGGCGCCGGCACCGTGACGATCGAGATGCACTTCATGGCCGACCTCGAAGTGCAGTGCGACGCCTGCGACGGCCGCCGCTTCCAGAGCCATATCCTGGCCATCCGCTATCAGGGCCGCAACGTCAACGAGGTGCTCGCCCTCACGGTCGACGAGGCGCGCGGCTTTTTCATCAAATCGCCGGCGATTGCGCGCCGGCTCGAGGCGCTGAGCGCGGTCGGCCTGGGCTACCTGTGCCTGGGCCAGACGACTTCGACGCTCTCGGGCGGCGAGGCGCAGCGTCTCAAGCTCGCGCGTTTTCTGCTCGCCGACCTCGAGCCGGTGCCGATGGGGCAGGACGGCAAGCCGTTGGGACGCGTTTTTCTGCTCGACGAGCCGACCACGGGGCTGAGTTCCGCCGACATCCGCCAGCTTCTGCGCGTGCTTGGACGGCTGGTGGCCGAGGGCAACACGTTGGTGGTGATCGAGCATCATCTGGAGTTCATCGCGCATGCCGACTACGTCATCGATCTCGGTCCGGGCGGGGGCGATGACGGCGGACGCGTGGTGGCGGCGGGGCCGCCGCTCAAAGTGGCCGCGGCGGCGCGTTCGCTGACCGGACGCGAGTTACGCCGGCTATTTGGACTGCCGGCCAGTGCATCGGCGGCCGTGGCGCGCTCGGCCAAGCTGCGTGCGCGCGCCGGATGACGCCTGGGATGCGCGAATGGAACCGCGGCGCGACGCGCCTGGGTTTCGCCGATATCGTCGTCGTCGCGATCGTGGCGGCGCTGCTGTTCTTCGCCGCGTGGAAGCAGTTTCCCGCCTACAACCGCCCATTCAAGCCGCGCCCGAGTCTCACTCGCGCTGCGCGACTGCCAACGCCCACAAGTATCCGCACTCCAGCCGCGCAAGGCGCATCGCAACCCTGAACGCGCTTTGGTAAAATCATTACGTATCGTCCCGGCAAGGGGGCGAAAAGCCCGCCGGGCCAAAAACCTGGGAGCGGAGCATGAACCTTGAACGTCCTTCCGCCAAGCGCCTCAAAGAATTCTTCCTTGCGATGACGCGCACCAGCTTCGGCCAGCTCGGGCTGACGGACCAACAGGTCGTCGAGTACGTCGCCTCGGTGCTGACCGAATTCAGCGCGGCCGAACGATGGCTGGCGCTGCGCGACGCCGAGGGCCGCCGGCTCACCAGCGTGGTCGAGATGCTGGCCGTGCAGACGGGCGCGCCGCAAACCCGCGGGCGTGTGCTCGGTGAGCGCGAATTGCGCAAGTACGTCGGTGACTATACGCTCTTCATGTCGGGCCTGTTTCGCACCTTCGTCGAGCGCGGCGGCTACCTCGACTACTACCTCGAGGAGGGCAAGCGCTCCTACCAGACGGTCTCGGAACTCGACGTCGCGCTCTACCGTCCGGGCTTCCTGATGTTCGAACAGCTGAGCCGCAGCTTCGAAAATTATTCCGGCGCGCTCGACTACATGCGCAAGTGCTTCTTCAAGCCCGCACCCAACCAGGACCCGTTCGCAGGCTTCGCCGAGAAAATCGAAGGCTGGGTGCGGCTCCGGCTGACTCCGAATTGACCAACCCTCTCAGTTCACCGTGGCGCACGCGAGATCTTCAGGGTCGATGAGCCGTCCGAGGCTGGCCGTGGTGCTGTCGTTGCTATGGCCCGGGCTGGGCCAGCTTTATAATCGCCAGATCATACGGGGACTGATCCTGATTTTCGGTCTGCCGTTGATCGCCAAAATCGGCCTCGGATATGCGCTCCTTGGCGCATATGACGCTCTTGACGACTCAAGATACCTGGACCCCATTTTGGCGGGGCTGTCGATTCTGATTTTAGTCGCTGGCATCTGGATCTATGCAACCGTCGACGCATACCGGGCCGCACGGCGGCGCGACGATTGTCGCCAATCCGGTGCTCTTGATGCCGTCTGACGCGCGCGAGCGCCTCGACCACTACCTGGTGCGTCTGGGATGGGCGCGGTCGCGTCGCGCCGCGCGCGAGATGCTCGCCGGCGGTCTGGTCCGCGTCAATGGCCGCGTCTTGCCCAAGGGCGAGACGGTCGGCGGCGGCGACACGGTCGAAATCGGAGAGCTTCCCGCGCTGCCCGCGCTCGCACCTGACTCTGAAGTAAAACTTGAAGTCCTGTTCCGGGACCCCGCGATGCTGGTGGTCCACAAGCCCGCGCCGATGGCGTGCCATCCTTTGCGCCCGGGCGAGCGCGGCACGGTGATGAACGGCGTCGTGGCCGCATTTCCCGAGGCCGCCGAGGCGGGCGACAATCCGCGCGAGGGCGGCCTGGTCCATCGGCTCGACAACGGCACCTCGGGCGCGCTGCTGGTGGCGCTTGCACCGTCCGCCTTCACGGCGCTGCGCGAGGCGCTTCGCGCCGGCCGGATACGCAGGGATTACCAGGCGTTGGTCGCGGGTAATCTTAAACAATCACTTCAGATTGACAAACCGCTCGCGCACGCCCCTCGCAATCCGCGCCGCATGATCGAGGTTGCGCCGAATGCAATTGGTGCGCGCCCCGCCGCGACGGCGGTCGAACCGATACGCCGCCTTGGAAATTTCACTTTAGTGGCGGTCAGGCCGCGCACCGGGATGCGTCATCAGATTCGCGTGCACTTGGCCGGGGCGGGCTACCCGATTGCCGGCGACGCGCTCTATGGGGGTCCACCGCTCGCGGCTCTCGCCAAGGGCCGCTTCTGGCTTCATCTGGCGGAGATCGAATTTCGCTCGCCCGCCTCGGGTCCGGTGCGGGTGCGCTCGCCGCTTCCGCGCGATCTCGAAAACGCGCTCAAAGAGGCGAGCCGCCGCGGTTAGCAGCGGAGCGGGATCTGTCGACGTAAAACTTTACTTGTCGACGTAAACCTGGCGATGCGCGAACTGCCAGTCGCCGTTGACCTTGCGCAGCTCGTCGCGATAGCCGCCCACCGCGGTCAGCTCGGTCTTGCCGCCCTTGATGTGGAAGTAGATCAGGTTGCAGGTGCCGTGCGCGTGATCGCCGTGGACGTCGAAGCTCACGTTCACCATCATGTGGCGCACTTGCGCGCCCGCCCATGATTCCCTGTACGAAGCGCAGAACTTGCGCAGCGCCGCGTGGCCGGCGTGCTTGCCGAGCGACGGGCTTTCGAAAATGCCGTCCTCGGTGAAGCAATTCACCCACTCCTCGAACTTGCTCGCGTCGACGTAGAGCGCGTAGCGGGCATAGAGTTCGCGAATCTGCTCGCGGTCTTCGCTGCTTCCGGTAATCGCCGGCATAAGCTTTTCCTCCCCCGGTGCGCCGCAACGGCGCGTCGCGTCAGATTACTCCCGACTCCTTGAGCCGCGCCACGTCCTCCCAGCTATACCCGAGCATCTCGGTGAGAATCGCCTCGCTGTGCTCGCCCAGCTCCGGTGCATGGCCGCGCGGGTCAGCCGGCGTCTCGCTGAGTTTGACCGGAAAGCCGACCAGCTTCATCGCGCCCAGGCCGGGATGCTCGTAGTCCACCACGTAGTCATTGGCCAGCACCTGTACGTCGTCCGGCAGATCGGAGACCCGGTTGACGACGGTATAGATGAAGTCGCCGCCGGCCTTCAGCAGCTTCATCCAATCGTCGCGCGACTTGGTGATGAACACCCGGTCGAAGATCTCGACCAGCGCCTTGCAGTTCTTGCCGCGCACGCTGATGTCCTTGAAACGCGGATCGTCGATAAGCTCCGGCAGGCCGAGCGTGTCGCACAGGTCCTTCCAGTAGCGGTCCGCCTGCAGCATCCCGAGCGTCAGCCATTTGCCGTCGGCGCATCGGTAATGGTTCCACAGCGGGTTGAAGGCGTTCTCGCGCGTATTGCGGCGGAATTCGCTGCCCATGATATTGCGGCAAGCGAGGTTCAGCCCCTGCAACGCGATCATCGAGCCCAGGTGCGAGGCGTTGACCTCCTGCCCGACGCCGTAGCGCTCGCGCGCGAGCAGCGCCGTGATCACGCCGTACGAGAGCATGATCGCGCCCATCTGGTCGGCTACGCCGCCGAACAAGTAGACCGGCTCGTCGCTGTCGATTCCCGCGATATGCATCACGCCCGAGCGCGATTGTGCCAGGTAGTCGAACGAGGGTTCACCGCTGTCGGGCCCCTCCGGGCCATAGCCCGACGCGGTCGCGTAGATGAGCCGCGGGTTGATCTCGCGCAGCGTCTGGTAGTCCAACCCGAGGCGCTGGGCCACGCCCTTGCGGTAGTTCTGCACGAAGACGTCGCTCTTGGCCACGAGCTGGTAGACGATTTCGCGCGCCTCGGCCTTCTTCATGTCGAGCGTGAGGCTCTTTTTGTGGCGGTTGTTGGACTCGAAGTAGAAGTTCTTCCCGTTGCGCGCGGTGGTGGCGCCCGAGACCGCGAAGATCGCGCGTCCCGGATCGCCGTCGAGCGTCTCGAGTTTGATTACTTCGGCGCCCAGATCGCCCAGCAACGCGGTCGCAAACGGCCCCTGCTGCCAAATCGTCCAGTCGATGACCCTTATTCCCTCAAGCGGCGTCTTCATGTTTTCCCCTATACCACAAGATGGGCCGCGGGGGATGCCCGCCGCGCTGCCTTCCGGGAGGCGCTTTTTGGCCCTATCCACAGCCGCCTAAAGTCTTCGAATTCCCACCCCTTGAGTTAGTGCCGGGTAAGCTTCATCAATAGAAACGGACCGATGCTGCACTACCTGCTCAACTTTCTCTATCCGCCGCGATGCGCGGCGTGCGGCGCGAGCCTGCCCGTCGACACCACGCGCCGCGTATGCGCGCCATGCCTGGACGCGGTCGAGCCGCTGCGCCCGCCGCTTTGCCTCGTATGCGGAGCGCCGCTTCACACAGCCCTCGACGACCAGCGTTGCGATCATTGCCGCGCCGCGCCGCCGGCCTTCGACACGGCGCGCGCGGTCACGCGCTACCGCTCCGGCACAGACAGCTCCGGGACGGGCGGCTCAAGCACGGTGGCCGCCCTACTGCGCCGGCACAAGTACGGGCTGGACCAGTCGCTGGGCCGCGCGCTCGCGGAGTTCCTTGACGCCGCCCCCGTGCTCGACGCCGGCGCCTACGACCTCGTCATTCCCGTGCCACTGCATCGCGCGCGCCTTCGATGGCGCGGCTTCAATCAGGCCGCGCTTTTGGGCGCGGCGCTCGCGCGGAGACTCAATTGCTCGCTCGACGTCGCGACGCTTGCGCGCGTGCGCTCGACCGCCTCGCAGACCGCGCGCGACCGCGCCCAGCGCGCACGCAACGTCCGCAACGCTTTCGCGGTGCGCCGCCCCTCGCGCGTTGCCGGGCGCCGGGTATTGCTGGTCGACGACGTGATGACCACCGGTGCGACCGCTGACGAATGCGCGCGCGTGCTGCGCGCAGCGGGCGCGCGGCGAATCGACGTTTTCACCTTGGCCCGCGTGCTATGAGCGGCGGAAATCGTAGCGAACACCAGCGCAGCGCCCCGCTCCCGGAGCAACGCAGCGACTGGCGCAAGCGCAGCGTCTGGGAAGACCGCCATCGCACCAACACAACCCCCGCCGCGCCCGAGCCGTCGGTCGTCGAATGGCTCGATTTGCTGCCGCGTGGCCTCGCGCTCGACGTCGCAGCGGGCGCCGGCCGCCACAGCGTGGCGCTGGCGCGCGTAGGATACAAGGTCGTCGCGATCGATTACGCCGAAACGGCGCTGCGCACGCTGCAATCGATCGCGCGCGCCGAGAAACTCTCCGTATGGCCGCTCCTCGCCGACCTTTCGGCCTTTGCGTTCCCACCCGCCCGTTTCGACGCGATACTCAACGTCAACTTTCTCGACCGCGCATTGGTGCCGCGTCTCGTCGACGCCCTGCGGCCCGGCGGTGGGCTGCTCCTGGACACTTTTCTCATCGATCAGGCGGCGACCGGCCATCCGCGCAATCCCGACTTCATGCTGCAACACTACGAGCTGCGCGAAATGCTGCGCGAGATGGATCTCGTGCGTTACCGCGAGGGTATCGTCGCCTATCCCGACGGCAAAAGCGCCTGGCGTGCGGCGGCGCTGGCCATCCGAAAAAGCCCCCGCACCGCCGAAGGCGCCTGACAGATGGCGCGCGGGCTCAGTTACAAAGCGGCCGGGGTCGATATCGATCTCAAGGAGCGGCTGGTGCCGATGCTGCGCCGGCTCGCACGGCCCACGCTGGGGCCGCACGTGCTGGGCGGGATTGGCGGCTTCGGCGCGATGGTCGCGCTCGACGGCGCGCGCGCGATGCGCTCGCCGGTACTGGTGGCGGGAACCGACGGCGTCGGGACCAAGCTCAAGATCGCGTTTGTGACCGGGCGCCACGACACGGTCGGTATCGATTGCGTCGCGATGTGTGTCAACGACATCGTGTGCCACGCCGCGCGTCCGCTGTTCTTTCTCGATTACATCGCGACCGGCAAACTCAAGAGCGCGGTCGCGCTGGCGCTGGTGAAAGGGGTCGCGCGCGGATGCAAACTTGCCGGGATGAGCCTGGTCGGCGGTGAAACGGCGCAGATGCCGGGTTTCTACCGGTCCGGCGAATACGACCTCGCCGGCTTCGCCGTCGGCCTCGCCGAGCGCGCCAGGATTCCCCGCCCCGAGCGTATCCGGGCGGGCGATGTGCTGGTCGGCCTTGCTTCGAGCGGACTTCATTCCAACGGTTTTTCCCTGGTCCGCCGCGTACTGCTCGAGCGCGCGCGCCTGAAGATCGACTCGCACGTCGCCGAGCTGGGCTGCACGCTGGCCGACGAACTCCTGCGCCCGACGAAAATCTACGCCAGGGTCGCGACCGCGCTGTTCGAGCGCTTCCCGATTCGCGGCCTGGCCAATATCACCGGCGGCGGCATACTCGAGAACCTGCCCCGCGTGCTGCCGGCCGGGATCGAAGCGGTCGTGCGCCGCGGGAGCTGGCCGGTGCCGCCGATTTTCGATCTCATCGCGCGGCTGGGACGAATCGGCCCGGCCGAGATGGACCGCACGTTCAACAACGGCCTTGGCATGATCGCAGTCGTGCCGCCCGGCCACGCCGACGCCGTGGTCGCTCATTTGCGCCGCCTGCGCACGCCGGCCTATCTTGTGGGTCAGGTTCGCAAGGTTCGCGAAAGCGGCCGCCGCGGCAAGCGCGGTGCGGCCGTGCTGCTCTAGTCGGCCGCGCGCCGGGCGGCCAGGGGAATAAAACTCGCGATGGCAGAGCGGGCGCCGGTCAAACTGGGAGTGCTGATTTCCGGCACCGGCACCAACCTGCAGGCGATCATCGACGCGCTCGAGCGCGGCGAGCTGCGCGCCGAAATCCGCATCGTGATTTCCAACCGCGTCGGCGCGCCAGGCCTGGGACGCGCGCGCAACCATGGCATTCCCACCCGCGTCATCGAGCATCGCGACTTTCCCTCGCGCGAGGACTTCGACCGCGCGCTGGTCGAGGCGCTCACCGAGCACCGGGTCGAACTCGTGGTATGCGCCGGCTTCATGCGGCTGCTCTCGCCGGTGATGCTGGCCGCGTTTCCCGATCGCGTGATGAATATCCATCCCGCGCTGCTGCCCGCTTTTCC
>Ga0307374_10004988_pt1 | contig 21775 bp, 25 predicted proteins | sample OX3MG_FD_202532 | JGI IMG/M metagenome (GOLD analysis project Ga0307374, IMG submission 202532) | Soil microbial communities from Risofladan, Vaasa, Finland - OX-3 | ecosystem: Environmental > Terrestrial > Soil > Coastal area > Acid sulfate soil | place: Finland: Risofladan, Vaasa | collected...
GCGGCGTTCGAGCAAAGCGCGCACGACGCCGCTCGTGGCCGCGGCCGCGGGACGGAAGACGACCGCGAGATACCACTCGTTCGTCAGCAAGGTCCCGGGTGCGAACCGCTGCCGGTAGTCCCGTTCCAGCGCCTCGACGAACCGCGGCAGCGGGGCGGCGCCCGGCGACACCCGTGCGGCCTCCGGTGGCGGCGTCGCTGATCCGCCGGCGCCGCGCCGACGCACCAGATGCGTCCACAGCGCGAGTCGCGGGCTCGCGAGGTTGCGCCATAGCGCATTCAGCCGCGCGTGCCAGGCGTTCAGCTGCGCATCGTCACTGCACTCGAAGCCGACACCAGCGAGGCGGAATGCCTGAATATAGTCGCCATGGACCGTCTTCACCACCCGCTCCGCGACATGTGCCGCGTACGGAATGCGCGGCGCCGCGGCGAATTCGCGGGCGATTGCCGCATTGCGGCTCAGACTCAACATGGACCGCCTCCGGGGCGCGGCGTCGAGACGACCGGCGTCGGCTCCGGGCGCGGCCGGCGGCTGCGGGCATTCGGCAGTTCGAGCCGCAGGGGACTGTAGCTGCTCGCGCTCCACCATCGTCCGTTCGCCGCCATCGCCGGCAGCCTGGTCCGCACCCACAGCAGCAGAAGATCGAAGAAGCGGGCATCGTGCACGCAGAGCAGCGCGCAGACGGCGTGAATCGGCACGCAAAGCAGCAGCGTCAACAGATTCTTGGTGACGAGGAATACCTCCATTGTGAACACCATGTTCGCGAGCAGCGCTGCGTACGTGACCCCCCAGCGCATGGGTGGTCGCGTCGCGCCGACGAACAGCGCGTCCGCAGTGACCCCCTTGTTTCGCTCGATCATGGCGCGACGCTCAGACGCCGAACATGCCGCGAACCCAGGTCACTATCTGCGGCGCGCCGAACGCGATCGCGATACCGAGGATCGCGCCGACGACCCAGCCCCAGGACATCCGGTTCGCCATCGCCATGCCGCCCAGGACCATGATCAGGATGATCGCGATCGGCGTGAGCCATGCCAGCAGGTTCGCCTGCAGCGCGGTCGCGCCCGTCATGAACGGCGATGCCTGGGCGAGTGCTGCGAGCGGCACCGCGCCTAGCAGCACGCCGAGCAGCGCGCAAATCCTCGCAGGCCGGCCGGCCGGCCGGGTCGTATGATCGTGTCGTCGCATGGCGGTATTCCTTCTCGGGTGACGGTGCGGGCGGGCCGGTTGCGAGCGAAACGCCGCCTCAGTTCTCCGTCTCGGCCGCCCCGACGTGCCCATCCTCGCGACGCGCTGCGAGTTCCTCCCGCTTCGACTTGCCGGGAGCACCGAAACGGAAGGTCTGGACGATGAACGAATGGTCGTATTGTTTCTCACCGTCCCGGTCGGTCCAGTTGCTCGCACGAATCTGCGCCTGGACGATCAACTGGTCGCCCTTGCGTGCATTCTTCGCGATCACCTCGCCGAGCGAATCGAACGCGGTGAACCACAGGCTGGTGGTCGCCTCGCGGGCGTTGCCCGACTCATCCTTGCCGATGTAATCGTTGCCGACGAGGCAGAAGCGGGTGTAGGACACCTCGCCCTTGACGGCGAGTTCCGGATTCTTGGCGAGCTGTCCGATCGCGGTGACGGTGAAGCTGTTCATCGACGTACTCCTGGTCGAAGCGGGTGGAGGAAATTTCTGCGCACATCGCGCGCAAGACAGTGTCCGCGATCGATGCCGCCGCGCAAACGGATGAAATTTCCCGGTTCACACAATTTTGCGACGGTGTCCGCCGAGCCGACGCCGTTGCGCCGCGCGGGTCAGGGGCACGGGGCAGCGCGCGGCGGCCGCTGCCATTTCGATTACACTCGCGCTCTGCCTATGCCGCCGCCCGACGCCGCCCACCTGCCTGCGATGACCGACGAGCCGACGCCGTCCGACGCCGCGGGCGGTGCGCCGGCGCTCACCGTCACCGACCTGCACAAGCGCTATGGCGCGGTCACTGCGGTCGACGGCGTCTCCTTCACCGTCGGCCGCGGCGAGATCGTCGGCCTGCTCGGGCCGAACGGCGCCGGCAAGACGACCACGATCAACATGATCCTCGGCTTGCTCGAACCGTCGGCGGGCAAGGTGCGGATCGGCTCGATCGATCTGCGCACGCACCGCGCACAGGCGCTCGCGCACACCAATTTCGCCGCCGTTTACTCCGCACTGCCGGGAAATCTCACCGTCCGCCAGAACCTGCGCTTCTTCGCTCTGCTGTACGACGTCACCGATTTCGCCGCGCGGGTCGCCGAACTGATCGAGGAGTTCGATCTTGCAACGCTGCGCGACAGCAAATGCGGCTTGCTCTCCTCGGGCGAGCAGACGCGCGCGGCGCTCGCGAAGGCACTGCTCAACCGGCCGCAGCTGCTGCTGCTCGACGAGCCGACCGCCTCGCTCGACCCGTCGGCCGCGCAGATCGTCCGCGAGAAGATCAAGACTCTCGCGACCACACGGCGCTGCGGGATTCTCTGGACCTCGCACAACATGCAGGAGGTGGAGGCGGTCTGCGACCGCGTGCTGCTGCTGTCGCACGGCAGGATCCTGCTGGAGGGCGATCCGCGTTCCCTGGCACGGCTGCATGGCGCCGCCTCGCTCGAGGAGCTGTTCATCCGCGTCGCGCGCGAACCGCTCGCCGCCCGCGGCGGATCGAGCGCATGAAGTGGCGCCCCATCGCCGGTGTCGTGCTGCGTCAGATCTACCTCCTGCGCGGCAGCCCTGTGCGGCTTTTCCCGATGATCACCTGGGTCGCGATCGACATCGTGCTTTGGGGCTTCATCACGCGCTACCTGAACTCGATCAACGGCCGCGGCGTGAACTTCGTGCCGACGCTGCTCGGCGCCGTGCTGCTGTGGGATTTCTGCACCCGCATCATGCAGGGTGTGAGCACCGCGTTCCTCGAGGACGTGTGGTCGCGCAATTTTCTCAACCTGTTCTCCTCGCCGCTGTCGATCTCGGAGTACGTGCTCGGCCTCGTCGTCACGAGCGTGCTGACCAGCGCTCTGGGGCTCGTCGTGATGCTGCTGCTCGCGACGCTGGTGTTCGGTCTCGATTTCCTCGCGATGGGCGCGGCGCTCGCGGCGTTCCTGTCGATCCTGTTCACGTTCGGCGTGACGCTCGGGATCCTCGGCACCGCGATCGTGCTGCGGCACGGCCCGGCGTCCGAGTGGCTGCTGTGGCCGCTCCCGGCCGTGCTCGCGCCGTTCGCCGCGGTGTTCTATCCGCTCTCGACGCTGCCCCACTGGATGCAGATCATCGCCCGGTGCCTGCCGCCGGCCTACGTGTTCGAGGGGATGCGCACCGTGCTCGCGGGCCGTCCGGCGCCGCTTGCCCTGCTCACAACGGGCGCCGTGCTCGCGCTCGGCGGCCTGCTGCTGTCCGGCTTGCTGTACGGCCGCGTGTATCGGCACGCGGTGCGCAGCGGTCTGCTCGCGCGCTACAGCGCCGAGGGAGCCGGCTGAGGATCGCGCAGCGCTGCGGATCCCGGCTTGGACGGCGAACGCCTCAGCGATACAGGGGCGCGATCGGCGAGTCCGGCGCTGCGCCGCGCGCGCGAGGCCCCGGCAACTCCTTGAGGACCACGGCGAGCTGCTCCCCGTCCCAGGCGGCGCCGGCATAGCAAGCCCGGTCCAGGCCGCCAAACGCCTCGGCAACCCGCGGGTCGGCGAAGCGCTTGGCGAGCGCGCCGAGTCCCGCGGCCCGCGTGTCCGGCCACGCGGCCTCGACCCACGCGAGCAGGTACCGCCGCGCCGCCGGCGCATCGCTGCGGCGGCAGGCGTCGTGAAACTTCGCGCGCGCGCGCGCTGCGCTGGGAGGCGATTCCGCCGGCGGCACTGCCAACACCGCCGACTCCGGCGGTTCCGGGCGCCGCGCGCCGAGCGGTACCCGCCGGCGCGTGCTCCACCAGCCGAGCAGAGTCGCGATCCACAGCAGCCCAAGCCCGGCGCTCACGAGGATCCAGCGGCGACCGCTCCGCAACAGCGTGGGGCCGCGGCCGTGGGTGGCGCCGCTCGCTGCTGCGCCGGCGACCGTGACCCCGGGTCCGGTCCCGGCCCTCGCGCCGGCAGACCCGGTACCGGCGGCGAGCGCGCCGCCGGGTGCCGGCTGCACATCGATGGTCGCACCCGGCAGGTCCGCGGTTTGCGCCTGCTCGGTCGCGGTATTCCACCAGGATAGGTGCAAGGCCGGCAGCACGTAGCGTCCGGCGTGATCGGCGATCAACGCGAGGCTCTGGTCGCGCGTGCCGACCACGACCTCGCCGCGGGCCGCGGTCTTGAGCTTGGCGTCGTCCGGATACGCCTCGAGCCCGGGCGGCAGCGCGAGCATCGCCGACACGTCGGGCAGCTGCGCGGCAGTCAGGCCGTCGGCGGTGACGTGCAGATCGAGGGTGATCGGATTACCGGCCTGAACCCGCAAGGAGCCCGGCTGCCACTCACCCTGCAGCGTGAGGTTTTTCGCCGGCAGCCACGGTCCGGTGCCCGACGCCGCCGGCCGCGCCCGCACATCGAGCGTGATCGGCTCGCCCTGCACACGGATCGGTTTCGTCCCGGTCATGAGGCCGGCGGCGCCGCCGAAGAAATTCGCGAACGGGTCGTTGCCGAAGGGATCGGCGCGCATGCGCACCGCGATCTCGCCCGCGAGCACCGCGCCCGGAATGTGCAGCGTGCCGCTTCGCTGGGGAAATATCACATAGTGCCGCTCGACGACGTCGTACTGCTGGCCGTTGCGCACCGCGCTGCCATTGCCGTCGCCGCCGATCTGCTGCATGAGCACGTCGCTGTCGCCGGGGAAATTCAAGCTCGCCTGATACAGTCGTTCGGTGGTGTAGACGCGCACCGTGACGTCGACCGCGGCCTGCACGTACGGATTCTTCGTCGCGACCACGGTGTCGACGAATACCGGGGGGCTGCCCGCACCGGCCGCGCGCGCAGCACTCGAGCCACCGGCCGTCGCAGCGTTACCGCCCGCCGCAGCGGCGGCGTTGGCGACGGTCAGCGTGAGCGCAGGACTCGTCTCGCCGCCCCAGTCGATCGGCGGCACCGTCAACCGGCCGGCGTGCTTCGGCGACAGCACGATCTGCGCATCGGTGTGCGAAGAGATGCTGCCGTTGACGATCTGCACGCTGTTGCTGCTGCCGACCGAGAGCACGTCGAAGTCCTGCTTCAGCGGCGCGAGATCCGGCTGCGCACTCGTCTGTCCGTCCCGTTGCAGCGTCAGCTGCACCGTGTCGCCGGAGCCGATCCGGCTGTTGTCGAGCCACGCCCGAACCGCGCCGTGCGCCGCGCCGCCCGCCAATCCGAGCAGCAGCACGGCGGACGCAAGGGGCCGTCTCATCGTTGCGAATCCTCCCGTTGTTGCAGCAGGTGTTCGATCATGAACTTGCGCCGCAGCAGGCCGGCCGGATCATCCGGGATCCAGCGCAGCCACTGATCGAGCGACATCGACTGCTCGGACTCGGGTTGCGGCGGCGGCGAGCGCTCGCCGCCGAGATCGCGCGGCGCGCGTCCGAGCGCCGCCGCGGCGTCGCGCTTCGCCCGCGCGGCTGCGTTTGCAGGCTGGCGTTGCCCGGCCGCCTTGCGCGGTTGAGCGCCCGCACGCTGTCCGCCGCTCGGGTTCTCGCGCCCGGTCTTCCCCTGCCGTCCATGGTGCACCTGCCGCCCGTTCGCGCTCTGCGGCTCGTTCCGGTTCTGTTCCCCCGGCTGAGCGGAATATCGCTGCTGTTTCTGCGACGCGGATTGGCCGCCGCCGCCGCTGCCCGTGCCGGTGCCGCCGGCGTTTTGCGGTGATTGCGATCCCGGGGACTGCTGACCCGCGGCCGGGGCGGATTTCTGCTGCCGGTTCGGTTGCTGCTTCTGCTGCTGCTGCTTTTGCTGCCGCTGCTGTTGCCGCGCTTTCAGCTGCGCCTCGACCAGATCGCGGTTGTGGCGCGCATCGCGATACAGGCTGCGGCGCCGCGGCGCCTGCTTCATCGCTGCCTTGTACGCGCCGAGGGCTGCGGACAATTGGCCGGCGCGCGCGAGCGCGTTGCCGCGGTTGTACTCAGAGATCGGGTCCGGGTACGGCTGTAGCAGGCGCGCCGCAGCGGCGTATTGCCGCGCCTCGATTTGCGCGTAGGCTCTGCGGCGCGGATCGTGGAACAGCCGTGCCGCCGCGACCGCATCGCCGCTCTGCAGCAGCCGCTGGGCGCGCTGGTCCGGCGTCGACCACAGGGCCGCCCAAGTCAGCGCATGCGCCCCGGCGCTCACGAGCAGCAGGGCAGCGAGAATCGCGGGACGGCGGCCTCGCCGGAGGTTCACAGCCACCCCCGGCGCGCGAGGCTCGCGGCAACGAGCAATAGCGGTGGCAGCAACCAGTAGCCCTCATTGCGCCAGGCGCCGACGCGCTGCGCGGACGCGAGCTGCGCGCGCGCGAACGGACTCGCGCGCTGCGCGTGCAGCACGTCGATCAGTCGGTCGAGCGCGGCGGCGGACCAGTAGCTGCCGCCGCCCGCTGCAGCGAGCCGGCGCAGCAGATCGAGCTGCAACTTGGAGATCACGATCCCGCCCGCCGCATTACGCAAGAAGCCGCCGCTGCCGTCGGGTTCCGGCGCGCCGTTCACGGTACCGACGCCGACCACGTCGACCCGCGCGCCGAGCCGCCGCAAGCCTTGAGCGGCGGCGAAAGCCCGCGCCGGATCATCGCAGCCGTCGGTGAGCACGATGATGCGACCGTCGCGGCTGCCCGCCTGGCGCAGGAGCGATGCGGCTTGCCCGAGCGCCGGTGCCAGCCGGTGGCCGGCCTCGGGCATGATGCTCGGCACGAGCGGCTGGAGCAGCGACTGGATCGTTGCCACGTCGGTGGTGAGCGGCACGACCGTGTGCGCCTCGCCCGCGAACACCACCAGACCGACGCGCGCGTCCTTCGCCGCGCGCAACAAATCCTCGACCATGTAATGCGCCCGCGTGATCCGGTTCGGCGGCAGATCCGCCGCCTGCATCGACGGCGACAGATCGAGCACGATGACCCAGTCGGCCGGTTCGCGATACGCCACGCGCTCGACGCGCTTCCAGGCGGGTCCGGCGAGCGCGACCGCCGCGAGGATCCAGGCGAGAGCGAGCACCAGCCACGGCGAACCCCTGCCGGCGCCCTCCTCGAGCCGCAAGGCCGGCAACAGATCGGCATCGACCACTTGCGCCCAGTTGCCGCTGCGTCGCGCGCGCCACAGGATCCGCCCGGCGACAAAGAGCAGCGGCGGGATGGCGAGCAGCCAGCGCGGGTACAGGAAATGGAACGCCGCGAACGCCGTCAGATCCATGCGCGCGCTCCGAGCGCCGCCGCGGGCACGCTCAGCAGGAGCGCGGCCGCGAGCGGATAGAGAAACCATTCGTCGGTCGGCCGCAGCCACTGCGCGCGTCCGGCGACGGGCTCCAACTTGTCGATCTGCCGGTAGACCGCCTGCAGAGTTCGCGTGTCGGCCGCGCGGAAGTAGCGGCCGCCGGTGATGCGCGCGATCCGCCGCAGCGCGTGCTGGTCGAGGTCGTTGTTGCCGCCGAGACCGAACAAGCCGCTGCCGGCTGCCGCGCCGACTCCGATCGTGTAGATCCGCAGCCCGACCCGCTTGGCGAAGTGCGCAGCCTGGATCGGGTCGAGCACGCCGGCGTTGCTTTGGCCGTCGGTCAACAGGATCAGCACGGTGTGCTTCGCGCCGCGGCCGTTAATCCGCCGGCCCGGCGATGCGCGCAGAATTTTGATCGCGAGACCGATCGCGTCGCCGATCGCGGTCTGCGGGCCGGCGACGCCGACCATCGCCTCGTCGAGGAAGCGGTGCACAGTCCTGAGGTCAGCGGTCACCGGCGCCTGCAGGTAGGCGTGCGTGCCGAACAGGATCAGGCCAACCTGGTCACCGCGGCGGCCGTCGATGAATCGGCCGGCGACCTGCTGCACCACCTGCAAGCGGCTCGCATCGTTCGCCATGTCCTCGGTCGCCATCGAGCCGGACACGTCGACCGCGAGCAGGATGCGCCGTCCCGCGGTCGGCGCCGGCAGCGGCGCGCCGAGCCACTGCGGACGCATCGCCGCGAGCACGAGCAGCAGCCAGACCGCCGCAAACAGCGCACGCGTCCCGCGCCGTGCCCCGCCGAGCCTCGCGCCGCCCGCCTCGATCGCCGCGGCGAACGGCAGAAAGATCGCCGCGCCGCCGGACTGGGCCACGCCGCGCAGGCGGCGGTGAATCCATGGCAAGGGCGCGAGCGCCGCCATCCACGGCCAGGCCAGGTGGATCATCCCGACCTCTCCCGCACGCCCCGGCGTGCGGCGCGGCGCACGAACTGCTCGGCGGCGGCGAACCAGGTGTCGCAATCCTGATCGCGATCCTCGCCGAGCGAGCCGGCGAAGTTCGCGCGCAGCAAGGCCTGCCCGGGGGCACCACGCAGCGCCTGCGCGCCGCCGTTCGCGAGGAAGCGCAGCCAGGCGTCGCCTTGCAGACGCGCGACCCGCTCGCTGCCGAAGACCGCGAGCGCGTAGCGTCGCAGCAAATTCTGGATCGCCCGCGCCACGACGATCATGTCGCCCTCGTTCGCACGGATCCGGCGCAGTTCGCCGAGCGCCGCCCGGCGCAGTCGCCGCCGCGGGCTGCGCCACCACGACACACCGGCGGCGCACAGCAGGACGAGGCACGCGAGCAACGCCCACCAACCCGCCGCGGGCGGCCACCAACCGGGGGGGGCCGGCGCGCGCTCGGGCGCGAGCTGCGCGAGCCAGTCGGTGTTCATGCCGCGGACTGCGGCGCCCGCAGCAACGGCGGCAGGACCTCGTCGACCGCGTCGCCGGTGTCGAGACGGGTTGTTCGGCTGCGCAGGCGCTCGGCGATCCCCTGCACCCCCGACGCGCGCTCGCGCCAGCCCGCGAGCCAGCGGGCGCGCGCGGCGGCGCCGTCGAAGGGGCGCAATCTGCCGGGGATTCCGCCCCGATAGCGGCCGTCGGGCAAACCCCGCTCCTCGAGCGCATCGGTGATCCAGTACAGCCGGCATTCGGCGTGGGCGGCGAGAGTCAGCCAGCCGGCGTCCGGCGGGGTGCCCGCGCCGGCGAAATCGCTGACCGCCAGCACCAGGCTCCCCGGATGCGCGAGCGGGGTCAGGGTGCGCAGCGCCTCGCACAGCGTGTCGGCACGCGGCGGCGCCGGCGCTCGAGGCTGCAGGTCGAGCAGCGAGCGCAGGATCGGCAGCACGCCGCTCTCGCGCGCGCGCGGCGCGTGGCAGCGAATCTCGGCGCCGTTGGCGACGACCGCGCCGATACGGTCGCCGCCGCCGACGGCGGCCCAGGCGAGCATCGCGGCGGCGCGTACCGCGAGCGCGGATTTCAGCTGCCTCCGACTGCCGAAGAACATGCCGGGCTGCAAATCGACGAGCAGCCAGACGGGACGCTCGCGCTCTTCGCGGAACAGCTTGGTGTGCAGGCGCCCGCGGCGCGCGGTCACCCGCCAATCGATGCTGCGTGAATCGTCCCCGGCCGCGTACGGTCTGACCTCTTCGAACTCGAGGCCGCGGCCGCGATGTGCGCCGCGATGGCTGCCGAGCAACTGCGCGCGCGCATTGCCCCGGATCCGCAAGCCGAGCGTGCGCGCCGCGCCGCGCAAGCCGAGCAGTTCGTCGAGATCCGGCAGCATCACGGCGCGGGCACCCGCGCGAGCAGTTCGTCGATGCAGGCCTGTGCGTTCACTCCGCGCGCCTGCGCGCCGTAATCGAGCAGCAGGCGGTGGCGCAGGGCGTCCGGCGCAATCATTTGCACGTCCTCGGGACCGACGAAGTCGCGGCCGTCGAGCCAGGCGAGCGAGCGAGCGCCACGCTCCATCGAGATCGCCGCGCGCGGGCTCACGCCCCAGCGCAGCCACTCGCCGAGTTTGGCGCTGTAAGGTTGCGGCCGGCGCGTCGCATCGACGATGGCGGCGATGTACTGCGCGACGGGCTCGGCGAGCGTCAGCGCCAGCACCTCACGGCGCGCCGCGAAGATCGTCTCCTGCGCGAGGCGCTGCGCCGGCGGCGGCAGTTCGCGCTGCGCGATCGCTTCGGCGCGCGCGAGAGCCATGATCCGCAGGGTCGTCGAGCGGTCCGGATAGTCGATCGCGACGTGCAGCATGAAGCGGTCGACCTGCGCCTCCGGCAGCGGGTAGGTGCCCTCCTGTTCGATCGGGTTCTGCGTCGCCATGACCATGAACAGCCGCGGCAGGGGATAAGTCGACTGGCCGACGCTGATCTGCCGCTCGGCCATCGCCTCGAGCAGCGCCGATTGCACCTTCGCCGGAGCGCGGTTGATCTCGTCGGCCAAGATCAGGTTGTGGAACAGCGGTCCGCGTTGGAAGCGGAACCCGCCCTCCTCGGGGCGGTAGATCTCCGAACCGGTAAGATCCGCAGGCAGCATGTCGGGCGTGAATTGCACGCGCTGCACGTCCCCCTCGACCGCATGCGCGAGCGCCTTGATCGCCCGCGTCTTGGCGAGGCCCGGGGGTCCCTCGACGAGCAGGTGGCCGTCGGCGAGCAGCGCGACCAGCAAACGTTCAACGAGCGTTTCCTGGCCGATGATCTGACCCGAGAGATACTCGTGCAAACCTTCAAAGGCGGCGCGCGAATCAGCCTTGGAGCGGCCGGCGGCGGGCACGGCCGCCGGCTTGGTCACGCGCGGGTCCGAACTGGAATCCGTCATCCGATCCTCCCGGTCCAATAATGTAGCGGCGTCGATCGAGTTCCGTCGTGCGACAGCCCGAAGGGGCGGCAGGCGCCACTCGCGGCCCGGCGATTTCGACCGGCGGATCGGCCGCGAAGTTCCGCCGCGTAGGCCGCGGCCGGCCGCGCGGCGCTGCGCTACACTTGTGCGCATGAGACACCCTGGACGAGCGGAACCGGGTTCACCGGTCGCGGGCGGCGAGCCCGCGTATGCCGCAATGGCCGACATTCGCCGGCACGCGACCGATGCCGCCGGACTGCTGAAGGCGCTCGCCAATGAGCAGCGCTTGGCGGTGCTGTGCACGCTGCTCGACGGCCCGAAATCGGTCGGCGCGATCAATGCCCGCGTGCCGCTCAGCCAATCGGCGCTGTCGCAGCACCTCGCGGTGCTGCGCGCGCGCGGCCTCGTGAACACCCGCCGCGAGTCACAAACCATTCACTACGGGCTCGCGCCCGGGCCGGCCCTCGATATTCTCGACGTCCTCTATCGGGCCTTTTGCGCAAGGGGCCAAGCCACGCCCGGACTCATTGCGCCGCGAGCCGCGCCGCGGCGCCGTGCGCCGCGCGCACGCCTGCGATCACCGCCAGTCCGCTGACCGGAGGGCGGCGCGGGCGGCGCAGGTTCAGGCCTTCTGCAGCTTGGCCGCTGCGTTCTCGTAATTCGCGAGCTTGTTGAGGAAGTTGTCGGTGAAGTCGGGGCGCCGATTGCGGAAGTCGACGTAGTAGGCATGTTCCCACACGTCGAGCACCAGCAACACCTTGCCGTCGCCGGTGGCGAGCGGCGTCACGGCGTTCGATGTCTTGACGATCTTCAGTTTGGCCGTAGGCGCGAGCACGAGCCATACCCAGCCAGAACCGAACTGGCCGAGCGCAGCCGCCTTGAACTGTTCCTTGAACTTGTCGACGCCGCCGAAATCTTCGATGAGCTTCTTCTCGAGGACACCCGGTACCGCACCGCCGCCGGCCGACAGGGATTCCCAGAACACGCAGTGATTCCAGTGCTGGCCGGCGTTGTTGAACACTGCCTGCAGGTCGTCCTTGCCGTACGACAGCCGCACCAGTTCGTCGAGCGATTTGCCCTTCAGAGCGTCGTTCTTCTCGACCAGGCCGTTCAATGCCGTCACGTAGGCGTTGTGATGCTTGCCGTAATGCAGTTCCAGCGTTTCTTGGCACATGCCGCGGGCGCTCAAGGCGCCGATCGCGAATGGTAATGCGGGCAGTGTAAAACTCATTTCCTTCTACCTCCGGTGGTGTGTTTGTCCATAGCCTAGCATGCTCACCGCGCAGCGTTGGCGCGCTGGCGCACCGAGGGCCGGCGAGCGCCGCCTCAGCGCAGCAGCCAGTGCATCACCCCCTGTTCCTCGAGGAAGGCCTCCGCGCGCGCGCCCTGCAGCATGGCAAGCGTCGACAGCAAACCCGCCTCCGTACAGGTCGCGGCCGCGACCGTGATCGATCGCGGCGCATCGCGCACCGGCCAGCCGGAACGCGGGTCGAGGATGTGACCGTAGCGAATGCCGTCCTTCAGCAAGAATCGACGCGCGTCGCCGCTCGTCGTCAGGGCGCCGCGTTCGAGCTCCAGGATCATCGCCGCGCGGCCCTCGGTGTCCGGTCGCTCGATCCCGACCTGCCACGGCCCGCCTCGCCGCGGCCGATTGGCGCGCAGATCGCCGCCGAAGTTCACGAGGAAGGGTGCCTGCCGGACGGCCGCCAGCAGATGGAAAGCGCGGTCGACGGCGTATTCCTTGCCGATGCCGCCCAGATCGAGTTCCATGCCCACAGGCAGCACGAGGTGCGGCGGGCGCCAGCGAAGCTTGCCGAAGCCGACCAGAGGCAGCAGGCGTTGCACGGCGTCCGCATGTGGAACCCGGTCAGAACCGTCGAATGTCCACGCCCGCCGCAGCACGCCCGAGGTGATGTCGAACAAACCGTCGCTGAGCTCGAAGCACTCGCGCGCGAACTCGAGAAGCGACGCGGTCTCCTCGTCGACCTCGATGCCGGCGTCGCTGCCGCGGCTGCGGTGAATTGCCGCGACGACGCTGTCGTCGCGATAGCGGCTGAACTTCGCCTCGATGCGTAACGCCTCGCGCGCGGCGATCGTGCCGAGTTCGAGTGCTTCGCCGCGCTTCGCCGTGCAGAGCAGCAGCTCGCACGGACTCGCCATCGCGCCGAAACCGACCGCGAGCAGGTCGGCCCCGCGAGGCTCGATCTTGAGCGCCGGATCCGGCGCGAAATTGCTTGCCGGCACAGCCTCACGCCGTCGCTGGTCCGCTAGAACTTATATCCGACTTGGAGCAGGAGCGCCTCGAGTCCGGGATACAGATCGAGTCCCTGCAGCGCTCCCGGACCGGCCAGCCGGTGATCGGGAGTCTGGCGGTAGTATAGCACCCGGATGCTGAACTCCGAGGACATGTGATCCGTCGAATCGCGGATCTTGGCGCCGTACTTCAGGCCGTAGGTAAACGCGTGGAATGCGCCGAGGCGGGCATCGGACGAGGCGTAGCCGATCGATCTCGAGCCGGTGCTGTCGAGCCACGGGGTGTAGAAGTCGGCGGCCGATTGCCGGTACCAGCGCACGTAGGGCTCGAGAAACCGGTCGCGGTCCGGGTTCCACCAGCGCACGCTCAGTGTGGCGGTGTCGGAGTGCACGCGCCAGGTGTCGAACATGTAGCGCATGGAGAGGTCCGTCGACAGTCGGCCCCAGGCGGCGCGGTTGTCCCAATAGACGCTCTTGCGGGTGCGCGAGCTTGGCCGTTTCTCGTACAGATAACCCGTGGTGTCGCCCGCCGGATCGATGATGGAGATGATCTTGTAGGGATCGTTCAGGTAGCCGTGAAAGCGGTCCACCGAGACATTGAGCTCCGACAGCCAGCGGCGATTCATCACCTGAGTCAGGCCGAGCATCATGCCGACGCCGTCCTTGGTCTTGCCGCCGGTCTTCTTGAACAGCGCGTAGTCGCTCGCCGCCAACGGCGCGCCGCCGATCGGATTGAGCTTGTCGAATTCGTTGTTCAGCTGGAACGACAGCGTCGTGTTCTTCTCGTTGAACGCGCGGGCAATCCCCGCGCTCACCGACGCCGACAGGAAATCGTGCTCATAGGAGAGCTTGCCGCCGTAGGTCGCCGTGGTCAGGCGCCCGAGCGGCATACCCCAGTTGCCGGAGATGGCGAGCCGCTGATCATGATAGTGCGGGTCCATCGGCTGCTGCCCTGGATTGATCGTATAGATCCGCGCGCCCTCGACGGACAGCTGCCCCGAGGAGGTGGTGTACGTGATCGGCGCCGAGCTCAAGGACGAGCCGGACGGCGAGGCGAAGGTCTGCGGCTTGGTGCTCGGCAGGGCGCCGTTCGGCGTGCTGCCGGACAGGCTGTCGAACACCAACTCGCCGCTGAAGGTCCTGCCGTCGTCGAAGGTCTTCGAGAAATTCACGATCGGTTCGACCGCGCTGACCCGTCCGCCGCTCTCGTGGTAGTAAGCGAGCGCCGAGTCGACGCTCCAGTCGCCGGAAATCGCATCCGACGCGGCGCCGGTCGCGTCCTGACTGCGCGCGGCCGTCGCGCCGAGCAACGCGCAACTCGCGGCGATCAGGCGGCGCCGCACGATGCGCATATCCGCCGGGGTAGCTCGGCTCGCGCCGGCCCCCCGCGCCTTCAATTGCATCCGCAACCGCCGCCGGCGAATCCACGGCCGCCCGAGGAGGCCTCCTTGCTGAAGTACATGTGATCGTCGATCTGGTGCGTGAGCGGTTCGGCGTTCAACTGCATGTCCTCGCGCGCGAGCAAGTCGCGCTGCCACGGCTTGACGCCGAGCGAGACGCAGCCGTTCAGCAGCAGCGCGCCGCCCGCAATCAGCAGAAGATTCGTGAGCTTGATGTGCATGATGTCCCCTATTTCTCCGCCAGCAGACGCTTGACTTGACTTTCGTACCGGTCCGCGTCCGCCGGCACGAAGCCGATGTGCCGGTAGCGCAGCTTGCCGTCGCGGTCGATCACGAGGCTGGTCGGCATCCCCTCGACCTTGAAGCGTTCGGCGAGGGAGCCGCGCGGATCGTAGAGAATCTGGAAATCCGGGTGGAACTCGCCGAGAAAGCGCGCCGCGGCACCCTTGTGGCGGTCGAGGTCGACGGCAACGATCACCAGGCCGCGGTGCGCGTAGGTATCGCTCATCGATTCCATCCACGGGAACGACTGCTTGCAGGGGCCACACCACGACGCCCAGAAATCCAGATAGACCACCCGCCCCCGGTAGGCGGCCAAATGCAGGGGCGTGGCGGCGACGGGCGGCGACGCCAGGGCGAGGCCCGCGAGGCCCGCGAGCAGCAGTATCGGCGATCTTGACATTTCTTTGCCTTTCATGACACTTCTTGACGCTCGCGGCACGCCCGAAGCGCTACGAGAGGGATGCGACCAGCGACCACTTGCGCACTCGGCCCGCCGCGGTTACTTTGTCGCGCAAAGTGAGACCGTGTCAAGCATGAGAAAGTTCGCCGACGCCTTGGCCGACATCCGCACGATCCGCGGCCAGATCGCCAGAGGCACGCAGTTTCGCGGTTACGGGCCGGCCTCGATCGCAGCATCCGGCCTGCTCGCCCTCGCGGTCGCGGCGTGCGAGGGACGCTGGATGCACGACCGTGCGCGCGGCGTGTGGGCCTTCCTCGCCACCTGGGTCGCGACCGCGATCGTCTCCGCGGCGTTCACCGGCATCGAGACGATCCGCCGCACGCAGCGCGTGCACAGCGAGTTCGCCAAGGAAATGATGCAGTCGGCGGCCGAGCAGTTCATTCCCGCGCTGGTCGCCGGCTTGCTGCTGACCACGGTTTTGGTGCGCTTCGCGCCGCGCGACCTATGGATGCTGCCCGGTCTGTGGCAGCTGCTGTTCAGTCTCGGCATATTCGCCTCCTGCCGTTTCCTGCCGCGCCAGATGTTCATCGTCGGCGCCTGGTATCTGAGCGCCGGCCTGATTTGCCTCGCGCTCGGCGACGGCGCGGGGGCCCTGTCGCCCTGGGAGATGGGCATCCCGTTCGGCGTCGGCCAGTTGCTGGTTGCGGCGGTGCTGCAATTCGGCTACCGCAAGTTCGATGCCTGACCGCCAGCGCAAGACCTCTGCCGACCAACCCTTCGCCTACCGGGGGATCGATCGCGTGATCCACGAGCACGCGCGGCTGTCCTTGCTCACCTCGCTGGTGGCCCATCCGCGGGGACTTTCGTTCGGCGCGCTCAAAAGGCTGTGCGCGCTCACCGACGGCAATCTCAGCCGCCACTTGCAGGTGCTGGAGGCGGAGCGGATCGTCGCGCTCTCCAAGGAGATCGAGCACAACCGACCGCTGACGGTTTGCCGGCTCACCGCGCGCGGACGCAGGCGGTACTTCGACTATCTCGCCGTGCTCGAGCAGGTGATTCTCGACGCCGCCCGCGCGGCGAAGGCTGCCAAGAACGCGCGCGGCAAGTCGCTGCGCGATGCGCCAGGTGCGTGACGATCGCCCCTGGATCGATGAGGAGACGACGCGATGCCCAAAGGATCGATCTGCAGCGCACGGCCCGCGCGCGCCTGCCTGCTCGCCTGTGCACTGTTCTGCGCCTGCGCCCATGCCGGCGGCGGCCCGATCGGCATCGACCACGAGTGGTCGCTCGACCAAAGCGGCATCTGGGCACGCAGCAACCAGACGGCGCTCGAATTCGGCGTCGTCGCCGTCGAGGCTGCAGGCAGCCTTTGGTTCGGCAACGACAACCGGATCGGCCACACGTTCTGGCAGAGCGCTGATGCGTCGATCATCGCCGGTCTCGGCGCGACGGCGCTCAAGTACACGTTCAGCCGCGCACGGCCATACCAGGGCCGCGGCCCGAACGCGTGGTTTCAGGGCAGCTGTTGCCAGAGCTTTCCGAGCGGTGAAGTCACGCTGCAGGCGAGCTTCGTCACGCCGTTCATCGTCAACTACCGCAAGGATCACCCCTGGGTCTGGGCGCTCGAGGCGCTGCCGGTGTACGACGCGATCGCGCGCATGAAGAGCCAGGCGCACTGGCAGACGGACGTGCTCGCGGGCTACGTGCTGGGAAGCGCGGTCGGTTACTGGTCGACGACGCGGCACGTGCCGATCATGGTCGAGATCCTGCCGCGCGGTCTGTCGGTCGGCTTCTACAAAAGGTTCTAGCGCCGCCGGGAACACGCATCGATCGTCAAAGATCGGTGTACTTCTTGCTCGTGCCATGCGCGAGCGCCGCGGGATACTTCAGCGCATTCAGCTCGAGCTTGCGTCGTGCCGCGGCGATCAGATCGACATCCAGCTTGTCGGCGAGCCGGATCAGGTACAAGAGCACGTCGGCCATCTCGAGTGCGACCAGGTCCCGCTGGCGAGCGGACAGATCCTCGCGGCTGCCGCGGTCCATCCACTGGAAGTGCTCGAGCAACTCTGCGGCCTCGACGATCAGGGCCGTCGCCAGGTTCTTCGGCGTGTGGAACTGGTCCCAGTCCCGGTCCTGCGCGAATTTGCGCAGTGCGAGACTCAAACTCTCGATTCCTGCGTCGCTCATCGTCGCCCACCCCGAGTCACTCGCCGCCCCGTCCGACTTGCCCACCCTCAGGCGAGCGCCGTCCTGTACAGCTCGATGAGGCGGCCCCAGGCACGCTCGGCGTCCGGCGCGTTGTAGATCGGCTTGCCGTCGTGCAGCGGCATGTCCGGCACGCACCAGCCGTGAATCGTGCCCGGATAGACCTCGATCTCGGCTGCGACGCCAGCCGCGGCGAACGCCTCGCGCAGCTTGACCTTGGCGTCGGGCTGGCGCTCGTCATCGCTCGCGGCGATCGCAAAATACATGCGCGCCCTGATCTTCGGCGCCAGCAGATGCGGGCTGTCCGGCTTGTCGGTGACGAGACCGCCGCCATGAAACGAGGCGCCCGCGCCGATGCGGTCGGGGAGCAGCGCGGCGGTCCGCAGGACCAGAGGGCCGCCCATGCAATAGCCCTGCGTACCGAGCTCCTTCGCCGGATCGACCTGCGGTTCGCGATCGAGGAACCCGACGTAGGCCGCGGCATCGCGCTCGACCGCGCCGGGCGCGAACAGCCCGCTCGTCCAGCGCTGCAGGGCACGCATGTCGGCGGCATTCTTGAAATCGAAGGTCGAGACCCCCGTGATCACCGGCGCCGGCGAATGCCGGTAGAACGGATTCGGCACCAGCACCGCGTAGCCGAGAGCGGCAAGCCGGCGGCCGAACGCGCGGAACGTCGGGCGCAGGCCGAACACGTCGGTCCAGATCAACGCACCCGGATGCCGGCCGTGTGGCGGATGAAAGTATGCCGCATCGCACACGCCGTCCTTGGTCTCGATCCGCACGTCGCGTTCGACGACCTGGCCGGGAATCGCCGCGACCGCGCCGGAAGCCGCGACGAGGCCTGCGGCCGCTGTCGCCGCGACGAATGCCCGCCGCGTCAACTCGGCCGGATCGGCGCCGGGGTTGCGCTTCTCGTCGCCCTTTTCATCCGTCTCGCCAGCCATCGCAGTCCCTCATGCGTGCGCGTGATGCGCCGATCGTACCGCGTTTGGCGCCGCGGCGAACAGCCGCGCGGTCGCGAGTCGATTCGACGGCAGGTACAGGTGCATGTAGGAAGCATGCAAGCGTCCGTCCCGAAAGACCGGTTCGCCGCGCGCACCGGCGAGCGCGCCCTCGGTCCAGGCAAACGGCACGAGCGGACTGTCCATGCGCGAGTAATGGAACGAGTGGCCGCGCAGCCGGCCCTCGGGCAGATTCAAGGTGTACGGTCCGATGTTCGCGAGCCGTGGCTGCATGGTCGCGCGACCCGCGATCACGCCGGCCATCGACGCGCTTCGGCCGGCCGCATCGGTCAGCGTCTCGGCGAGGTACAGCATACCGCCGCACTCGGCGACGATTGGCTTGCCTAGCGCGTGGTGGGCGCGGACCGCGCGCATCATGGTCCGGTTCGCGGCCAGCCGCTCGAGGTATAGCTCCGGATAGCCGCCGGGAAGGTAGAGTGCGTCCGCCGGCGGCAAGGCCGCATCGTCGAGCGGCGAGAAGAACGCGAGCTCGGCGCCGAGCGCCGACAGCAGATCGAGATTGGCGCGATACAGGAACGCAAATGCCGCATCGCGCGCGACCGCGATCCGAGTCGCCCGCAGCCAGGGGGGCGAAGCCTCGCCGGCGACGGGGGCAAATCGGACCGGCGCGGGCAAGGCCTCGCCGACGCCCTGCAAGACGTCGGCGGCGCGCTCGATCCGCGCCTCCAGGTCGCCGATTTCGCCGGCCTGCAGCAGACCGAGATGCCGCTCCGGCAACGCGATCTCGGCATCGCGCGGCAGCCAGCCGCAGGCTGCGAGTCCCGGCGGCAGGCTGCCCACGAGCATCTGATAATGCCGCTCCCCGGCGACTCGGTTGGCGAAAATGCCCGCGAAAGGCAAACCGGCGCGGTAGCTCGCCAGCCCGTGAGCGAGCGCGCCGAACGTCTGCGCCATCGCGCCGCCGTCGATGACGGCGAGCAGGGGGATGCCGAGGATCGCCGCCAGATCCGCGCTCGACGGATCGCCGTCGAACAGGCCCATCGCGCCCTCGACCAGAACCAGATCGGACTCGCGCGCCGCGCGGTACAAGAGCGCGCGGCAATGCGCCTCGCCGCCCATCCATGGGTCGAGCTGATACACCGGGCCGCCCGACGCTCGTTCGAGGATCATCGGATCGAGAAAATCCGCACCCGCCTTGAACACGCACACCCGGCGGCCGCGGCGGCGGTGGTGCCGTGCAAGCGCCGCGGTGACCGTCGTCTTACCCTGGCCCGAGGCCGGCGCGCAGATGAAAAGCGCCGGTCGCGCGATGTCTCGAGCGGCGCCGGCGGCAGCGTTCATTGATCGGCTCCATCGCCGGCGCATCCTCGCTCCGGCCGTCCAAGGATCGGGCGCCGAGAGTGTACACGCCCCGGGAACCATCGCCGCGGACCTCGGCCGGCGGCGTTTGCTATCATCGCTTCAGCGGACGCGCCGGTGCGTCGCAAGCGACCAGAATCGAGAGCACAGCATGCGCAGCCGCATTCCCGGGTTCCTCTGCACAGCCGCCCTCGCCACCGCAATCGCCCTCCTGCCCCGCGCCGGCATGGCAGGCACGAATTTTCTCGCCGTCGCCGACACGTCCGCCTGCACGAACGATCCGGCGGCATCGACGACGGTGCCCGGGTGGATTACCATCGGCGGCAGTCCGCAGCTGCTCTGCGCCGACGTCGCCGACGTCGCGGCGGCGGGCGCCGCGTCGATCCTGCCCGGCCGCATCGGGAGCGGCCCTTACGGCTCCGCGACGCTCGAGCGCATGATCGATCTGCGCGCGGACGGCGCGGCGATCGACCGCGGCACGGTCCGGTACACGATCTCCGGCTGGCTCGGATCCACCGGCTCCGGGCACGCACGGACGATTCTGACGCTGATCTTCCACAACGCGGCCGGGCGGCCGCTGCGCGGCTCGGTGCAACTCGAGGGCCCTGTCGCCTCGGTCGCCGGTGTCGGCGGGCGGGCCGCGGCGTTCACGGCGCGCAGCGCGAGCGGCAGGATCCCGCACGGCACGCGCAGCTTGCGCGTCGTCTTGCAGCTGACGAATACCGACCCCGCGCACGACGCCGCGTACGCCGAGCGGCTGCGCCTCGAACTGCAGCCGGCGCCGGATCTGCCGCCGCCCTCGCCGCCGCCGTCGCGCGTGCCACGCTTCGATCACGTGTTCCTGATCATGATGGAGAACACACGCTACCGTCAGGTGATCGGCGACACCAAGGATGCGCCGTACATCAACGGCCTCGCCGCGCGTGGCACCCTGCTCGCGCGCTATCACGCCGTGTATCACCCGAGCGACGAGAATTATCTGGCGATCGCCGACGGCGCCACGACGGTGCGCGGCGCGATCTACTTCCCGAACATGCGCCTCGCCGTGCGCCACATCGGCGACACGATCGAAGCGGCGGGCAAGACCTGGAAGGCCTACGAGCAGGGCATGGGAACGCCCTGCAATACGACCAAGCAATTCGACAAATATTACGAACCGGACGACGCGCCGTTCATCAATTACGCCGATGTGATCGACGATCCGGCGCGCTGCCGCGCGCACTTGTTCGACACCTCGCAAATGGCGACCGATCTCGCGTCGGCGGCGGCGACTCCGGATTTCGCATGGATCGCCGCGGACGATTACGACGACGGCGAGGACGCCGGCAACGGCTCGCCGCAGAGCCTGCGAGTCCAGGATGCGTGGCTCGAGCGCACGCTCGCGCCGCTGTTCGTCTCGCCGGCGTGGCGCGGGCAGCGCTCGCTGTTGATCCTCACCTGGGACGAGTCCTCGACGATGCGGACCAACCACGTGGCGACGATTCTGGTCGGTTCACGGCACAGCGTGCGCCGCGACTTCGTCAGCCGCGTGCGTTACGATCACTACAGCACGGGGCGCACGATCGAGGAGGCGCTCGGCCTGCCGACGCTGACCGCGAACGACCGCTACGCCCGGACAATCGACGATGCCTTCGTCAAATGACGCGGATTGTGGCCGTTCGGCCCCGCTTTGAGTGACGGCGGTACGGGGGGCCCATGGGACGACGGACTGCTCTTTACGATCTGCACCGGTCGCTCGGCGCACGCATGGTCGATTTCGGCGGTTGGGACATGCCGCTGCAATACGGCTCACAGCTCGCGGAGCATCATGCCGTGCGGGGCGCGGCCGGCGTGTTCGACGTCTCGCACATGGGGGTCGTCGATCTTCACGGCCCGCGCGTACGGCCGTTCCTAGAACGGCTCCTGGCAAACGACGTCGGCCGATTGCGCGCTCCCGGCAAGCTGCTCTACACCTGCATGCTGAACGAGGGCGGCGGTGTCGTCGACGATCTGCTCGTCGGCTTCGAAACCGATGCTTCGTTTCGCCTGATCGTCAATGCGGGCACCCGGGACAAGGACCTCGCCTGGATCCGCGCCCGGGCTGGCGACTTCGAGGTCGCGGTCGCCGAGCGCACCGATCTGGCGATCCTCGCGGTCCAGGGGCCGGAGGCGCGTGCCCGGACCGCGGCGCTGCTCACGCCGGCCGACGCGA
>Ga0307374_10004990_pt1 | contig 21774 bp, 20 predicted proteins | sample OX3MG_FD_202532 | JGI IMG/M metagenome (GOLD analysis project Ga0307374, IMG submission 202532) | Soil microbial communities from Risofladan, Vaasa, Finland - OX-3 | ecosystem: Environmental > Terrestrial > Soil > Coastal area > Acid sulfate soil | place: Finland: Risofladan, Vaasa | collected...
CGCGCTGAGCGGCATAATCCACACTCCATCACCACACTGCGAATCCAGCTGGCGAGATTCCTACTCAAGCAGCTTGCCTGCTGCCCATTCTGCTGCTCCCGCCGCTTATGACACAGTAGTACTAGCAGGTACTCCATCGGCAGCTTCGAGTAGCAACTCATTCGGACCCGGACGAGATCTTGTCACGTCGGCATGCACGTAATTGCAACAAATCAAAAAGCTCCTTGGGCAGCGAAATCCCATTGGACGCAACATTGGCACGTGAAGCGAGTCGGCGCTCACCGGGAATTCGAGCGGGCGCCTCACAGGAAATCGCGTGACAAAGGTCTTCGATGCGGTCGAGGACGGCACCGCCGCCGAAGGCGTTGGTATCGAACATCACAAAGAGTTGTCCGACCCCTGGCGGCGGCCCGGTCGCTTCAAAAAAGGAACTCGCTTCATAACCGAAGTGCGATTGAGTGAGTGCCGCAGAAAGAAATTCCACCATCAGAGCCAACGCCGCGCCTTTGACCCCTCCGATGGGCACCACGGTCCCCTTCAGTGCGGCGCGTGCATCCGTAGTCGGACGGCCGAATTCATCAAGAGCCCAACCCTCCGGGATTGGCTGATTCTTGCCCGCCGCCATCACGATTTTCCCACGGGCCGCCACACTCACGGACAAATCCACGACCAGTGGCTGTGCGGCACGGCGAGGACAAGCAAAGGCAATCGGATTGGTGCCGAAGAGGGCCCGCGCACCGCCCCAGGGGGCCATAGCAGCAGGGGTGTTGGCAAACGCCAGACCAAATAATCCACGTTGCGCAAGCCGCTCGACATGATGTCCGAGAACACCACAGTGATGCGAGTTTCGGATGCCTACCGCAGCGATGCCAGCGCCGCGCGCGAGAGATACCGCAACACCGAATCCAGCGGAAATGGCGGGAAAGGCAAACCCGTGGCGAGCATCGACGTTCACAATGGCAGCCGCAGTTTGCTTGACCTCTGGGACTGCATGGCCGTCAATCTTTCCGCTAGAGACTTGGTCGGCATAGAACGGCACGCGCACAAAGCCGTGCGAGGGAATCCCGTCGAATTCCGCTGCAATGACAGCATCGGCCACAGCAACGGCATTGGCAGGAGCAGTGCCAGCAGAAATGAGCACACGAACAACAAGTTCATGCAACTCGCCTGGCGGGCGTAGAATCGTTTCCAAGCAAGACCTTTTGTCACACAACGCGCTTGATACAGAGAATACTCAAGCGCTCTGGTAAAGCTTTGTGAGCACGAACTCCCTGTGTCCTAGCGTTTCGGAGCAGGTGAGCCGCCCGTTACAGGTGCGCAGCATGATGTCGATGAGCATGTCGCCGGCCTGATCAAGGGTCATTTCGCGACGCAAAAGGCCGGATACATCGAGGTCGATGTGCTCCTTCATGGTCCGAGCTGTCTTGGGATTAGCCGTAAGCTTGATGACCGGCTCGATGGGATTCCCAACGACGTTTCCCTGACCGGTAGGGAAAAGGTGCACGACGAATCCTGCGGCGGCCTGCAGCGTGACGCACTCGGCCGCAGCCGAAGATGTGTCCATGAAATACAGACCTGGACCTTTTCCAGGGGTCATGGCCGGTTTCAGCACAGCGATGAACTTAGTCTTCCTGCCGATCTTCTGAAGGTTTCCGAAGGCCTTCTCCTCAATCGTGGTCAGGCCTCCTTCGATATTGCCTCTCGTTGGCTGAGATTCGGATAAGTCGCTGGTCTTATGGCGTTCGATGACCTCCTGATAGGTGTTGAAGGCCTGCATGAACTGATCCTTGACCTCTTGGTTGGCAGCGCGGCTCGCGCAAACAACTTCCGCACCCGTGATTTCGGATGTCTCGCCAAAGCAAGTCGTCACGCCGAAGGGGTCGAGCTTGTCGATCAAATTTCCCACGGTGGGGCAAGACCCGAGGCCGGAGGTGGTGTCGCTCTCTCCGCATTTCGTAGAAACGAACAGTTCTTCGATGGAGCACGTTTCACGCTGCTTTTCCGAGGCACCCTGAACAAATTCCTGCGCTTTGCGCGAGGCCATGGCAATGGTGGTGATGTCACCATTGCCCTCGATGGAAAAACCGGCGACGGGTTTTCCCGTTTTGGCGATGCCATCAACGACCCGGCCGGTCCATCCAGGTTCAATCCCGATCACGATGCAAGCGGCTACATTCGGGCTGGAACCGGTACCGATAAGGGTGCGAAAGTGAAGATCCAGATCTTCGCCGAACTGCAATCGACCGTACGGATGCGGCAGAGCCAGCGTACCTTTAATATTGTTTGCAACCGCCTCGGAAGCCGCGTTGGAGATATCGTCGAGAGGTAGAATGGTGACATGGTTGCGAATGCCAACCCTCCCGTTTTCGCGTCGAAAACCCTGAAATTGATAGCGTCCCATCCTTACCACCTTTTGGTCTTGAGATTATGAACGTGTACATGCCGACCGTTGCCCACATCGGCAACAGCGCGGCCGATATCATGCCCATATTTCAGGACCGTTTCACCTTTTTTGATATCTTTGAAGGCAATTTTATGGCCGAGTGGCACCGCATCGAGAGCTCGGAGATTGATGGTCTCGTCGGTTTCCATGACCCATCCTGTCAGATCCTTGCCCGGCTGCACATCTTCGGTCACCACGACGCCAACCGTATCCGCCTTGTCGTGGACTATAAAGTCAGTGGCCATTTCGCTTCCCTCACTATATTCACGCGTATTTTGCCGATGCGGGCTGGCGAAATTAGCTCTCGCGCAAGAACATGATAAACCGGAATTTCCATTTTTGACCTCCGGACCGGCTGATAACGTACACCCAATCCCGTCAGTATGCAAATGCCTTGTACTCGTCCTGTCCACCGTTCCACCAGCCCCACCCAGCGGCTCACCGTACCCCGAACGACCCCGAAAACCCGAGCCGCCTCGGTTTGCAAAAGACCTTCCTAAACGGCTTCAACGACTCGTCGGCGAAGATCTTCTTGCGCTTCCGCCGGCAGCGAACGAGCATCCTTGCTTTCCCATCCCCGACACGCTAACACATTAGGCTCTAGCCCACATTATTCGTGAACGCTGACCTCGCGACGAATCTCTTGTCACTGCGAGAGGATGCGCGATGAGAGGAGAATTTGGTTGAACCGAAAGCCTGATTCTAGGGCTGTTCACGAGGCTCGCAGTTAGATTGTGACGCGAAAAGAGACACCTTGAGTAGGGCGTGACGAGTAAAAATTCCCTGGGCAGCTGCGGGAGAACTCAGCTAGTTTGAGCACCCAAGCTAAAGGCGAGATGATGAAATCTATCGCGGTACGGGAACGCTTGAGGTAAGTGCAGCACGATACGACGCACCGTTACGATGACTTGGGCTCCGAGTTTTAGAAAATGCTCGCGCAAGGTCCAGACTTGCGCTCGGGCGTGGCGGGTCGAAGACAAGTGCAGTCGCATCTCCTGCATCAGCACATACGCCGCTGCGGTCAGCAGCACCCGGAAGGTGTTCGCCAAGAAGTTCGAGCAACTGTTGTAGCAACGTAAAAATGTCACCCTAACGGCAACGTGAAAATGTCACCCTCCGGCAAGGTTGGAATGCTGGAGCCGGGTATCGCGATAGTAGAGCGAGACGCGGCCGTTGAGAGCCCGATAGATCTGAACTTTGGCACCGGCGAAACTGAAGCGGTGAGGTTGCGGATGAATTTGTAGCCGCTGACCGTCCCATTGCACGACGTTGTCGTTGCTGACGATGCGTTCGTGAGCGAAGCAGCAGATACGTTCCAGGTTTTGCGGAGCCGAGCGCCAAGCCTTTTGAGGATCGCGAGGGGAGCGCGCGAAGCGGCGGTTGTAATCGGCGACGAACTTTTGCAACGCAGAGTTGGCCGAGTCAAGACCGCCGGCTTGCGCCCAGCGGAGTTCGCTGGTGAGGCGGTCCTGCAGCATGCCCCAGAGACGTTCGATGCGGCCTTTGGCCTGGGGAGTTTGCGCGGCGATGAAAGTGACGCCGAGTTGCGTGAGAGCGCGGCCGAACTGGGTGGGCTGGCGGCGCCCGGCGAGTTGTTCGTCGATCGACCAGTGATCGTCGTTGCGGGTGAAGATGCCGCTGCGGTCGCCGTAAAAGGCGACGGGAACACCGTAACGGCGCAAGAGGCCCTGGAGCAGGTGAAAATAGCCCTCGGCAGTCTCCGAGGAGAAGAACTGCGCGGCGAGGATTTTGCCGGAGGCATCGTCCTGCATGCCCAGAGCGGTGAGCAGCGGGCCGCGGCCTTGGAGCCAGTCGTGTGGGGAACCGTCCAGTTGTACGAGGTGGCCTTCACGGGCCGAGCGCAGGCGGCGCTGACGGTGAGCCGGCGGCCGGCGTTTGCGTGGTGAGCCGATGCCGCTGGCGCGGAGCAGACGGCGCAGGGTTTCGCGGCTGAGAGAGAAGTCTTCTTTTTCCACGAGCTTTTCGTGGAGATGATGATCGTTGAAACCGGCGTAGCGCGTGCGCGCCAGAGCGAGGATGCGGTTACGGGTGATTTGCGGAATGCGTCGGCGGCTGGGGCGGCCGCGGCTGACGTGAGCCAGAGCCGCTGCGCTGCCTTGCCGATAGCGCGATTTAAGCCGTTTGACATGTCGGGGCGATAGAGCGAGCAGCTCCGCGGCTCTGGCACACGTCAGGTTTCCTTGCACACATTGCGCAATCACCGTTACTCGCTGCAGTTCCTTCTGACTCAACGTGAATGTCTCCTGTCTCATGGGGTGACATTTTCACGTTGCCGTTAAGGGGTGACAGAATTATGGAGCTAAGACACAAGAAGTTCGAGCAACTGGTCCGGCCGATCTGCATGCCGTCGTGCAGTTCTTTGATCCTATTTTCGACGTCGCCCCGCGGACAGTACACCTTCTCGTAAATCCACTGCGGACTCTGTTTCAGGTTGGTGACCACGATGCGTGGATTGTCCTTCGGTTTCTTGGTCGTGGCGCGCACCACCTCGGCTTTGTAGATGACCCGTCGTTTCCACGGCCAAGTCTTACGCGTAGCGTACCGGCACTGGCCATAGACATGCTCGGTTTGTCCCGAGAGCAGCGACGCACGACGAGCCCGCTTCATGGCCGCCTCCACCTTGCGCTTTAACACCGCATTGGCGGCCAGGTTGACCAGGTATTCCACTTTCGGTTTGCAGTCCAGAAAATCCAGAACTTCCGGGGATGCAAAGCCGCCGTCGAGTCGCACTCGGATTCTGGCCCTGGGAAAGGCATCGCTCACCCGTGCTATCAGACGACGCAGGATCCCGATGGCGCCCACAGAACCAGGCGCATTTCCAGGCCGCAACACCGCCGCCACCAAGTACCGCTCGGTCTCCTCATTAAAGGTGAGAAAACAAACCATCGGCAAGTAACAGTAACTATCGTAGTGGCGATTGAAAAACTGAACTGTTGCTGGCCGTGCGTGGGATCGTCGGTGGGATCCAGATCGATGGTGATCCGACGGGCGCGACCATCCAGGCGCTGGCGATGCTGTTCTATGACTTGGTTCGCCAGTGCTTCCGTCAGGCGCAACAGTTCCTTACGATCCGGAGCATTTTAAAAACGCGATAGAGTCGGTTGCGAAGCCAGGTCCTCGCCGGCGATGGGATCCCGACCGACCAGCAGTTTGTGGATCGGATCGGAGGCCAGCCGTGCCGCATCGTTGGCGTCTTCATATCCCAAAGCGATGGCCAGGACTCGCTGGGTAATCAACTCATGCAGCTCGTGCTGCACCTTGCCGGGTTGCCGGTCATCTCTCAGACAAGCCGCTAATGCCGAAGTCAGGCCTAACCGGCGCTCCGCGGCCTTGAGCAAAATCGCTCCGCCATCGGAACTGCCCTGTCGTTGGTCAAACTTCGCGACCACCGGTCGATCAAAAATATCTGGAAAAAGGAGACAGTCTGTTGTGGTATGTTCGGTCAAGCGAAGGCCTCGTTTTTGGTCTCAAACCCGCCTAGAATCAGGCTTTCGGTTCAACCAAATTCTCCTCTCATCGCACATCCTCTCGCAGTGACAAGAGATTCGTCGCGAGGTCAGCGTTCACGAATAATGTGGGCTAGAGACGCCAGGCACCAAGGCTGTAGAGGAGCAGCAAAAGAACAACGAGAGTCACGACGACATAAGTCCAATCGCGATCATAGGCGAAGACAAAGACGGTAAAGGCAACTCGCGCGACTGGGGTCGCCACAAGGAGCAGAAGACCCAGTTGCATAATGCCCCGTATGTCCAAATGGGCTGCACTGTGCAGAATACCACCGACATGCCGCAACTCGCTGGGCTCGCCGCGGAACGTGTGGTATTGAGATGGCGTAGAGCCGTTGCGGGCGAGGTAGAGAATGCCACCTGCCAGGACAACCAGGGCAGCAAGAATCACGCCCGTGCGCAGAAGGGTGCCAATGATTACTTCCACACCTTGATCCCGCATTGGGTCATTCGGCACGCTCAATGCGAGAACCTCCCTGTGAACGCGTTCACCAGCATTTCGACCGCGAGAGCCGCCACTACGATGCTGAAAATGGTCCGCAATAGCGACACCCTGGCTTTAGCGAGGATGAACGTGCCTGTGACCGAGCCCGCGAGCACGCCCAGCATGACGGGCATTACGAGGCCAGGATCGATATAGCCACGATTGAGATAAACGCCCGCGCTGGCGGCAGCCGTGACACCGATCATGAAGTTGCTGGTTGTGGTGGAAACTTTGAAGGGAAGACGCATCGCTTGGTCCATGGCAATGACTTTCACGGCGCCCGAACCGATGCCGAGCAGGCCAGACAATATGCCCGCGAGGTACATGAGGCTGAATCCCAGAGGAACGCCCTGTACGCGATACGCTTTCAGTCCTTCGGGAGTGGGATAGGTTCCGTCCATGCGGAGCCATGCGGCAATGGGCCCAGTTTTTTCGGTGGCGTGAATTTCCGTCGGTTGGCGATACGACACATACGCCGAGTAGAGTAAGACGATTCCAAAAATAACTGCGATAACCGGGATCGGGAGACGGAAAGCAATCATGGCACCGGTGATGGCGCCGATGGTGGTGGCCACTTCCAAGAACATACCTACCCGGATATTCGAATAACCCTCTTTTACGTAAGCTGCAGCCGCACCTGAGGAAGTGGCGATTACGGAGATGAGCGAGGCTCCGATGGCGTAGCGGATGTCAACATGAAATACCAAGGTGAGGAAGGGGACGATCACGACTCCGCCGCCCATGCCGGTCAAGGAACCGAGAAGGCCCGCGACGAAGGCTCCGACCCAGATCCAGATGGTTAGTACAAGAGTATCCAAATGCCGTTCACCAGGTTAGGGGAGAGCACGAACATTCTTGAGCGTTCCTGCAAGAGCACCCAATCATTTTGCCGCTGACGCCGAGAAGCTGCTCATTTTGGCGTGACTTCTCGCCGAGCGCAAGGGTTCTTTCCGATTTTTGACCGTGTCGGAAACCTTTTGTTTTGTTGCGCGAGGCACGCGCGGCTCTTTGGGGGGGCTTTGAATCAGCAAAGATGTTCGGTTAAGTCGGAATTTCCTTTTTGATCTCGAAACGGCACAATTGTACACTCGTCACGTTTATTCGCGACACTGTGAAATGATTTTCAACAGGAGCACTCCCGGTTCTCGGAACAGAGATGGCCAGGGCCAGCCCGTGGCCAGGTGAACGCGGATGCACCGTGCGGTCTGGCGCACGCGAGCGCCAAGTTTGAACAGCCGAGCTCGCAGCGTTTCGATTTGCGCCGAGCGCCACGCCTGCGGGAGCGCCAGCAGACGAAATAGGTTGACCAAATTGTAGGCGAAGCCATACAGGAGCAGACGGAAGGCATTGACCAGGAAGCGGTGACAGCTGAGCCGTTCGTCTCGCCTTTTAACCACGATGTCCGGAGAGTTGAGTCTGTACTCGAGTCGGACATGGCAGCATCGGATGGATAGATGCCCTCCGCAAGAATCTTGTCATTGCGTACAATCAACGAGCCCACGGGGATGTCGCCTTTCGACAATGCTATTTTTGCGAGTTCAATGGCTCGTTTCATACAGGCTTCGTGGCCGGACTCATAGCGGGTCATCATCACCTCTCGATTTAGGCAACTTACGTGTCCTCTGAAGAGCCCCTGTCGTGGTGGCTGACGCCGGTCGACTGATCTCACCAGAAACGGAGGCGATACCGTCCGCGCTGTACCCAACGGGAGTCCCGCGGTAACTCATCATTCATCCGACAATGGAAGCTCCGGCCATCCTCTCAACATTTCATGCTAAGCCGTTCGTTGCAGCACGAATCAGGTTGAGGAGCTGCGAAGGGTATACACCAAACCAAACAAGAAGGATTGCGAGGGCAACAAGCGTGTAACTGCCAAGCAGAGGAAGCGAGAACGAGGATGCTTACAGTTTCCGAAAGATCTGAAAACAGAACAACTACGATTCGCAGATAGTAGAAAAGCCTGAGGGCGCTCGACACGACGAGGATGAGCACCCAACTGGAACGACTCATCGCCGGGGAGACTCATCAAGGTAAACCCCTCCTTTGAGGAGTGAGCGCAGATATTCGCGATTCATACGCGCGATGAAGTTTGTGCTGATTGCCTTCGGACAAACTGCTTCGCATTCGCGATGCATCGTGCAGTTGCCAAACCCTTCGTGGTCCATCGCATTGATCATTTTCATCACGCGACTGTGGCGCTCGGGCTGTCCCTGTGGAAGCAGGGTGAGATGTGAAATCTTTGCGCTCGTAAACAGTGACGCCGCTCCGTTGGGACACGCAGCGACGCACGCGCCGCAGCCAATGCACGCCGCGGCATCCATCGCGCGATCCGAGTCTTGTTTGGTTACCAGAACGGAGTTGGCTTCCGGGGCGCTACCGGTGGAAACAGAAATATAACCGCCAGCCTGAATGATTCGATCAAAGGCGCTGCGATCTACGATCAGGTCTTTGAGCACAGGAAACGCCCTTGAGCGCCAGGGTTCGATGTAGATGGTGTCGCCGTCCTTAAAATGACGCATATGCAACTGGCAGGTCGCAGTCGCCCGGCGCGGGCCGTGAGCAACTCCATTGATCATCATCCCACACGAACCACAGATGCCCTCGCGGCAATCGTGGTCAAAAGCGATCGGTTCTTCGCCGTTCTCGATCAACTGCCAATTGACGACATCCAGCATCTCGAGGAAAGACATATCCGAGTTGATGTTCTCCGCTTCGTAGCGAACCATCTTTCCTTTCACACGTGCACTTTTTTGTCGCCAAACATGGAGGGTCAGGTGCATTATTTGTAACTCCGTTGGCTCGGCGCCACATTCTCAAACTCAAGAGGTTCCTTGTGTAATACAGGCTTTTGCTGATCACCTGCATACTCCCACACCGAGACATTGCAGAAGTGCTCATCGTCGCGTTGGGCCTCACCATCTGGTGTTTGGAACTCCTCCCGAAAATGGCATCCACAAGACTCAGCCCGATTGAGCGCGTCCAAGCACATTAGCTCTGTTAACTCGAGGAAATCGACGAGACGCCCAGCTTTCTCGAGCGCCTGATTGATTTCATCCTCACCGCCAAGAACATTGACGTTCCGCCAGAATTCTTCGCGAATCCCAGGAATCTGTTCCCGTGCATGCTGTAAACCACGCTCGCTGCGGACCATCCCGCAGTTGTTCCACATCACCTTGCCGAGTTCCTGATGGATTGAATCAACCGTGCGTTTGCCTTTTATCGAGAGAAGCTTCCGCACCCGACTCTCGAGCTGCCTTTGACTCTCCTGGAACGCAGGGTGATCGACAGATACGGGATCAAGCTTGGCCTCAGCAAGATAGCCACTCAGCGTATACGGTAGAATGAAATAGCCGTCCGCCAATCCCTGCATCAGAGCGCTCGCGCCGAGCCGATTCGCACCGTGATCCGAAAAATTTGCCTCGCCGATCACGAACAGGCCCGGGATCGTGCTCATTAGGTTGTAATCAACCCATAAGCCGCCCATGGTGTAATGCATCGCCGGGTAGATGCGCATCGGGACCTCATAGGGGTTCTCGGCCGTTATCTGCTCATACATCTCGAAGAGATTGCCGTACTTCTCACGGATGACCACAACACCTGATCGCTCCATCGCTTCGGCAAAATCCAGATAGACGCCTAGACCGTGTTCACCGACGCCACGACCTGCGTCGCAAACTTCCTTTGCCGCTCGCGAGGCGACATCACGAGGCACGAGATTGCCAAAGCTCGGATAGCGCCGCTCGAGATAATAATCGCGTTCGTTTTCGGGAATCTGATTCGGAGGCCTTTTGTCTCCGTTCTGCGCGGGCACCCAGATGCGACCATCGTTCCGCAACGACTCGCTCATTAGCGTAAGTTTCGATTGATAATGACCTGTGACTGGAATGCATGTCGGATGGATCTGAGAAAAGCAGGGATTGGCGAAGACCGCACCTCGTTTGTAAGCGCGCCAAATTGCGGTCGCGTTGCTGTTCTTTGCGTTGGTCGAAAGATAGAAGACGTTGCTATAGCCTCCCGTCGCGAGCACGACAGCATCTGCTAGGTAGGATTCGATTCTGCCGGTCACTAGATTGCGAGCCACGATACCTCGCGCCTGACGATCTAGAACGACCAGATCGAGCATCTCAGTGCGTGGATGCATCTTGACGTGGCCGGCATCGACCTGACGCTCCAGAGCCTGGTAGGCGCCCAATAGAAGTTGTTGGCCCGTCTGGCCGCGCGCGTAGAAAGTGCGCGAAACCTGTGCTCCTCCAAACGACCTGTTATCCAATAGTCCACTATACTCGCGGGCAAACGGAACGCCCTGCGCTGCGCATTGGTCGATTATGTTCACGCTGAGCTGGGCTAACCGATAGACGTTTCCCTCGCGTGAGCGAAAGTCGCCGCCCTTCACCGTGTCATAAAATAGGCGATAGATGCTGTCGCCATCGTTGCAATAGTTTTTGGCAGCGTTGATACCCCCCTGGGCGGCTATGCTGTGGGCTCGGCGCGGACTGTCGTGAAAACAGAAACACAGGATTTGGTAACCCAATTCGGCAAGCGAAGCTGCAGCCGACGCGCCTGCCAGACCCGAGCCTACGATGATGATGGTGTGCTTGCGCTTGTTGGACGGATTGATCAACTTCATCTCGAAGCGATGACGATCCCACTTTTGTTCGATTGGGCCAGAAGGTACTTTCGGATTTAGTTCCATTGCGAAGCCTTCTAAGAAATCAACCGCAGCAGGACCGCGACCGGGATCGCGATGAATCCAACCGCGACGATTATCGTCAAGATGGTGGCCAGGCCGCGAATCAAGCGATTGTATTTAGGATAATTGATGCCGAGAGATTCACACATGCTCCACACACCATGATAAAGGTGAAGCGCGAGCATCAACATAGCGACGATGTAGACGACCGACACGTACCATACGCGAAACCCGCTGACAACGTTGTGGTAGACATCCCCTTCAATAAAATCGGGATGGAGAGTGCCCGTGGTCAGGTGAAGTAGATGATAGGCTATGAAAAGGCCAAGGAGTATTCCAGTCCAGCGCATCGTGCGCGATGCGAAATCAGAGCCTACTGCGCGCCAACGCTTGTAACCGACAGGCCGGCTCTTCTGACTGGTACGTGCTAACTGGTAACCGGCGATGATGTGAAAAACCACGGCGACGATCAGTATGCTGCGCGCCGTCCATAAGAAACCGATATCGGATTTTAACAGTGCCGCGTAAGCGTTTATCTTTTCCGGACCCCTAAAAATCAGCAGATTGCCCAACATGTGCGCTACGACATATGCAACTCCAATAGCGCCAGTTAAGGCTATCACGACTTTCTTTCCGACCGTGGATCTCCAGAATAACAACAGCCAGTGAGATCTCCTGTCCTCAGACAAGGGAATTTGCCCTACAGACATTGTTCAAGAAAGATCCTCAGATATTTGTCTACGGCTGGATGCTGCCTGAGACCCTGTTGTATTCGCATCAGATGTTCGGCAGTTCATCGAAGTACTCATCGTCTTCGTTCGTCCCGCCCTCGCCTTCGCCAACCTGCTTCTCGGATTCAATGAACTCGATTCGTTCAATCCACTTGACCATCTTGTATCCCAGTTGGTTCTCGACGCGCAGCCGAAGCGGAGCGCCATATTCTTCTGTAAGTGGCGCGCCGTTCATCTCAAAAGCAAGCAGGCATTCCGGTTTCAAGACATTCTCCAAGCTCTGCGTGTCGTAGTACACGCCACCATACAGGCCTTCGCCAAAGGAGAAGAAAACTACAGTCTGGGCTGACGGCTTCGGTTTGACCAATTCGACGAGCGTCTTCATCGGCACGCCTCCCCACTCGGCGATACCTGACCAGCCTTGAATGCAGTGATGCATGGTAATGTGCTCGTTTTTGCCCAGCGCCTGGATCTCCGACAATGAGAGCTCTACCGGTTTTTCCACAAGTCCTCCGACCTTGAGCCTAAATTCGCGGAAATTGTCCGCTGACAATTGTTTCCAATCCTCGCGTTCCGGCATCCTGCCATTCGGCCAGAAGTATGGCGAGATCTGCTCTTTGGTATACCGCTCGCATGGAAAGAATTGATTCAAAGTAGCGAGGCGTATCGGCTGAGAAACTGCCTTTTGGATGTGTTGGAGCAGACGTGGAAACTTCCATGAAGTGTAGTGAGCGATGACCCAAGTAGCGATCACCACCGCGATTCCGACAAAACCAAGAATCATCCCCAGAGGCCGAAGATCATCCGTTCCAAGAACAATGTGGTTCATATTTCGCTCAAATCCGGTCAAGGCCACCAGTGTCACGTGGACGATCAGGAATGCAACCCAGCAGAGCATCATGAGAAAGTGAATGGAACGAGCGCCCTGTCTTCCGCCAAACAGCCGAGGAAACCACGGAAAGCGATTCACCATTGCGGGCGACATCGCGGCACCGGCAAGAATCGATAGCGGTGCGAACAAGAAGATCGCGGCAAAGTAAACCAATTGCTGCAGCGCGTTGTATCCGTAAAAACCGTCAGGTTCGGGCGGAAAGTGGAAGTTGGCGTAGTGGACAAACGCGCTCCAAGCGTGAGGCAGAACGCTCCACGATGTGGGCACGACCCGTGTCCATTGCCCTGTTATGAAAAGCAACGGGATAAAAATCAGACCCGTAATGATGAACCCATAAACGTCGATGAAGTGCCAGGAGCGCGCCACTCCTACGGTGTGGCGATATCCCGGCAGCCCAAACATCGGCGAGATGTAGCGCGCATCGTCCTTCGCCGTCCACACACGGTCTTTGGGGACTCTTAAGGGCGTGAATCGAATCCACTCGGTGCCCGGTGTGCAGTCGTTATTAAAATAGAGCCGCGGATGATCCATGAGAATCGAAAGACCACTGCGGACCAGCATCATCAAAAAGAGGAAATTAAAGAAGTGCGCATAGCGGATCCACACGGGAAAGCCGTACGGCTCAATGGGAGACGCTTGGTTAAACTGAGGTATGGGAGGAATATACGGCAACCCGAAAATGGCAGCCTGCACCCAAGCAGCCGCGAGAGGTAAGAGTATCAACACGACTGCCCCAGCAACAAACGAAGGCCTAATCCAAATTCGAAAGCGTCGGTCTGGAGGATAATGAACAGCTTTGTGGGCCGCGTCGAACGGGATCATTCGTATTCCTAAACTTGAAATGTCTGTCGTTGCGAAAAATCGTTAGGATGTGGTCGCAATCCGCGGTCAATTGAAAGTTTGTCAAACACACAATCGACTGCACCCGCACTCGAATCGGTTCGTTGGCGAACCAGCGTTGGGAAGGCTCTTATCCGACGATGGCCTGCGGTCTCGGAATCGCATCCGGTCACAGGCACACATTGACGCGTTCCTCGCCTACTATTGTGCTTCAGCGGAAGGTTCAATTTCATTCGCTGGGCGTTTGTCATAGAAAGCCGAACACGCGCCTCCTTACATTGGCAGAATCTTCTTGATTACATTCAAGAGAGGAACCGGATAGACGCCTAACCAAAGCACTAGAATTGTCAGAGCCACCAGAACGTAGCTCCCACTGATTCCGTGGGGTTCGGCGTGCAGCGCTTCTTCGTGCCCGCGCGCGTACATCGTGACCACAACCCTAAGGTAGTAGAACAATCCGATGACGCTGCTAATGACCAGAATGAGGATCAGCGCCCAGATACCTGTGGAAGCGCCTGCGGCCACCACATAGAACTTGGCCAAGAATCCAGCGGTTACGGGAATGCCAGCGAGAGACAACAGCATAAGCGTAAAAACGCTTGCCAGGATTGGTCTGTGCCAGAACAGTCCGGTGTAATCCTCCAAGCGATCAGCGTCCCGTTCTTCATCGGAGAGAACAGTGACTACTCCAAATGCACCAATCGTAGTTATGAAGTACGCCACCAGATAAAAAGCAACCGCCTCAGAAGCCATGGCTCCGCTTGCCTCGAATGCTACCAGCAAGTAACCCATATGAGCGATGGATGAGTAAGCCAGAATCCGCTTGACGTTGTTCTGCAATAGCGCCAGCAGGTTGCCAATGATCATCGAGGCGATGGCGATAATCGCAAACAACACGAAAACGGCACGTAAGTGCTGTGCGCCAGTGGTGTAGAAATACCGCAGCAAGAGAGCAAAGATCGCGCCTTTGGAAACGGTTGCAACGAAAGCGGTGACCGGCGCGGGAGCGCCCTCATAGACATCCGGCGTCCAGAGATGGAATGGGACAACTCCGAGCTTGAAGCCTATACCCGTGACGATGAATGTCAAACCTACCAGTACCAATGGGCTACTCTGTGCGCTGGCTAACAATTCTGCCAGACGGGACAATTCCATCGTGCCGAGTTGTGCGTAAACGAGAGCCATCCCGAAGAGCAGAAAGGCAGAAGACGATCCCGCGAGAATCAAGTACTTGATCCCCGCCTCGAGTGAGCGCCGGCCTGTGTGCAGGTAGGCGGATAGCGCGTACAGCGCCACGCTCAGGATCTCCAAGCCAAGAAAGAAAGAAACAAAGTGGCTGCTGGCTACCAAAACCATCGAACCGAGCGTTGCCACCAGGAGCAAAACGTAGAGTTCTTCGCGGGTCTCCGAGTGGCGCTTGAGATAACCGTAGCAGAAGATTGCGATGGTAAACGTGGACGCGATGATCAGTCCGGTATAGAACAATGCGTAGCGGTCCAAGATGAGGAGCGGCGTCACCTGGCGAGGTAGCAGCGGCGCGACAAGCCACAAGGATCCGAATGCCGCCGCCGTTCCAACGAGCGTAATGCACAGGCTTAACCAGTGCCTGCGCCACGCTGCGATCACGAGCAGGACCAAGACGGAGGTTCCCGCAATGAGCAGAAACGGTAAAAGAGCTAATAGGTCAGCAGCGTTCATCCCTATCTCCGCAACGCTTGCATGGTCTGTCCGGCGTGTTGTTCCAGCGTTTCCATTGCCGAATTGAAGGTATTGAACACCGGTTGTGGATAAAGACCCAGCCAAACGAGAATAACGATCATGGGGATGATCATAAGGGCCTCACGCCTTCCCAGGTCGGGCAACGCCCAGTGATGTTCATTGGGTCCATGGAAAGCGTATTGGACAAATTTCAATGCGTAGAACGTGGACGCCAGGATGCCGATCGCAGCGATTGCCGTCAAGATCCTGCTCTTTTGATAAACGCCGAGCAGGATCATGAACTCCCCGACAAAGTCGCCCAGGCCGGGTAGTCCCATGGACGCCAGTGCGAAAAATAGTCCCGCTCCGCTCAACCTCGGGATCGTCGCCCATAAGCCGTTCATTCGAGCCAGTTCTCGGGTGTGAAGCCGCTCCTGCAATGCTCCCACCAGGATGAACAAAGCTCCCGTGCTGACGCCGTGGCAGATGATAGTGATCACTGTGCCTTGGAGGGCAAGCTTGTTCCAGGCAAAGATGCCCAGTAGAACGAACCCAAGATGGGTCACGCTGGTGTACGCAACCAGTCGCTTCAGGTCAGTTTGAGCGAATGCCAGGATCGCGCCATACAGAATCCCGATCACCGCCAGCACCATGGCGATCGGTGCGAAGACGTGTGCCGATGCCGGGAAAAGCGGTATTACAAAACGAAGCAGGCCATAGGCACCGGTCTTCAACAAGAGTCCGGCTAGCACCACGCTGCCAGCGGTGGGAGCTTCGGTGTGAGCGTCGGGAAGCCAAGTATGGAGCGGAAACATCGGCAGTTTCACGGCGAACGCGACGAAGAAACCCAACATAATCCACAACGCTGCGTGCGGCGACAGACGAGTTCCCAGCAAATCGGCGTATTCAAATGTAAAAACACCAGTCGCAGTGTGATGCGCAAAATAGAGAGCCAGGATCGCGATCAGCATCAGCAGCCCGCTGAGCTGAGTGAAAAGGAAGAACTTCACCGCCGCGTACACGCGCCGCTCGTGGCCCCAGATCGCGATCAGGAAATACATGGGAACGAGCATCAGTTCCCATGCGAAGTAGAACAAGAACAAATCCATCGCCAGGAACACGCCAGCGATTCCAGCCAACACCCAGAGCAGGTTGAGGTGGAAGAAACCCACCGCTTCCTGGATCTCGTTCCAGGATGCCAGCACTGACATTATGCCGAGGAGGAATGTGAGCATGAGCAGCAGCAGGCTCAGGCCGTCCAATGCGAGATGGAAATGGATGCCAAAGGAAGGGATCCAGCTCCAGTCCAATTCGCGCAGCCAGGCTTGCTGCTGAAGAAGATCGACGCGGCCCGTGCTACGAATCCAAATTGCGAGTCCGATCACAAAATCCGCGCTCACTGCGATCAACGAAATCCAGCGAGCCGTCAAGACGCTCCAGCGGCCGACCACCCATGCCAGGAGGCCGCCCACCAATAGAATGACGATCAGCCAAAGAAGAATCATAGGAACAACACAATCGCCACAAGTACGATGGTCCCCGCCGCGATTCCAGCGGCATACCAGCGTACACGGCCGTTTTCCGTAAGGCTAAGACCGCGGTACAAGAGTTCATTGAGATCCGCGACCCCGTTGTAAAAAACGTCCACCACATCGCTCTTATCGATCCGCGCAAACCACAGGATTGGCTGCACGAACAGTTGGTCGTAGCACCAGTCGAATCCCCAATCGGCAAACCAGAACGCGTGCAAGGTTTTTCCGACACGAGTTGCGGTCAGAGCCTCCGACCACTGGCGATGGCGAAGGTATAACAGATACGCGAGACCCAGACCGAGGAAGAATGCCAATGCCAAGAACCCTTCGGAACGCATTTCCGTGAGCTGACCGAAGTGGCCTTGCTTAACCGCCGGCAAGACCGTGTCCAATAAGCGGGTGAACAATGGCTCATTTCCGAGCTTGGGAGGAAGATTGACGAATCCGCCTACCAGCGACAGAACGGCTAGAATCATGAGTGGAATTTGGATCTTGTAGCCCGGCCGCTTGGTAACTTGCGCTTTTGCTTCTCCAAAGAAGACAAGAAAGATAACGCGGAAGATGTAAAGTGCGGTCAGCAATACGCCAAACACGCCCGCAAGCCACAGCGTTGCGCTGCCGTGCGGGGATGCCCACGCATCCCACACGATTAACCCTTTGCTGTAAAAGCCCGCCGTGATTAGCGGCAGTCCGGCGAGGGAGCAACCGGCGATCAGGAAAGTTCCGAACGCCAACGGAAGTTGTTTGCGCAAGCCGCCCATCTTGAAAATGCTGTGCTCCTGGTTCATGGCTTGGATCACCACGCCCGCGGCGAGGAAGAGCAAGGACTTAAAAAACGCATGGGTCATGAAGTGAAAAATACCCGCCGACCAGGCGCCCACGCCCATGGCGAGGAACATATATCCGATCTGGCTGATCGTGGAGTACGCCAACACCCGTTTGATATCCCATTGAGTCAGCGCACTGATTCCCGCGAGCACCAATGTGGCTGCTCCGATAACCGCCACGGCAAACTGCACCGGAGGCGCCAGCGAAAAAAGCACATGCGTACGTGCGATGAGGTAAACGCCCGCGGTCACCATCGTCGCTGCGTGTATCAGAGCGCTAGTCGGAGTAGGGCCGGCCATGGCATCTGGGAGCCAAGTCTGCAAGGGAAGCTGGGCCGACTTGCCCACGGCTCCACCCAACAGAAGCGCTGCAGCTACAATCGGCAACGTTGAACCGGCAGGCCATTGCTCAACGGCCCGGCGCATCAGTTCCTGGATGTGCAGTGTGCCTAGGCGCTGGAAGAGCAGAAACAGGCCGATGATCATCGCGGTATCGCCAACGCGGGTCACAATAAATGCTTTGCGTGCCGCAAGTCCGTTTTTGGGATCGGTATACCAGAAGCCAATCAACAGGTAACTGCACAATCCAACGCCTTCCCACCCCAGGTAGAGCAGCAACAGATTGTCCGCCAGCAGCAACGTGACCATCGAAGCGACGAACAGGTTCATATAAGCGAAAAAACGAGAGTAGCCTTCGCTCTCGATCATGGACTCAGCGGAGTAAAGATGAATGAGGAAGCTGACAAAAGTGACCACCAGCGTCATGATCAACGAGAGCGCGTCCAGGTAGAACGCGATCTGCGGGCGAAAGCCCGCGACATCGATCCACGTCCACAACACTTGTGTGTAAGCACCCCCTGGCGGGGCAGAGACCAGGAAGCTCCAGGTAATCAGGATCGAGATCACCGTGGACACGGCGATCGAAGCAACGCCAATCAAGGCCGCAGTCTTTTTGGAAATCTGCGATCCAACGAGCACCAGCACTATGAAGCTGGCAAATGGGATCGCCGGGATTAGCCACAACAATCTGAGCATGCTATCCCCTCATCAAACTGGCCGCGTCGGCATCGAGCGATTTGTACTGGTGGTACAACTGCAGTAATAACGCAAGGCCAACGGAGACCTCGGCGGCTGCGGTTGCCAGAATGAAGATAAACATGACTTGACCGTCCGGCTGTGCCCAGCGCGAACCGGCGACCACGAACGCGAGGCCGGCGGCGTTTAGCATTACTTCAATCGACATGAGGATGAAGATCAGATTACGTCTCACCAGAAGGCCGATGAGTCCCAGCGCGAACAAGATCGCCGCCAGCAGCAACCCGTGTTCCATCGGAATCGATGACATATCGCGCCTCCAGTTGTTCCAGTTTTGGCCGGGCCAGATGATAGGCCCCGACGATGGCTCCCAGTAAAAGCATGGAAGCCAGTTCCACACCGATTAAATAAGGACCGAACAAAGCTATGCCGACTTGTTTGGGCTCAACGGAGCTGGCGGCCGGCGGGAGGGGTCCTGCATGCAACAGCAGGTACGTCACCTCGGCAATCAAGATGGCGGCAAGGATGCATGGTCCGGTCCACATCGAGGGATGCAACCAGCCGTGCTCCACCGCAATCGTTTTTTTGCCGAGGTTGAGCATCATGACGACAAACACAAAAAGGACCATGATGGAGCCGGCATAGATGATTACCTCGAGCGCTGCGATAAACGAAGCGCCCAGGGTGTAGAAGGCCACGGCTACCGCAAGAAGCGAAACGATCAGGTAAAGCAAGGCATGGACCGCGTTTAGGCGGGTGATCATCATTATCGTGGCCAGAATCGCCACCACTGCGGCGACATAGAACGTTGCATTCATATATGGCTCAGGGCAATAGACTGCGCAGGTCGGTGGCGGACGCCTCGTTCTCGGCTTCGCCTTTTCCTTTGCCACCGATCGCGACGCCGCAGACCTTCCAGTAGTTGTAACCGGGATATTTTCCGGGACCATCGATCAACAGTTGTTCTTTCTCGTAAACCAGATTGGGACGGTGGTACTCGCCCATTTCGACGTCGGGAATGAGTTGAATGGCATACGTGGGACACGCGTCTTCGCAGAATCCACAAAAGATACAGCGGGAAAAGTTGATGCGGAAAAACTCGGGGTAGCGGCGTCCGTGTTCGTCTTCGGTCGCCTGCAGTGCGATGCAATCCACCGGGCATGCGGCGGCACAGAGGTAGCAGCCCACGCAACGTTCTCCGCCATCCGGATCACGTGAAAGAATGATGCGCCCACGGTATCGCGGAGCAAGGTAAGCTTTCTCGTCGGGGTACTGCACCGTCACCCGGCGATGAAAGGCATGGAGGAAAACGTCCCACATGGTCCTCAACACGCTTAGCATTTGCAACCTGCCTTTCTGTGAAACCGTGCTAGCGAAACGCCAGCACGACCGCACCCGTTACCAGAATGTTGGCGAGGGCCAATGGCAGCATCAGCTTCCATCCCCAGGACATGAGTTGATCAAAGCGCGGCCGCGGCAACGAGGCGCGCAGCAGGATAAAGAAGCCAATAAAGAAAAACAGCTTGATGAAAAACCAAACGATTGGCGGCAGCCACGGACCCAGCCAACCGCCGAAAAACAATACCGCGATAAGAGCTGAGATCAGTGTGACGCCCAGGTATTCGCCGACGAAGAACATTCCAAACTTCATTCCGGAGTACTCCGAGTGGTAACCGGCAATCAGCTCGCTCTCGGCTTCCGGCAGATCGAACGGCAAGCGGCGCGTTTCGGCGATGCCCGCGATCAAAAACAATACGAAGCCCAGAAATTGCGGAATCACAAACCACATCTTTCTTTGCGCTTCAACAATCTTGGCCAAGTCGAATGAACCAGCCAGCACCACCACTCCTATTAGAGATAGGCCCATGAAGACTTCGTAGCTGATCATCTGGGCCGCCGCACGTAATCCCCCCAGAAGTGAGTACTTGTTGTCCGATGACCAGCCCGCAAGCACAACGCTGTAGACCCCCAGCGAAGACATGGCAAGGAAGAAGAGCAGCCCTACGTTCAAGTCGTTTACGATGATGCCGGGAGCAATAGGAAGCACAGCGAAAGTCATCAGCACGGTTATTACAACGATGGCAGGAGCCAGCACAAAAACCGGCTTATCGGCAAAAGGAGGAATCCAGTCCTCCTTCGCGAAGATCTTGATCATGTCTGCCACAACCTGGAGCAGGCCAAAAGGCCCGACGCGGTTAGGTCCGTAGCGGTCCTGCCACAGGGCGAGGCCCCGGCGTTCGAGCCAAATCAGTCCTGAGGCAATACTCAACGCTACGATGAGCACGCAGATGACCGTCGCGATGGGATAAGGGCTTATCATGACATATGTGACGGCTTGTCATTCCGTTCCAAGACACTCCCGATGGGAAGGCTGATTCCTGCTAAGCCGGGAAAGCCAGCCGGTAGCCCAGCGATACCCAGGGGCAACTCACCCCTGATCTTGGCGGGAAGACTGTGGGTCGTGCCGTCAAGCTTGATCGTGATTTGTTCGCCCGGCTCGACCCCAAGACGTTTGGCATCGTCCGCATTGACGGCCACGTAAGGCTTCGGCGCCAGTTCGGCAACTCCAGGAGCCGCAAAACTTAACTCTTCTGAGCCGAAGATGTGATAAAGCGGAACCAGCAGCCATTCATCCCTGCTTGGTGCAAATGCAGTTGGGACCTGATCAAAATACGTGCCATGAAGTTGTAGCGCGGGATCCATCAACCGAACTCCAGGATCGCCTCCACGCAACGGGCCAGCAATTTCGGTTTGGTAAAAGTTGGTCGACTGGATCGAGCTCCAACCCGGCGACCAGAAGAAAGGAATCAGTGCGGCAGGGGGCTGGTCCGGCGAGCCTTCCATAGAGAATGAGAATGGTGTATTAGGATCATCCGGCGGTTTGGGTTCGTGCACGCTGATGTTCGCCAGCATGGCCGTGCGTCCGCTGTAGCGTTCCGGCTCTCGATGTATTTTCTCGCCCGCGATTCGGAAAGCTGAGTCAGGCGCAGCTTGTTGGACTTGGGCTAGTGCAGGAATGGCCGAACCTATAGCTGCGGCCACATCATCGATATTCTTCCAGGCGTTACCTTCCTG
>Ga0307374_10004992_pt1 | contig 21762 bp, 27 predicted proteins | sample OX3MG_FD_202532 | JGI IMG/M metagenome (GOLD analysis project Ga0307374, IMG submission 202532) | Soil microbial communities from Risofladan, Vaasa, Finland - OX-3 | ecosystem: Environmental > Terrestrial > Soil > Coastal area > Acid sulfate soil | place: Finland: Risofladan, Vaasa | collected...
GCTTCCAATCAACAAAATGGTCGACAAGGAGAAGTCAATTTCAGAACTGTTCAAGATGGCGCACACGATATTTGAAGAGGCAATAAATGCGACAGCCTGGGTCGGTGAATACGAAGATTCGGGGGAACTTCCCAAAGACCCATTAGCGCAAACAATGATCGGCGCAATTTCTGACCTTTCGAACATCTACAGGGAAATTTTCCTTCGGTCAGAGAAAGAGTGGTATCAAAGGGCATTGATTAAACAAGAAGCAACCGTTCGGATGGCTAACGGTAGCGGCAGTTCGACGTCGGACGTTTCAGGGTGATAAGACGTGACAAAGCAAGAAGAAGAAGTGGTCTCGTTCGCCGCAACCCCGAAAGGGTTCGTGCGTGAAGTGCGTGAAGAAGAGAAGGAAAAGGAAACCCCGAAAGATGAAGTCAAGCCAGAACCATCGGCTCGAAAATTAGGCTCGTCAAACAGGTCTTTTGTCACGGTCTTGGGGGCGCTGAGTGCGATGATCATTGGGGGAGCACTCGCGACTTACAGTATATCGTTCGAGTACGCGCTCTATCTCCACGAAAAAACAGTTTCGTATTTCCCGTGGAGCTGGATACACGTCTACATTGGAACTTCCGCCGCGACTTTGGAACTATTCTTGATCGGGATAGCAGCTTCTTCAGCGATTATTTTCGTGGGCATGATGCTTTTGTCGAAGAAGAAGAAAACAGTTGTTCCTGACCGCGCCGGAGATCCGCAGAAACAAAACCAATCAAAAGAAGTTGTTGTGATTGTTCCGGAACCTCTGCCAACCGAGGTCCCAGAGACAACGGTTCCAAAGAATGTCTATCAGGATAACAGTTTTGATGAATTGATCGCGATGTCAGACGCTTCACAGGAACGAGCACATGAGATGGATGCAACTGTGAAGCAGGTTCGCGCCGACCAGAAATGGGAAAGAGACCATGCACTGGAAATACAGAATGAGATCTGGCGCAGGATACACGCTCTCGGAATTAAGGAGCCAGTGCAACAGCCGAGCGCACCACCTGCCCATGTGAAGGAAGTCACGCCTCCCAGAAAAGTCGTGACTCCGCCACCACCTCCCAAGCCACGGAAGGAGAAGAATTCAGGAAAAGCGAACGGGAAGGAGAGCGACTTGAAGGAAGCTCTGCATGAACAGGGCGAAATGGAAGCGCAAGTGGCTTAACGGTAAATTGTTTCACCAGCAGGTGAATCTATTTGCCGATAAGGTTCACGTCTCCCTGTCTCTCCAATGCGAGCGTGAACGATGATGGGTGCCATCATCTTTGCTTCTGCGCTGACTCTACCGTATATCTCCTCAAAAGTCGCTTCTGGTAGCTTCAGTGACCCGTACTTTCTGTTCCTAATTTTTGGACTTGGTATTGGGTACATTCTGATTAGATTGTGTCTTCGCAAATTTGAAAGCGCATTGCAGACAGTATCCACACGAGTCCGTAGTGCTTCGGACAATTCATTTGCAGTGGCATAGGGCATCGGATCGGTTTTGCTCAATTGTGGGATCCGCGCTGCCTTCTGGTCAAGGTAGCTTTGAATCTGGCGCATCAATGGACCGATTCTGACCCTAGTTCTCTTGGCTTGCAAGTCTTGCTAGAGAAAAAATGCCTAAACCCGGAATCTGATCGTCGACTCAACCTTTCCGGCTTGTTCATGGAGGCAAACAATGGCGCCGTCAGGTTCAAGTTTGTGGTAAACTTGCATGGTTCCAGTTTTCTTGATCTTAAGAATAGCCTTGTTCTTGGCATTGTGAATCTCATCGAGTTGCGCCTTAATTTGCATGTAATCATCCAAAGTCTTCAGGGTTGGCGCCTTCAGTCCTTTGATACCTTCTGTAAGCTCCTCGAATGTCTTCGCTTTGTCGAGCCGTTTGAATTGAGCCAGTATCACCTTCGCGTTGTTCCCGCCGTTGTTCCCCGAGGGCTTGCTGGATGTTCCACCTACACTGCTAGATCTTCTAGCGGAATTATTCAGTGAAGCAACGAGAAATGTTTGTAGATCCTCCACGCTCACGTTGTTTGCTACTCTGTTACAGGCTTCAACAAGATCGTTAGAATCCTTGAATTGCAACAAAAGCTCCAATTTCGGTTTAGTCGCATTTTTGATTAGTTGGTTCTTCTTGTCCACTCCCAGTGGATCGCCTAGTTCATCCACTGAATTAGTGAACATCATCCAAGAGTAGATCATTTTTGGAGTCGTTCCGAAGAGTTGAGCAACATTTTCAACTGGTAGTTTGTCTTTCCAAAGGTTGAAGTATTTTCCCTTCTCGTATGGATAGATATTGCGGCGAGCCATGTTGTCTTCGCCGACTAGGAAAAGAACCGTTTCCTCTGATAGATTCCTGTAGACCGCGAGTTTAATGTTCTTCCATTTGAGATACTTGCGAACTGCCTCAAGGCGCCTGTGCCCAGTCATCATCTGGAAGCGTCCTGCTTTCGTTGGAGATGGCCGAACTTTGGGAATCGGATCCATTCCGAGTCTCTGGATCCCGTTCGCAAGTTGTTTCAGATCTTCTTCATCTTCATAAGCATCAATCCTCATCTGGTATGGAGAGGGATCGACAAGGTCTGTGCTGGCTTCAATTATTTCATCGGGAAGGGGTAATGGTTGGATTCTATCTTGCTGCACTGTGTATTCCTACTCCTCTGGAAAATTGTCATATAGATTCTGCAGAAAGTCTCTGAGTCGTCGATTCATTGAAGAAGGCGTACAGAATACCGCTGTATCTTTCACGCTGTTACTTTCATGGCAACCAGCGTCAATGAGACAATGTTCCTCCGCGTCCTGAATTTGCTTCGCAACCTTCAGAATTGGTGCAAACATCATACTTAATTTTATTTCATCAATCCCACGTTTTAGAGCAATATGTGCGAAATGTTCTTTCATGCTTCTAATCTTCGCATCTGGCTCGACGACTCGCAGGAGGTCCCAGGGCTGCATGACATAGGTGATCGGCTTGAATCTGCCGTTGTCGCCCTTCAGTGCAAAACTCTCACTGCTGGACCCATCGGCCCCACGCTGGGCGCTTGCAATGTTTGTTCCAAGGCTGCCTCCATAGACTGCGTAACTTTGGATGGATCTGCCTTGGTACATTATGGAGTCGATGTATGGTTCAAAATTCGGCTTTACAATCCCGCAACCCTTGCACACAAACTCGCCGTTGTCACATACGAATTCTTCGCGACATTCAGGGCACCTGTCCATCGTAGAGAATTCTGCTAATGAAATGCTCTGCATTGATGTTACAGGAAGACTCTACTGGCCTATAACCAAACTGCAATTAGGTTAAAAGGAGTAAATGCTGTTCGGAGGTTTTGTTCAATCTAGCGGGTGATTTCAGTAGATTTCTTCTGATGTTCAATTTCGGCTGATACTTCCCTGTTGCTATTCTTTTGTTGTTCCCATATCCAGTAACTAGTCGAGGTCAAGCCGATTGCACCAATAATTGTAGTCAGAATCCACCAACCCCAAACAGAAGCGAAGATGTTGTCAAGTATGTTGTTGCAATTAATTGGCTCCCATAGGTACAGAATAGATCCACTAAAGCAGTAGTCATAGATTTGGGTGTAACCGTAATACGTCCAGTAGGCGCCGACGCCCGTGACTATTGAGAATAACAATGGTAGAAACAGACGTTTAGAGTATTGCATTGTTACCAACGTTCTCTTTGTTTAGGCTGGCTGGAATAAGTTTGTTTAGTGCCAATTCAAGCCACTTGTTCTTGGAACCTCTTGGATTTCCACGCCAAATCTTACTGTGATCCTGAAATAACTGTGCATTGATAATATACAAAATTCCCTACGTGAAATAGAGCCTGACTGATTGATTCCAATCCATGATAGTTGTAAACTGGAGAATAGACAAATGAAACCGTTTGATAGCATACATCTACTCGTGGGAAGGAAGGCTGAGGCTGACCAGAAGCCAACGCTGTACTGAATGGAAGTATGGGTGCTAGAAAGGCAAAGGTAAGAACCAATACCAGCAGAGTAGAAGCAATTATGAGTCGCTTTTGAGTTTGAGTTTCAAAGATGCTCGCCTTCACTTCTCCCTTGTTTCTCCTTACCTTCAAGAATAATAGACTGCCTGCAATGATTGAACTCAGTCCTAACACCAGTAGATAGATTCCCCTCCAAAATATGGGGATGAGAGACTGATACACCGTTTGACATCCGCCAAAACACCGAAACTGACCGAAGAGCAATCCTGACCCGTCAGCAAAGTAAAATCCTTCTAATGCTAGAGCGATGCCAGGGAGCAAAAGAGAGATGCTGATAATCAGCACTCTTCTGTCCTTTCTACCACCAGATACGATACTGTGGAGTTCTGGCAGATTGATAGGCTCGGAAGGTTCGTTTTCCGATTGCATAGTAAAGAAGTAGATGCAATGCGATATTAAAGAATGCACAATAGCAAAATCGTTCTGATTCTAAGAACACCAAAAGAACTAGCAGTCTGCGGCTAAACGATTAAAAAATGAGGTTAGCTTACTGTTTGCCTATATTTAACTCGTTAATTGCCTAACGCCCTAGTTGTCCTCAGGTAACCTTTGTTTGTGTGACCGATTCCTCGGCGGAACTTTCCAATTGTTCGTGTTACCTTTCGGTTGCTTGAACGGATTGTGTTCCGCTTTGTGTCTTGTCTCTCCACAAAAGAATGATAAATACCAGAACTAGAAAAACAATTAAGGCAGTCCATTCAAAGAAGATTGAGATTACCTGTAGATAAAATGTTGGATTGTCATCGTCCCGCAAAGCGTTGAAAATAAAGAGACACCAAAGAGCCTCTCCAAAAATCACAGTTGAGAGAATTGCGAGAGAAACGTTACTTGCTTTCATGCGACAAGAAATCCTCTAGTTTTCTCTTTTCTTTGCTCAGATTTACGCTTTCAATCAGAGTTTCTACTTTCTTCGATTCAAGGCTTACTAGGAGCAAATTGCCGACTTGGAAACCAATTCTCTCAACTTATCTTCTCTTGGTAACTTCAACCATATGCAGGGCATGTTAGTGTCGTTATGGTGCTACTTCCAGATGTAATGGTTGTCTTAACCTCAGCATTACTCTCTGAGATTGTTGTATAGGCAGTCTGAGCGTTAGGCATCTTCCGAACTTGCTAACGAGTAAAGATACTCAGGGACTGACTTGCGTTGGATTAGGCTCAATTTTAGCCAGCTTCGCATTTTTCCTACCGCTCAAATAACCGTACAATCCTATGATGAGAGCTGCTATTAGAAAAGCAACGCCAACCCAGAACAATAGAAGGGCTAGTTGATTGATGTAACACGATGTCAACCATAACGTAATATCACTTGGCAGATTTGGACTAGCTGGACAAGAGCCAGCTCCAAATTGAATTGTCCTAAGGTACCTAAGGTAAAAACCTGCCAAAATGAATGTGATTCCAGCTGCGAGAAAGCCAACAAACAGCGCTACGTATTTCATAGCGAATATGAATGGCATACCGAACTATTTGAGAGTACCCGCTGTAAAAGTTAGAGATTCGGCTTCGGCTCTGATTCCTCTTTGGGTGAAGGTCTTACATTGACAAGCGAGGTAAAAAGAATGACATATCCAACAACGGCCATAATCACACCCCATACTTGGTAGCGTATAAGAAAGTCAGTAATAGCAGAAGGACAAGCATTAGCATAACTAGGACAAACGGTGAATCCAAATGCTAGAATTAGTCCAACAATCAGGACTACTAGACCTATTGCGAATCTCAAAACATGAAGTTTTTTCGTCCTAAATGCTCCAATGAAAACAACAATCACACCAAAGAGTGTGGTTGGTATCCCGAGATAGAACAGCGAAGTAGCGAACTCAGTTGGAGTAGGCGGCATCAAGCATGGGGGTAGCACGGAAGTCGTTGTAGTTCCGATTCCATTTTGTCCAGTTGCTGTAATCACTTGGGAAAAACCTGCACCTGTGCAACTAGTAGTAAGGAAATTCGTTTGCCCCAAATAACTTAACATGAATATTACTCCAATGAAAAAAATAACAAAGCCGCAAAGCAAAATCGATAGTTTCAAAATCGGCGCAGTGTCCCCAGAGAAATCGCTCTGCTTGCTTTTGCCAATGTAAGACAACTTACAATGATGTTATCGGTCTTATTTAGTCGAGGCATTGTAGCTCAACCCGTATGTGTTGTAATCGTCGTAGTTGCCACGGCGCATGGGAAGGACTGGACCCCGTTGGTAGAGAACATAGAAATCATCGTAATGTTTGACAGATTGTAGCTCCCGTCAGGATTGACCGGCACATCAACCTGAATGTCTCCGAGTTTCAGCAAAGTCCACGAGCTTCCACCGCACTGTGAGATTCTTTGATTGCTATAGTACCCAAACTGGACAGCTGTGAACATCGAGCTGGTTCCCACGTTGCCAATCAAGCTGAAACTTGCAGTAGGGTCAACGACATACGTGTAATTCTTCTCGGCTGCAATGAAGCTCGAATTTTCTTCTATTGCAGAAGCGACCGCATAGTTTTGGAGAAACTGGGGAAGGGCAACCGCCAAGCGGAAAGTAAGAGGTTGTGCCATTGGGCAACGAGACCTTGTATCCTATGTAGGATGAATTTTGAAAGTTGGTTATGGTTGCATTCTGCACGTCAATCAGACATGGGGCGGAGTTACCAGTCTCCTGCGATGTCGAATAGGAAGTTGTCGGCTCTCTGGATGAACTGGAAGTGCTCTGACCACTAGATGTGAAACTCGTACTCGTGGTGTTGAACGTGGTGTTGAGATACACACCAAACCCAACGATAAGAATTATTGCAATAACAACTAGGCTAACAACCCCAAGAGAAACGGCCCTGTTTGCTTTTGTCAATATGAGACACCTCTCAAAGATGTCATCAGTATTATTTGAAATTACTCAATGACCGGTCAGGAACAAACGACAACACGAGAAGCACTATTCCGAAAAATGCAAGAAATTCAGGGAATGGCAATGGATTCACGCAGGTAGAATTCGCGCAGGCAAGGCGACCAACAATTTGAATGACACCTAGCACGGTTGCCAATCCAAAGAAGAAAATCGAAGTGAAAAATGGAAACTTGCGCAAGGTCATGATATCCTCTTGCTTTCCATGAATTTACGTTTATTCACCGAAACACAGCGGAACTTCAAATCTTCGGTTGGCCTCCTGATTTTTCTTGCTGTCAACTTTCGGTGCCGAACTGAAATGAAGGCTCGGGACTAATAGGATGATGCCAGCACCCAATAAGACAATACCAACAGAAAGGAAGGAACCAAAATGACAGGAAGTGTGGATGCAAGACTGCTCATCCAAATAATACTGAATCAAGAACAGGACTCCAGCACAAATAATAACGATGCCCGATATTATGCCGTACGGATTTGATTTGCGTTTTTTCTCAAGTTCCAAAGTCTTCTAGTCTCTCCTTTGAGTTTTCCTTAGAACAATTGCGATTAATGCGACCTAAGTTATAGCCGACTTGGAAACCAATTTTCTCACCTTGTGATTACCCAATTGTGGGACATCCAGTAGTCGAGGTTGTGCTGGTCACAGTTGTTGTCGTATATTGAGTCGAGACCGTCCTAGAAGAAACCGTGGTAATTGTAGCGCTAAAACCACCCGTAATGTTCGTGGGACTGATGTAAGTAGTGGTTGTCATACTTGGAACGACAACTATTATCCCGGGTTCAAGGGTGCAAGTCCCGCTTATCGTGATGGAATACGTTACTGTTCCTTGCGAGACTACGAATTCTGTAATTGTCACAAGAGTCTCGGTGTTTGATAGGGTTTGAGTCTCAACTGAAATTTCGGTGACTGTTGACGTAGTACCATTTCCCGTTATCGTGGTGGTCACTGGACTGGGACGATTCAGATAACTCAGTCCGTATCCTAGGAACGCCGCGAGAATAACCGAGCAGACGATGACAACTGAGGCGACCCGACTGATTGCCGACTTGGAAACCAATTTTCTCTCATCCTCTGTTTGCCTTTGTCAATGTATGACAACTTACAATTATGCTATCGGTCTTATTTGAGACTATGCGATTGCAATACTGTTCTAGTGACCAGAACACTAGCCGTTAAGCTCTAAAGATTCTGGCTTGAAGGTTTCGGCTTTGGTTCTGTTTCTTCATGGATACTTTTGGTTGATGGCTTCAATTTCATCCGTGCTGAAATCAGAGCGACAGCAATACCAACTATGAGAAATGCTATTCCCAGATACAACTTCGAATACACCCAAAAGGGCGAAAAGCAACCAAGCAAATAGGAAGGCTGAGGAGAGTTAGGACAAATAGAAGTGGACAAAGCAACCCGTATCAAAACTACTCCGACAACGGCAACACCGATGCCTACAATTGTGAAATCCTTACGCAAAGTCTTCTAACTTCTCCTTAGCTGCCTGTTCTTTCTGCTCTGTTTCGTCTTCGAGTGAAATCCTAGACTTTTCCATTTCGGATGAAACGGGTTTTCTCTTGATTGCATACACAACCATTATGACATTTCCAAGAATAAATAGAGTCAGTCCAGCAGCCAGTATTGGATAGTTGAGCCCATTTGGTACGCACACCTCTTTGCCCGTAGTGTTGTAGATTATGCAACTACCAGTAAGATACGTCGAATCGTAAAGAAGAAGATACAAGCCCGCCAATGACAAACCTACTCCTATGATTCCAATTATTATGGACTGGACTCTAATTCCCATGAAATTTCGTCACTTCCAATTCTAGACCTTCACAAAAACGGGCAAGCGATAAGAGGAGGTATAAATGGCAAAAAGTGGAATGAACTATTGTCATACGAGTAGGGAACTCCATTAGGCAAGTAGACAACTCCAAAATCCGTGCCAACGTAATGAGAGATTGAGTAAGAGATCCAAACAGAGATTGAGCCAAAGATTAGGACCGAGTCTCGCAGGGCTAGCGCAGGGCTAGCACACTCTCCACGCATTACCAGAACTTGATAAACAGGAACTGAGATTGGAATAATCGGAATCAAGATAGCAAACAGAGCGAGTAAGACAATTACAATGACGACCAGAATCTTATTCATGATTGCTCTACCCGAAACAAGTCATATTCAAGAGTAGTATTTGAAACTACACAGGAGAACGCACAAGCTCAGATTTCTCCGTAAGTTCAGGAATCAACTTGGGCTGGCTGAGGCTCAAGTTTAGCTGGTACATTTTTCCTACCGCTGAAATTAGGATCCCCTTAGACAGCCAGTTGCATTTCTATATGCGGATTCAAACCTATATTGTTTGCCAATATTTAGCTCGTCAATTGTTCAAAAATCCTAGTTTTGTTTTAATGAGCCCAAAGAATCACCTTAATTGCCAGTCCACACTGTCCTTTTTTCTCAATGGGAATCCCAATGAAGAAAACGACCGTCCTAGAATTCTTACTTGCAGTGGGCCTGACAGTTGCCTCGCTAGTGAGACTACGCGGTATTTGGCTTCCTGACTATATTGAGTATCACTATGGATATCCGTTACCATGGCTTATGCATGGCGTTGGCGTTCTCGTTGTTGTCAGAAGCCAGTGGTGGCTTAACGACCAAGGTGCCAGTCTGATTGTTGACTATTTTTTCTGGCTCGGCGTTTCGCTCGTTGTAGTTTCATTCATCTCCATAGTTTGGATCAGAATACGCAGAAGGCAACCGCGCGAGAAGGTGGGAAGCGGAGAACCAATAATCACGACATTCAGTTTTGAACACTCGAAAGAAACACCTTAGGATTCAGAACCCAATCCATACTGTTTCCTGAACGGAAACATTTAGGACATATCGAGTTCCGCAAGATTTGGAAGCGACCGTCTGGCTTTCACTTAGACAGCCACTTGCTTTTCTATATGCGGATTCAGACCATTTTTTATTTGGATACCACCGGGCCCGCTTAATAATAATACATACGCGGGAATTTTCCTGAGAGGTTCGGACCTTGTTGGTGGAATTCTAATCAATCAGCTTCGTGCGGTGCATTACTTCTTTTTGACTCCGAACCCAATTAGGAAGATTCCTATCGCAAGCGTTGCAAAGAATGGAATGATAAGGTTGGGAGGCGTTCCGCAAAAAGGAAGTGCGTATAGGGTGTAAGTGGTCGTATTTCCGTTGGACAGGGTCGTAGTTACGTGTTCGACGCCCCCACCGTAGCAATAGGCAAGAGGATCGAAAGCGAGGGTCAGGAAAAGGATCAGCGGGATCACAATCAACAACGCACCGATCCCAACAATCCAACATTTCAAGCAGGATTCCGTCCTCAAAACTCAGCAAACGAAGAACGGGTTTTGTTTCATCTTTAGTTGTTCTTCACTTTTTCTTCGGCTGTTGCACTTTGGTTGGTGAGTGCTTCTTCTGGGAACATCGGCTTTCTCCTGACCATCAAGTAAATCCCGAATACCATAGAGACGAAGCCGATGACCGGAGGCAGATAGAAACCCATCAATTCAGAGACCGAAGATTGTTCGCCTACTGGAATATTTGGCCCCTCAGAACTTGAAGTCAGGGAAGAATACACCAAATAGAAACCCCACAAGAAGAGTGCTATTCCCGCTAGTCTGTGAGTTTGTATCATATCATCTCACATTATAACGTCGGCAAGGCAGGACATGGTCGTGCCATACGGCAGGGATGTCTGATTCACAACATCTGTAGGAAGGATTCTCAAGACGAGCATTGAATTAGAACCATCAAGTTTCTGGGCCTCGACACAGATAGTGATTGCATATGGATCTGTTCCACTGACAGTGGCAGTTTCGTTAGCAGCACCATGTCCGTAGAAACTGCCTGACTGTACTGGAGCACCCGATGCTCCAGTGCCTAGGTAGCCTTGATAGGATAAGCCCCAAGGCCCATTGTAGTTAACAGATAGGACATAGGTCTGGTTGAAGAAATGAGGACAACCTAGCCCGCCAGTACTGGTACATAAAGTCGAAGTTGTCGAAGAGGTGTTGGTGAAAACAGTCGCTACCCGTGTGATGAAGATGGTAGTGGTTGATATATTTTCGGTATTGGTTGTTGTAGTGCTTGTTGTTCCGCTGGTTGCAAGAGTGTATCCCACAACGCCACTAGCCAAGACCGCTATAATTAGCAATAGCCCAACTAGCGAGTTTTTCATTCAACTGGAAGTAGGCTTCTATGAGACTATTAACTCTAGGGACAAGAACAGCGCTACTGAGGGTAGTCTCAAATAGTTCGGTGCGCCGTTCATATTCCCTATGAAATACGTAAAGCTGTTTGTTGGCTTTCTCTCAGCTGGAATCGCATTTATTTTAGCAGGTTTTTACTTTAGGACACTCGTTGTAGGCAGTCGCAGTTGTCCAGCTACTCCAATCCCTAGTAATATTTCGTTAATGTTACAAAGTTGTTACGTCTTTTGGACAGGCACCTTACTGATCTGGGTTGGCGTTGCTCTCCTGATAACGGCTCTCGGCATTGGATTGTACGGTCATTTCAAAAGCAAGAGAAATGTGCCGCCAGCTAATACCTCTAAACTTGAGCCACAGGCAGCTCAAGTCAATCCTTGAGCTTTGGCGTTTGTTTTAATGTAGACCTCAGAACCCAGCTTTTCAGACATTGATGGTTGTCATGTAGGTCGTTCCACCGCCACTTACGCAGGATACCGGGCAGTTCGCTGTAGCGCTGTAGGTGCCTTGTACGAAATTTGCGACGCTGATTTCGACGTTGAATGGATAGGTCGGGGCTGCGCCGCCTGCGGGAATTTTTACTTGAATGTCGTAAGGACCATGCGTTGTACCATCAGGGCTCGTCAATACCACCGAAAAAGTCAGACCTACCGGGAAAAGATTGAACTGGGAAGAGGGAACCATATCCAAGAGTGTCTGGGTGTGACAACTTGATCCGCCTCCAGATAGCCCAAAATCCGAAACGTAATGTGAAACCACCAGGTCGTTGTAATTACCTGATGCGGAGAGCTTCAACGTGCAGACGATTGTTGGCTGACCGCCGCTGTAAGCAGAAGTAGGAATAGATCCTAGAGCTACCATGACTCCTCCAAAGATTAGGGCAGCAATCAGAAATATTGCGATTGTTTTGCCTTCCAAATCTAATCAAACTCTTTGATGAAAACGTAACCTAGTCCGCCAACTGCAAGGATGATGGCTATTACAAAAAATGCCCAATCTGGGACTGCAATGCTCGACGAGGATCCGGTCGCTGACAGCAGGATGGAATAAGTGTTGGTGGGTCCCGCCAGGGCGCCGCTCCACAACACGTAGCCGAAGAACACGGAAAAGAGGAGAGCCCCGACTCCTGCGAAAATTCCGTAGAGCCCTCTTGGAGCAAGTTCAATCAGCGCGATGACGCCGGCTCCCAAAAAGATCAGAGGAACCATCCACTGCGAGAGGAAGTTGAGGATCGACCATAGTGCGAAGCCGAAGACCAAACCGCCCACCGTGAACATGAGAAGCAAGATCGGAATGCCCAGGGTCCCCAGAGCCGCGATGATAATCGCCCAGTCTTTGCCGTCCATAGCAGAAAAAGCGACTAATCCGCTATTGCCGCTAATGCTTTGTGTGCGTGAACATTGAAGAGCGAAGTCACTAGAAGCCCGATCACGTAGAGTACTGGAATTCCAATGAAGAGGAGCGAGAGAAACAGGGCGAATTTGGTCATGACTGCAAGAAACAATACCAAGATGGCACAGAAGAGCAATCCAAAGCTAGACCTTCCACTTCCTCAGAGTGTCAAAGGTCTGATAGAGGAATATTCCAAAAGCTACCAGATTGATTACGAGAGCAATGATATAAAGCGACGATATGATTGCGGGTCTTACAAGAAACAGTAGTCCAACTAACGTAGTGCCAAAGAAGATTGCAAATGTCGTTTGAAACGGGACCAGCGACCTTCTGATTCTTATCATGTTTTCAAACAGTGTCTTGTCCACGCCGTAGCCTCCGTCTTTCTCATAGGCCAACCCCTGGTTGATCAGCTTGGCCATGTGGTAATGGGCTACCGAGGCAGAACTGAGACCAGCCCTATTTTGGATTTCAGACAATCCGAGGGGTCTCGCCTCCTTGTATAACAGTCGGTAAACCTTGAGCGTTGTTCCCGTCAGTCGAGACGAAGAATTGTCCTTATCATTCTCCCTGTCGCTCATTATGTCTATCCGCCAGTCGCCTTTCGAACTATTAGACTCTTATTTCTAATGTTTAGAACTAGTGTTTCGACAACGAATCGCTACTTCTAAACTCTAGAAAGATATAGCTCCATGGCCTATAGACTCTTGATTTAGGAAATGTCTGAATACAAAAGAAGGATTTTGGTTGGTGGGATAGTGGCGGTCATCGTTGGAATAATCGTAATAGCTGTCGCCTACCTTCCCATTGGCGGTTCTACGACTTCCACGCAGGCAACTACGACTTTGCAGGGAGATACGATTTCTAACCTTGGCAGTTATCCTACAAGTAACGAAACCACGAATTCAGCTCTGGGTTTGGAGCTTATTGCATCTACGAACACGTCATCAATTCAGCGAGGTCAAGCAATCGTTGTCTCCGTCAGTCTAGTAAACTCGCTGTCGAGAACCAATAACATATCAGGAGCTTCTGATTGGACTTTAAACGCCCTTGACAATACAAGTGACTACCTGTCGCAAGGATTCATTTGCTTCACGCCTGCTAACTTTGTGGTGTTCCAAGGTTACTACGATTCAGCAAACGTATCGTCTGCTAAGAGTCCGTTGCAGCTGCGCAGCGCTCCAGTTACAGTATCCTCTTGCCATAACACCAACTTTAGCGTCTACATGTTTCAACCATTAAGCAGCACGGCGAACGTGACGCTTACCAATCCACCAAACTATGACAATACAATCAACATGCAAGCTTCCAGCTTGATACAACAATATTGCACTTCTAGCGGAAGCAGTGAGGGAATCTGCTTCACTGGCTTCTCACCAGGAACCTACACCATTGCAGCTGGAGATGAGTGGGGAGCGTTAGTCCTCTTGCACTTCTTGGTTGTTCCGAACCCAGTCAATGGTACGAGTTCTACCACACCGTAGGAGCGTTAGTCCTCCTGCACTTTGTTGTCGGTTCAAATCAATCAACTACTCAGTCTTCTGAAGTCTCTCCGAGTTGGTGGTTTGACTTTAGAGCGCTTGCGAGAATTGCGGATCCAATCCAGGTCAGTATCCCCATTTCAATTCATCGGTCCTTGAGCGTCACTGCGATATCCAATCCGAAAGAAAGCGCTGCAAATACTAGAACCAAATTTGATGTGTCAAGTGCCCAAGCAGGCATCCCGGGGGTATTGAAACCGAAAAACGATAGCTGCTTCGCTGCAAAGCTGCTCGTTTGGACCACGCTTTCACTACACACTCCTGTGCCATGATCGCAAGCTAGTTGCAGCGTCGGAACTGGTACGAGATTTACGAAGAAGAATGCGCTGATTACTAGGACGATCCCAACGCTGGTTAGTGTTTGGGTCACTGATGGCATATTTCAGAAGAAAAAGCCGTCGCTAGTTACGCTCTGGTTGGTTGGGGCGACGTCTTCGACGAATTATCAGCGCTGCGAGGATGATGATTACGATAGCTGATCCGAACATCAGTAGAAGATGAGTCGGCCCCGACGCAATGCAGTAGTTGAAGGACCCGAAGTTGACGAAATAGCAACCCAAGACGGCTACTGCTCTTTCAAGTAATAGATCACAGCCCCAGCTGCGAGTGCAATTCCTCCGAGGACAAGCGAATCAGCGAGCCCGATCAGAAATGCATCGCCACCAGATGGAAATTTGAGAATTGAAAGGCTGGGTGGCGAGAACAAGTTGAGGGGAACGAGTGACTCTTTGCATACCCTGATGCAATTCGAAGTCGTGGTTGAAGCTAGAGTGCGCGTCGCAGTCGTTGGAATCAACAAAGCGTCATCGAAGAATTGCAGTTCGGAACTTACTCCATTGCATCCCTGGATGGAAACATTGCCATAGATCACATCTGCGCCTGTGGCATTTGCCATGTAATAGAGGATCCAGATCTGGTTTCCGTTCAGTCCAGCATTCGAAAGCAATGTCTGGGTGTTAGAATCAAGTCCAGCATAGTATTCCCCCCAGAGCATGTCCGTCGTGTTCATGTAGACATCGAATGATCCACCACTTGCAGGAATCGATTGTTGAAATTCAAAGAGCTTCCAGCCATCGCCCTGGGTGAGCATCTGCGGCTGCGTGTTTGTGCTTATCGGACCAGTGCCTAGCACTTCGTAAGTGACCAGGAAACTTCCAGTCGCGCCTAATATTGGCACTGCATTAATTTTTGTATCATAGGCGACGATTGGAGTCAGCGGAGTTTTTGGAGTTCCGATGAGGCTCTGCAGCGGAGTAGAAGAATACACTTCACCATTCGGTTCAATCAGAGCTCGAGTGATGTTGATGTTGAAGCTTTGCTCGGTGCAGAAGTAATTCGACGATCCACTACCGACTACTGCTGAGATCGGTATGGTGATAATCGGTTGATTATCAGAGACTGCTTCGAATGACGAAGTGTACGTTGAAGCAGATGTGGTCGCCAGGGCGGTTGCCGAAATAAGACCCTGATAGGTTCCAGCAGTTCCTACAGAAAGGATGCCATCGTTTTGTACGCATTGTGATTGCACGCAGTATGCGTAGATCACGAAGTTACTCGCTCCTACCACGGTTAGATTAACCGGACCTGTAGTTTGGATGACGAAACTGACAACTGCCGATGCTCCTCCTGCGGTCATCTGGAATGAATTTGAAGAAAGGGAGAGTGAAGCCTGCACCGCTCCGTTTGAAGTGCCGCTTCTTATCGATGATGAACTAGAAGAAGCAAAACTGGAGCTGGTGGGAGAACTAGATGAAGATTCGGACGAAGAACTTGTTGTACTTCCACTACTTGCTGTGCTTCCGCTGCATCCAGTGTAACCGGGCGGTGAACCATGACCCGCGTAATTCCAGACCGAGCAGTAGGCGCTTGACACTGACGCAAGATTCACAATTGCAATACCACTCACGAGAAGAATAACAATGAGGGTTACTACGGCAATGCTTGACTTTGACATAATCCACTATGAAAAAGCGCAAGACCCAGCCCCATGACGCCGGAGCTGGGCTCTGCGGGTTATCTAATGACTCGTGTTTCTTCCGCAGCAGAAAAAGAGTGTCACGCTGCAGAGATCAGCAATGCCCACCCGCAGACGACGATGGCTGAAACCACCAGGAATATTACGATCTTTTCATTTCGTGTTGGCTTCCGATTCTGTCTTTCAAGCATACGCGAAAAAGACAATTTTCGGTTCTGTATCGTTATCGGGTGAAAAAAGAGAGCGTTTCAATTCGGGTGAGATTCAGGTTTTAAACCCTCTTTTTGATTGCCTTCCACGGCGGTGGTCTTCCTGGTAGTTTTCTCAACGATGATGATGATTGCTCCGGCCATGATAAGTGGAAAGCCCACCAAGTCGAACAGGATGTAGGATCTTCCCTCATAACAGAGGTTCACCCCATATCCACACAGGAAATTGGCTTGAAAATAATATCTGACTCCGACCAGAAATATCCCAACGACAAGTAGCGGCAGAGCGATTTTCCAAAAATGCATAAGACTTGGCTCGCATTGAAACTTTCAAAGAGGAGATTTACGCTTTGTTCATAGTTTGTTCGACCGATGCCAGTTCCTCTTCCGTCTGAGTGTAATCTTTGGTTGTCCTAAACCACCAGAGTTCCGCAACCCCAGTAAGTATGAGAACAGTTCCAGCTACGATTGCTTCTTCAGGGATTAACGCAGAGCTACGAAGTCGAAAGTATTGATTCAAAAGTTGAAGAAACGGTGAAATAATTAGAGCAAATACCCCGAGACCTATCTGGACGGATGCTCCCCCCATACCGCTTCGCCTTGAAAGAAACCTTGCAATCAACCCGACATTTATCGCTGCAAGGGCAATCAAGAAGCCGTAGATTACGCCTACAAACCAGAACGACTCGCATCCTCCAAACGAGCAGAAGTTATACGAACCCCTGAAGAATCTAGAATAGATTGAATACTGTCCGCCGAAGTTGAAGAGTTGGAGAGTAATTGAATTAAGAATGTGTGATGTTATAGGATTGCCCGAAATCCCTTCAGTCACGCAACCGCCACACGTGTAAATCGCTGGAAAGGCATAGGCTGGAGCAGAATGCGGGATGACTGGAACGTAGACAAGAACACCCAAGATAACTGCGAAAATGATTGCGAGCGATAAGGTTCGTCTGTTTGTCATTTGAAATTCTTACTCGTGCCTCTGCCAGTCTTTTCTTACCGCACAAATGCCCAAATGTAATAAGTATGGGCATCGACAAAAAGATATTCTCCCACCCCAAACAAAGCGTAGGAAATCGAGACGTATGACTGACCCTCAGGAGTCAGAAGAGCAGGACATCCCGTATCATGGCATACTGCATGGGTTGCCTGAACGTTCACCTGATGCGGTAGATTGGATTGAGCACCATATACACCGAGAGGAATTATAGGGGCAAGGAAAATGAATCCAACAATCAAAACGCACACAGCGGCAATGAACATGTTTCTCCGTGCATGTCTCTTTCCTTGAGTAATAATGCTCGGCGAGGATCGTGCTTCCTTCTGCATTACTAGAGCAAATGCCACTTGTCGTATTAAAGAATGTGCACTAGGAAAAATGTTCTGATTCTTAGAACAACGAGGGAATCGCATACTTTCAAATAAGACTGATGACCTCTTTGGAAGTGTCTTACATTGTCAAAAGCAAACAGAGCAGTGATGTATCGGATCTGTGGAAGCAAGAACGTATCGTGACAACTTCGCGCATCGCAATTGCTTTTGGCTGTCTAGCTCTGGTTATTGCTGGTTCAGCGGTCGTTGCGATATATCTTGGTGGTTCACCAAGCAACAGTCAGAATACATCTGGCACAGTGAGTGTTCCCACGGTATCTCTTGTCACTTCCTCATCTTTCACAACATCGCAATCTGGAGAAACCACCGTCACTGTGACAGCAAACACGCAGACGAGCGCGTCTTGCTCGATTAGCCCATGTCCATCGCCTCCAGCTACGGAGAGCTTCGTTACCATAAACGGCACTAGTTATCTTGTGATAAACAGAACAGTGACCGAAACTGCTGATTGCGCCATTATGGCAGAAGGCAACCTGTATCTCTCGGTTTTGATTGACAACTCTACTGCTTTGAAGGCAGCTAACGGCAACCTTTCGGAGCTGAATATCGGAGTGGGCTACTACCTTAGTTCTAACTGCTATCCGTACCCAGACTTTTCTCCAGGCTATGGTATTGGAACAAGAACCCTGAATTCAAGCGGAATGCTTACTGTGTGCTGCATGGTTGGAAACTATTACTTCAACTTCACTTATTCAGGAAGGAATTATTATGTCAGTGCAACGGTCAAACCTGAAATTGCAACGTGCATGACTGTCTATATTCCATCAGGAAGAGTGAATGTAACCTACTCCCAGGAGTATCAGTTTACATGCTAACAATGGCGACAAGGGAAAGAATGCTCAGAACTTCGGATACTCTCGCCAAAGTCTGCTGAAGAAAATGCGTTCTCTGGCTAATCGTTGCAAGGCAGTCTTGAAGTTCGTTTTCAGCCAAAAACAGGGCAGAGAGCGCTGCTGGTTATGCCAGTGTTCACAGTGGTGCTTACTGTCGTTGTATGCACATTCGTGGAGATTGTGCTAGAGGATACAATGGTAATTGTTGCGTTGAAATAGCCAGTCATATTTGTGGGTTCAATGTAGGTAGTCGTTGTGAAGCTTGCAAATTCTCCTCCGGGTCCATTAGTGCATGTCCCGCTTATTGTCACATTGTAACTCTCATATACAGATCTTATGACATATTCTGTCATTGTAACGGGGACGCCATTAAATGTCGATGTGGAGCTTGAGGTTTGATGGTTCAAACTACCAACTGCATAGCCAGCAAAAGCAACCACAATGATTCCAATTACGATCATTATTGAGGCGACCCGACTAATTGCCGACTTGGAAACCAATTCTGTCAACTTCTTCGAGTTCTTGTTCTAACGTCCTAGTCGTGCTTCAATCAGCGCAAAGAATCTTTGGTTCTGTATCGTTGTCGGGTGAAAAATGAGAGCGTTTCATTTCGGGTGAAAATCAGAAGATTCGCGGTACGCAACCGAGAGCTAGTCCGTAGCCTCTATCATAAGAATCGCCATAATTAGTGAATTGACAGCTGTAAGATCTATAGTAAGTTGCGCATGATTGACCTTCAGGACATGGCAAGAACCCTGAAGGCTGAATAGGAACCAAAAAGAAAACCAAAAGGGCGGATATAACAACTATTGTGGCGATAGTTCTATACCGCATAGGGTTTTTTTGAGACGTGTCATCATTTATCAAACTATTCTCTAGAAGCTTTAGCCATTTGTTCTTTGAATTGACACCGATTCCAGCTCTTTGTGCTGGGGTTTGACCTTGATGGAAAATGGTACGAGCATGCCCGACCAGTTTCACCCGAAACGAAACGATCAGGGTGCTCACCCGAAGATGATAACGGAATCAAATTTTCAATGATTCCTGCGAAAATACCAGACGCCTATCACTACTGCAACGATGATGAGTACCGCTCCCACTACTACATCAAGAAGAGGTATACCAGAGCTAGGATTGTTTGGGTTGCAATCAACGACACATGGACCGCTAGAGGATCCAGTGACGGTGATCGCGGTTTGAACTGTCTGGCTCTGCCCCTGCCCGTTTGATACCGCAAAGTAAATGGTCGTGTTTCCCGCAGTGACGCCTGTGACGTAGAAAGAAATCCCCTCAGTATTCGTGCCGCCGATGGTTACGTTCTGAGTTTCAGGAGATACGATTGAAACCTGATTGTTCTCGGAAGAGCTCGAGAGATATGCCGTTCCTGCTGCACCTTGGGAGGATATCTCAACAGTCAAAGTAATTTCCGATCCCACTCCAACAGTGCTTGACCCTTTGATTCCCTGAATCGCGAAAGAGGGAACGCCTAAACTTGCAGGAGGCCTATCAGTCAAAGTCAACTGTCGCGTGTCTGTGACCTGTCCCGCATCGTTCTCGACGTAGAAAGTGATCGTATTCTTTGAACTGAGCAGAGTGTTAAGACCTGTGGCAGTAAGACTGAACGGCTCCGACTGACCCGGATTCAGTGTCGTCAAGCTCAAGCCGGAGAGATCAAACAGATTGTTTCCGTAGTAGTTGAGCTGGGGAGTGCCAGAGATCGTTCCGCTGTTCTCGATGGTTCCGGTCACTGTCGTATAGCCGCCCGCTGTGACGGTCGTCGATGACGCCGAGATTGCGGTGATCTTAAACTGAGCATTGTTCACTTGATAGAGTATCGTGTTTGCCAGACTGGTGGGAATCAAGATCGTGATCGCTGGAGTCGAAACGCTCGCAACCGCCTGGTTAGGCAGTGGCATTGTCAATGTGCCGTTCGAGCTTATGCTCCAACCGAGGCTTTTGCCGTAGGTATTCTGAAAGGCCGTAGTGTGAGAATAGAGATAGTCGGTCAGATCTTCACCGGCGCATTGATTCGTGTGTGCATACTGTGTTTCTCCGACATCGTTTGTGTCGACTTTGACAGTTGCGTTTATGGAAGAAGCCGGCGTCGTCAAGGATGGATTGATTGGATAGTAGAAGTAGGTGTGCTCCAGATTCTGACCCAGCGCGTTCAAAGTGTATCCGTAGACTTGACCCCATCCAGGACTTGTACAGCTCGAAGAGTAGTAAGTGGGATCAGGGGTGCTTACTCCCGTCGACTGCAAAAAGCTCGGTTCGCTCCCAAACCAATAGTCGGCGTATCGACCCAAAGCAGCTTGAGCGTCAGAAGAGGGACTCCCAAAGGCGCACCAACCTTGACATTTTGAGCCGCCTTGATAGAACAACAGATTTCCAACGTCAGTCGGCCACTCGTTCCCCAGTAGCGAACCGAGATTGTTGATCGTGATGTTTTGGTCGGGGTTCGATGGATTCGATATTCTGAGAATGTTGCTTGGCATATTCACGATGTCGACCGTCTGGCTGAACTTCGCAGGACTAGATCCCCCGACTACTTGGACGCTTATCGTGACCGGGTAATGCGGTGTCCAGAATTGCGAAGTGGGAACGTAGAACTCCGAGTTCAGAGAGTTAGTGCAGATTTGTTTTCCTTGAAAATAATCTTGGAAGAATCCGTTGATGCCCGTGAGGTTATTGCCATAACCACAAACAGAGGACACGATAGGATTTGAGAATCCGTTGCCCGATTGCACCGGGATTAGATTCACTGACACGTAAGGCTGACCCGGGGTCAAAGTGATGTAGACCTGCGAAGTAGGAGCTACGGTCTGTCCGCTGCAGACGGTTCCGGAGCCGCAAGTTGTCTGATTCGATGGACCCAGTTCAAGAGCTGCAACATTCTGGAAGGAATTCACAGTTAGGGCGACATACCAATCCGTTCCGACGACATACGAATTCTGAATTGAGCCCCCTGGCTGAATGTTTACACTGGAGACCGAAATCAACTGCGCCTTTTGCGGCAGGTGAAAGCCGGGGATTACTCCACTCAGAAGAACTGCAACGACGAGAATGGCAATTACTAGACCGACCGCTGCAACCTTTACATTCAATAAGATTCAGAAGAAAAAGAGTTACTGGATTCCTGAGAGCCCGACGATTGCGGCGTCGTATTCGCCATGGGCTATGAAGGGGATCAGCAGACTGCCGGTGTACTTCCAACCACCGTACCAGATCAACCCGCTCATGAATGCGAGAGCGACCTCGGTCAGAGTGAAGCCGACGAGG
>Ga0307374_10004993_pt1 | contig 21749 bp, 20 predicted proteins | sample OX3MG_FD_202532 | JGI IMG/M metagenome (GOLD analysis project Ga0307374, IMG submission 202532) | Soil microbial communities from Risofladan, Vaasa, Finland - OX-3 | ecosystem: Environmental > Terrestrial > Soil > Coastal area > Acid sulfate soil | place: Finland: Risofladan, Vaasa | collected...
ACCAGGCACGGCGGTGCTACCATCCAGTCGCGACTGCGGGGGTGGACTCGACCCGGTCCAAGCTTCGATTTCCACAGGGTGCATCTCTCCCTCAGGTGAGTTTTCCACTGCTGTGTACAAGGTGTGAATTGCGCTTGGCTCTGTGCGTCGTCGTCGCCCTCCTGGCGCTGCCTTGAGCTTGTCCTCGGACCAGCTCTGGACTGCGGCGCAAGAGGAGTTGCGCTTCCAGGTGAGCCGCCCCGGGTATGAGGCCTGGCTCAAGAACGCCCGCCTGCTCAGCTTTGACGAGGATGTTGCCAGGGCGGTGATCTCCGTGCCCACGCCCCTGGCTCGAGATTGGGTAAGCGACCGCTATGCCGCGGTCATCCGGGAAACCCTCTCCGCGCTCCTGAACCGCGACGTCGAGGTTGAGTTCGCGGTCCAGACCTCGGGCGCGGAGGGAATGCCCTTGGCTCAAATCCCCGGCACCGGCAATGGTTGGGCCAACGAAAGCCCCGCCGAGAGCATCGCCGAGACCGTGCCCGGCCTCAACCCGCGATACACCTTCTCAGCCTTTGTGGTGGGCAACAGCTCGCGCTTCGCCCAGGCCGCCTGCCGCGCCGTCGCCGACTCCCCCAGCCGTGCCTACAACCCGCTCTTTTTGTACGGAGGCGTGGGCCTGGGGAAGACCCACCTGATGCATGCGGTCGGCCACGCGGTCTGGCAGAGCCACCGGCAACGGGTGGCCTACGTGACCTCGGAGAGCTTCATGAACCAGATGATCACCTCCATCCAGGAAAACCGGATGGCGGAGTTCCGGACCCGGTACCGGACCGTCGACGTGCTGCTGGTCGACGACATCCAGTTCCTGGCCGGCAAGGACCGCACTCAGGAGGAGTTCTTCCACACGTTCAACGCCCTCCAGGAGGTCAACCGTCAGATCGTGATCACCAGCGACCGGCCACCACGCGAGATCCCTACCCTGGAGGAGAGGTTGAGAACCCGGTTCGAGGGCGGCCTGATGGCTGACATCCAACCTCCCGACTTCGAGACCCGGCTGGCGATCCTGCGCAGCAAGCTGGGGCCATCTCAAGGCTGGGTGGGGGAGGATGTCCTCTCCTTCATCGCCCACAACATCAAGAAGAACATCAGGGAGCTGGAGGGCGCTCTCACGAGGGTCCTGGCCCACGCGTCGATCACCGGCAGCGGCAGCCCCTCACTGGACGAGGTTTCGGAGATGCTCCGGGACATCATCCCCACGGCCGACTCCCGGCCGATCTCGGTGGAGGCGGTCCAGACGCTGGTGGCCGAGTACTACGGGATAACCGTCAAGGAGATGGTCAGCAAGCGCCGCGACAAGCACATCGTGTTCCCGCGCCAGGTGGCGATGTACCTCATCCGCGAGGAGATCGCGATGAGCCTGCCGGCCATAGGTCTGGTCTTCGGCGGCCGCGACCACACCACCGTCCTCCACTCCTACGAGAAGATCTCTAACGATGCCAAGGAGGATCCCAGGGTCGCTGAGGATATCGCCCGGCTGCGTGACCAGCTGCGGCCCAACTGGACCCCTTGAACACAGCTTGTCCAGTGTCCCTGGGGAAGAGCGGGCCGCACCGGTGGGCAACCGGGACAGAGCTTGGGGCAGTTCAAAAGCGGCCGCCAACCGGTCCGCTTGTACACAGGATGTCCCCGCGCCTTCCGAGATCAACTGAAGCACATTTCCCCAGGCTTAACTCCCCTACTATGACTACGTTTCTAAAACCTGTTTCCTTCGTCTCGGGAGGCCTGTTCACAACTCCCCTGGCTGAAGACTTACTGCGAAGGAGGCAAACCAGTTGAAGTGCACGCTCTCGCCCCAACAATTGGGAGCAGGTCTGGCGGCTGTCACGCGGGCAGTTTCCAGCCGGAACACGTTGCCCATCCTCAGCAACGTCCTGGTGGAGGCTAGAGAGGGGGCGCTCGACCTCACCGCTACCAATCTCGATCTCACCATCCATCACACCATGGCCGCCGAGGTAGAGCAGCCGGGGATAGTCACGGTCCCGGCCCGGATCCTCTCTGAGTTCGTCAGCTCTCTGCCGGAGCAGCCGCTCACCTGGAACCTGGACGCTGTCCACCAGACCGTGCGGCTTCAGAGCGGCCGCTTCGACGCCCATGTGCGGGGCATCGATGCCGCCGAATTCCCGCCCCTTCCGGAGGTCGGCGATGGAGACTCCCTGGAGCTAGACCCCCAGGTCCTGCTGCGCGGGATAGACCAGACGGTGATCGCGGCCAGCGGTGACGAGGGGCGGCCGATCTACACCGGGGTGCTGGTGGAGTTCGACGGCCCGGAGGTGACCATGGTCGCCACCGACGGGCACCGTCTCGCGGTGAGGGTCATCCGGCTCACCGAGGGGAGTCCGGAGCCTCACGAGAAGTTCGGGATCATAGTCCCAGCCCGGGCCCTGGTGGAGCTGTCCAGACTGCTCAAGCCGCTGGTTTCTGGGCCGGCGTCGGTGACTCTCTCAGTGGCCGCGTCCAGGTCCCAGGTGCGCTTCCAGCTTCCCGGCTACGAACTCATCACCAGACTCATAGACGGGGTTTATCCCGGCTATGAGAAGGTGATCCCGAGTGGGGCTCAGACGACCGTAACGGTCTCGACAGAGGAGTTGCGCCGGACCACTCGAGTGGTCTCCCTGTTTGCCCGTGACGCGGCCAACGTCCTGAAGCTCCGGTGTGAACCAGGCCAGTTGGTGCTGTCAGCCAACACCAATGAGGTGGGGGACAACGTGGCCAGCCTAGACGCCACCGTGGACGGGGACAGCCTGGGGATAGCCTTCAACGCCAAATACGTCAGCGATGTGCTCAGCCTGCTGGACTCCCCGGAGGCTGAGCTGATTTTGAACGGACCTCTGGCTCCCGGGCTGATTCGGGCCCCCGGAGACGACAGCTACCGCTACGTGATCATGCCGGTCAGGGTGGCGCTATAGGCATTCCCGTCGGCTTGCTTCTTTGTACATATCCCAGCTGAGGCTGCTCAACTTCCGGATCTACCGGGAGGCGGAGGTCGACCTGCTGCCAGGGGTGAACCTGGTGCTGGGCGCCAATGGGGGCGGCAAGACCAGCCTGCTGGAGGCGATCGCAACCCTAGCCCTGACCAGATCGCCTAGATCCGCTTCGATTGCGGACTTCGCCACCTGGGAGCACTCCGAGATGGGCGTCTCGGCGACCATAGACGAGGGGTCCGGGAATGGGACCCTCGAATTCAGGGCCAGCCGGCAAACCGAATCCGGGCGCTGGGTGAGGCGGCTGCGCCGGGACGGTCAGCCGGCGGGGTCACGGCAGATGCTGGGAAACTTGGGAGTGGTCCTATTCTGGCCGGAGGACCTGCTGCTGATCAAGGGCGGCCCCGAGCCCAGGCGACGGATGCTGGACGTGGTGTTGAGCCAACTCTCCCCCGCTTATGCCGAGAGCGCGGTCAGGTACCGGCGCGTGGTGGAGCACCGCAACGCCGTGCTGCGCGGGATCAGGGAGGGGTCCGCTAGCGCCGGCGACCTGGTGCCATGGAGCGAGGCGCTCGCCAGCCATGGGGCGGGAATCATGGCCGCCCGCTGCGGCTATCTGCGACAGGCGGGAGAGGTGGCAGCGGAAGCCGCCGCCGGGATGGGCGAAAGGGGCGATCTGCTACTCGCCTACCGGCCAGGGCTGGGCGGATTGCGGTTTCAGCCGGAAGGTGACTACGCCCAGCTCCTCCACGCGGCGATGGCGCCGCGGCGGGCCGAGGAGATTGCCAGGGCGCAATCGCTGGTCGGGCCCCACCGGGACGACTTCGAAGTCACCCTGGGCGGGCAGCCGGCGCGCCAGTTCGCGTCGCAGGGTCAGCAGCGCTCCCTGGTTCTCGCCCTCAAGGTTGCCGAGGTCCGGCGGCACCTGCTGGACCGGGGAGTGGCCCCGGTGCTGCTGCTGGACGACGTGCTCTCTGAACTCGATTACGTGCACCGCACCGGCCTGATCGGCCTGCTCAGCTCCGGCCTGCACGTGGAACAGACCCTGATAACCGCCACCGAGGAGCAGGGGATAACCGCAGTGGTGCCGGTGGCTCAGGTCTTGGACGTGACCCAAGGCCGAGCTCGCGTGAGGCCCTGAGCGCATGCTTGTGGGGTGGAGAGAATTGAGGAAATTCTGCCGCGGGTGCTGCGTCGCCTTGGGGGCACCCGGCAGGTTCGGCAGGCCCGCGTTGAGGAGGCTCTGGGGCGGGTCTGCGGCGACTACCTGAGAGCCCACATCCGGGTGGTGGCGGTGGAAGGGACGACCCTGGTGGTGGCCTGTGCCCATCCCGCCATCGCCCACCAGCTGCAGATGGACTCGGCGCGTGTGCTGGACCAGATCAACACCAATTTGCCGGATCCCCAGCTGAAGCGCCTTCGTTTCGTGACCGAGAGCGGCTGACGCCTCCTGCGTTCGGGCCCGACTTGGGCTGGTCTCACAGCCGGGCCACGATCTGGCTGGCGGCGAGAGCCGCCGCGTCGGGTCTGGCCCAGGCGGCTGCTCCTGCCCGCAGCGACGCCATCAGGGGGTCCCCATCGGTGACCAGCCTTGCTAGCACCTCTAGCAGTTCGGAGGGCCCGTCGACAGCGATCCCGGCCCCGGCGTCGACCAGCAGCTCAAGGTTGGACCGCTCCTGTCCAGGCAGGGCATCGCTCACCAGGATCGCCAGGCCGGCCGCGGCCGCCTCGGCCAGCGCGCTGGGGCCAGCCTTGCCGACATAGACGTCGGCGGCCAGCAGCCACCGGGAGGGGTCCTGCGTGTAGGGGATGGCCTCCAGGGGTATCAGCTGCGGGCGGCCCTTCACCCAGCGCAGCAGCGAGCGATTGCGCCCGCACAGGACCAGCACGTGGAGTGGGAGCTGGCTCTCGAGCATGGCCCCGAGCAGCGGGCGAAGCTTGCCGGCGCCCTCGGCCCCGCCGCCGACGACCACGCAGAGCCGCTGCTCGTCGATCCCAAGCTCTAAGCGGAGCCGTCTCCTGGTGGCAGGCCCGGCCCGAGCTCCGATTCCGGGGTCGATAGGCAGGCCCACGTCCACCACCTGGGTCGCCGGGATGCCCTGGTTGACACACCAGCTGCTGGCGACAGGTGATGGACTGAGAAACAGGGCGTTAGGTGGCGACAGCCACCCGGGGTGGACCAGGGCCAGGTCGGTCACGATCGTCAGCATCCGGGCCGGTTCGGAGAGGCTGTTGGCGGCCATCTGCGCCGCCGGCCCCAGCAGGGGATGGCAGTTGACCACGACCCGGGGCTGGCGCTCCTGGGTCAGCCGGGACATCGCCGGCGCCAGCCCGGCGAGTAGAAATCGTTCCAGGGTCCTGCGCGGCCAGGACTTGGCGAAGGTCCGGAACAGGGCCCCCCAAAGCGAAGGGGAGGCCCGCACCAACGGCCCGTAGCTCAGGAAAAGTGCGCGAGCGCCGAGGCCGGCCCCGCCAGCCAGAGGGTCGTCGATGGCCACTCGGACCGAGCCGTGGGTCTGGTCCCGGATCGCAGCGCTGACCGCCTCGGCCACGCGTCGGTGGCCGCCCCCGGTCCGGGTGACCCAGAGCTGAACCTCCGCCCTGGAGTGGCTCCCGGCGGACTGGTCAGGCAGCGGTTCTGAGAGCTCCAAGGAGCCGGTCTGGCGGGAGCGTACCGGCGACCTCACCTGCGCCCACCAGCCACAGCGGATCCAGAGCTTTCCCTCGCCCGGATGACGGGCCCGAAGGCGTCGCCGGGAGCCGGCAGGGGACCTCCGTTAGGCCTCGCGGCGGCCTCGCTCGGAAGCCCGAGCCTGCCCGCCATGGTTCCCGCGGGCACCGGTCTCCGGGGGCGGCGATGCAGCTTGTCGGAGCGGCTGACCAGGGGTCGTGTGAGGAGAGGCAACAGGGTGGATGGTAGAGTGAAGTCAGCGGTCGCGGGGGGGAGGTTCGCGACCTTGTGCCAAATACCAGGGTGGATCACCATCGGGGTCTCATGTACAGCGCCCGTCGGGGCCCAGGAAAATTTGAAGCAGGCCGTCGGGGGCCTTCGCTGCGAGGTGGTGCAGACCGCCGATGGTCTGCGCGACTTGCGTGGGCGCTGGCATGAACTGGAAACGGCGGCAGCTCAGCTCAATCCGTTCCTGACCTGGGACTGGCAGTGGAGCTGGTGGGAGACCTTTGGGTCGGACTACGAGCCGCGCTGCCTGCTGGTGCTGGTCGGGGACACCCTGATCGGCCTGGTGCCGCTTTGTGTCGCTCGAGCTGAGCCGCACCGACTTCTCTTCGGAGGCGGCCTCAATCTCTCTGACCAGCTGGGGTTCCTGCATCTGCCCGGGCAGGAGGTGGAGGTAGCGGGCGCCACCCTGGACTGGGCTCAGGGTACCCCCCTGGACCTTCACTTCCTGCCCCAGGAATCCGCCCCGCTGTTGGCCCTCAAATCGGCCGCAGAGGCTCGCGGGCTGACCGTGGTGGAGCACCCGGAAGAGGTGAGCCCCGGGCTGGCCCTGCCCGGGGACTTCGAGGCCTATCTAGCGGCCTGCCTGGGCAAGAAGGACCGGCATGAGTTGAGGCGTAAGTTCCGCCGTCTCGACCAGGAACGGCCGGACTGGCGCATGATCACCCAGGACGACCTCGGTCTGGAGCCGGCGTTGACCGCGTTCCTGCGTCTCTTGCAGGCTAGCGGGGAGCACAAGCAGGAGTTCCTCACGCCCGAGGTCAGGCAGTTCTTCACCCGGATCTCGGGGCGGTTTCAAGAGCGGGGCTGGTTGCGGATCCAGCTCCTCGAGACTCAGGGAGAGGTGCTGGCGGGGATCTACGGGTTTACCGTGGGCGGGGTGTGGCACCTCTACAACTCCGGGTACGACCCCAACCACGGCTCACTCTCGCCGGGCCTGCTCTGCGTCGCGGAGGGGATCCGGGCCGCGATCGAAGAGGGCTGCACCAGGGCCGACATGCTCCGCGGCAACGAGCCGTACAAGTACCGGCTGGGGGCCGCCGACTGGCCGCTCCAGCGGCTGCTGGTCACCTCGCCAGCGGTGTCCCCGTGACCGCGTTGCTGCACCAGGCGCACGATGAGGACGCCATCGCCTTCCTATCCCTCCACGCCTCCCCTCTCGCCCGCCTGGGCAAGCGCGAAAACGGGGGCCTCAGCGTGTATGTCCGGGGCGTCTGCGAGGAGCTGGGCGCGCGCGGGATCCACACCGACGTCTTCGTCCGGCGCACTGACCCAGATCAGCCAGAGGAGCAGGTCATGGGTCCGCGGAGCCGCATCATCGCGGTCTCGGCGGGTCCGCTCCGGCCCTTGCCGAAGTACCAGCTGCCGCTGACGCGGGCGGAGTACTTGGCCGGGGTGCGCCAGTTCATTGCCCAATCCCAGCGGCGCTACACCGCCGCCCACAGCCACTACTGGCTGAGCGCCGAGGCGGGGGCGGCACTGACCGAGGAGCTGAGTCTCCCCTGGCTTCACACCGCTCACACCCTGGCCGCCGTCAAGGGAGAGCTGGGCTTCGACGGGGACGGTCCGGAGCGGCTGGTGGCGGAGCGGCGCGCGGTCGCCGCCGGCGCCAAGCTGGTCGCCAACACCAGCGCCGAGGCCAACGACCTGAGGCGGCACTACGGCGCTCTGCCCGGCCAGTGCATGGTGGCCCCGCCCGGGGTGGACCTGGTTCTGTTCCAGCCCCGGGACGCGGCGCGGCTGCGCGCGCGCTTGGGGCTTGAGGGCAGGAAGGTTGTGCTCTTCGCCGGCCGCTTGGAGCCGCTCAAGGGGCCGGACACACTTCTGGACGCCTTCGCCCTCTTGCCCCGGGTAGGGGGCCTGGAAGAGCCGGCCCAGCTCCTGTTCGTCGGGGAGCTGAGCAGCGAGGGGGCCCGGGTGGGCCAGCGTCGGGAGCTGCAGGCGAGGGTGGCGAGCCTGGGCCTATCCGACCAGGTCTCCTTTCTGGGCGCCCAGCCTCAGGATCGGCTGGCCCTGCTCTACTGCCTGGCCGACGTGGTGGTGATGCCGTCCCACACAGAGTCCTTCGGGCTGGTCGCCCTGGAGGCGCAGGCGTGCGGCACCCCGGTGGTCGGGGCCGCGGTGGGCGGGCTTCGGGAGGTGATCGCCGACGGGCAGACCGGGTACCTGGTGAAGGGGCGAGATCCCCACGCGTACGCGGCCGCGATCGCCAAGGTGCTCCTGGCGGCGCCGGCCGCAGCCGAGCAGATGGGTCAGGCGGCCTGGCAGCGAGCCCAGCGGTTCTCCTGGGAGCGGACCGTCGACCTTCTGCTTCCAGAATACGGGGTGGCCCCGCAGCTGGCGGTGGTCGCGGGCAGCGGCTGCGGCTGAACCGATCCGAGGCGCTCGCCCGGCGGAGGGATCAGCCGGCCCAGATCCCGAGGGCCAGCAACACCGAGCTGGCCGCCAGCACCGCCCCCATCTGTTGGAGCGCCCGGATCTGCAACCTGGGGTCCTCAGCGGCCGCGTTGCGGAGCGGCCCATCCAGGGTGGGCACCACCAGCCAGGGTAGAAACACGGTGAAGTGCTCGATCCCGGGGATGGCGATGAAGAGGGGGACCGCCAGGGCCAGAGCGACCAATCCCAACAGCAGGCGGCGCGACCTCCGGGCGCCCAGGATCACAGCCAGGGTGCGCTTGCCGGCAGCGGCATCGGTGGGGATGTCCCGGATGTTGTTGATCAGCAGCAGAGCGGCGGCCAGGGAGCCAGGCAGGATCGATGCCAGAACGGCTAGGGTCCCGATTTTGCCAACCTCCACGTAGACGGTCCCGCAGGTGGCGACCAGCCCGAAGAAGACGAACACCGCCAGCTCCCCGTAGCCTCGGTATCCGTAGGGACGGGGTCCGCCGGTGTAGAGCCAGGCGGCCAGGAGGCAAACCGCCCCGACCCCCAGCAGCCACCAGGACGTGACTGCGCAAAGCCAGGCCCCAATCAGGGCGGCGACGAGGAACGATGCCAACGCCGCGCCCAGCACCAGCCCTGGGGAGATCAGGCCGGAAGCCGCGGCCCGGGGCGGTCCCAGCCGGCTGCCACCGTCGGCCCCGTGGCGGAAGTCGGAGTAGTCGTTGGCGTAGTTGACCCCGAACTGAAGGGCCACCGCCACCCCGAGCGCGGCCAGGCTCCGGGTCCAGCTGATTCCCCCGAGGTGCGCAGCCACCCCCAGGCCCACCACCACCGGCGAGATGGAGGCCGCCAGGGTGGCGGGGCGCGAGGCGTGCCACCAGAGCCGACGCACGCTGAGGGTACCCGTCACAGGCATCGGGCCCGGCGCAGCCTCAGCCACCGACGAAGCTGGGAGGCCCGGCCTGGAGCCCGTCGGTCGAGTCAAACGCGGTGAGCGCGACCGCCCCGCTACCGTCGTCGTTGGCCAGGAACAGCTGGACGTAGCCGTTCTGGCTGCGGGTGTAGGCCAGCTGGCGCCCGGGGACGTTCACCGCGGCCGCCAGGGGATATTCGCCGTGGGTCGGGCCGACGATGACAGTCTGGGCCCCGGTGGTGATGGCCAGGGAGGCCAGGCCAGCCGACGCGGTCCGCACCAGGATGGTGCCCGCACTCATGAAGGCCAGCGGTTGCCCCGAGGTGCGGAGGAGCTGGCTCAATGGGTTGGTGGAGTTGGCGGGCTGGTACAGCCACACCGCAGGCGAGGTGCCGGTGCCGACCGAGAAAGCAAGGCTGTTTCCAGATGGCGACCAGACCGGGTTGCCCTCGGCAGCTGCTGACGAACTCGAGGTGGCCAGGTAGGTGACCGCCTTGAGGGTCGGGCTGAGCAGAGCGATGCGGGGATTGGACCCGGCCGGGGTCGCCACCGCAGCCAGGACCTCACTGTCCGGTCTCCATGCCAGAGGGCCATGCAGGCTGGCCAGGGCGCTCAGGGTCACGGAGACATCCGTGGCCACGGTGAAGACCCGCAGCGCGCCGCCGGACAGGAAGGCCAGCTGCTGGCTGTCAGGGCTCCACTGGGCCCCGGTGCTGGCGGTGCTCCCCAGCACCGGGGTGACCTTGCCCGTGCCCAGATCGGTCACCTGAATGGCTTGGTTCCCAGACAGCTCGGTGGCCAGGAACTGCCCGTTGGGAGAGCCTAGCGCGAAGCTGAACTGCTTGCCCGCCGGAGCGGTGGCCAGCACCCGCAGGGTGGGTGGGTCGCCGGGCGCCTGAGGCGGCGAAGCCGCCAGCACCTGCGTGTAGTCACTGGCGGTCGGCCCCGCCACGAAGTCGATGGCGGTGGAGCTCCCCGGCCGGCCCACCGTGAATTTGGTCACCACTCGCGCCTGGAGGTGGTTGCCGTCTATGTCCAAGGCGGCTCTGGTTACCCTCAGCGTGTAGGTGGTGCTCGGCTGCAGCGGGTGTACCGGCTCGATCAGGAAGCGACCGGCGACGGTGGGGTTGGGCTGAATCGCGTACCCACCGGCGGGTGCCGGGGAAAGGGAGATAGCTCCAGTCAGAGATGCGGGGTTCATCGCCCGGTCGAAGTTCACCGCGATCGCCTGATCCGGACCCAACGTCCCTCCGGCCGTGGGGAATGTCGAACTCAGCGATGGACCGCCTTCGGTCGAGAAGGCCCAGGAATGGGACAGGGGGTTCACGGCCCCAGCGGCCGACTCAATGTTGCCGGCCAGTTCCACTGTGTAGGTGGTGACCGTGGCCAAGGGATGGTGGGGATGAACCAGTCGCATCACCCGGCCACCGTCGGCCCACTGGAAGCTGCATCCGGTGCGGCCGTCACGAGCCGCCACCGGGATCGCGCAGCCGGGCGGCGGGCTGCCCTTGCGGCTGCGGATCTTGAGGGCCCGCTCGACCGATGACGCCTTCATCGGCACGCTGAAGGTGATCACGATGGGGACGTTGGTATGCACCGCGCCCTGGCTGGGGGCGGGCGAGACGGCGGTTATCTGGGGGGGTTGCAGGGGTCCGCAGCCAGCCAGCACGCCCAGCAGGCTACCAGCCAAGGTCGCTGCCGCTAGGGGCCTACCCCCATGGGGGCTCCACCGGCCCCCACCTCGACGAACGCCGGTCAGCCGATCTCCGCGAGGTCGATTGCAGTCAGCGCCTGGGGTGGGGCTGAGACAACGTCGATCCGCGACTCCCGTTCGGTGCAGGCTGCGGATGCCACCTGGGCTCCCTCGGTCAGGTCCGGGGCTGAGCTGGAGTAGCTGCCTCGGACGGTGCCCTCGGTGAGCAGGGCGACCGCGACCTGATCTCCTTGGCTGACCAGGATCCCACCTCCGATGTGCTGGTCCTCGATGTACTCGAGGAGAGCGTCGAAGTCGACGATCCGGGCTGGCAGGTTCACGAAGGCGGTGCTGGCGACGATCAGGGATGCCACCGACACCACCAGCTCGGCGGGCAGCTCGACCGCATCGATCAGCCCCTGGCCGAGGCTGACCGTCCGGACCACCTCCTGGATCGCGGTCTTGCCGCGACGATAGTTGCCGTCAGCGCGCTGCTGGGCCTGGACGATGTCGCCCTCGCGGAACAGGATGTGGGCCCGGCTGCGGTTGTCCCCCTCCCCGGTCACACTCACGTAGCCCGAGAAGCCGTCCTGGCTGAGAGTCTTGAGCAGCATCGGGAAGTTCAAGAACGATGCCTTCAAACCCGAGTGCAGGCTGGGGCCGCCGGGCAGTGGCACCAGCATCGACAGCTGGGTCCGAGTGGCCCCCGCCACAGGCTTGGGAGGTGGGCCGGACGGACCCGGTCTCACCGGCTGGCGGAGCGAGCCGCCACCCGCTGGGCGAGTCGGCTGGGTCGGCGCCGAGCTCGGAATCGAGGTGGCTCTGGCGACCGGCGACGGGGTTGGCGCCGCGGGGCGTGGCTTGAATTCGGCGGCCGGCGGGAAGGTCGGCTGGGCTGCGGGCACCGGGGCCCGGTACGGCGGGATATCGCTCATCTCCTCCTCCGGTTCGCTCATCGGACTGCCGGCGATCGAGTCCAGCCAGTCGCTGCCACTCTCCGAGCTGCTCGGGGTGATCGGACTGGGATAGGCCGCCGAACTGGCCAGCTCAGTGCCGACCCGTACCGGTTCGGCACTCGCGGCTGGCTGGCTCTTCCACCGGGACACCAGGTCCTCCGTGGAGCTGTTGATGGTTTCCTCGGGAGGAAGCTTGGCGCGCGGGTTGAAGTTGTACTGGCCGGACGTCCAGCCCAGCACCGTCAACACCGCCAGCTCACCTTCAACGCCGTCGCCGATGGCGTGAAATAGGTGCCCAAAGAGAAAGTGGAGCGCGCATTGCCGGTCCCCACTCTCGACCGCGAGCGTACCCGTGGCCCGCTCCTGCTGCATGGTCTGGAGCAGTTCGGCGACTGTCGTTGGCCCGAGGCTACCCTGGTTTTGCACTGTGCGGACTCACTCCTGCCGGTCCCGGCTTGCGCCCGACCGGCCCTCCCCGATTGGTCGGCGCGATACTACTATAGGGTCGCCGGCGATCGAACGTGATCTGATCTTGTTCCGGTGCCCACGCGTCTGGTCAGATGTTCGCACATGCTTCGCTTACTCGCCAGTGCCCATCTCCGGCCCGAAGCTCGTTGCCGCCCGACTTGGACTCTCCCGGACCCCTTCTGGACGCTGCTACCGCGCCCTCGCCCGAGCAGCCCAGGGTGGTTCAGAGCCGACCCCCTTCTCCTTCTCCCGCGCCCCTAGGTATGCCCGTGGCGCCGGCGGCGTCTGCCAGAATGGCCGGGCAGATGGTGGCAGAACTGGAATCACGTACGGGGCGCGCTTGGGATGAGCAGCTGCGGCGCTGGCCCAGCGCCAACCTTCTGCAATCCTACGGCTGGGGAGAGGTCCAGGCGCGGGCGGGGTGGGAGACCCATCGACTGAGGGTGGCCACGGCCGCCGGGACGCTCCCCGTCACGGCCCTGGTGGGCGCGACCGGGATCCCCGGAACAACTCGGGTCTATGTGCCCCGAGGCCCGGTGTGCGGGGCCGGCGATGGCCCGGCCTTCGCCGCCGCGGAGGCGGCGCTGGTGGCCCTGGGGCGTCGCTACCGAGCGCTCACGCTGGAGGTGGAGGCTCCCTGGTCCGCTGCGGAGGTCGGGGCCGACCACGAGTTCTGGAGCTGGCAGCCCGCGCCGGCGCGCCAGCCGCTGGCGACCGTGGTGGTCGACCTAGTGCCTCCCGCGGAGCAGATCCTGGGCTCCTTTCACGCCAAGACTCGATACAATGTCAAACTCGCAGAGCGGCGCGGAGTGCTGGTGCGGCCAGGCTCCCTGACGGACCTTATCGGCTGTGTCCGGGCCACCGAGACCCGGCAGGGGATCCATCTACCCTCGGAGCGGCACCTACGCACGGTGAGTGAGGTGCTGGGGCCGGCGGTTCGGGTGCTGGTGGCCGAGGTGGAGGGCGAGGTGGCCGCGGCGGTGATGCTGGCGCGCTGGGAGGAAGATGTGGTCTACCTCTACGGAGGGGCTACCGGCGGCCACCGGCAGGCCATGCCCAACCATCTGCTGCACTGGCGCGCGATGATGCAAGCGCGCGAGGAGGGTTGCACACACTATGACCTTTGGGGAATCCCCGAGACCGATAGCCCCGACCACCCCTGGCGGGGGCTGGCCCAGTTCAAGCTCGGGTTCGGGGGCCGGCGGGTCGTTTACGCGGGGTGTCGCCGTCGCGATCTGCGTCCCGCTGGGGGCCGGCTGGTGGGTGTGATGGACCGAGTGCGGCGCCGGGCGCGGCGGCTGTCAGGGTGAGGCGAGACGGATCAGCCCGAGAGCCGGAGGAAGAGATTCCCTACTTCCCCACTTACGAGGAGATCGCCTCCGAGCTCCTCGAGGGGCTGGAGCTGGCCGGACTACTGGTCCAGGATGTCGGCCACGAACTGGAGCCGAGCACAGGGGAGCGCACATTTCGGTGCGTGGTGCGGCTGCCTACCAGTGACCCGCCCCATCGCTACCTGGCCACCCTGCACTTTCACTGGGACGCCCTGCTCACCTATGTGGGGACCTATGGCCCGGGCAGCGAGTGCGACCTCTACCACGATGACGACGAGCCCTGCCCTCATGGCGGGGCCCAGCCCCACCCCGGGGTGGAGCTGGTCGCGGAGTACGACCTGGGCGATGGGGGTTACGAGCTTCGCGAGCTGGGGGAGGTTCAGGCCTGGATCGACACCGTGGAGACCCTGCTGGCTCGGGCGCTGCCGGTCCAGGAGGGCCGCGTCGTGCACCTGGGGCTGGCGATCCGGGACGGCAAAATCTGGGTCGACCGCTTCGTAGCCGAGCAGGCCTGGTATCTGGATCTGAGCGAGTCCCCGGAGCTGACCCTGATCTGTCGCGCCGTCGAAGCCACCCTCAAGGTCACCCCAGCCCTGGCCGATCGGCTCCCCCTCTGACCGGGACCGGCCGAGCCCAGGCCCCGCGCAGCCGAGCTGGGGCCAGCTCGCCGATCTCCGCCCCCCAACCCGGAGGGGTCCACTGCGGCACCAGGGCGGCCGCGCCCGCCAGCAAAAAGGGACGCTCCAGGAGGGCCAGATGGGGGATCGAAAGTTCTGGGCTTGAGATTGCCACGTCCGCCATCAGGATCACGTCCACGTCCAGACGCCGGGGGCCCTTGTCCACCAGCCGCACCCTGCCAGCCCGGGCCTCCGCCAACTGTGCGACTCGAAGCCATCCCCAGGCATCCCAGGGACCCTGGACCAGCAGCAGCTGATTCAGGAAGTCGGGCTGAGGGGGGCCGCCGACCGGGGTCGTGTTCCACTGGGGCGTGCTTGCCAGCACCACACCCCCCAACTCGTTGATGGTCTCCCGGGCGCGCTCCAGCCACAAGCCCCGGGGGGGCAGGTTACTGCCCAGTGACAGCACCGCCTGGGTGGGCGCGCCGTCGGTTCGAGCGCCGCTACCGGGCGGTGTCAGGGCCGCCTCAGTCGGACCGGTGCCGGGCCAGCCGATCGATCACCCGGGTCACGTCGCGCATGGCGGCCACATCGTGGACTCTGACCACGTCGGCGCCGCGTGAGGCCGCCCAGGCGACGGTGGCGGCAGTCCCCAGGAGGCGGCCGCCGACGGGCCGGTTGTCCAGCATCCAACCGACCATGGACTTGCGCGAGGTGCCCACCAGCAGGGGCCGCCCCAGCACCCTGAATTCCTCCAGATGGGTCAGTAGCTCCAGGCTCTGTTGCGGGGTCTTGCCAAAGCCAAAACCGGGGTCCACGAGCACCCGGTCCGCCGGGATGCCGGCTTCGACCGCCAGGCGCTGGGACTCTCGGAGCCCGGCCAGGACCTCGCCTCGGAGGTCCCGGTACGTGACCCCCTGCTGATTGTGCATGCAGACCACGGCGGCGTCAGCCGCCGCCACCACGGCTGCCATCTCTGGATCACCGCGCAAGCCCCAGACGTCGTTGACCGCGACCGCCCCCGCGGCCAGGGCCGCCCGGGCGACGACCGCCTTGGTGGTATCGACGAAGAGCGGCACCGAGAACTCGTCCGCCAACATTTCCAGGACCGGTACCACCCGGCGGAGTTCCTCATTGGGAGGGACCATCTGGTGCCCGGGCCGGGTGCTCTCGCCCCCCACGTCGATGGCGTCGACTCCTTCAGCCACCAGCTGGCGGGCGCGCTCTCGGGCGGCTCCCAACGAGCCGCCGACCCCGTCGCCGCTGAAGGAGTCGGGAGTCACGTTGAGCACGCCCAGCAGGTAGGTGCGGCGGCCGAACTCCCAGCGGGCGGAGCCCAAGCGCAGGGGTGGGGGCGGCCGAAGCAGGGCCCGGGCTGCGTTCGCTACCGCCCGCCCGGACGCGCCCAAGCGAAGGCCCAGGGTGGCCAGCTCGGCCAGAGTCCCGGTGACGACCGGCTCCCTGCCGGGATTCTCCAACTGGACCCCAGGCGGGAGCACATCTGGCCAGACGGTTGGGTCGACCGGTCCCGGCAGGAGCAGCCGGGCCCAGGGCCCGCCGGGCCCTTGGCCTGTGGCCAGCAGACGGACCTCAGAGCTCTCAGCCGGCGGCACTGACATCGTGCCAGTGTGGCGCAGCGGCGGCCACCCCGTGCCGGAGCATAGAATCAGCCCCGCATGGCTGAAGGAGAGCTGAGGCCCATGTTGAATGTCGCCATTCTGGGCCACAGCCACGATGGCAAGACGACCCTGGCAGAGGCGCTGCTGTTCGCAGCCGGCGCCATTCCGCGCTTGGGCAACACCGACCAGGGCACGGCCACCTTGGACTACGAACCCGAGGAGCAGCATCGCCACATCTCGATCCAGGTCGGCGTGGCGACCCTGCCTTGGGATGGGCGTCAGATCACCTTGCTGGACACCCCGGGATTCCAGGACTTCGAGGGTGAGGTGTTGGGTGCGCTGGAGGTCGCGGATGCCGCTGTGGTCACCGCCAGCGCCGCCGCCGGCCAGATCTCGGTTGGGACGGAGGCCGCCTGGAGCCACTTGGCGCCGCGCCAGCTACCTCGCTTGCTGGTGATGACCAAGCTGGACAAGGAGCACGCCGACTTCGGGGCGACGCTGGCCGCGCTGCAGGGGCGCCTGAACCCGAGGGTGGTGGCGCTCGAGGTTCCGATCGGACAGGAGCACGACTTTGTGGGCGCGGTGGACCTGCTCAGCGGCCGGGCCCTCCGCTTTGATGACCGTGGCGGGCACCAGGAGCAGGAGCTGCCCGCCGAGCTGGAAGCCGAGGTAGCCCGCCGACGACAGGAGTTGGTAGAGGCCATCTGCGAGTCGGACGATGCTCTCCTCGAGCAGTACCTGGACGGACAGGAACCCTCCCCGGAGACACTGCTGACGGCCCTGCGCAGGGCCACTTTGGAGGCCCGGATCGTTCCTCTCCTGGTCGCCGCTCCGGCCAGGGCCCTGGGCGCGAGGCGGATCCTGGAGGCGCTCAGTTCCTGCCTCTGCAGGGACGAGGCGCCGCCCGCAGCCGGGCCGCCCCAACTGTTCGTCTTCAAGACGGTGGCCGACCCGTTTGGCAAGGTGTCCTATTTCCGGGTCATGGAGGGCAGCCTGCGCGCAGACGCCCATCTGACCAATCCTCGCGACGGCCACGAGGAGCGGATCGCCAGGCCGCTGCGGCCCAAGGGCAAGGCGCTGGAGCCGGTGGACGAGCTTCGGGCGGGAGAGCTTGGCGCCGCCACCAAGCTCGTCCACACCGGGACCGGGGACACTTTGGGCTCCAAGGGGTGCGCGGCGCTGCCGGGCATCCCGTTTCCGCTCACCTCCTACACCATGGCTATCCGCCCCAGGAGCAAGGGGGACGAGGACAAGATTCACCAGGGCCTGCTGCACCTTGTGGAAGAGGACCCGACGCTGCGCCTGGAACAGGACCCGGACACCAAGGAGACGCTCCTGCACGGCTTGGGAGATGTCCATCTGGACGTGGCGCTGGAGCGCCTCCGCCGCAAGTACCAGGTGGAGGCGGTCCTGGCCACGCCCCAGGTGCCCTACCGGGAGTCGATTCGGGGCAGCGCCCGACAGCAGCACCGCTATAAGAAGCAGTCTGGAGGAGCGGGCCTCTATGGGGACTGCACCCTGGAGATCGAGCCGGTTCCCCGGGGGGAGGGCTTCGTGTTCGAGGATCGGATTGTGGGAGGGGCCATCCCCCAACCATTCCGGCTGTCGGTCGAGAAGGGGGTCCGGCAGGCTCTGGAGCAGGGGGTGCTGGCCGGTTTTCCGCTGGCCGACGTCAAGGTCCGCTTGGTGGACGGCTCCACCCATCCCGTGGACGGCAAGGACATCGCCTTTCAGCTGGCTGGCGCCATGGCCCTGCGCGAGGCGGTGGAGCAAGCCGGCCCCTACCTCCTGGAGCCGGTCATGGATGTGGAGGTGGTGGTCCCCCAGGCCCACATGGGGGATGTGATCGGCCACCTCAACGCCCGCCGGGCCCGGATCGGGGGGATGGTGCCGGCCGAGGACGGGCTCGAGACGTTGGCCGCCCAGGTGCCGCTCGCTGAGATGTATCGCTTTCCCATCGAACTCCGGGCAACCACCCAGGGCAAGGGGCGCTATTCGATGACCTTCAGCCACTACGAGGAGGTCCCCGCCCCGGTAGCCCAGCCGATCCTCGAGGCGCATCGAGCTGCCCTGCACTCGAAGGAGGTGGCGGCGTCCTGAGTCCGACCGGACCAGGGGCGGGCCCGGGGCCCAGTCTCCTGGTATAACCTCCCGGGTCGCAGGGGGCGGGCTGTCCAGAGCGCAGGCGCCCCATCGCGCCCGGTTCGCCACGGTTGACGCCAGGGCGGTTGTGCCACCACAGGAGAGCGAGTTGCCAGTCCGACAGAGCGTGCTTGACACCGCGGATGGGCGCCAACTGGAGATCTTCGAAGCCGGGCCCGCGGTCGGCCCCGCGATCGTCGTCCATCACGGGACGCCGGGCTCAGGCCTGCTCGCTCCGGCGTGGGTCGAGGACGCGGACCAGCGCGGGTTGCGGCTGGTCGGCTTCAGCCGGCCCGGTTACTCGCGGTCGAGCCGTCGGGCGGGCAGGAGCGTGGCGCAGGTGGTGGACGACGTGGTGACCGTGGCGGACGCCCTGGGGCTGGACCAGCTAGCGACGTGGGGCATCTCGGGCGGCGGCCCGCACGCCCTGGCGTGCGCGGCGCTCCTGCCAGAGCGAGTCGTGGCCGCCTCCTGCATCTCCGGGGTGGCCCCCTACCTGTCGGAGGGCCTCGACTGGACTGAGGGCATGGGCGAGGCCAACGTCGCGGAGTTCGGGCTCGCGACCGGCGGCAACGACGGCCGGCTCCTGGCCGCGCTGGAGGCCGGAGTGGAGGTGATGCGAACTGCCTCGCCCGAGCAGATGGTGGGCGAAATGAGTTCGATCCTGTCCCCTGAGGATGAGGCCACCATGGGAGGGGATTTCGGCCTCGTGATCGTGGATCAAATGCGCCACGGCTTGGCGCAGGGCCCGTTCGGAATGTTCGACGATGACCTCGCCTTCGTCAGCCCGTGGGGCTTTGATCCCGCCTCGATCCAGGTCCCCACCCAGGTCTGGCAGGGCGGCGCGGATTTGATGGTGCCCGCCGCCCATGGCGCTTGGCTGGCCGCCCGGATCCCGGGTGCGGAGGCCCACCTCGATCCAACGGTGGGGCACCTGACGGTCGTCGCCACCAGGATCTCCGAGGTCCACCGCTGGCTGCTCGGTCACTTCTAGTGCACGGCGACGACCGGCCCGGAGATCCTCGCGAAGCCTGCCCCGTCAGAGAACGTCCCGCAGCCGGAGGATGAGCCGGGTCGCGACCGCCAGCGGCCCCCGGATCAGGACCGCCCAGCCCGCGATCGCCAGCCACTCGGGGGCCACGAAGCCAGTCGATCTGCAGATCGTCGCCCCCCAGCGATGCCGGATGTGCAGCTGGGCGAACCGGCAGTCCCCAAGACCAGCCGGAGGATGAGGAGGCCGCCCAGGCCCGCAGGCCAAACCAGAGCCCCCCAGGAGCTTGGCGCTGAGTCGCCAGCGCCGGGACACGGCCAGCAGGATCACCCCGACCACCCACCCCCGATCGGGACCAGGACGCTTCAGACGTAGAGAAAGACCAGGGCCATGACATCGAGCCAGGGGTCCCAGGTCATCCAGAGCCCGGCCCACCTCGAGCCCCTCGGCTCCTGGAGGGAGCGCCTCGGCGAGATGGGCGTCGATTGCTCCAACAGCGGCTTGCGCGGCGCTGGCGGCAGGCCCTGCGCGGCCTCCCTCAGCCGGCGCCGAAAGTCAGCCACCAGCCGGCCTGGGTCGCTCGCGGTCACCGTAGCTCCCCTGCGGGGCACAGGACCAGCTCCACCATATCTGGAAAGGTCCGCCACTCCGACCGGAAGCGCGCCAGGGCGAGGGAGCCCTCGGCCTGAGCTGGTAGTCCTTCCCGGCCCGGTGCCCCGTCCCCGGCCGCCAGCTGCTGAAGACGAGGCGGCTCTCCTTGAGGCGGTTCAGCAGCGGGACACGGTCCCTTGGCTGGTGGCCAGCCCGCCCATCGCGCTCATGGTCCGGACCAGGTCGCAGCCGTAGCGGCACTCAACCTCCAGCGGGGCCAGCACACAGGACTCCACAACTCCGCGCCGCAGCTCGGTCATCTCGGAGCCCGGTGGCGACGGCATTTGGCCGACCATGAACCTCCTCGGTCAAAGCCTGGCCAGGGCGGAGGCCCAACACCAGTCGGGTGGGCCACGCTGGGGCGGTCGGGTCCCCCGCCAGGATGCACAATTGCTGGCCATGGGGTATATTTGCGTATGCAACCACTTTTACGAGAAGGACCAGGTGGTCCCGCTCACGGTTGCCTAAGGAGTAGTGCCATGCCCGCCATCACCGCCGCCAACCCACTCGCCCTGCCACACCTGCCCGCCGCGGCGCCGCTCGATGCCCCGGACCGCGCAGTGATCTCGGTCACCACCGCGCCCTCGGGGCTGGAGGGTGAGGGCTTCCCGGTGCGACGGGCGTTCGCCGGAGTCGGCCAGGCCCTGCTGGACCCCTTCGTACACATGGACCAGATGGGCGAGGTCGAGTACCAGCCCGGGGAGCCCAAGGGGACCCCCTGGCACCCCCATCGGGGCTTCGAGACCGTCACATACATGATCGACGGAACCTTCCAGCATCAGGATTCCAACGGCGGTGGCGGGGTGATCACCAATGGGGACACCCAGTGGATGACCGCCGGAGCCGGAATCCTCCACATCGAAAAGCCCCCTGAGGCGCTGGTCGCCAGCGGCGGGCTCTTCCATGGGATTCAGCTCTGGGTGAACCTGCCCGCCAGCCAGAAGTGGAGCCCACCCCGCTACCAGGACATTCGCGGCGGCCAAGTGGCGTTGCTGTCCTCGACCGACGGGGGAGTCCTGGTCCGGGTCATCGCCGGCGAGGTGGCCGGTCACCAGGGGCCGGGCGTGACCCACACCCCGATCGTGATGCTTCACGCCAGCCTCGCTCCGGGCTCCCTGCTGCGGCTGCCATGGCGCCCTGACTTCAACGCCCTCGCCTACGTGCTGGCGGGCAGCGGAGTGGCCGGCGGCAGTGCCCCGGTCACGACTGGCCAGCTGGCGGTCTTCGGCGCCGGGGGCGCCATCTCTCTCGCCGCCGACTCCCACCAGGAAAGCCGATCCCCGGTGATGGAGGTTCTGATCCTGGGCGGGCTGCCGATTCGGGAGCCGGTCGCTTGGTACGGGCCGTTTGTGATGAACACCGAGGAGGAGCTGCGGCAGGCCTTCACCGACTACCGAGCGGGCCGGCTGGGGACGGTCCCCGCCGCCCACCTGGACCTCGGCACCAGACCCGCCGACTGAAAAACGGCTGGCATCAGCCCCCCGACACCGCCGGGACGATGTGAAGCTTCGCCCCGGGCGGCACCGGGGTCTCCATGCCCGCCAGATCGAAGATGTCGTCGGTGTCCAGGTAAATGCGGACGTGCTGCCGGAGGCGGCCCCGCTCGTCGCGGAGCCGTCTCTCCAGCAGGGGCAACTGTCCGGCCAGGAGGTCGAGCGCCTGCCCCACCGTGGCACCTTCGGTAGGTATCTCGCGAAGGCCGCCTGCGGCCGGTCGCAGTGCCGCCGGCACGACCAGGGTCGCGGTCACGCCACGACCGCAGCCCTGACCGACAGCACATCCGGCAGGTGGTCCAGCAGCAGCTGCCAGGAGTCGCCGTCGTCGAAGCTGCCGTACACCTCCCCATTGCGGGTCCCGAAGTAGATCCCGGCCGGCTCCCCGTCATCGGTGCAGAGACCGTCGCGGAGCACCGCCGAGTGGTAGTTGGTCTGTGGCAGCCCGTTGGCCAGGGGCTCCCAGCTCTCCCCCAGGTCGCGGCTGCGGTAGATCCGGCAGTGCTTCCCCGGGGGCATCCGCTCCGAGTCGGCCTGGAGCGGGAAGAGGTAGACCGTGTCCGGCAGGTGCGGA
>Ga0307374_10005002_pt1 | contig 21730 bp, 20 predicted proteins | sample OX3MG_FD_202532 | JGI IMG/M metagenome (GOLD analysis project Ga0307374, IMG submission 202532) | Soil microbial communities from Risofladan, Vaasa, Finland - OX-3 | ecosystem: Environmental > Terrestrial > Soil > Coastal area > Acid sulfate soil | place: Finland: Risofladan, Vaasa | collected...
GCGGTCCGTCAGGGCCTGACAGAGGCCCGGCACGGCGCCTTTGCGGATGATAGGGAGATTGATCGGCTATTTGCTGATCGCCTCGAATGAGGTCCGCTACACGCTGCGGGCTCGTGCTGATCTGGCCGCGATCTTTGCCGACCTCACCGGTCGCTCGCCTTCCTACGCCCAAGCGGTTCGGCAGGAAATCCGCCACAGAATCGGGCAATTGACAGATTTTCCGCAGATGGGGCCAGCAACCGACGAGCCCGGCGTCCGAGAGCTGACGCTGATCCGGTATCCATACAAAATCTACTACGAAGCGGGCGCGGAAGAGGTGCGCATCCTCCATGTTCGCGACGCGCGCCGCCGGCCGCCAGATCGTTTGCCCTGAGTTCACCCTTACCGCGGCAGGCTGGTCTTGCCCATCAGGAACTTGTCGATCGCGCGGGCGCATTGCCGCCCCTCGCGGATCGCCCAGACGACGAGCGACTGGCCGCGCCGCATGTCGCCGGCGGCAAAGATTTTCGGCACCGAGGTCTGATATTCGACGGTGTTGGCAGCGACATTGCCGCGCGGGTCGAGGGTGACGCCCGCCTGTTCGAGCAGTCCTGGCCGACGCGGGCCGAGAAACCCCATCGCCAGCAGCACCAGATCGGCCTTGAGCTCAAAGCCGCTATCCGGCACCTCTTGCATCGACCAGCGCCCGTCCGCCGATTGCGCCCAGTCGACGCGCACGCATTCGAGCGCCTCTACCCTGCCGCCAGCGCCGCGCGCCCGCTTGGTCAGCACCGCCCAGTCGCGATCGCATCCCTCTTCCTGCGACGACGAGGTGCGCAATTTCAGCGGCCAGTCGGGCCAGGTCAGCGCCTTGTTCTCGTGGTCGGGCGGCCTCGGCAGGATTTCGAGCTGGGTGATCGACGCCGCGCCCTGGCGGGTCGAGGTGCCGATGCAGTCCGATCCGGTATCGCCGCCGCCGATCACGATGACATGCTTGCCGGCAGCACTGATCGTGCCGCCCGGCGCGGCAGTCGCCTCGCTGTCGCCGGCGACCCGCTTGTTCTGCTGCGGCAGGAAATCCATCGCGAAATGGATGCCGGCAAGATCGCGGCCCGGCACCTCGAGATCACGCGGCCATTCGGCGCCGGCGGTCATCGCCAGCGCGTCGTATTCGGCGAGCAGCGCCGCGACGTCGACCGTGACCCCAATTTCGACCGACGGGGAGAATTCGACCCCCTCGGCCGCCATCTGCGTGACGCGCCGGTCGATCAGGCGCTTTTCCATCTTGAAGTCGGGGATGCCGTAGCGCAGCAGCCCGCCGATGCGGTCGTTCTTTTCGAACAGTGTCACCGCATGGCCGGCGCGCGCCAATTGCTGGGCACAGGCCATGCCGGCCGGCCCGGACCCGATCACCGCGACCCGCTTGCCGGTGCGGTGCTTGGGCACCAGCGGCTCGATCCAACCCTCGTCCCAGCCGCGGTCGACGATCGCGCATTCGATGGTTTTGATCGTGACCGGGTTTTCGTCGATGTTGAGGGTGCAGGCGGCCTCGCACGGCGCCGGGCAGATGCGGCCGGTAAATTCCGGGAAGTTGTTGGTAGAATGCAGCACCAGCAGGGCGTTCTTCCACTGGTCGCGATAGACCAGGTTGTTCCACTCGGGGATGATGTTGTTGACCGGGCAGCCGTCGTGACAGAACGGGATGCCGCAATCCATGCAGCGCGCCGCCTGCTGGCGCAGCTCGGGCTGCGGCAGCGGGTGGACGAACTCGTGCCAATAGGTCTGGCGCACCGCCGGCTTGTCATAGCCGCGGTCGAGACGTGCGAATTCGAGAAAGCCGGTCGGCTTGCCCATAGCTGCCCTTGACGCTCCACTCCGGCCGAGACCGGTCAAGATTACTGACGTATCTCCATGATGCCCGAGAGCGCGGCCGGCATCAACCGCCGCAAACCGGACAGCGGCGATTCACGGCGCGGCACGATCGGCGCGCGGGTTCGGGCTCAGCGCCGGCGCCGCGCCCGCTACGTCCGCCGCCTCACTCGGCCGCGGCCATCTGCGCGGCGTCGCGCTCGGCCTTAAGCTCAACGAGCGCGCGACGATAATCCCTCGGCATCACCTTGACGAAGGCGGTGACGGTGTTGTCCCAGTCGTCGAGCAATTCGCGGGCGCGGACGCTCCCGGTCAGCAGCAGGTGCCGCTCGATCAGGATCCTGAGTCGCGCCGCGTCGTGGCGCGACAGGTCGCCCATGCCGTTGTCGTTGACGTTGAGCGGGCGCTGGCGCGGCCGCCCCTCTTCGTCGCCGTCATCGGCAGCGACCGCCTCGAGATCGACCCCGGCCGGGTTGCACAGATTGGCAAAATTTCCCAGCGGGTCATAGACATAGGCGATACCGCCCGACATCCCGGCGGCAAAGTTGCGGCCGGTCTCGCCGAGCACCGCGACGACCCCGCCGGTCATGTATTCGCAGCCGTGATCGCCGGTGCCCTCGACGACAGCGATCGCGCCCGAATTCCTGACCGCGAAGCGCTCGCCGGCCACGCCCTGAAAATAGGCTTCGCCGGCAATCGCGCCGTACAGCACGGTGTTGCCGACGATGATGTTCTCGGTCGGCTCCAGCCGGGTTTCCGCCGGCTGGCGCACGATCAGCCGGCCGCCCGACAGCCCCTTGCCGACATAGTCGTTGGCGTCGCCGAATAGTTCGAGCGTGACGCCGTGCGCGAGGAACGCGCCGAAGCTGCCGCCGGCCGTGCCCTCAAAGCGCACCCAGACCGTGTCTTCGGGCAGGCCGTCATGGCCATAGCGCTTGGCGATCTCGCCCGACAGCATCGCCCCGACCGTGCGGTGCACATTGCGGATCGAATAGTCGAGCCGCACCGGCTCGCGCCGCTCGATCGCCGACTCGCAGGCCGCAATCAATTCGCGGTCGAGCGCCTTGTCGAGGTGGTGGTTCTGTACCTCGCAATGGCGGATCGCCACGCCCGGCCGCGCCGGCTCTTCGTAAAGCAGGCGCGACAAGTCGATGCCCTTGGCCTTCCAGTGGTCGACGGCGCGGACCATGTCGAGCCGGTCGACCCGCCCAACCATCTCGTCGAAGGTGCGAAAGCCGAGCTGCGCCATCAGCTCGCGCACTTCCTCGGCGACGAAGAAGAAAAAGTTGATGACGTGCTCGGGCTGGCCGGTGAAGCGGGCGCGCAGCACCGGGTCCTGCGTCGCGATGCCGACCGGGCAGGTATTCAGGTGGCACTTGCGCATCATGATGCAGCCGGCGGCGATCAGCGGCGCGGTCGCGAAGCCGAACTCGTCGGCGCCGAGCAGCGCGCCGACGACGACATCGCGCCCGGTCCTGAGCCCGCCGTCGACCTGCACCGCGATGCGCCCCCTGAGCCCGTTGCGCACCAGCGTCTGCTGGGTCTCGGCGAGCCCGATCTCCCACGGCGAGCCGGCATGGGTCAGCGAGGTCAGCGGGCTGGCGCCGGTGCCGCCCTCGTACCCGGCGATCGTCACGTGATCGGCGCGCGCCTTGGCGACGCCGGCGGCGACCGTACCGACCCCGACCTCGCTGACCAGCTTGACCGAGACCGCGGCGGCCGGGTTGGCGTTTTTGAGGTCGTGGATCAGCTGGGCCAGATCCTCGATCGAATAGATGTCGTGGTGCGGCGGCGGCGAGATCAGCCCGACGCCCGGCGTCGAGTGCCGCACCTTGGCGATCGCCTTGTCGACCTTGTGGCCGGGCAATTGCCCGCCTTCGCCGGGCTTGGCGCCCTGCGCCATCTTGATCTGCAGCACATCGGCGTTGACCAGGTATTCGGTGGTGACGCCGAACCGGCCCGAGGCGACCTGCTTGATCGCCGATCGCTTGGAATCGCCGTTGGGCATCGGCTTGAACCGCTCGGCCTCCTCGCCGCCCTCGCCGGTGTTCGACTTACCGCCGATCCGGTTCATCGCGATCGCCAGCGTCGTGTGCGCCTCGCGGCTGATCGAGCCGAAGCTCATCGCCCCGGTCGCGAAACGGGTCACGATCTTCGCCGCCGGCTCGACCTCGTCGAGCGGCAGCGGGGTCGGTGCGTTGCGGAACCGCATCAGCCCGCGGATCGTCAGCAGCCGGTCGGACTGGTCGTTGATCGTCGCGGCGAAAGCCTTGAAGTCGCCCGCCGAATTGGCACGCACCGCATGCTGCAGTTTGGCGACCGATTGCGGCGTCCAGGCGTGCGTCTCGCCGCGCAGGCGGAACGCATAGTCGCCGCCGGCGTCGAGCATGTCGCGATACAGCGGGTCGTCGCCATAGGCGCGCGCATGGCGGGCCAGCGCCTCGGCCGCGATCGCAAACAAATCGGCCCCTTCGATGGTCGTCGCGGTGCCGGTGAAATACTTGTCGACAAAGGTGCTTTCGAGTCCGACCGCATCGAAGATCTGGGCCCCGCAATACGATTGATAGGTCGAGATGCCCATCTTGGACATCACCTTGAGGATGCCCTTGCCGAGCGCCTTCAGATAATTCTTCTGCCCCTCATAGGCGGTCAGCGGCAGCCCGTTCTCGACCCGGATCTGTTCCAGCGTGGCAAACGCCAGGTACGGGTTGATCGCCTCGGCGCCGTATCCGGCCAGCACGCAGAAATGATGCACCTCGCGCGCCTCGCCGGTCTCGACGACGATGCCGGTGTTGGTGCGCTGGCCCTGCAGGATCAGGTGGTGGTGCACCGCCGAGGTCGCGAGCAGCGCCGGGATCGGCGCCCGGTCGGGCGCCACCGCACGATCGCTGAGAATCAGGATGTTGTGTCCGGCCTCGACCGCCTCGGTCGCCTCGCGGCAGATGCGTTCGAGCGCGCGCTCGATGCCGACCGTGCCTTCGGCGACCGGCCAGGTGATGTCGAGCGTATCGGTCTTGAACCGCCCATCGACCAGATGCTCGATGTTGCGGATCTTGTCGAGGTCGCCATCGGTCAGGATCGGCTGCGCCACTTCGAGCCGATGGTGGGTGCCGACCTCGTGGCCCAGCAGGTTCGGCCGCGGCCCGATCATCGACACCAGCGACATCACCAGCTCTTCGCGGATCGGATCGATCGGCGGGTTGGTGACCTGGGCGAAATTCTGCTTGAAGTAATTGTACAGCAGCTTCGGCCGGTTCGAGAACGCGGCGATCGGCGTGTCGGTGCCCATCGAGCCGACCGGGTCGTCCCCGTCGCGCGCCATCGGTTCGAGGAAGAACTGGGCGTCTTCCTGGGTATAGCCGAAAGCGTTCTGCAGGGTCTGCCGCGACGACGGGTCGTTGCGCGTCGCGGGCGCGGTCGACTCGGGCGGGTCGGGCAACTCGGAAAGCTTGTACTGGGTCTCCTTCAGCCACGCCTCGTAGGGGTGCTCGGCCGCGAGCTTCTGCTTGATCTCGGAATCGTCGATGATGCGGCCTTCGTCGAGGTCGATCAGCAGCATCTTGCCGGGCTGCAGCCGCCACTTGCGGACGATCCGCTCCTCCGGCACCGGCAGCACCCCGGCCTCGGAGGCCATGATCACGTGGTCGTCGTCAGTGATGATGTAGCGCGCCGGCCTGAGGCCGTTGCGGTCGAGCGTCGCGCCGATCTGCCGCCCGTCGGTGAAGGCGATCGCCGCCGGCCCGTCCCACGGCTCCATCAGGGCTGCGTGGTATTCGTAGAAGGCGCGCCGGTCCGGGTCCATCAGCGGGTCGGCCCACGCCTCGGGGATCAGCATCATCATCGAATGCGCCAGCGAATAGCCGCCGCCGATGACCAGGAGTTCGAGCGCATTGTCGATGCAGGCGGTATCGGATTGCCCGGTGCCGATCAGCGGCACCATCTTTTCGAGATCGGCGCCGAGCAGCTCCGACGACATCGCCTGGCGCCGCGCGCGCATCCAGTTGACGTTGCCGCGCACCGTGTTGATCTCGCCGTTGTGGCCGATGAAGCGGTAGGGGTGCGCCAGCCGCCACGACGGAAAGGTGTTGGTCGAGAACCGCTGGTGCACCAGCGCCAGCGCCGACACGCAAAGCGGGTTGCACAGATCCTCGTAGAAGGCGCCGACCTGCGGCGCCAGCAACAGGCCCTTGTAGACCACGGTGCGGGTCGAGAACGACGGGATGTAAAGGTCGTTGAGCGCCGGCAGTTTGTGCCGCTCGCTAAGCGCGGCCACCCGGTTGAGGATCTGTTTCCGGATCGTCAGGATTTTGCGCTCGAACGCATCCTGGTCGGCGATATCGGGGCTCGCCGTGACGATCGCCTGGGCGATCCACGGCATCGTTTCGATCACCCGGGCGCCGAGCCCGGTCGTGTCGGTCGGCACGTCGCGCCAGGCCAACAGCGTCTGGCCCTCGACCCGCACCAGCCGCTCGATATGGGCGATCGCGATCGCCCGCGCCTGCTCGTCCCACGGCAGAAAGCACATCGCCACGGCATAGCGGCCCGGCGGTGGCAACTCGATGCCGCGCCCGGCGCACCAGTCGCGCAACAGCGCATCCGGCGTCTGGATCAGACAGCCGGCCCCGTCGCCCACCAGCGGATCGGCGCCGACCGCGCCGCGATGGTCGAGATTGACCAGGATCTGCAACCCGCGGCGAATGATCTCGTGCGATTTTCGGCCCTTGATGTTGACCACAAAGCCGACGCCGCACGCATCGTGTTCGTTGCGTGGATCGTAGAGTCCCTGTCTGACCGTCGCTGCCATCCTCACTCGCTCTTTCGTCGGAATTTACAAACCAAATGCGCACATACCGCCCAGTGTGGCACGCCATCAAAGGCAGTATGCATGACTTATCCCCGGATTGCGAATCGGCTTTGTGCCGCGCCGGTCGATTCCGTTCCCGGCGTTGTCGCCGAGCCTGACCACGACCGCCTCCTTCGTGCTATGCCTTGGCCTCGGGTGCCGCCAGCGAGGGAGCAGCAAGAATGGGACCGCTCGAAGGGATCAGGATCGTCGAGCTTGCCGGCATCGGCCCGGGGCCGTTCTGCGCGATGCTGCTGGCCGACATGGGGGCAGAGGTGGTGCGCGTCGACCGCGCCGCCAATGTCGGCCGCGACGACAGCCGGGTCGGCGGCCCGCCGGGCGAGGAATACCGCTTTAACCTCTTGGGCCGCGGCCGCCGCAACATCGCCGTCGACCTCAAGAACAAGGACGGCGTCGCCGCGGTGTTGCGGCTGATCGACCGGGCCGATGCGCTGATCGAAGGGTTCCGCCCCGGCGTCATGGAGCGGCTCGGGCTCGGCCCCGAGATCTGCCTCGGCCGCAACCCGCGCCTCGTCTACGGGCGGATGACCGGGTGGGGCCAGGACGGGCCGGTCGCCCATGTCGCCGGGCACGACATCAACTACATCGCGCTGTCGGGCGTGCTGGCCACGATCGGCGAGGCCGGCGGCCCGCCGGTGCCGCCCCTCAACCTGGTCGGCGACTTCGGCGGCGGCGCGCTTTATCTGGCGATGGGCGTGCTCGCCGGCATCCTCAGCGCCAAGGCGACCGGCAAGGGGCAGGTCGTCGACTGCTCGATGGTCGAGGGTTCGGCCTCGCTGATGACGATGATGTACGCCGCGCTCGCCTCGGGTGCGTGGACCGAAAAGCGCGGCCACAACCGCACCGACGGCGGCGCGCATTATTACCACACGTACCAAACCAAGGATGGCGAGTACGTCGCGATCGGCTCGATCGAGCCGCAATTCTACGCGCTGCTCTTGCACCACACCGGGCTGAAGCCGGAGGATGTGCCCGAGCAGACCGACCGCTCGACCTGGCCGGCGATGCAGCAGCGCCTCTCCGCGATCTTCAAACAGAAGACGCGCGCCGAATGGGTCGCGATCATGCAGGACACCGACATCTGCTTTGCCCCGGTGCTCAGCATGTCCGAGGCGCTGACGCACGAGCACAACCGGCACCGCGAAAGCTTTGTCGAGATCGACGGCATCCCGCAGCCGGCACCGGCGCCGCGGTTTTCCGGAACGCCGACGCGGGTGCAGATGCCGCCGCCGCGGGTCGGCGAGAACACCGACGCGGTCCTCGCGGATTGGGGCTTTTCGGCCGGCGAGGTCGCCGCGCTGCACGCCGGCGGCGCGGTCAAATCGGCCGCGAACTGAGTTCGCAGACCGGTCGCGCAAACCGGACCCTTACGACGGGTCGGCCGGCTTGAGTCGCATCGGGGCGCGCTTGGCCGGCCCCTGGGTAGTTTCCGGTGCGCGGATTTCGATGGTCCGCACCCGCGTCTCGACAGTGGGGCGCACCAGGTCGATGTTGAGCAGCCCGTTGTCGAGCCACGCGCCGTGCACCTCGATCCCCTCGGCCAGCACGAACGAGCGCTGGAACTGGCGCGCGGCGATGCCGCGATGCAGATAGACCCGGTCGGCGTCGTCGGTCTGCTTGCCGCGGATGACAAGCTGGTTGTCCTCGACCGTCAGCGACAGGTCGTCCATCGTGAACCCCGCGACCGCCAGCGTGATGCGCAGCGAATCGTCGCCGGTCTGCTCGATATTGTACGGCGGGTAGCCGTCGCCGGCGCCCTTGCTGACCCGGTCGAACGCCCGTTCGAAATGCTCGAAGCCGAGCAGCAGCGGCGAATTGAACAAGGTGAGGCGCGACATCGCGTGGCTTCTCCTCGGCGGTGAGCGAGACCCCGCCCGGGCCCGCAAGCGGCACCCGGACGCGGCAAAATACCCTGTTGCGGCTGATTTGGGGGCGAACCGCACGCCGGTCAAGCAAGCCAGTTCCCGGCCGATCCCTTTACCGGCGGTAGCGGCGCCCCATATCGTGCCGCAACGCATCTTCATCGGCCCTCGCGGGCCGCGGGCAGGAACACCCATGTCGAGCCGATCAAACCGGTGGCGCATCGTTCTGTCGCTGCTATTTTGCCTTTCGCTGGCGCTGGCCCCGAGCCTTGCCGAGGCGCGCGCCGGCTCGCATTTCGGCGGCGGCGGGTCGAGCTTCGGCAGCCGCGGCTCGCGCACCTTCGAGCACAATGGCGGGTCGTCGATGACCCGCAGCGCGACCCCCTCGGCGCCGATGATGGGTGGCGCCAGCTATGGCCGCGGCAATTTCTTTCAGCGCCACCCGATCCTGACCGGGTTGTTTGGCGGCATGCTGCTCGGCCACCTGTTCGGCGGCGGGTTTTTCGGCCACGCCTTCGGCGGGCTGTTTACCCTGCTGATCCTCGGCTTTCTGATCTGGCTGGCATTCCGCCTGTTCTCCGGCAGGTTCTCCGGCGGCGGCGGGATGAGCCCGCGCTCGGTGGGCGCCGCGGCGGCTCCGGCGGCGCGCTTTCGCGGGCGCGACGTCGGCGTTTCGGATGCCGATCTCAGCGCCTTCCAGGCGATCCACGCCCAGGTGCAGGAGGCGTGGAGCGGCGGCAACCTCGACCACCTGCGCGCGCTGATGACCCCGGAAATGCTCGGCTATTTCAACGAGGAGCTGACCCGCAACGCGAGCCAGGGGGTGCAGAACATCGTCTCCAACGTCAACCTGCTGAAAGGCGAGATCACCGAATCGTGGGAAGAGGGCGACCTGGAATACGCCACCGCCTATATGCAGTGGAGCGCGGTCGACTACATGGTGCGGGTCGGCCAGACCGCGAACTCGCCCGACCTCGTGGTCAGCGGCAACCCGCGCAGCCCGATCGAGGAAGAGGAAATCTGGACCTTCGTCCGCCGCACCGGCGGCGGCAACTGGCTCCTGTCGGCGGTCCAGCAGGTGTAGCGGTCCAGCAGGTGTGAGAGAGGGCGCGGGGCGGCGCTAAGGCCAGGCCGCCTCGGGCGGCAGCGACATCAGGATCGCCTCGACATTGCCGCCGGTCTTGAGCCCGAACCGGGTGCCGCGGTCGTAAAGCAGGTTGAATTCGACATAGCGGCCGCGGCGCACCAGCTGATGGCGGCGCTCGTCGGCGGTCCAGCCGCGGCCCATCCGCTCGCGCACGATCGCCGGAAAGGCGGCGAGAAACGCCTCGCCGACGCCGCGGACAAAGGCGAAATCGCGCCCCCAGTCGCCGCTGTCGAGATAGTCGAAAAATATGCCGCCCGCGCCGCGCGGCTCGCCGCGATGCGGCAGGAAGAAATAGTCGTCGCACCACTTCTTGTATTTGGCATAGGCGTCGGGTGCATAAGCGTCGCAGGCGCCGGCGAGCGCGGCGTGAAACCCCGCAGCCGCAGCCTCGTCGGGATAGATCGGGGTCAGGTCGGCGCCGCCGCCGAACCACGCCTTGCGGGTGACGATATGCCGGGTGTTGAAATGCACCGCCGGGACATGCGGCGAGCACAGGTGCGCGACCAGCGAAATTCCGGCTGCCCAGAACCGCGGATCCTCGATCGCCCCGGGAATTTCGCCGCGGAACTCGGGCGAGAACTCGCCGTGCACCGACGAGACGTTGACCCCGACCTTTTCGAACACCCGGCCCTTCAACAGCGCTATCGTGCCGCCGCCGCCGCCCGGACGCTGCCATGGCGTGCGCACAAAGCGGCCACCGGCGCCGCCCGCGGCTTCGTCCTCGATCGCCTCGAACTCGGCGCAGATGCGGTCGCGCAGCGCCGCGAACCAGGCCTCGGCCTGCTGCTGGCGGTCGGCGGTCTCGCTCATCCCGACCTCACCCATCGCCAAACCCGCCCGTCTGACGCAGCGCCTCGCTGAGCGCAATCGCCCCGGCCATCGCGACGTTGAGCGATCGGGCGCCGGGCTGCAAGGGGATCACGACCCGGGCAGCGGCAGCGGCATGGACAAAATCGGGCACGCCGGCGCTCTCGCGCCCGAGCAGAAGCGTGTCGCCAGCGTCAAAGGCAAAGCGGTAGAACGGCGCATCGCCTTGCGTCGTCAGCAGGACGAGCCGCGATTCGGGATCGCGCGCGGCGACAAACGCGGCCCACGACGCATGGCGGCGGATCGCCGCGCGTGAGGCATAATCGAGCGCCGCCCGGCGCAGCCGGCGGTCGTCGAGCAGAAACCCGAGCGGCTCGATCAGATCGACCCCAACCCCGAAACATGCAGCCAGGCGCAGCAAGCTTCCGGTATTCTGGGGAATGTCGGGCTCGAACAGAGCGAGCCGCAGAGAATTTTTCGGAACCGTGCTTGCATCCATCGCCGGTGGCATTATAGGAACGATGACTTGCCTGTCATTGCCGCTGATTTATGCGGCAGTCTGTCGCATAGTTCGGCTTCTTCAACGGTATAGCTTGCCGGCGGGGTCGCTGCCGGGGACGGCAGCGTTAGGACGAGGGGTTGCATGGCGCAAGCGGCGCAATCGCAGATTACGCTGGATCACGACGACGAAACGCGGCGCGACTTTCTGACGTTGACCGCGACCGCGCTCGGCGCGGTTGGCATCGTGTCGACGATCTGGCCGTTCATCAGCAGTCTGAACCCGGCCCAGGATACGCTGGCGCTGTCGACGACCGCGTTCGACATAAAGCCGATCCAGGTCGGGCAGCGGCTCACCACCGTGTGGCGCGGCAAGCCCGCGTTCGTCGCCCGCCGTAGGGCGCGCGAGATCCGCATCCCGCTCGGCCGGAACCGGGGCGACCCTCGTGGCGATTACGGCGGCTGGTTCTGCCCGTGCCGCGGCTCGATGTACGACACTTCAGGCAGATGTCGCGCCCGGCCGGCGCCGCTCAACCTGGAAGTGCCGCCGTACAAATTTACCTCAAACACCGCGATCAAGATCGGCTAGGAGAGCGCCATGGCCGCATCCGGACCCGGCGCCTCGAACAGCCGGATTGTACGTTGGATCGATTACCGGTTGCCGTTCGTAAAGATCGTCAACCACGAGCTTTACGAATATCCGACGCCGCGTAACCTGAACTATTGGTGGAATTTCGGCTCGCTGGCCGGGATCATGCTGGTCATCATGATCGTGACCGGCGTCGTACTGGCGATGAACTACACGCCGAATTCCGACATGGCATTTGATTCCGTCCAGCGGATCATGCGCGACGTGAATTACGGCTGGCTGCTCCGTTATCTGCACATGAACGGAGCGTCGATGTTCTTCATGATCGTCTACATCCACATCTTCCGCGGCCTGTACTACGGCTCGTACAAATACCCGCGCGAATTGCTGTGGATGCTCGGCGTCATCATCTTGCTGTTGATGATGGCGACGGCGTTCATGGGTTATGTGCTGCCCTGGGGCCAGATGAGCTATTGGGGCGCCACGGTCATCACCAACCTGTTCTCGGCGATCCCGGTGGTCGGCAACAAGATCGTGACGCTGCTGTGGGGCGGCTATACGGTCGGCAACCCGACGCTCAACCGCTTTTTCTCGCTGCACTATCTGCTGCCGTTTGTGATCGTCGCGGTGGTCGGGCTGCATCTGGTCGCGCTGCACACGCACGGCTCGAACAATCCGCTCGGCATCGACCACAAAGGGCCGGGCGACACGATCCCGTTTCATCCGTACTATACGGTCAAGGATATGTTCGGCCTGGCCGTGTTCCTGCTGATCTATGCGGCGATCGTGTTCTATGCGCCGAATTTCCTCGGCGACCCGCAGAACTACATCCCGGCCAACCCGCTGCAGACGCCGCCGGACATCGTGCCCGAATGGTATTTTCTGCCGTTCTACGCGATCTTGCGGTCGATGCCGAGCAAGCTGTTCGGCGTGCTGCTGCTGTTCTCGTCGATCCTGATCCTGTTCGTGCTGCCGTGGCTCGACACCTCGCCGGTGCGCAGCGCGCGGTTCCGGCCGATCTATCGCTGGATGTTCTGGCTGCTGGTGATCACCGTGTTCGCGCTCGGCTGGGTCGGCGCGCACCCGCCCGAGGGCATTTTTGTGACCGTCGGGCGGATCGGCACGTTCTATTACTTCCTGCATTTCCTGGTTCTGATGCCGCTGGTCGGCAAGCTTGAACGGCCCAAACCGCTGCCGCTCAGCATCGGTGCCGCGGTATTGGGCGCCGCGGCGCCGGCGGGGAGGCACTGACATGGCAAAGCGCTTTGTCGCCGCGGCCGCGATGGTCATCGGCCTCGCCTGCGGGGCCGTCGGTACGGCCTGGGGCCAGGCCGAGGAGTCGACGCCCCTGGCGCATCAGCAATGGTCGTTCCAGGGCGTGTTCGGCACCTATGACCGGGCAGCGCTGCAGCGCGGCTTCCAGGTGTACAAGGAGGTCTGCTCGGCCTGCCACCAGCTCAAGCACCTGTCGTTTCGCGACCTGACCCAGATCGGCTACACCGAGGATCAGGTCAAGGGGATCGCCGCGCAGTACCAGGTCACCGACGGCCCCAACGACCAGGGCCAGATGTACCAGCGCCCGGCGCGGCCGTCGGACCCGATACCCGGTCCGTTTGCCAACGACGAGGCCGCGCGGGCGGCGATGGACGGCGCGCTGCCCCCGGATCTGTCGCTGATCGTCCACGCGCGCGAGGGCGGCCCGGATTACGTCTACGGCATCCTGACCGGGTTCAAGCCGGCGCCGAAGGGGTTCAAGCTGGCGCCCGGCACCTACTACAACCAGATATTCCCCGGCCATCAGATCAAGATGCCGCCGCCGCTGACCGCCGACGGGCAGGTCAAGTATGCTGACGGCACGCCGTCGACGATCCCGCAGATGGCGCACGACGTGGCCACCTTCCTGGCGTGGGCCTCGGAGCCGACGCTTGAAGAGCGCCACCGCACCGGGTTCCGGGTGATCCTGTTCCTGGTCATCGCCATCGGGCTGCTCTACGCGGCGAAGCGCAAGGTGTGGTCGGGGCTGCACGGGCACGGAGGGGAAGAGGCGCAGCCCGGCGAGTGATGAGCGGCCCGGTCATCGGCATCATCGGCGGCAGCGGGCTCTATCAGATCGATGGGCTGACCGAAATGTCGTGGCGGAGGGTTGAAAGCCCGTTTGGCGCGACCTCCGACGAATTCTGCTTTGGCCTGCTGGGCGGGCAGCCTGTGGTGTTTGTGCCGCGGCACGGCCGCGGCCACAAACTGCCACCCTCGGCGATCAACTTCCGCGCCAATATCGATGCGCTGAAGCGCTGCGGCGTCACCGACATCCTGTCGCTGTCGGCGGTCGGCAGCCTGCGAGAGGATTTCGCGCCGGGCGATTTTGTTGTCGTCGACCAGTTTGTCGACCGCACCTTTGCCCGCGAGAAGAGCTTTTTCGGCCCCGGCTGCGTCGCCCATGTGTCAATGGCGCATCCGGTGTGCGGCCGGCTCGGTGACGCGGTGTCGGCCGCGGCGGCCGGCGCCGGCGTGGCGGTGCGGCGCGGCGGCACCTATCTGGTGATGGAAGGGCCGCAATTCTCGACCCTGGCCGAGAGCGAGCTGTACCGGTCGTGGCGCTGCGACCTGATCGGCATGACCAACATGCCCGAGGCCAAGCTCGCCCGCGAGGCCGAAATCTGCTACGCCACCATCGCGATGGTGACCGATTACGATTGCTGGCATCCCGGGCACGACGACGTCACGGTCGAGGCGATCGTGTCGGTCCTGCTGGCCAATGCCGACAAGGCGCGAGCGCTGGTAAAGCAGGTCGTGCCGCTGCTGTCGGGGCACCAGGGCCCGTGCCGCCAGGGCTGCCAGAACGCGCTCGACCACGCGCTGATCACCGATCCCGCCGCCCGCGACCCGGCGCTGCTCAAGCGGCTCGACGCCGTGGCGGGCCGCGTGTTCGCGGGCTGAGACCGGGCGATGCGCGTCGCCGGCCGTGCCATGCGCACGATCTGGCCCACCGCGGACGGCGAGGCGGTCGAGATTATCGACCAGACCCTGCTGCCGCACGAGCTGGCGATCGTCCGCCTGACCCGGCTCGACGACGCCGCCCGGGCGATCCGCGACATGCAGGTGCGCGGCGCGCCGCTGATCGGCGTCGCCGCAGCCTATGGCATGGCGCTGGCGATGCGCGCCGACCCGTCGGATTCCGGGCTCGACCGGGCGGCCGCAACGCTGGCGGCGACGCGGCCGACCGCGGTCAACCTGCACTGGGCGCTCGACGCAATGCGCCACACGCTGGCGGCGCCGCCGCCGGGCACACGCGTCGCCGCGGCGTTCGCCAAGGCGGCCGCGATTGCCGACGACGATGTCGCGATCAACCGGGCGATCGGCGAGCATGGCGGCGGGCTGATTGCCGCCGCCCAGCGCGCCAAAAAACAACGCACCAAAAACCAGGGCGCGCGGGTCGAGGTGTTGACCCATTGCAACGCCGGCTGGCTCGCGACGGTCGATTGGGGCACCGCGCTGGCGCCGGTGTATCGCGCGCATGATGCCGGTATCCCGCTGCATGTCTGGGTCGACGAGACCCGGCCGCGCAACCAGGGTGCCAGCCTCACCGCGTGGGAGCTGGGCCAGCACGGCGTGCCGCACACGGTGATCGCGGACAACACCGGCGGGCACCTGATGCGGCATGGCATGGTCGATCTGTGCATCGTCGGCACTGACCGCACCGCCGCCAACGGCGACGTCGCCAACAAGATCGGCACCTACCTGAAGGCGCTGGCGGCGCATGACAACGACGTGCCGTTCTATGTCGCGCTGCCGTCGCCGACGATCGACTGGACGCTCGACAGCGGCGACGCGATCCCGATCGAACAGCGCGACCCCCGCGAGGTGACGCATATCGCCGGCTGGACCGATGCCGGCGCGCGGGTCGAAGTGCGGCTGACCCCGGCCGACAGCCCGGCGGCGAATTATGCGTTCGACGTGACCCCGGCCCGGCTGGTTACCGGGCTGATCACCGAGCGCGGCGTCTGCCGGGCCGCGCGCGACGCGCTGCTTGACCTGTTCCCCGAGCGGCGCGCCCGCGGCGCGGCATGATGGAGACGGCGATGACCGGCTGGGCCGAAACCTATCGCGGCAGCGTGGCGCCGTGGGAATGCGACGTCACCGAGCATTTCACGATCGCCTATTATTTCGACCGGCTGGAACAGGCCGAGGGCAATCTGGCGATGCGGCTCGGGCTGGCCGAAGCGCTGCGCCAGGGCGGGTTTGCCCGCCGGTTCGACCTGCGGTTTACCCGCGAATTGCGCGCCGGCACCGCGTTTCACATCGACAGCGCGGCGATCTCGGTCGAGAGCGGCGTGCGGCTCGGCCACCGGGTCATCGATTCGGCGACCGGGGAGACCGTGACCTGGATCGACGAAAATTGGGATGCGGCGGCGCCGGTCTTCGCCGAACGCCGTGCCGCGATCGCCCGCGAACTTGCCGCGTGGGACAGGCCGGCGGCGGAACAGCGGGCGCAGCCCAAAGACACCGCCGGCTTCACCACGACCGCACGCGGCCGGGTGCGGCCCGGCGACCTCGACGAACACGGCCGTCTCGGCCTTGCGGCCTTCGTGCACAAATTCACCGATTCCTCGATCCAGACCGGCGCGATGATCGGGATAACCGCGGACTACATCAAAACCGCCCGGCGCGGCTTCTCGACCTTCGAGCTGGCGCTTGAGCTGCGCGGCGAGGCGCGGCTCGGCGACCCGTTCGTTGTCGAGACCGCGGTCGCCCACCTCGGCAGCTCGTCGCTGCGCTTCATCCACGTGATGAGCAACCCGGAAACCGGGCGCGAAATCGCCCGCCTCGGGCAGTTCGGGGTCCAGCTCGATCTCGATGCGCGGCGCCCGGCGGCGCTGTCGGACGAATTGCGCGCCCGCGCGCAACAGCTGGTGGTGGCGATCCGGTAGAATGGGACGAGCCGGGGAAGCCCGCTACAACAGTGCGTGGACGATTTCCCGATAGGGCGGCGCATCGATAAAATGCCGCTCGCGGGTCGCCTGCTCGATGTAGAGAAAGATCTGCACGACAAACACTATGTCGACCACATCTCCGTCTTCCGACAGCGGCAGGAACAACACCTTGGTGTGCCGCTCGGGCGCGTTGCGCGCCGCCGACATAAACAGGCATTCGGAATAGAGCGCCCGGCGATTGCGCACGCTTTCGTCATAAAGCCCCAGCACATGCGCCTTGTACTCGCGCCCCGGCAACACCTCGTCGAGATAGCGGCCGGTCGCGTTCATGCCATGCGCCTGGGCATTGCTGGTGCCGATCAGCCGATAGCGGTAGCGCCCGCCTTCGGCCACGTCCACCAGCATGACATCGGGCAGCAGGCGCGGGATGTCGACCGGGTCGATGTCGGCGCGCCGCGGCATTTGCCGCCAGGCGGCCTTTTTCAGCCAGTAATCATAGGCTTGGTCCATGCGCGGGTCGGTGAACGGAAGCTGGTCCGTCGCGGCCGCTGGGCCATCATGATCCGCCATGAGAGTTTGGTTCACGGAACCTGTTCAAGTTCAAGTCGCACGACGCCTCTTTTTTGAACAACCATAGTAAAGATTTCGTTATGGCCCGGCGCTGTGCCTCGATTACAGCATGCCGACGATCGCTCCGCTCATGCACGTTGCAATCGTGCCTGACAGGATCGAGCGCAGACCCAGCGAGACGATCTCCTGCCTGCGCTCGGGCACCATCGCGCCCATCCCGCCGATCAGGATGCCGAGGCTGCCGAAATTGGCAAACCCGCACAGCGCATAGGTCATGATCAGCCGGGCGTGCGGGCTGAGCGCGCCATCCGGCAATTTGGCGAGGTCGATATAGGCGATGAATTCGTTGAGCACGGTCTTGGTGCCCATCAGCTGCGCCGCCGTCGCGGTTTCCGGCCCGGGAATGCCGATCAGCCACATCACCGGCTGAAACGCATAGGCAAAGACGCGCTGCAGCGTGACCGGGCCGCCAGCCCAATCGGGCAGCAGCCCCAGCGCCGAGTTGACGAGGCTGACCAGCGCCACCAGAACCACCAGCATCGCCAGGATGTTGGCAAGAAACACGATGCCGTCGCCCGTGCCGCGGGCGACCGCATCCATCGTGCTGACCGGCCGGTTCGGCATTTCGAGCCGCGACGGAGCAGACGGATCGGGGTGAAACGGCACCATCAGCGCCGCGACCGCGAGCGCCGCCGGGGTGCTGATGATCGCCGCGACCAGGACGTTGCCGAGCGCATCGGGAATGACGCTGCCGAGCAGCGAGGCGTAGAGCACCATCACGGTGCCGGCGATCCCGGCCATGCCGCAGCTCATCAACGCAAACAGCTCGCCGCGCTCCATGCTCAGCAGGTAGGGCCGGATCAGCAGCGGCCCCTCGATGTGCCCGACGAAGATGTGCACCGCCGCGCCGAGGCCGAGCGGCCCGCCGATCCCGACCGTGCGCCGCAACACCCAGGCAAACGCCTGTACGATCCGCTGCAATACGCCCCAATAGAACAGCACCGTCGCCAGCGCACTGATCACCAGCACCAGCGGCAGGGCACGAAACGCGAAGATGAAGGCGGCGCCGGGCCGGCTTTCGGTAAACGGCAGCGTTCCGCCGCCGAGATAGCCGAAAACAAAGCTGGTGCCGGCATCGGTCGCCTTCTGCAATGCCGCGACGCCGTGGTTGAGCAGCAGGAACGCCGTGCGCGCCGGCGGGAATTTGAGGAACAGGATCGCCAGCGCGAGCTGCAGCAGAAGCCCGGTGACAACCACGCGCAACGGCACTCGGAAGCGGTCTTCGCTCAACCCCCAGGCCAGGAGCAGCAAGACCGCAATCCCCAGCAATCCCCGCATTGTCCCCCCAAGGTGCCGCGGCTACCTATCGCCTTTGTCGCCGGCCGCAGCAAGCCCCTGCCTATGGCGCGGCCGCGGCGGCTCTCGTAAGCTCGCCGCGAACAGTGCCTGCGGGAGAGAGCCGACATGCGCAACGGCATCGCTGGGATCGACCACGTCATTATCGGCGTGCGCGATCTCGAACGCGCCCGCCTCGGCTGGACCCGGCTCGGATTCACCCTGTCGCCGCGCGGCCGTCATATCGGCCAGGCAACCGCCAATTACTGCATCATGTTTCCGGGCGACTACCTCGAACTTCTCGGCATCGTCGGCGACGATGCCGAGGCGCACCGACTCAAGGCGTTCCTGGCCCGGCGCGAAGGGATCGTCGGCCCGGCCTTTGCGCTGTCCGGCTCGCCCGAAGAGGCGCGTGCCGCACTGGCCCGGCTCAACCTGCATCCGAGCGAGCCGCGCGCGCTGGGGCGGCAGCTCGAATTGCCCGAAGGCACAGTGGTGCCGCGTTTCAGCCTGATCAACCTGCCGCCGGAGGAGATTCCCGGGCTCGACTGCTTTCTGTGCGGTCACCTGACCCCGGAACTGATGCGCCGGCCGGAATGGCTGGCGCACCCCAACGGGGCCATCGGGATCCGGGCGATCCACGTGCTGGTGGCGGAAACCGCGCCGCTGCTGCCGGCATTCGACCGGCTGTTCGGGTTGCAGGAGGTGACGACGACCGACGCGGTGGCCTCGGTCAGGGTCGGCCGGCACCGCATCCAGTTTTCAACGCTCGACGATTTCCTGACGATGTATCCGGGCGTGGAGCTTGCCGGCGATTTCCCGCTGCCCGGCGTCGCCGCGCTCGAACTGGCCGTCGCCGACCGCGATCGCACCGCCGATTACCTGACGCAGTGGCAGGTCGCGTTCGACGAATGGCCCGACGGGCGCGTCGCGGTGCCGGCGCGCGAAGCCAACGGCGCCTTGCTGCTGTTCGCGGCGTAGCTGCTACGTGGCGCGACGCTCGGCGACGATGTGCCAGTGCCAGGAGCCGGGCTTGCGGTGCTCGCGCTGAACCAGCGACAGCAGCTCGAACCCGCTGAACAGCGACACCAGCACCGCCGCATCACAATAGTAATGCGGGTGCGCGCGCTGCTCGATCAAAACTGAGAGGTCGGCAGCGACCGACAGGTCGTCATCGCTCAGCGGAACCAAGATGACGTTGGGGCAGCTGTCGTCGAACAACCTGCTGTCCTGTACGACGATTGCCGGGCGCAGCTTGTTCGGCTCTTTCGGCTATGCGTCACGCCAATCCGCGAGCACGATCTGCCCTGGCCCAAAAGCTCGCCACGGGGTCACAACTCCGACCGCGACGTTCCCCAGAACTCGAAGAACTCCCTCGCCTCAGGTGAGCGTGCGATGTGCTCGGCGACAGCCTTGGTTTGCTCGCGCACCCGCCGACGCCGCGCTTCCTTCGCCGCCTCGGTGGCGATCTCGCGAAGCGGTGCTGACAGGCCGATATTGCGGCCGCGCGCCTCCGCTTCGAGGATTTCCCGCGTCTTGTCGTCGAGCCTGACCGAAACCGGTGCCGACATGAGCCCGTACCCGCTGGCTAGAGACGACGACGCATACGTAATACAGCGGCCTCACAGATTGAAGCGGAAGTGCATCACGTCGCCGTCCTGCACGACATACTCGGCGCCTTCGAGCCGCATCTTGCCGGCATCCTTGGCGCCCTGCTCGCCGCCGCAGGCGACGAAATCGGCGTAGGCGATGGTTTCGGCGCGGATGAAGCCCTTTTCGAAATCGGTGTGGATGGTGCCGGCGGCCTGGGGTGCCTTGGTGCCCTTCACGATCGTCCAGGCGCGCGACTCCTTGGGCCCGGCGGTCAGAAACGTGATCAGCCCGAGAAGCCCATAGCCGGCGCGGATCACGCGGTCGAGCCCGGTTTCGCTGAGGCCGAGCGTGGCAAGGTATTCGCGCCGCTCTGCCTCGTCGGGGAGGTGGGAGATCTCGGCCTCGATTGCCGCCGAAATCGCCACCGCCTGCGCGCCGCGCTCCGCGGCATAGGCGGCGACCCGGCGGCTTTCGTCGTTGCCATCGGCGGCGCTCGCCTCGTCGACATTGGCGATATAGAGCACCGGCTTGGCGGTCAGCAGCTGCATCGCTTTGAGGACCGCCTGCTGGTCCGGGGCGAGCGGCACCTGGCGCGCCGGCACCCCATCGCGCAAGCCCGCCAGCACCGGCTCGATCACCGCGAGCTGCGCCCGCGCCTCGCGTTCGCCGCCGCGCGCCCGCTTTTGCGCGGCGATTTCGCGCCGTTCGAGACTGTCGAGATCGGCCAGCATCAATTCGGTCTCGACCGTCTCGGCATCGCGGATCGGATCGACCGAGCCCTCGACATGCACCACGTTGGGGTCGGCGAAACAGCGCAGCACCTGGGCGAGCGCGTCGACCTCGCGAATGTGGCCGAGAAACTGGTTGCCGAGCCCCTGGCCTTTCGAGGCGCCGCGCACCAGCCCGGCGATATCGACAAACCCGAGCTGCGCCGGCACGATCTTGGCCGATTTCGCCAGTCGCGCGCAGATTTCGAGGCGCTCGTCGGGCACCCCGACGCGGCCGATATTCGGCTCGATCGTGCAAAATGGATAGTTCGCCGCCTCGGCCGCCTGGGTCGCGGTGAGCGCGTTGAACAGGGTTGACTTGCCGACATTGGGCAGGCCGACGATGCCGCAGTTGAAGCCCATCGTCTCAGCTCTCGGCCGGCGGTTCGGGCGGGGTGAAGCGGCGCGCCACCTCGCTCATGAAGGCGGGCGCGTCGCCGGCGATCAGCAGCGGGATGGTTTCGGCGACCGCGTCGACCAGCGGCACCACCCACTCGCTCGCCTCGTCGGCCGGAAAATTCTGCAGCACGTAGGGCTGTACCAGTTCGCGGATGCCGGGATGGCCGATACCGAGCCGCACCCGCCAGTAATCCGGGCCGACCAGCGCGTCGATCGAGCGCAGCCCATTGTGCCCGGCACTGCCGCCGCCGCGCTTGGCCCGGACCTTGCCCGGCTTGAGGTCCAATTCATCGTGCATCACGCAGATCTCGCCCGGCGGAATTTTGTAAAAGCTCATCGCCGCCAGCACCGATTCGCCGGAATCGTTCATGAAGGTCTGCGGCTTCAGCAGCAGAACCCGCGCGTCGCCGATCGTGCCCTCGGCAATTTCGCCCTTGAAGCGGTCGCGAAACCCGGGAAACCCGTACCGCCGCGCCACCGCGTCGGCCACCATGAAGCCGATATTGTGCCGGTTGCGAGC
>Ga0307374_10005004_pt1 | contig 21715 bp, 14 predicted proteins | sample OX3MG_FD_202532 | JGI IMG/M metagenome (GOLD analysis project Ga0307374, IMG submission 202532) | Soil microbial communities from Risofladan, Vaasa, Finland - OX-3 | ecosystem: Environmental > Terrestrial > Soil > Coastal area > Acid sulfate soil | place: Finland: Risofladan, Vaasa | collected...
CGCTGGGCTCAGCACCTACCCGGGGTCGAGGTCTCCGAAGTCTCGGGGGGCGAAGTTCGCCTCGTCGTCGATCCTTCCCTCGACAGCGACGTCGTTTTGCGCGCGGCCATGGCGGCCGGGCACGTTAGCGAGTTCAGCTTCCATCGGCGCAGTCTCTCCGAAGTCTTTCGCGAGGCCCTGCGATGAAGATCCTCTACCTTTTGTTGTTGGTCGCCGCCGTCGCCACCGTGCGCCTCCTGCGTCGCCGGGCCCGACGCGCCTCGGCGACGCGGCGGGCTCGACCGAGCCTCGACCTCGCGTTTCTTAAGGGCGGCGTCGCACTCGTCACGTGGCGAGAGGTGCGCCAGCGGGTTCGAGGTCGGATGTTTCGGATCAGCACGCTGGTGATCTTGGCCGCCATCGCGGCCGCGATCGTGATCCCGACCCTGCATCACGCGGGGTCCTCGTCGCAGCGAATCGGCGTCGTCGGCCCGCTCTCGCCCGCGCTTAAACGCGTCGTGCAAAACGACGTGCGCGCCAACGCTGGCGTCGCGCACCTGGTCAATCTGTCGAGCGCGTCGCTCGCCAAGCGCGAGCTCGCCAGTGGGAAGATTGATTTCGCGATTCTGAACGATCGAAGCATCGTCGTGAACTCACTTCGAAATTCCGCCCACGCCGCAGAGATCGTCCAGATCGCTCGCGACCTTGGCGTGGCCCAGGCCCTCAGTGCCGCGCACCTCTCGACGGGCCAGTCCGCCCTCCTCGCGCGCGCTCACTCGCTTCGCGTGACGAGCCTCAAGCAGCAAAAGGCAAGCGGGGCGAACGTCGGGGCGTCGGTCTTTGGGCTCATCCTCATCTTCATGATGCTCCAGCAGTACAACACGTGGACGCTGATCGGCGTCATGGAGGAAAAATCCAGCCGGGTCATCGAGGTCCTCTTGTCGGCGCTTCGCCCCCTCCAACTCTTGACGGGAAAGGTGCTCGGCATCAGCCTCGTGGCGCTCGCCCAGGCGACGCTCATCGTCACCTTCTCCTTGGTGCTCGCCAAGAGCGTGGGGTCGAACCTACTCCACGGGGCCGCCTCGCTCGAAATCGTGAGCATCCTCGTGTGGGTCCTGCTCGGTTACGCCTTCTACAGCTGGATCTACGCGGCCGCCGGGTCGATGGCCGAGCGCCAAGAGCAGATCCAGGCGCTCGCGCTCCCCCTCAGCCTGCCGCTCGTCTTTGGCTACGTCGTCTCCTTGATCGCCGCGGAGTCGGGTCACGCGACGATGCTCGTCAGCGTGCTGGCCTACCTGCCGCCCACGGCGCCCTTCGCCATGCCGGTCCTGGTGGGGTTGAGCGCGGTCACCTGGTGGGGCTTTCTCCTCTCGGTCCTGCTCAGCATTGTCTCGACCGTCGCGGTCGCGCACCTCGCCGCGCGGGTCTATCGACGCGCGATCCTTCGAACCGGCGCTCGGGTGCACTTGCGCGAAGCGTTCGCTCGATACTGAGCCCACTTCGTTCGCTCTCGTCGCAGCCGTCGCCGCGACCTGGCCGTGACGACGAGAGACCCTACTAACCTGGGCGCCGTGGGCCTCGTGAAAGCCATCGTCAAACTGCTCTTCTTCGTGGCGCTCGCCGCCGCGGTGACCGGCGTCGCGCTCTTGGTGCGTCGACCCCAGTCCAGCGAAGAGGTCTCGTACGACGAATGGCCCCAGGTGGCGCGCAACCCCGAAGCAAAGTAGCTTCGCGGCTTTTTCCCGAGAGGAACTTTTATGGCTGAGATGCAATATCGACGACTGGGACGCTCGGGGCTGAAGTTGAGCATCCTCTCCTTTGGCAGTTGGGTGACCTTCGGCAACGCCAACCAGATTGAGACGGCGGCCCAAGCGGCCGAGTGCCTCTCGGCCGCCAAAGACGCCGGCGTCAACTTCTTCGACAACGCCGAGGCCTACGCCAAGGGTGAGTCCGAGCGCGTCATGGGCGCCGCCTTCAAGGAACTGGGCTGGAAGCGAAACGAGTACGTGGTGTCGACCAAGTTGTTCTGGGGCATCAGCGACGTGCCCAACATGAGAAACACCCTCAATCGCAAGTACCTCAGCCAAGCCATCGACGGCTCACTCGAGCGCCTCGGGCTCGACTTCGTCGACCTCGTCTTTTGCCACCGCGCCGACCCCCGGACCCCCATCGAAGAGACCGTCTGGGCGATGAGCGACATGATCACCCAGGGCAAGGCCCTCTACTGGGGCACCTCGGAGTGGGCGCCCGACGAGATCCGTGCGGCCTACGACATCGCCGATCGCCACCACCTGCACAAGCCCGTCATGGAGCAGCCCCAGTACAACATCCTGTGGCGCGAGCGCGTCGAGAGAGATTATCGACGCCTCTATGAAGACATCGGACTGGGCACCACGATCTGGTCGCCGCTCGCCTCAGGACTCTTGACCGGCAAATACTTGAACGGGGTGCCCGAGGGCTCGCGCGCGACGCTGCCGGGTTATGAGTGGCTGCGCGACACGTTGACCGACGTCAAGCAGAATCAGAAGGTCGCGGCCCTAAAGGAGATCACCGACGAGCTCGGCGTGTCGCTGGCCCAGTTCTCACTGGCCTGGTGCGCGAAGAACCCCAACGTCTCCACGGTCATCACCGGGGCCTCGTCCGCCGAGCAGGTGCGAGAGAACATGGGCGCGCTCGACGTCATGCCCCTCATCACCCAAGAAGTCATGGAGCGCGTCGATCTCATCTCCTTGATGTAGACCCTCTCGCTTCAAATCTCTTCATTCGTCGGCGACACCATGTTTCTCGGCGCTTGTGAAACATTGCGCAACGTAGGAACAATCTTCACCGAGGCGCCAAAGAGCCCGCCACAGGCCCTCTGACGCACGATTCATTTGAAAATGCAGGGCCGAAGACGACGGCTTAACGTCGTTACGGCCTGAGACCCCGGACGGCGCGACCAGGAAGCACGCTCAACTAGAAGCATGACTCGTCACTTTCGCACGGACCCACACCTCCGCCTTCGCGAAATGATCCTCAAAGGGTGGCGGCGAAGGGATGACCCTGCGCGCGCGATACAGCCGCTGAACGCGTCCGCGTCGGGGGTCTGACGTGTCGACGTCGCTCACGCGTTCGATCTGGAATGACCCGTTTCGACGCCAGCTCGCGCGCCAAGGCGCCCCCTTCTTCCTCTTTGAAGCCGTGGGAGCGGCCAGTCTCTTCCTGCCGCCGGGTCCCCAGTCGTGGTCGGACGCGCTGTGGGCGATCGGACTCCTCGCGCTGACTCCCTTCTTGCTCTTGCTCTTGCCTCCTCTAAAGACCCTCAGGAGTCCGGCGAACTTTCTCAAGCCCTTGACCGTTACGGTCGTAGCGATACTGGTCATCAAGGCCACGGGCGGCGAAACCGCCGGGGCGATTCTCATGCTCTTCGCACCCTTGGTGTGGTCGGCGATGTACCTGAGAAGGTGGCAGTCGTACGTCGTACTGCTCGTCACCATCGTCATCCTTTTCGTCACCTCGAGTTCGACAAGTGAGTTGAACTCATCGATTCGATGGCGGCGAAGCATTCTCGCGACGCTCTTTGGTGTCCTCTTGGTCTTCACCATTCACCAAGTTCGCAGGCGTGCGCGAGCGGCGGTGTCCGAGCGCGACGTCACGAACAAGGAGTTGCTCGTGGCGACGTCGCAGGCGAGTCGCCGCGAAGAAATTCTCACCAAAATGTCACAGGGCGTCCTCATCACCGACGCTCGTCGTCCCGACAACCCGATCACCTACGCGAGTTCGAGCGTCGAGCGCCTCACCGGCTACGGCGTCGATGAGATCCTCGGTCGCAACTGTCGCTTCCTCCAAGGTCCCGAAACCGACCAAGAAAGTGCCAAGGCCATTGGTCACGCCATCAAGAACGGCCAGGACTGCCTCGTCGAGATCTTGAACTACCGCAAGGACGGCACCACCTTTTGGAACGCGCTGGGCCTCACGGTCATTCGAGATAACGAGGGCCACGTCACGAACTTCGTGGGCATCTTGAGCGACGTCAGCGAACGGCGCCAGCTCGAGAGACGCTTGCTGCAGTCCGAAAAGATGGAAGTGGTCGGGACCCTGTCGGCGGGCATGGCGCACGATTTCAACAACTCGCTGCTCGTGATTCGCGGCTACAACAATCTCCTTGCGAGGAGCCTGCACGACGACGGCCTCTTAGCCCTCACCCACCGCGTGGACGACGCCGTCCAGCAAGCCTCGGAACTGACGCACCGCCTCCTCGCCTACAGCCGCTTTCATGACACCCACCCGGTGCACACCGACCTCAACCAACTCGTCCGCGAGACCCTGAAACTGTGGGGACGCCTGCTGAGCGACCAGATCATCTGCGAGAGCGACCTCGAAGCGAGTGTGCCCCCGGTCATGATCGACCAAACCCAGTTCGAACACGCGCTGGTGAACCTGATCACCAACGCCCGAGACGCCATGCCCAACGGCGGGACGTTGACGATCCGCACCTGCCACCAGCAGCACGATCGCTTGGTCTTCCCCCCCAGAGCTCCCGAGGACATCGGTGAATTCGTGGTCGTTGAAATCAGCGACACGGGAGTGGGAATGGACGAAGAGATGGTGGAGCGTATTTTCGCGCCGTTCTTCACCACGAAGACCTACGGCACGGGACTCGGTCTGCCGACCGTCGAGAAGGTGATCGAACAGGCCGGCGGACACGTCGAAGTCACGAGTCGCGAGGGCGAAGGCACGACCTTCCATCTGTACTTGCCCGTCACCCCGACCGCGGTCGTCGACGGCGTCGCCACCACATTGAGCGAGGTCAGTTTCGACGGACACGAAACGGTCCTCGTCGTCGAAGACCTCGATCAGGCTCGCCGTATTCTCGTCCAGGCACTCGGCGAATCTGGTTACCGGGTACTCTCCGCCGCCAACGGTCACCAGGCCATCGACGCGGCCCACGCCCACGAGGGTCCGGTTCAGCTTCTGGTCACGGACGTTGACATGCCTCACCTCGGCGGTGCGGACTTGGCTCGGCGGCTCCTCTCGGATGACCCGGAACTCAAGATCGTCTTTGTTTCGGGCTACCCCTTTAGCGACCTGGTCTACGAACCCGAATTCGAGGGTCGTTCGGCCTTCGTCGCGAAACCGTACGATCTGGACGAATTGTTGATGAAGATGCGAGAACTCCTCGCGCCTCATCCTTCGCTGCCGTCGTCGTAACGAACGAGCAACGCGACTTCAGCGGCGCACTTTGTTCTCGGCAAACGTCGCGAACTGGGGAGAACACGCTGCTTTAGCGCAGCGAGATCAGGTGAATGTCTTGAATCCCGTCGGTCTCGCGCAGGCGCTCGATCACGGCCGGGGGCGTCGGCGTCGCCGTCGAGAGCACCATGAGGGCGGTCTTCGTGGCGACGTCAGGGCCGACGGCCATCGACATGATCGAGATGTTGGCCTCGCCGAGGGCGAGTCCGACTCGTCCGATCATCCCCGGGCGGTCATCGTTGTGCACGACGAGCATCGAAGAGGCCGGCGAGATCTCAACCGCGTGACCATCGACGGCGACGATCCTCGTCTCTAAGCGCGTCCCGATCGTCATCAGGGTGCCCGAGACGGTGTGCTGGCCTGAGCGTACGGTGATGAGACTCACGTACTCGGGCGAGACGACCGAGGAGACTTCGCCGTAGGCGAGGTCGTGTTCCTTCGCGAGTTGGGGGGCGTTCACGAAGGAGACCCCGTCGTGTCCCGTGGCACTGAGCAGTCCCTTCAGGGCGCAGAGAGTAAGGATCTTGGTGCCCGATCCGGCGAGCTCGCCCTGGTAGATGACTTCAAGGTCAGCGGGCTTGCCGTCCAAGAGCCCCCCGATGAAGCGCCCTAACGCCTCGGCGAGCCCCATGAAGGGCCGCACGACGTTCGAGACCTCGCCGGCCGCGACGTTAACGGCGTAGGGGACGAAGTCCCCCGCCAAGGCCAGTTCGACCTGCTCGGCGATCGTGACCCCGGCCTTGTCCTGGGCCTCGACGGTCGAGGCGCCGAGGTGCGGCACGACGACGACCGAGGGCAGTTCGAAGAGCGGCGACTCGGTGGTGGGCTCTTTTTCAAAGACGTCGAGGGCCGCGCCCTGGACGTGGCCGCTCTTAATCGCTTCGGCGAGGTCCGCTTCGTTCACGATCCCGCCGCGCGCGACGTTGATGATCCGCACCCCGGGCTTGGTCTTCTTCAGCGAGTCAGCGTTCAAGAGGTTGGTCGTCACTTTGTTCTTCGGCAAGTGGATGGTGAGAAAGTCGCTCTGGGCGAGGACTTCGTCGAGGCTTAAGAGCTCGACGCCCATGTGGCGGGCGCGCTCTTCGGAGATGAAGGGATCATACGCCACCAGGCGCATCCCAAAGGCCATCGCGCGCTGGGCTACTAACGCGCCGATCTTGCCAAGGCCAATGACCCCGAGGGTCTTCCCGTGGAGTTCCACGCCCTCCCACTTCGAGCGCTCCCACTTGCCGGCTTTCAGGGCCGAGTGGGCCTGAGGAACGTTTCTCGCTTGAGCGAGCAGTAAGGCCATGGTCTGCTCGGCGGCGGACAAGATATTAGAGACCGGCGCGTTCACGACCATCACGCCGAGTTCCGTGGCCTTGGCGACGTCGACGTTGTCGAGGCCAATGCCCGCTCGCCCGACGACGACCATGTCCTTGGCGGCTTCCAGCGTTGCCGCGTTCACCTGGGTGGCGGAGCGGATGATGAGGGCGTGGGCACCCTGAACCGCGTCGATCAAAGCTTCGGACGAGAGCCCCAGGCGTACGTCCACCTCGTGTCCGGCGTCTCGGAGCTTCTGCAGGCCCGACTCAGCGATCTCTTCAGTTACCAGTACGCGTGACACGACGTTTTTCCCTTCGTTCTTCGATACAGCCTACGGGAACGAGCGAAGGCTCAGCCCTGGGCGACGAACTTCGCGAAGCGCTCGAGCCCCTCGACAAGGTCAGCGTCGCCGAGCGCGTAACTGAAGCGAAAAAATCCCGGCGTGCCGAAGGCCTCGCCCGGCACCACGGCCACTTTGATCGACTCGAGCAGGTTCTCGGCCAACTGGGCCGAACTCGTCGATACTCGTCCGCCAAGGGAACGGCCCAAGAGTCCCGAGACGTTCGGGAAGCAGTAGAACGCGCCTTCAGGCGTGGCACACGTCACCCCGTCGATCGCATTCAGCATGGCGACCATCTTTCGGCGACGGCGATCAAAGGCGCTGCGCATCTCGCCGACGGCTTGCAAGTCACCGCTCAACGCCGCCACGGCGGCGCGCTGGGAGATGTTCGAGATGTTCGCCGTTGTTTGGCTCTGGTAGTTGGCGGCCGCGTCCATGACGTCAGGGGCGCTAATCATCCAGCCAATACGCCACCCGGTCATGGCGTAAGTCTTCGCGACGCCATTGACGACGATCCAGCGATCCCTAAGTTCAGGTGCGACGACCGGCATCGAGACGTGCTTGGCGTCACCGTAGGTGAGGTGCTCGTAGATCTCGTCGCACATCACCCAGATGTCGTGCTCCGCGGCCCAGCGCCCAATGGCCGCGACCTCATCGGGCGCCACCACAGCGCCCGTAGGGTTCGAAGGCGAAACGAAGATCAACAACTTGGTCTTCTCGGTGCGGTGCGCTTCGAGCTGTTCAACGCTCACGTGAAAGCCGTCAGCCTCGCTCGTCATGACCGGTACCGGAATGCCGCCGGCCAGATACACGGACTCGGGGTACGTCGTCCAATACGGCGCGGGGATCAAGACCTCGTCGCCGGGGTTCAAGACCGTCATAAACGTCGTCGCGACGGCGTGCTTGCCGCCGTTGGTGACCAGGACCTGACTGGCCGTCACTTCAAGTCCGCTGTCGCGTTTGGTCTTGGCGACAATCGCCTCGCGCAGTTCGGGCAGTCCCGCCGTCGGGGTGTACTTGTGGTTCCTGGGGTCAAAGCAGGCCGCGGCCGCGGCCTCGACAATGTGCAGGGGCGTCGGAAAATCGGGCTCTCCGGCACCGTAGCCAATGACCGGCTCACCAGCGGCCTTCATGGCTTTGGCCTTGGCGTCGACGGCTAGGGTCGCGCTGGGGGCCAGTCCCTTTAACCGGTCACTCACCCTCGAACGCATGGCTCTCCCTTGTTTTCCGTAAGAATAAGTCTATGAGTTCCCCCGACACCATCAAGATCCCGAGCAACCTGCTACCCCGTGACGGCCGATTCGGCTCTGGACCCTCGAAGGTCCGCCGCGAACAGCTCGAAGCACTCCTTCGAGACGGCGACACCTTTATGGGCACCTCACACCGCCAAGCCACCGTGCGTAACAAAGTCGCAGAAGTGCGAGATGGCCTGAAGGCGCTCTTCAGCGTCCCCGACGGCTACGAAGTCCTCTTGGGCAACGGCGGCACTACTTGCTTCTGGGACGCAGCGACCTTTCACCTAGTGTCCGAACAGTCCCAACACCTCAGCTTCGGCGAGTTCTCGTCGAAGTTCGCCTCCTGCGTCGCCGACGCGCCGCATTTAAAGGAACCTCAGATGATCAAGAGCGAGGTCGGCACGCACCCGACAGCGGTCGCTGACGACTCGGTCGACCTCTACGCCCTCACCCACAACGAAACTTCGACCGGGGTCATGATGCCGATCCAGCGCCCTGCGGGCGCGAAGGGGCTCGTCGCGGTTGACGCCACCTCGGCCGCTGGCGGTCTCATGGTCGACGCCAAAGAGTTCGACTGCTACTACTTCGCGCCCCAGAAGTCCTTCGCTTCCGATGGCGGACTCTGGCTCGCCATTTGCTCGCCGGCCGCCATCGAGCGCATCGAGACCTTGGCCGCCTCGGGACGTTGGACGCCGGCCTTCTTCGACCTCAAGATTGCTCTTGACAACTCTCGCTTGAACCAGACCTACAACACTCCCGCGCTCGCGACCATTCATATGCTCGCCTCGCAGATTAAGTGGATGAACGACAACGGCGGCCTCGCGTTCTCTGCGGGCCGCTCGCGCCAGTCCGCCGAGATCCTCTACACCTGGGCTGAAGCGTCGGAGTTCGCGACACCATTCGTGGAGAACCCTGCGCAGCGCTCCAACGTAGTGGGAACCATCGACTTCAACGACGACGTCGACGCGTCGGTGATCGCCAAGGTCCTTCGTGCGAACGGAATCGTTGACACCGATCCGTATCGAAAACTGGGTCGCAATCAACTCCGAATTGCTATGTTTCCTAGTGTCGACCCCGAAGACGTTTCGAGTCTTTGCGCTTCGATCAACTACGTGGTTGGGAATCTGTAGATTTCCAACCTCACGTCACGCCGCTTATGCGACCATTTAAATTCAATTGGGCCGTCCACATATTTGGGTAAATTTGGTTCAACGCGACTTCGCACAGACCAAGGCTGAAGCCTTCACGCCCACCGATCCTTTGTAAAGAAAACCAGAGATCACGAGTTGTGATGCGCCTTGAACTTGGCTGTGTGAGTACACGCAGGGTATTCGCTGCATCCGATGAAGGGACCGTAGGCCCCGCGCCGTTGTACGAGTGTTCCGTTGCCGCAATCCGGACACATGACCTTTCCCTTGTGGCGGCAGATAGGAAACCTCGTACAACCCAGAAATGGGTCGTATGGACCATGGTGTTCAGTCAACGTTCCGAGCTTGCACGATGGACACACGAGGAGAGTGCCGCCACTGGGTGATTCCAGGACGACCTTCGAATCCGACAGAAGTTCAACTACAAATGGGGACGGCTGCGAAGGTGAAGCCAGGATGAAAACCCCTCGTCGCGCGCGGGTGAGCGCAACGTAGAAAAGTCGGCGCTCCTCGCCGTGAGGGTAAGTGTCGGGCGTAGGCATTGCCAGTTCGAGCACGGGATCATCAGTGACATTGGACGGGAAGCCGAAATTGCCTGTCGACATGCCTGGGATAATGACGAAGTCAGCTTCTAGCCCCTTGGATCCGTGCACGGTCCTAAACGTGACACTGAGGCCTTCCCACTTCTCTTTCCGCAGTACTTCTCGCTGAAACCCATACCGTCCAAGGACATTCACGGTTGCCACTTCAGAACGACTGCCCCCAGAGAAACCCGCGAGAACCTCCCCGGACAGTCTGTTGAGTATCTGGACTAAGGCGTTGCTCTCGTCTTCTGTCATAACCACCGTGACCGGACGACCGGGCAAGGTCGCTATCGACTGCATGGATTTATCAAACTGGATCGGGTTCTTCGAGATAAATCCCCGAGCAACGTCACAGATCTCTTGGGAACAGCGAAACGTCGTGGTCAAAGCGAGCTGCGGACCGCGACCAAACCACGTGGAGAATTGACCCATCACGGAGACGTCCGCACCAGCAAAACGGTTGATGGATTGCCAGTCGTCGCCGACGGCCAGAAGGAAGCGACCTGGCGCCTTGAGGAGTCCCTTAACAAACCTGGCACGAGCCTGACTGGAATCCTGGAATTCGTCGACCATGACGAGCTCGTAAGGCAGGTTGACGGCACCATCTTCCAGGAGATCAGCGGCTTTAACGAGCATGTCCTCGAAATCGACGCTCTCCTCCTCTCTCAACCGACGTTCCCACTCTTCGTGTATCGGCCAGTAGCAAGATAGAAATAAGCGAGTACGAAAGCCATCGAGACCTTTCATTTCTCCACGAAGCCGTCGCTCGAGATCCTCGGCCGACCAGGAGTTGGACTTCACGTGGCACATGAAAGTTCGAACGAGGCGGGCAAGATCCTCATGCTTCAACGGCTTGGCCCAAGGATCTGTACTTGACCTATCGGGATCCCATTCGAACTCGATGCCGAGGTTAGTTAATTCGTTTTGGAGTCTCCTGAGTCCATCTTCGAACATCACTTCAGCCCATGTCGTTTCTATCAACTTCGTGCCGAATTGTGTATGTAGATTTCGCTTCCGCTCCATGTCCTGCGCGTAACCAGTGAAGACCTTCGGCGGGTGTCCTTCTCGATCTAGAGCCCAGTGCTCGTGCCAAACGTCGATGTCTGGGTAATAGAAGTCCGGGCGATACTGGGAATGCGACTCGTCGGCGACGTCGAAAGCGAATGGACGCTCGTAATGAAAGTCAACTCCGTTAAGAAAGAGAAAGTCAGCGATCAAACGTTCTCCTTGGCTTTTGACAAGCATCCCCGAAAAGGTGCGATATCCCGTCATTCGCGTGACGCCGTCATACCCATCCGGTGAGTCATCGTCTAACCGCGTAGAAGCGTTCGCGAAAAGCAGCCGGTAAAGTTCCCAGTTGTAGCGGAAATTATCAGAACTGTCTCGAAGGTAGTCGACGATTTCGATGACGCATGCTAGGTCGTTCCCTTGTTCCAGCCAACGCGCAAGCCGAGGTTTCTTACCCGTAACGCGACCGATGACCTCAAGGCCAAACGCGTGAAACGTCGTCGCCTTGATCCCCTCTGACGGTATGCCCGCCGCGGCAAAGCGAGTCTCGATGCGCTGTTCCATTTCGCTCGCCGCAGCTCTATTGAATGCGAGAAGCAAGATGCGGTCGGGTGACACAATGCCTCGATCCACTGCGTAAGCGGCTCTTGCCACCATGACCGATGTCTTGCCGGAGCCAGCCGCCGCCAACACTTGAACTCGATTATCGAAACAGATGACGCAGCGGGCTTGTTCCTCAGAAAGTGGTGTTCGTTCGATGCTGTCAAAGAATGAGCGTCGATCGATTAGTTCACCTTCCATCACCTGATCGTTGATGGCCTGCACTCTCTCTCCAAGGCTTATTTTTAGAAAGTTCGCTGCTTTGAACTGCTCTGCAGAAAGCAGGCTCTCGCCATCAAATAGCCTGAGTTGAACCAGCAAGTCCGCCGCAGGGCAACGACTCTCAAATTGCTCAACTTCTTCGAACGTAATCCATCGACGTTGTTCCAGTCGGCTAGTTAGGAACAACTCCACTTGTGGCATCCAACGAATTGCGTCCTCGAGGGCAGGAAGTAGTTCCCAGAATCGGAGCCGCGCGGCCAGCGCGAGTGCATCAGGCTTCTTGCAACCACGCAGCGAAGCAACTGGCTCGCCGTTTCGAAGCAGAAAATAGTGGAACCACCTTCGCTGAACGCTAAGCATCGACGCATCAAAACGGTCATACGTGACGCAAATCGCATGGGCGACAAGTTGGATCGTGTCATTGGAAATTGCAACCTGCCAACCGTTGCCTGACCATTCGTGACGATCCATAAGTCTTCCCAGCTTTCCGGCGTCACATTCACCTGCGCTTTTGTACTCAATAACATCAGGACTGCTATGGGCTCAATTGAACAATAACTATCGCGGCGGTAGTTGTTCGTTGAGCAACGCGCCGAGTCGCTGAAGCGCGTCCTTTTCGAGTGGACCCGACTCGTTAATCTTCTTCCAGATTGCCTTGGGCCAGGAAATCCACACACCTAGGTGTCGATAGGGGCGGTTGGTCAGAAGTCGCGTTGTTGACGTGCTACCCCAGTCCCCCTCAATAAAAGCCAAGGCTTGGCTGATCGGCACGGACTTATCGCCAATGATTTGGGCCACCGGGATAACGAGATTGAAGATCTTCTCGACTGCATATGTGCGATCTTTGCCTCCGACATAAAGACGCGAATCCATGCCCATCTTCGTACTAGCTCGGTACTCGATCTTTCCCCGCCAGTTTTTGGAGTCAATGATCCACACACCTGAAGGAGCTACAACGACATGGTCGATATTGGACTCACCGCCCGGCACTTTTCGATCAGTCAGGATAATGGCGCCCCCGTCGACGTGCTTGTGCAGAGCGATGTCCATCAGATACTCGCCCGCCGCACCTTTCGTATTGTTGTGATCGTGACGGGCGCGGGCTTCCTTTAGTGCCGACGAACCACCCACCGGATCGGTATCACGTGTAAGAATTTCCGGACTATTTTCTTGATTCTCGACAAGACCGAGCCCGCACGAGGCACATCGCACTTTTTTGAGTGTGGGCTCGTGCCAGCCAATTTCCCTCTTCGCAATGGTGACCCCGCAGGAACTGCAGATGCCGCCATAGCGAAGCGGCTTCGATTCCCAAGTCACAAATACTGAGACTAGCCAATACTTTTGTTGCCCACTCGTGACACGGCTGAAATGAAAGCCAAGCCAGCTCTCTCCGTGGCCCAGGTCCTCGCACCGATACCGCGATGGGCATCAAGGAAACAGTTAGATGTTCGTAGCTCGCAAACAACGTACCGAAGTGATCGGTCTCATTTGCAATCTTCGAGACGGAGCAAATACCGAATCCACATCTACATTGACTTCTGAAATCAACCCCAATCTTTGGGCCGCCCGTTATCGTTCTTCGAATTTGTGTAGGTTGGTTGCAGCGAGTTCGGCAACTGGTTGACACAGTCTTGATTAAAAGCGGACCACGCCGGACGTAGCGTTATCCAGTCAGCTGCGTGGAGAATCCCCGTTGTCGCAACCGATGAATGCTTCGAGCCAGTTGTGCCAGGCGTTACCGCTCTCGGCGAGATTCGCATAGACGCGGTCATACTTGATCGTGCGCCGCAACTACTAGATGAACACGTTGCCGATCTCTCGTTCGATGCAGTCTCTCGAGATAGCAACTCAGGCGTCGAGCGTCATGATAATAAACGTGTTCGCAGTGAACTACGACCCCTGATTGGTACTGAAAATTACGGGCGTACCGTAGAGAGTCGGGGCTTCTTCGAGAGTGACACCGCAGAAACCGGCAGTCTTGTTGTTGGCCAGGCGTCAGCTCAGGACCTTACGGGAGTTTCAGCTTGTGATCACCGATAATTAGAGCAATCCATTCTTGAACGTGACGTAGGTGTAGGGGTCAGACCACTGCGATGTGCCGACATTTTGTCAGTTTTAACCGGGTCTTGCGTTTTACGAAGGCAAGAAACGCTAGAACGCGCATTGGAAGCGAAATCTAAAATTGAGTGCACTTGAACCCGCGACCAGCTGCCATCATTTGGAATGGATAAGTTTCGGGAACTGGCGGTCAGAGAGGCCCTCTTTTCGCATCTTGACGGTCTATTGGCCACTTCACTCGACGGAACATTGAATTGGAAACAAACTGGATCGTTCCAGTTTCACGACGAGCGGATAGTGATCCGTCAAACAATGGGTCGCGGCATTCACAAGCCGGAGCGATTCGGGGGCGCTTTGTCAATCACAACGACATACACACCATTTGGAAAGGAGCCACCCTACAACGACTTCGAAGGAGAAGACGGTTACGCACGGTACAAGTATCAAGGATCGGATCCCAATTCCTCTTCCAATAGAGCGCTTCGGGTGTGCATGGAGCATGAGTTACCGCTCGTCTACTTCTTTGCAGTTCTCAAAGGTGTCTACATACCGTTCTACCCCGTCTTCATCATCGGCGACAACGTCAATAGGCTGGAAGTGACTCTTGGCTTCAATCGGTCTGATGTTGGCTTTGACGCTTCTACTCTGACTGACTTGGAAAAGAACTACGTACTAGCGGAAACCCGAAGGCGACTGCACCAACCAATCTTTCGAGAACGAGTCCTCCACGCTTACTCTTCCGCATGCGCCGTTTGCTCGATTCGACATCGTGAATTGTTAGACGCAGCACACATCATCGGTGATTCCAAACCCACGGGGGATCCAGTTGTCCCAAATGGAATCGCTCTTTGCAAAATCCATCACGCAGCCTTCGATAGGAATTTGATGGGCATTCGTGCTGACTATCGAGTTGTCGTGACCTCCGCGCTTCTTACAGAAGTTGACGGGCCAATGTTGAAACACGGCATTCAAGAGATGCACCATTCGACCATCCACTTGCCGCGTTCGTCGAAGCTACGACCAGACCCGGATCGACTCGAGGTGCGCTTCCAAGAATTCTTGAACGCAAGTTAGACCGCCCAGCGCAGGCTCGGAAATCGGCTCGACAGTTGCTGTAGTAATCCGTCGCCCGCAGATCAGTAACCCCCAAGCTCGGCAGAACTCTTTGATAGTTTTGTTGGTCGCATAACTAGTTCCAGATACTCGCTTGAGGTAGCGATCCATCAAGATCTTGACCGCAATTTCTAATGGGCTTGGCGATGTTCGCAATCGAAATAGCTGAAAAACAAATTGTGCCCTTGCACCGCTTCCAGTCAGACTTAGGCTGGTCATGTGCTTGCCTATGTAGCGACCAAGGGGCAGTTCCTTCAAGACGCTCCCGAAATCGAGGAGATGGTCAGGGAAGTAGTTGAAGCTCGTCTCGGAATCCGAGTATCTCGGGAAAGTTCGGAGTACCAGTCTTGGCGAAATTCGCTGGGCAACGCGATGTTCCACGTCATGAACTCGACCAATATCCCCAACGATGTCGGCGTCGCCATCGAATACCGATTGCACGGTCGGGGCCAACGAATTGACTTCATAGTTTCTGGCCATGACGAAAGTGGTATTGCACAACTAGTGCTTATCGAAATAAAACAGTGGCAGGACGTCCATTTCTCGCCCCTTGATGATCACGTGCGTACCTATCTGCACGGTGCGCTGGTCAACGTCAACCATCCCAGCTATCAGGTCTGGTCCTACGGCCGACTGCTGCACGACTTTTACGAGTACGTCGTGAGTGACCCCGTTGTGATCCACCCCAGTGTGTACCTGCACAACTGCCACGTGGACAGCGTTATCAAATCGGGTCGCTACAGCGATCTCCTTGCCAAAGCACCAGTCTTCTTGGCCAACGAGCGACGGGGCCTTCAAGAATTGATCACTTCGACGGTTCACCACGGCGACTCGAGCGACGTGATTCGCCGCGTGGAGAGCAGCCCCGTTCAGGTCTCAAAGCAACTCGTCGACGCACTCGAGTCGATGCTGCGCGGCAATACCGAATTCGTGCTCATTGACGATCAAAAGACAGCATTCGAATCCATCCGTGAGGCGATTCGCATGGTCCCCGACCAGGGTAAAACCGTCATGCTGGTCAAGGGTGGCCCGGGCACCGGAAAGTCAGTCATCGCGATCAACGCTCTGGTCGATCTACTCGCCCAGAACATGAACGTTCGTTACGTCACCAAGAACGCGGCGCCTCGCGCCGTCTACCAAGCGAAACTCAAGGGCAAGCGTCTCGACGTCGCGACCAACAACCTATTCGTGAGTTCAGACGCCTTCCACGCCGTGCAATCTGACTCGTTTGATGTGCTCTTGGTTGACGAAGCTCACCGACTCGTGGAGAAATCGGGCTTCTTCCGCAATCTTGGCGAGAACCAAATCGCTGAGGTCATCAATGCTGCGAGGGTTAATGTATTTTTCGCCGACGAGAGCCAATTGGTGACGTGGCGAGACATCGGTACCTTGGAGAACATCCGTGCGGCTTCTCGTGAAGCTGGTATCCCCATGAAGGAATTCGAGTTGACGTCGCAGTTTCGATGCGCGGGGTCCAGCGAGTACCTGCAATGGCTCGACTTCACGCTAGGACTAGGTGGCGAAGAGCAGGCGAGTCTACAGAATTCAGAGTTTGACCTGCGGCAGTTCGATAACCCTTCTGAACTTCGCGACTTCATCGTTGAAAAGAACCAACACAACAACAAGTCTCGACTCCTCGCCGGCTACTGCTGGGATTGGGTGAGCAAAAAGGACTCCTCGCTGTTCGACATCGAGTTCCCCGAGTCGAACTTCTCGATGAAGTGGAACTTGACCGACGACGGCTCCGCTTGGATGATCTCCCCGACATCCATTAGCGAAATCGGTTGCATCCACACTTGTCAGGGTCTAGAGGGCGACTTCATCGGAGTCATCATTGGTGACGACCTTGAAGTCGTTGATGGAGCGCTCCGCGGCAATCCCTTCAATCGCTCCAAAGGCGATCAGTCACTCCGGGGCTTCAAGGCCGCGTACAAGGTCGACCCGGAGTCGGCACTGGCTCGAGCCGACGTATTGATACGTAACACGTACCGCACCCTCCTGACCCGGGGCATGCTCGGCACTGCCATTTATTGCACGAACGTCGAAGTTCGGCGATTTCTCGACGCCAGGATGACGGCCTGAAAAACTTCGAATGACGTAACGTTGCATCACTCCGCAACTTGCCCAGCGAAATGCCACAAGAGAATGCGAAAGGGTGAGAGAGTACGCCAATTACTCCAAAATTCTGATCTGAAGGATAACCATCCATGAAAATCGCAACATGGAACGTCGCTTACGCCAGAGGAAAGAAGGCGAATCAACGTCGTCGGGCCGTTCTTGATGAGGTCAATGCTGACGTATGGATTCTCACGGAGACGCACGCGGACCTCGCTCCTGGGAATGGGTACACGCCGTTCAGTTCTCAGGAGCGCATCAATATCGTCAATCGGAGCGTCGTGTCAGGTAGTAGCTGGGTAACCATCTGGGCCCGAGACGCGCTCAGGCCGAGGCGTCTCCAAGTCACTGACGAGATGAGGACTGCGGCGTGTTCGTTGGAGACCAACCGCGGCCCATTTTGGGCATTCGGAACCGTTCTGCCTTGGTATACCGACCGAGAGAGGGACTCCGTCGCCGTTGAAGTCGTTCGCCAACGAAAAGACTGGCTTCGCTTCAGGAGCGAGATCGGACCACTCGGCTGCGTTGCTGGTGATTTCAATGTCGATCTCGGTGGAGGACGCCACTACTACGGGAGCAAAGAGAGCAAATTGGCCGTTCAAGACAGTCTGGACGCTTTGGATCTCGTCGCTGTCACGGACTTCAGGCACACCAAGTCAGTTCAGACGAATTACGGGCTCATCGACCACATCGCGGTAAGTAGTTCCATTTCAAGTCTTGGGCATCCTCCCCATATCTGGGCAAAGACCGATGAGCAAGGCGAGTACTTAAGCGACCACCAGGGCGTCGCCGTCGACCTTAGATTCAACGACTCGCGGCAGTCCGCTGCTTAAAGCCTGTGTTCGCATCTGACACCTCAGAACCAAATGACATTCCCCTCGCGGATTGACGACAGTCGAACTTGAGAAGGAAAAGACTCTTGAACGCCGCGCTGGATCCGGTCAGCACTCCAGGCCGCCGCGGCCGCGTCGAGCAAGTCGTCAGTACTCGCGTTCCCTCCCGCGTAGTCGATGATCTCATCGATATCAATGCCCGCTTGCTGAAGGGCACTTCGCCGCAGGTTCATGCCGGCCCACGACTTCTTAGAGTATTGGAGCGGGGCGCCGACCATCCCGCGAAACGACACCTCCGGATGCACTTCCCACACCGAACAGAGAGAGGCCGCAAGCCAAGTATCAACTTCCATGATCTTCTCGCGAAGGGCGTACGACTGCTTGCTGAGACCCGAGCCACTACGGGCGAACGAAATTCGATTGGCTTCAACGAATTCAGGTGCGTTCAACGCTTCGCGAACTGGCACCGGAAAGACGGAACTGCGACGCGGACCCACGTAGGCACGAGCAAGATGGTCAGCTTCTCGGTGACCTTGCTCGGGTAATCCGATCGGGATGTCAATGGCTATCGTCGAAACTTCCGCGACTTCATCGTCGATCAGTTCGATTTTCGGTAAGAAGTGCGCAGTTAATGTCCCGTCGCTAACAGCGACGACGGTCCACCCCTTCTTGCAAGCATCAATGCCAACAACAGTCATGTTTCTCCTCGGAATATCGCTTTCGCCATTTTCTCAAACTGACTCCCAGTACGTTCTTACAACATGACGTCAGTTCGCATTTTGAGGGGGGAGAGAGATTCGTTCGTTGTCCAAGTCGAGCACGTGCGGCTACAGTGCATGAGCATTGAGGACGATTTTCTCGCCGACGGCCAATAACTCCACGAACGAGGACTAATAACTGTCAGGCTTGGTGTTGTCATCGTTGAAGCCAAGGAGCAGGACTCGGCTTATCCAGTGGTCACGCTCAGGCTACTGACGTTTTCAAGGTCGTATTGTGTTGAACCGAAACGGCACACGTTTGAACACTACGGTCACAAGCGGAAGTGTCCGAACCAACTCAAGGCCGATGGCATACTAAATACGAAACGAATGACATGCTTCGATAGCATATGAACCATTCTCACCCAAGGCGATGCTTGTTCATGCTTCGACAATCTACTCTTCCATAATGACCATACGTGAAGAGGTTTACAATGTCACGTTCGCTGAGATGCTTCTTGAACGCGGCGGAGATGTTCAAGCAGAAACGAGACACGGCCAGAACATTCCGGACATCGCGGGGCAGTGGCACGGCGTCAATCTAGTCATCGAATGCAAGTATGAAAGTCCCGGCTCTCGCGAAGAATTGATCACCCAGATCTCTAAGAGATTCGATGCTGGCTATGGACCCCTCGGGGTCGCGATTGGATACCCGGCCAAGTGGAAAACTTCAATCACGTCTCCCAGATCAGTGATCAGCAATGAACCCTTTTATATTTCACTGAGGTTGAGAGACGGCCGCAAGACGCCCTGGGTGGAAGTTCACGGATTTGACGAATTTCTTCCATTGTTGAACGCAGGTCGCGCGTTGTTGGTGACGGACGATGATCTCACAGCTGCTGTCGAAGACTTAAATGCAATCGTTGATGGAATCGCAAAAGCTCTTGAGCGACAACCTGGATTCACTAGTGACATTGTTCACTTGGTCACCGTTGCGAATCCGATAGCGGGCGATGACCCGACACCCGACGAAGAATCCGCTGCTCGACGAGTCGCAGCCCTCACGATCGGAACAGCTCTTCTGCTTCAACACCACCTTGCACCCATCGATTCAAAGGTCCCCGCGGTGCCCACCAAGCCGCGACCGCTCCATTCGATGAGAAGGACTCTGATTGAAAGTTGGGACAAAGTCCTCGAGCACGATTATCGCTCGGTGTTTTCCGTTTCTCGAGAAGTTTTAGCACTTGTCGGAGACGAGGAGACTTTGGACTGGACGCTGCAATATTCAGTTGGAGCAACACAACGAATCGTTCGCCGCCGAATTCTTGGTCGTCACGACCTAGTCGGTCGTGTTTATCACACACTGCTCTCGTCTCAGAAATACCTCGCTACCTATTTCACATCCGTCTCAGCCGCAACGCTCCTCACAGCCCTAGCCACTGATCCCGACATCTGGCAAGAGATCGACTGGTCTCAAGAGGAAATTGAATTTACTATTGCCGATCCATCGTGCGGAACTGGCACACTTTTGGCAGCGGCGTTGACATCAGTTCAGCACAATCACATTCTTGCAAGGGCAAAACTTCACCAAGACATCCACATTGAGACCTTTAGCAAATTCCTAATCGAACGCGGGATTTTCGGATACGACATATTGGCCTACGCGGTTCAGGTGGCCGCGGCGACATTGCTGCTGTCGGCTCCATCAACAGTTCTTGACAGCACCAACCTATTCCAGATGCCCTTCGGAGGCAAAGCTGGATCACTCGGTTCCTTAGATTTTTTGCAAGGAGAACACGCCGCCACAGGCACCCTGTTTGACGCAATTGGCACTGAACATGGCCTTGACGAGGTAACTGAAGACTCGATGTTGTTACTGCCGACAATTGATCTTGTGATCATGAACCCGCCATTCACTCGCAGCCAAAATAGTTCTCGATTACTTGGCAGTTTGCCGCCAATGGAACTCGAACGCGCCCGTAAGCGACTTAGCAAACTAGGTCGAAGCGATGCCGTAAAGGTCGGAACAAAAGCCGGACTCGGGGCGATGTTCCTTCCTCTCGCGGCACTTATGGTACGAGGTAAAGGTCGAATCGCGTTCGTGCTTCCCAAGGCATTATTGACCGGTAAGGACTGGGCTCCTGCTCGCAAACTACTTTCCACACAATTTCATTTGGAAACTGTGATTGCCAGCCATGAGCCCGGCCAGTGGAATTTCTCTGACTCTACAAGTTTGTCAGAGGTTCTCATAATTGCGAGAAAACTAGAGCCAGCTGAAACCCTTTCAGACAAGGAGACCCTATGGGTTAACTTGACAGAAAATCCCGATAATGCCGTGGAAGCGCTCGGAGTCGCACAAGCCATCAAACGTTCAGGAAGATTGACCAGCGGATCGGCCATCACTACGGGCGGAGGTCTGTTTGACACGGTCGGCTTTTCATGGACTCGCCCCGCGCCCACTTCAGACGACTCCTGGACTCACGCAATCTTTAACAGCGAAGAACTGGATCGAGTCGCGACCCAACTTCTTGCGTTTTCGCCGCTAAATCTCCCCACCCTGAAGCATCCTACAAACCTCAACCTCGTTCCTCTTGAATCACTTGCGATCCTCGGTAAGGACGTTCGCGATGTCAGAGATGCGTTTGAACTCATAGACACAGTTACTGGCTACCCGGCCCTTTGGGGAAATAAGAGCATCGAGACAAACACCCTAGAGACCAAGTCCAATAAATACTTGGCACAACGAAGCGTCGCTGCACCATCCCGGCCCCTACTTGACGCAAATATGGTTTGGGAGACTTCCGGCCGCCTCATGATTGCTGCTCGTCCCCGTCTGAACACTAATCAGGTAAGCGCGGTTTTGCTGCCTGAAAGGGCGCTGGCGTCCGGATGGTGGCCGACACGTGTGATCAGTGATTCCGAGGTTGAATACAAATTCCTAGCCCTGTGGTTCAATTCGACGCTCGGGCTCATCGCATATATGGCAATTGGAGACGAAACCGAGGGACCCTTCTTCAATATCAAAAAAAATAAGGTCTTACGAATTCCAGTACCAAATCCAGCCACTCTCTCAAACGAGCAGCGCACAAAAGTCGAGGAGTTCTGGGGATCTCTTTCAGAGAAAAAACTGGTTCTCCTCGGGTTTGTGTGGGTGAATTCTGAGCATCAGGCGAAAGTCGTCGTCGGTAGTTCGATGGTGAGGCCGCCGCAGCAGAGATAGACCATGGCGATGACGGCCGCGGCCG
>Ga0307374_10005005_pt1 | contig 21713 bp, 21 predicted proteins | sample OX3MG_FD_202532 | JGI IMG/M metagenome (GOLD analysis project Ga0307374, IMG submission 202532) | Soil microbial communities from Risofladan, Vaasa, Finland - OX-3 | ecosystem: Environmental > Terrestrial > Soil > Coastal area > Acid sulfate soil | place: Finland: Risofladan, Vaasa | collected...
CCTTTTGCACGCAATCCTTGCAGGATCAGAGCTACGGTGAGCGCACAGTATGGCCGGTGACGGCCCGTCAGATCGTGGCCATCGTGCAGCAGTACGATATCCCCACCACGTATTTTCTTGAGTACACGTCGCGCAATTTTTTCCGGATCTGACCGGCGAGTATCCTGACTATGCAATGACCAAGCGACCAGAGTCAAGTTATGACGATAGGTTGCGCGCGCCAAATCTCCGCTCTTTAAGCCTACCGGCGGCCGATACAACACCGGTGATGAACTGCCATTTGCTGCTTGAATGGCCCGCTCGCAATTTTCGATTTCCTGCAAATGGCGCTTCGTGAAATAGAAATTCTGCCAGCGCGAATGACTCCAGGAATGATTGCCTAACACGTGGCCTTCAGCCACGATACGCTTTGCCAGCTCCGGATGTGCAACCAGCCATTTGCCGATGACAAAAAATGTAGCGTGTGTGTTGCCCTGTGCCAGCGTATCCAGCACCAGCGGCGTCATGTCCGGATCCGGACCATCGTCAAAACTCAATGCTATGCGACTGCTATCTCGTGGTCCATGCGTGATGGTGGGATAAAAAAGACTGGACCCAGGCAGGGCCATACCAAAAGCGACCAGCAACACCAAAAATACGGCAGGCACACCAAGCCAAAACGCGGGCCAGCCAAATATCAGAATGCCGATAGTAGCCAATACAATATATGCAAGGGTTATAAGATGCAGATTCCAGCGAATAAATCGCAAACTCATGTGCGGCGACTGAACACCCTTTTTTTTTGTCATTTTTGAGACTCTGTTTATCACCACACTATGATAATGCGAAAGTGCCCCGTTTTTAGCTCCCATCTAGGTAGACTTGCCGTTCGAGCTGCTGTCTGTGCCATTGCTTGGCCGCCGTCAATCGCCAACACTCGAATTGGGGCATGTTCACAGCGTCACGCGTAGCCACAGCCACACACCATCCCGGTTCGATAAAGGCAGACATGAAATGCCAGACTCCGCATGGGAACGGCGGCTTTGAATTGAATCTACCGTTACGCAGATCGAAGCTTGAACAGTGCAAACTTTCCCAAATTGATGTGCCTGCAGCCTTACAAGCAGCTTCTTTCAAAGTCCAGAAGACATAAAAAATGTCACGCCGCTCGGCTTCTGTTAAAGCATGCATCTGATCAGCTTCGATGCGGGTGAATACTTGCCCGGCATGCTGAAGTATGGTGCGTGGCCGTGGCCACTCAACATCCACGCCCGTACACGTACTGGACAGACTGACGACAAGCATATCGTGGCTATGGCTGATGCTGAGATGTATTGCACTTCCTTGGAATCTGACACCACCTTGCACATCGGTGCGAATCGAAGCCGCGTCTATCTGACCCAGTTGCCGTTCCAACGCTGCCAGCAGTAGCGCACGGCCGGCTAGCCAAGTCCGGCGCCGCTGCAAGTTCGTGAATGAAGCATAACGCGCCTGTTCTGTTTTGTGTAGCCTGGGCAGCAGTGTTTGTTCCAGTGCTGTGTGCGAACAGGAACTGGCATGCATGAATATGAGTTGGATAGTAGAAGACATTTAATATTTCGTCACTGCTTACGAACTACGATAAACATTAGTATGAGTGCCGTTTAACGATATTGATGGATCGTGATACATGATAAAATCGCCGCACTAATCTATGAACTGCTTGGAATTTTTCAGCTTGTAAATTATGAATGCTTGGACAAATCAAGCGACTCTGGCTCTTGACAGCCTGGCGCTTGATGGATTGTGGCTAACCGTTCAAAGTTGGGTGCAATCAAATTTTATGTCAACAGGCACGTCCGCCTCGTAATCAACGTCCTGCCTGGCGAACCCAAACAGTTGCAAAAAATCCTGCTTATACCCCGCATAATCGGTGATATTAGCGAAGTTTTCGTTAGTGACCTGTGACCAGACTTCACTGCACTTCTGCTGCACGTCATCGCGCAGTTCCCAGTCATCCAACCGTAATCGGCCCTGTGCATCAGTCACGGGCGCTTGGCCATCTTCTCGATAGAGAAATGCCCGAAACAAGCGATTCTGCTGTTCAATTTTCCCTTCGTGCAGGCCCTTATCTTTCATGATCCTAAAGATAAGGGAAATATACAGTGGCATCATCGGGATAGCCGCACTCGCCTGGGTAACTACGGACTTCATGATCGCAATTTGCGCGCTTAATCCCTGAGTTCGGTACATGTCGCGCATACTTTTGGCGGTGTCCTCAAGATGCTGTTTAGCGCGGCCGATGGTCCCGTGCCAATAGATGGGCCAGGTAGCTTCCGGCCCGATGTAACTGAAGGCAACAGTCTTTGCATTCTTTGCCAAGACTCCCGCATTGTGTAGCGCCTCGATCCAGAGAGACCAATCCGTCCCACCCATCACCCCGATGGTGTCGCGGATCTCTTGCTCGGTCGCCGCTTCAACAGAAACGTCAATGAGCGTGTCGCGATCAGTATCAATCGTGTTACCGGCAAAAACTTCACCGATTGGTTTTAGCGAGGTGTGTATGACATCGCCCGTATCCGGCAGCCTGCGTACGGGTGACGCCAACGAATAGACGACCAGATCGATTTGGCCGTCCATCTCGCGTTTGATCAAGTCGATTGCACAGGCACGTGACTCATACGAAAAAGCATCGCCGTTGATTGATTTGCTTTGCATTCCGGCTTGCTTGGCAAACTTGTCGAATGCCGCCGAATTATACCAACCGGCGCTACCCGTCTTAGTACCCCTGGCAGGCTTCTCAAAAAACACCCCGAGAGTGGCAGCACCAAACCCGAATGCCGCGGTAATTCTGGCAGCCAATCCGTAACCTGTGGATGCCCCGATTATTAACACACGCTTTGGTATACCCGATCGCATACCTAAGTGCGTCGTTGTTTTGATCTGTTCGAGCACATTCAACTCACACCCGAGCGGATGGGCTGAGGTGCAAATGAAATTCCAGACTCTGGGCTTGATGATCACGCAGATATCCTGGTGCGCAGCACAACCTTCATTCTATTTATGCAGCCTAAAAAAGAGATCGCCCTTTTCACCTGAATGGCAGCGGCAACATTGCTTCTGTATGTGGCAATATTCAAATGTTGCTGCGCTTAAATATCCAAGCAACCATGATACCGAATGACAAGTCTTGCGTGCGACTCACAAGCGGACTATTGACGAATGCAGCGCCGTTAAGATTCACATATGCTATGAACGCACCATAGACGATATTGCCGCGATGCAGACTTCCGCCCAGCGATATACGGTAACCACCATATCCAGCGGGCGCATTATAAGCGGGACGGGCGAGAGTAGTGTATTGGGGAGGCACACCGTAGATGTACTGGAAATAGTCGCGGCTGCCGTAGAGTACCGCCAGGCTTGTTCCGATATTTAGCTTGCGATCGCCATCACCGATATCTTTTACCAATTCGAGCCGTGGTTCGAACACCTCGCCACGGTGATGCAGATTGAGAGCTTCAGCGCTTACCGCTATGCGCACTGGCAGCACAACTGAGATATGCATGTTGCCGGTTTGGTTGCTCCAGGCCTTATAACGCAGGGCCGGTCCGGCTTCGCCTATCCAGCCTAGATTGGGCATGCCCTGGCGTTCTTGGTCGCGGGATGAATCTACGGCCACTGATCCGGCAAAATCCACGTCCAGCGAAAAACGTTTGCCGCTGAGCAATTTACCTCGCACCTGATCGTGATTCACATCCAAGTATCGGCTGTGATAGATGATATAAGGAAATGGCAACAGTAGTGTGCGGTGCTCGTCTGCGCCTGGATAGTCCGGGAAGCGGAGAGCTCCGATCCCGAGACCTATCTCCAATTGTGTTGCTTGCGTATCGTTTGGCATAGCCGCATGCACTGCGACTGGTATCAATACGCATAGTAGAAAACAAAGCCGCGCAATCGAACTCATCGACACTAAACGAACTACACCTGATTCCATGCGAGTCTGCCTTCATTTATGCGGAATCTACCGGCGTTGTACCACCGCTGAAATCCGTTTTCGCCTGCGCCAGCCGATAGCGATGCTCCGCGTACCAGCGGCGCAAGTTAAGCAGCGCGCCGATGTAGTAGATGACGCGGAACAATTGCAGCCGCCACCACACCGGCCGCGAATCGAACAGGTCACCTGCCAGCATCGAAATCACGCCCTGTTCGACCTTCAAAGTATTGCGCGGATGCTGGAACAAATTCCGCATTACCGGTGAATTGAACCGGTAGATGAAAAAGGCAAAGCTGCGCATACCTTTGCGCAGGCGTTTTTCCAGCCGCTGTTGCATACGAGTTTCCTGGGATGGATCACGTAAAACAGCGTCCACTATCGCGGCGGTTTGCTCGGCGCCACTGGTAGCCAGATACACGCCGGAAGAAAACACCGGGTCCAGGAATGCGAAAGCGTCGCCGACAAGCATCCAGCCGGGCCCCCCGATGGTGCTTGAGTCGTAGGAGTAATTACCGGTAACGCGCACTTCATCGCCGATGAGCTGCGCGCTTTGCACTCGCTTCCACAACGCAGGATTAAGCTTGAGAGTCTCATAAAGAAAATCGTGCCTGCGGCCGCGGCGTTGCTTGAGGTAATCCGGACGGCAAACCGCGCCGACGCTCATGACCCCATTCGGCAATGGGATCATCCACATCCAGCCATATTCGAAATTGTAGATACTGATGTTGCCGGCATCATTACCGTGGCGGTACTCGGCGTTGCGGAAGTGAGCGAAGATGGCTGCGCTCTGATGTCGCGGATTCTTGTGGCGGATCTTTTTCTTGCTGGCCAGGAAAGCATCGCGGCCGCTGGCATCCAGCAGATAGCGAGTCTGAACACGGTAGCTGCCACCAGCTTCAGTGCGCACCTCCACGTATGTCTCGCGCGCGCCGCGCTGCTCCGTGGCCATGACTTCTATGCCTTCACGTGCATCTACGCCGTTCTGGCGCGCATGTTCAAACAGCATTTTATCGAAATCCTGACGCCAGACCTGGAAAGCATGCGGCGGACTGTTACCCAGCGCGCGCGCAAAAGCATAGGTCCTGTAACCGTGTTCATTGGCTGCTTCAAAATCGGCACCCGGTTTATACACGCCCATAGCACGGATTTTTTCCAGCACACCGAGACGCTCAAACACCGGCAGATTCATCGGCAACAATGATTCGCCGATATGGAAACGCGGGTGATGGTTTTTTTCGAGCAACATCACTTGGTGACCACGCCGCGCCAGCAGAGTTGCGGCGGTGCTGCCGCCAGGCCCTCCGCCAATTACTAACACGTCGCAACGCTCGTCCTGTGAGCTAGCTATCTGAGTATGGCTCATATGATGCCCCATATACTGAGCAATGGCCTCTTAAGATATCGATCGTTTCAGCCGTATGTAGGATACCTTCTGTACTTTAATCTGAGAGCTTTTTTGGATAAAAAGCATAATAAAATAATACAGTCTCTACCGTGCGCAAGAGCTTGATTATCTCATGATGATCCAATTCCCCAATCCCTTATAAGCAAACCACTGCATCACACCATATTGCATATTATTAAACTAAAAGACACCTCAAATAATTGTAGTTTTGTGATGTTGGACCTGATTTTGGTTCTGATTTATCAAAAAGTTACTGATTGACAGGATTTGGAATTCCCAATTTTTAGAGGTGCCCTATACGCATGCCCGCTTAACGCCACTAAACTAGCATAGTTATATAGCTCGTTACCCCTCTGGCGGCTTGCCACAAAAGAGCATGATGTTATGACCGTGCCCGGAAATGTTGCCGGAATGCTTGGTGGAGAATTGCCCAGTAATTAAACTGGACACGGGTGAGCCAGGCTGGCAATTTAAGCGCTTGAACTTCATAGCTGAAAGAAACGGCTGTCCAGATATGATCACATGCTCCCAACAAACGAACTGGTTGAAACAGGCCGCATCCAGAATCAAAACCCATTGGCTGCTCAAGATGCTGGGTACCACGGGCTACATGACAGTTTTCATGATGGGCTATTTTTGGCTGCTCAAACACACGATATTTCCAGTCACAGTGATACCGGTGACCGGTCTTGATCGCTTGATCAGTTTCCAGCCATGGTGCATCGTTCCCTATGCCTCCTTATGGCTGTATATCTCACTGGTGCCGCAGCTTTTCAGCAAATGGCGCGAGCTGGCACCCTATCTCAGCGCGGTCACCGTCCTGAGCCTGGCTGGTTTTGCGATATTCCTTTTCTGGCCAACGGTCATCCCTAAGCCAAACATAGATTGGGCGCAGTATCCTTCCGTCGCCTTTCTTAAATCAGTGGATGCCTCTGGCAATGCATGCCCATCATTGCATGTGGCATTCGCGGTCCTTAGCGGAGTATGGTTGCACCGTTTGCTCAAGCAAATGTGCGCACCCGTCAGCCTGCACGTGCTTAATGCCTGCTGGTGCATTCTGATTGCCTATTCCACCTTGGCCACCAAACAACATGTAGCGCTTGACGTTGTGTCCGGTGCGGCCCTGGGATTGTGCGTAACCATGCTATTTCTATATATTTTGCCGAGCCTGGGCGTTTTAAGGGGTACGGTCGAATCGGGATGACAAGGCGAAAAAGCCAACCAAATCAGTGGCAAAGCCAGTTTATGTTTTGCAAGGCACAAAAACCCGCCATTAGAATGCGTCATTCGCGCTAGCTGCTCGAGCTATGTGGGTAAGTATAATGAAATTGGGGATCTAGCTAAAAATCTAACCACATGTTATCGACCCAACAATCTGATTTTACTGGTTATTTCGGGATATCCCGTTGGCGCGCTTGGACTCCGGGAATTACCCATGAGCAAGATTGGCGATCTTGGCTCAAAGGCAATTTGCCACCCGCATCAAACGAGGAACTGGAGGTCAGCTACTTGCCGGGATTATTGCGCCGCCGGCTGGACCGGTATGGACGCATGGCTCTCCACACTGCTTGGCCGTGTGTCGAGGGACTGGCCGCAGTCCAGTATGTATTCGCATCAAGGCATGGGGCCTTGAATCGAACTGTGGAATTGCTGACTGCACTGGCGAATAACGATTTGCTGTCGCCAACCTTGTTCACTTTGTCAGTGAATAACAGCATCGCTGGCCTGTTTGCCATCGCCCGTGGCGATCGGAGTGCGGCCACCGCAATGGCAGCTGGCCTCGATACCTTGAGTCTGTGCATTCTGGAGGGTGCAACAATGATCGCTGAGGGTGCCGAACGGGTGTTAGTCACCTACACGGATGACCTCGTGCCCAGCCTGTATCGCGGGGTTATTCCTGAAGCCGCCGTTTACCCGTTCGCTATCTCGCTGCTGCTCACCCCGGTAGCCGATGCGCCATTGCACTGCCGCCTGGGACGCCATACCGTATCCTGCGCAGCTGAGCTATCACCGGAAGCCGCGCTGATCCGCTTTCTGGTGGAAGAACTCAGTGAAGTTGAATTAGGCGTGCACCAAATATGGCGGCTGGAGCGTGAACATGTTGGCTAAGCTTTACATGTGGTGGCGGGCACTTGGCACAGGTTTGTGTTTTGCCGGGTTCGGGATTTGCAGCCTGATCGCTACCCCAACGGTGCTGCCGGTGATGCTGTTGTGGCCGGCTACGTCCGCTACTCGCCAGCGTCGTATCCGGATGTTCATTAGCTACTCTTTTCGCGTGCTGCTCGCCGCTATCGCAACCCTGAGACTGGGGTGGGTCGATGTGGAAGGTCGCGAATGGCTGTCCCAAGCCCAAGGCAAGCTGGTGGTGGCGACCCACCCCATGTATCTGGATGTGGTTGCCCTGATCTCATTGCTCCCAGACGCGGATTGTGTGGTCAAAAGCAAGACATTGCGGAATCCTTTCACGCGATTCTTCGCACAAGCTGCCGGGTATATCAGCAATGAGGATTCAGTCAGCTTGGTTGATGCCTGCATCAATTCAATGCAGAGTGGGCGCACCCTCATCATGTTTCCGCAGGGCACCCGCTCGATACCCGGCGAGCCCTTGCATTTCAAGCGCGGTGTAGCCCAGATGGCGCTGCGCAGCCGCTGCGAGATTATGCCGGTAATGATTCACTGTTCACCACCCGCACTGCTCAAAAACACCCAGTGGTACCAGGTTCCGGAGCGGCCCTGGCGGCTACTGGTAAAAGTGTACCCCCCACAGACGCTCGCGGCCCTGGGACACTGCGCTGATCTCCCCTATGGGGTCGCAGCCCGGCACCTGACACAAACCCTGGAAAATTTCTTCAATCAACAACTTGCCAACCATGAATACACTAATACAAGAACTGAAACTGCTCATCATCGCTTCGCTTGACCTCGAAGACATCGGACCCGATGACATCGATGCGCAGGCGCCATTATTCGACGATGGCTTGGGACTCGATTCGATCGATGCTTTGGAATTGGGGGTCGCCATACAGAAACGCTACCATATAAAATTAGACGCCAATTCAGCCCGCACCCGCCAGCATTTCTATTCGGTAGATAATCTGGCCAAGTTCATTCAGTCACAGCAGAATGCTTAAGTGGTGACCGCATGGTCCCCAACATCAGCCAAAATCGCTGCAAGAAAATCTCAGATGGACATCTGGAACCCATACTAGTCAGTACCGCAACAGATCAGCAGTCAGCCACAGGACCATCACCAGTGGTACTCAGATGACGCGTACTCCTATAAAAATGATCGCGGTAGGAGCTCTGATCATATATCCGATTGCGATTTATTTTGCCGACGATTATCTGTCGCCTAGCTTACTTATAGCCGGATTGTTGCTGTTGTTGGCTGCCCGCCTGCTGGTCGCCGCATGGATAAATCAGACGAAGCGTTTATGGAGTATCGCTCTAGCTGTGATCATGCTGGTCGCGGCGCTGGTGGTGCCGCTGCTGATGCCCGATATAAAATTGATGTATTTACGCCTCTACCCCATGCTGCTCACTTTGCTGGTGTTCGCGTTTTTCTTCGGCTCACTTTTCACCCGCATGCCACTCGCTGAACGCTTTGCACGCATGCAATATCGTGATCTGCCAGCCCAAGGCGTGATATATACCCGTCACTTAACCTGGGTCTGGTGCGGCGTGCTGCTCTGCAACGCATTAGTGTCACTGTATACAGCAATCGCCACATCCTTTGAGGTCTGGTCTGTGTATAACGGTGTGATTGTCTACCTCTTGTTCGGCAGTGTATTTGCGTGTGAATACGTGGTGCGTTTACGCCTGCGTCGCAAATGGGCTGCGGCATGAACGCGCAATTCATGAAGCGGGCCGCTGATAATGAAATACTGGCAGTGCAGGCAAGCGGTGTTCTGGATCGCGCGGCGTTCTGGCGGCGTGTACATGGCTTGAGCGAAGCGCTTGCCGGCCATCCAGCGCGGCGCTGGGCTCTGATTTGTGAAGACAGCAGTTGGTTTGCCGCTGGCCTGTTTGCGTTGGCAAACAGCGGGCGCATCATCGTCTTGCCTCCAGCACCGCAGGCTGGCAGTCTCAGCGCATCAGGTGCACAGATTGACGCCGTCCTTAGCGACCGACCGGAATGGTTTCCGAAACTCGATCTAATGACGATCAGTGAACCCAGGGCCTCCGCATCCACTCAGATGCGCATGCCCGACGACATGGTGCGCATCGAATTCCATACCTCCGGTTCAACCGGCACACCCAAATGCGTGCCCAAAGCGTTTGCACAATTGCGTCGGGAGGTTGAAACCCTCGAATCTCAGTGGGGCGGAATGCTTGGGAATGCAGTGATGGTCGGCACTGTCCCACATTATCATTTGTATGGATTGCTGTTCCGACTCCTGTGGCCAATTCTTTGCGGACGTCCATTCCTGACCAGTGTGTGTCTACAGCCCGCATCTTTAAGCGCAGCGGCCAAATATGGCAGGTGCGTGATAATCAGCAGTCCGGCATTCCTGAGCCGTATCGACGATATTTCCGCCTTACCACCGCCTGCGCAGGTCGCTGCTGTTTTTAGTTCCGGTGCGCCATTACCGGATGAAGCGGCCGAAAAGCTGGCTGCCAACTGGGGTCGTGCCGCCATCGAAGTCTATGGCAGCACCGAAACCGGGGGTGTCGCCTGGCGTGCGTGGTCAGAGCCGCGCGAACGCACGCTGTGGAAACCCATCCAGGGCGTGGAGATCACGCTACACGAAGAACCGGCCGGCAGCAGGTTGTGGGTACGCTCCGGCAGTACCTGGCAAGCTGAATGGATGCCAACTGGTGATCTGGCACGCTGCGACGACAACGGCCGCTTTGTGCTGTTGGGCCGGGCTGATGATGTGGTGAAATTCGCGGACAAACGCATCTCACTGGGTGCAATGCGTACGCATCTTATGGCCCATGAATGGGTGCGGGATGCGCGCCTGCTGCAAATTCAAGGGCGCCGCCCGCTGATCGGCGCGGTGGTGGTACTGGAGGCACACGGTAGTGCTGCGCTGACAGAATCCGGCAGGTCAGCGGTCTGCGAGATACTGCGCTCATGGCTGCGCAACTATTATGAACCCGTTATGATTCCCCGCAAATGGCGTTTCATAGACACGCTGCCTGACACCGATATGGGCAAAGTCGAGTACCAACGTCTGCAACAGCTGTTCGACCAACAGCCATGAAGGGCTTGCCGATCGTCACTGCACAGCGACGCGACGATACGCACAGTGAGCTCGATTTGAGGGTTGATTCTGACTGCCCTTGGCTCGAGGGTCATTTCCCCGGCCAACCGATTCTACCCGGCGTGGTTCAGATTGGATGGGCCGTGCATTTCGCCTGCGACCTATATGGGTACAACCCCAGCGTGAATATACTCGAACAGGTTAAATTCAAACGACCGATTTTGCCGGGCAAGCATCTGACACTGCATCTGACGCCCAGTGCGGACTTACACAAACTGCGCTACGAGTACCGTGACGCCACTACCAGCTATTCAAGCGGCTCGCTGCATTTCGGAACTGCGCTATGACTTTCAAAGCCTGCGCCGTGATACCGGTGTTCAATCATCACGCCTGCCTGGACCAGATCGTAACTACTCTGCTTACCAACAGCATACCCTGCATCTTAGTGGACGATGGCAGCGATGCCATCACAAAAAATACATTGGAAACAATCATTAGTCGCAATCCACGGGCCGAATGCCTGACTCTGCCTCAAAACCGTGGCAAGGGTGCTGCGGTGATGGCGGGCATCACCCTCGCCGGGGAGCGCGGGTTCACCCATGCCTTGCAGATAGATGCCGATGGGCAGCACAATCTGGCGGACATTCCGGCCATGCTCACGCTCGCGCACCAGCACCCCAGACATCTGATCTCCGGCAGGCCTATATATGATAATTCGATACCGGCGGTACGTTTCTATGGCCGCTATCTCACGCATGCATTGGTTTGCCTCGATACTTTGTCATTGCAATTGCGTGATTCAATGTGCGGTTTTCGAGTGTACCCGATCGCACCGACTCTGGCACTGAGCAGTCAGATACGCATCGGACGGCGAATGGATTTCGATACCGATATCATGACGCGCTTATACTGGGCCGGTACTGAAAGTGTATTTCTGCCGACCCGGGTGCATTACCCACAGGATGGTATATCGCATTTCCGGATGCTGTCCGACAATGTGCGCATGACCTGGCTCCACATCCGTCTGTTACTGGGTATGCTGCCACGGATCCCGAAACTGCTATATCGCAATCTGACGCGTAACCACTATCAGAATTGGGCGCATATCGGTGAACGCGGCAGCCTGGTGGGCCTGCGTTTTATCGGTTTTATTGATCGCGTGGCCGGCCGCCGTATCAGTCGTGCCATCCTGTATCCGGTCACTGCGTATTTTTTCTTGACGCACCCTCGCGCGCGTCGCGCTTCGCAGCAATTCCTGGTGGCGGCCGGTACATCCAGCTCATTACGCAACAGTTACCTGCATTTCATGCAGTTCTCCATCTCAATCCTGGACACGGTAGCGGCCTGGTATGCGCCATCGCGCATCGAAGTGGTGTTTCCTGAGTCGGAGATGCTGTCCGTAGCGGTGGCCGGAGGTCGCGGCGTGCTGTTGCTGAGCGCGCATCTCGGCAACCTGGAACTGGCACGCGCACTGTCCACTATGATCCCGGGCTTGCGCATCAATGCGCTGGTCTATACCAGGAACGCGCAGAAACTGGATGCGATGTTAAAGGAAACCAGCCAGGGATATGGCATGCGGCTGATTCATGTGCAGGAGATCGGCCCGGACACCGCACTCATGCTGCGCCAAAAGATAGCCGCCGGTGAAGTGGTGGTGATAGTGGGGGATCGCACTCCGGTATCTGAGCAAAGTCCGGTGGTGCAGGCGGAATTCCTGGGTCGGCCTGCGCCATTCGCAATCGGTCCCTATGTACTGGCACATGTGCTGGAATGTCCGGTTTACCTGCTTTTCTGTGTACGCGAAGGCCACAGATATCGCGTCCACATGGAACCGTTCGCCGAACGCATCCGCTTGCCACGTCAGCATCGTACCGAGACGGCAGCACTTTGGGCCGGCCGCTATGCGCAACGTCTGGCGCAATATGCCACCCGTTTTCCGTTACAGTGGTACAACTTTTATGACTTCTGGGCGGATAGTCGTCCGCAAGCAACTGGCCTCCGCGCGCCCCAAATGGATACCCATGGACAAAACTCGCAACCACTCACCTGAATCCAGCACCCTGACGTTGGGCGGCCGGCCACTGAGTATCGCCGATGTGTGCGCGGTGGCACGTGGCGCGTCAGTAAGCTTGGACACTGCATCAACTTTCCGTCAACGTATTGATGCAGGCGCGCAGATTCTTGCCGATAACATCGCCGCGGGTCGTCCCATCTATGGCGTAACGACCGGCTACGGCGATTCTTGTACCGTCAGCATTCCGCCACAGGTTCTGGAAGAACTGCCGGTGCATCTCATCAATTATCACGGTTGCGGTCTGGGCCGGTATTTCGATGAGCCCACGGCAGCCGCCATCCTGGTGACGCGCTTGGCGTCATTGGCCGCTGGATTTTCCGGTGTGCGCTTCGAGGTTTTGCAGCAATTGCAGGCTTTTCTCCAGCAACGCATTGTTCCGCTGATCCCGGAGGAGGGCTCGGTGGGCGCGAGTGGCGATCTCACACCATTGTCCTACGTGGCAGCCGCGCTCATGGGCGAGCGCCAAGTGTATTTCCGCGGGCGCGAGTGCGCCGCTGGGGAAGCGCTTAAGGAAACCGGTCTCGAACCGCTAACGTTCAAACCCAAGGAAGGACTGGCACTCATGAACGGTACATCGGTCATGACCGCGCTCACTTGTCTCGCCTGGGAGCGGGCCGAATATCTGACGCGTCTGGCAAGCCGTATCACCGCCATGGCGAGTCTCGCCATCGACGGCAACCGCGAGCATTTCGCGCCAGGGCTGTTCGCGGCTAAACCGCACGTGGGCCAACAGCAAGTAGCAGCGTGGATTTATGCTGATCTCGCCAGCGATCACACGGAGCGCACCACCGGTGTACAAGACCGCTACTCCATACGCTGCGCACCCCACGTTATCGGCGTGCTGGCCGACGCGCTTGGCTGGATGCGACGCGACATCGAGACCGAGCTCAACAGTGCTAACGATAACCCCATTATAGATCCGGACAGCGGTGCCATTTATCACGGTGGCCATTTCTATGGCGGCCACATTGCTTTCGTGGCTGACAGCTTGAAAACCGCTGTCGCCAATATCGCCGACCTGCTCGACAGGCAACTGGCGCTGTTGGTGGACAGCCGTTTCAATAATGGCTTGCCGCGCAATCTCTCAGGCGCGCACGGCGAACGTGCGCATCTCAATCATGGCTTCAAGGCGGTGCAGATCGCGGTTTCCGCCTGGACTGCGGAGGCGCTCAAACTCACTATGCCGGCGAGTGTGTTCTCGCGCTCCACCGAATGCCATAACCAGGACAAAGTCAGCATGGGCACGATCGCCGCCCGCGATGCCCTGCGGGTGCTGGAACTAACGGAGCAGGTGGCAGCAGCATGTCTTGCCGCCGTCTGCCAAGCCATTGAAATCCGTATGCGCTCCCAATCGTTACTTACAGGCCAGCCAGGTGCGTCCATCCGGGTCACACAGCAAGATGTGCTCACGCTGTGTCCGTTCGTGGATGAAGACCGGCCGCTGGAAAGTGAACTGCGCGGTTTGTGCGCGGGGATTCAGCAACGCCGTTGGAATCTATATTTAGAAGTATGAAGAAAGCCTTGCTGTCCGCCGAGGTGGAGGTTGAAGTCCCTTTCCAAGACGTCGACGCCATGCAGGTAGTATGGCACGGCAATTATTTCCGCTATTTTGAAACAGCGCGCGCAAAATTACTGCGCACGATTGACTACGATTATCCGCAGATGCAAGCAACGCACTACCTGTGGCCCATAATCGAGACGCATACACGTTTCGTGCGACCGTTGCGATACGGGCAGTGGATACGTGTAAGCGCTGCCCTGATGGAATGGGAAAATCGCATGAAGATTGAGTATCAGATTGTCGATGTCGCAAGCGGTAAGCGACATACTACAGGGTATACCATCCAGTGCGCCCTTGATGCCCACACCCAGGAATTGCAGTTGGTCAGTCCACCCGCTTTGATGGAACGTCTCAAGGATTATTTATGAAATATACACGCATACTGACCGGTGCATGGCTCCTGTGTGCGGCATTCGCGGTATACGCTGCCGGTAATATACCGTCTTTGCCAACAGGCTTTGATTCCAGTTTCGTACAGACGCGTACACTGCCGGGTTTCAACCTACCGCTGGTCAGCCGCGGCACACTGCACATCGATAATACACACGGATTCCGCTGGGAAATCACTTCGCCTTACCACTATGTATTTGTGATGAATGGCGATAACGCACAGGAACAATTGCCTGACGGTACAATCCGCCATCTGAATCCCGAACAGACACCTTGGCTTGCGGCCGTCGAACATATCTTTGTCAGTGCACTGGCTGGTGACCGCACCGACCTACAACAGTACTTCGTAGTGATCGTTACGCAGCTGCCCAAGGGCCAGCGCATCCTGTTGACACCCAAACCGGGTCCAATGGCAAACGCCATTAACAACATTCTGGTGACTGAAAGCGCGCCAGGACATCCGCAACGGCTCATCATCAAAGAAAACTCGGGTGGCAGCATGGACATTCGCTTCGGCCCTGAATCCCGCACTGCGTCCGGGTCCTGATAATGCATCTCCCGGCCGCCGCCAGATGGACCATCTGGCTCGCATCTCTTGGTGTGCTATGTGGTTTCGCCTGGACACGCCTCGATGTCCAACATCCAATCAATACCAACATTCTGTCCCTGTTACCCGGTGAACGAGAGTCGCCAGTTATCGCCGCCGCCACTGAGCGTAGCCGGGATGCATTCGCGCGCCAATTGCTGGTACTGGTCAGTGGCGAGGACACACTACAGACACGCAGCGCCGCATTAGCCGCACAACAGGCATTATTGGCGGCCGGCTTGCACATGGATGATTCAGGTCGTGAGCTGGGTCGCCTACTGAACACCTACCAGACGCACCACTTTGCATTGCTGAACGCCGCACAAACCGCACGTCTTGATAAAGATGGCGAGAATGCCTTTGCCACCGATGTAGCCGTGTCGATGGCGAGTCCAGCCACGATGGTGAATGTGTTCGAGAGCGACCCGGGTGGATACCTCAACCGTTTCATCTCGGAATTACCGCGTCCATACCCGGATTTTCTGCCGGATGGGCCCTACCTGACCGCCGTGCGCGACCACCAACGCTATTACCTGGTGAACATGGAACTCCGAGGCTCTGCGTTTGCGGAACAAGGTGCCACGCTGGCGGCACACGCAGTACGCGACGCGGAAGCGGCCGTGCATAAAGTATGTGCTGGCTGCAAGTTTCAGGCTACAGGCGCATCTTTGTTCACCAACGCCGCACGTGACGATGCCCAGCATGAAATCCAGTGGCTAACGATCGTTTCAACCCTGCTTATCATGGCCCTGATCGCTTTCGTTTTCCGCAGCCTGGCTCCGCATGTACTGGCAGCACTGCAACTGGTAGCCAGCATTCTGGCGGCCAGTGCCGCGGTCATTGCCTGCTTCGGCTCCATCCAGATATTGACCCTGGTGTTCGGCACCACGCTGCTCGGTATCGCCATTGATTACGCATTCTTGTATTTCGCTGAATACTGGTTCGGCGACAGCGCGCCGCAGAGTGTAATGCGTGTTGTGCGTCCTGGTCTGTTTATGGGACTGCTTACTGGTGTAGTGGCATTCGCATTCCTGTTGCTGGCGGGTTTCCCGGCACTCAACCAGATTGCAGTGTTCTCGGTCGCCGGTCTGCTTGAAGCCGGACTGGTAGTGGTACTGATCTTTCCAGTCACACTTACGCAACCTTCCCACGTGGCCGTGCACCCGGCGGTAGTCTGGCCACAGCGTTTCATCAAGCTTGCCTGTCGGCCTAATCGCTGGCGCTATCTGCTGCCGGCGTTGGCCTTGTTGTTGGCAATACCCGGCTGGCTACGCCTGCACACCAGCGATGATGTGCGTGATCTGCAACACTTCCCGCAACAACTAACACAGAGTGATCAGCAGATACGCAACACACTGGGACAGATTCCGCCCCCCGGGTATTTTCTGATCGAAGCATCCGATTTGGAGCAGGCGCTGGGGCGCGAAGAGACACTGTTTGCACGCCTCCGGCAGACGCTGCCTGATGCCACGCTGCTGGGACTGTCGCGATTTCTTCCTTCTGTCATGCAACAACGCGCAAGCCTCTCCGCCTGGAAAAGGATATTCGCATCGCCCCCGGCACTAGACCGTGCTTTCACACACCTCGGCCTGCCAGTGGAATTGGCAACGCGCATCGAATCTGAATGGCGCGCAGCACCACACCAGCCGTTGAGTGCTCAGTCTCTCTTTGATGCCGCACCTGATCTAAAAACTTTCGTGATCCCGGCTGGCAGCAACGTAGCGCTGCTCGCATCCGTCAACAGCCGCGCCGACATCAACCCTGTTGCATTACAACAGGCTGCCGCTGCGGTATCAGGCGTGAGTTTCGTGGCGCCCTTGACGCGCATCACAGATACGTTCCATCGCATCCGGGTGCGCGCCAGCTGGCTGGTGATAATCGGCTATCTGCTTATTTCGGCGCTCCTGGTATGGCGATACGGTCGCCGTGAAGCATTGCGTATGTTATATCCACCGTTACTGGCACTGGGTGTCACGCTCGGGGCGCTCGGCTGGCTCAATGTACCTGTGAACATATTCGTGGTAGTCGCGCTGATTCTGATTCTGGGACTGGGACGCGACTACACGGTATTCCTGCGCGAAGGTGGTGCGCGTTTGCAATCTTCCGCGCTGGCGGTCACGCTTTCGGCTCTGACTACCCTGTGTTCCTTCGGCCTGCTGGCCTTGAGCCAGATACCTGCACTACATGCCTTTGGATTAGCCACTCTCATAGGAATATTGGCCAGTTATTTGAGCGCTCCGTTATCCTTGCCGCCAACTGATGGGGTTCTGGAATGAATCATCGAGCTTGCCTGCTGATACTACTGCTGATAGCGCTGGTTACCGGCTGCGCATCGGCCCCCGATATCCCCGATTGCACACCGGTGGGTCACAGTGGTCACGTTTGTCTGCTCGCGCCGGAAGCACTACCAGCGGTACACGCAATCCACATTGTCGATATTCGCCGCGACGGTCATGAAGAAATATTCTTGGGCCAGTTGCAGATTGATGCCCATGCGCTGCGGCTGGCTGGCACCAGTTTGTTCGGTATCAATTTGTTCACCATCGTATACGATGGACACACCATAAAAAGTCAACCATCGCATATGAAGTTCCACCCCGATATGCTGGTTGTGATGTTGGAATTAACACTTGCGGATCCCGCCAAGCTGGAAAACCGGTTGCGCAATTTGACGCTCAAGGTGAGTTCCAGCGATCATGGCCAGGTGCGCGAATTGTACGAGCGTGGCCACCTGATAGTACGCATCGAGAGATCGGACGCGCCGCTCGCCGAAGCGCGCATCAAAATAGAGATCTCAACTGATAATCTGTCCATAGAGATGACTCCGATAACAAACAGTACGGTTCAGCCATGACGCGCGTGTATTTGCATGCACTTGGCATCATCAACGCGCTGGGTAACAATGTTGGCAGCGTCCGCGCCGGCTTGCTTGATGGTTCAACTGCCGGGATGCAATCGCGTGACGATCTGATAACCGGCCGCACGGTGTGCGTGGGCGCGGTAATGAGCGACTTGCCTGAACTGGAACCGCAATGGACACAGTACGTGTCGCGTAATAATCGTCTTCTACGCGCCGCTACTCTTCAGATCCACAAACAGATTGAATCCGCTCTCTCGCGTTATGGCGCGACACGTATAGGCATCGTGCTCGGAACCAGCACCGCGGGTATCGCCGAAGGTGAGCGTGGCCTGGCTGCCTATCTGCGTGATGGTGTGTTCCCAGCGGATTACAGTTATCTGCAGCAGGAAATTAGCAGCCCCAGTGAATACCTGCGCAACGCGTTGGGCGTACGCGGTCCGGCTTGGACCGTATCCACTGCCTGTACTTCCAGTGCCAAGGCATTTTCCTCGGCCCGGCGTCTGCTCAATACCGGGTTATGCGATGCGGTGATTGTCGGCGGAGTAGATTCAATCTGCCACCTCACACTCAATGGTTTTGCGTCGCTGGAATCTCTATCAAGACAGATTTGTAATCCATTCAGCAAGAACCGTGACGGCATCAACATCGGCGAAGGTGCGGCGATATTCCTGATGAGCCGCGAACCAGGCCCAGTCTGCCTGCTCGGTATCGGTGAATCATCCGATGCCTATCATGTCTCCGGCCCCGATCCTGAAGGACGCGGTGCTGAGCTCGCGATGCGTCAGGCGCTTTCAGACGCGGGTGTTGAACCAAAGGACGTGGATTATATGAATTTACACGGCACTGCAACTATCGAAAATGATCTGATGGAAAGTCATGTTGTGGAACGTGTGCTAGGGATAACGGTACCGTGCAGTTCCACCAAACCGCTGGTAGGCCACATGCTGGGTGCGGCCGGCGCCACAGAGATCGCATTCTGCTGGATATTGTTGACGGAAACCACTCCCACGCGACTCCCGCCGCATGTCTGGGATGGCGAAACCGATTCAGAGTTAGCACAGTTGAACTTGTATACGTATCACAGCACCCAGCGTGCCTGCCGTATCGCGGTCAGTAATTCATTTGCATTCGGTGGCAACAACGCATGCATTGTGCTGGGTCACGGCTAATGGATGTTCCATTCCCACCTGCCGCCGAACTGATTCCTCATCATGGGCACGCTATATTAATAGATGAAGTGCTAATAAATTCCGAGCACGTCATTCGTGTTAATGCACTTATAACCCGCGAGCATCCCTTCTATATCAGCGATTATGGTGTGCCATCTTGGGTTGGTATCGAACTCATGGCACAAGCTATTGCTGCACATGCGGGATTAAAAGGACGTCGCTCACACCAACCCCCGCGGATCGGCATGTTGTTAGGTACACGCCGGTATCAATCCACGACCCCGTACTTTCATGAAGGTGAGCGGTTGGAAATCCTTGCCGAGCAGGAATACGGAGATGCCGGCGGTATCGCTGCCTGTGCCTGTACTATCCTCTGCGACGGGAAGACGTTGGCACAAGCCACCCTCATAATTATTGAAATCGGGCAGGAGAATATGTCGTGAGCGAATCCAAAAGAGTTTTGGTCACTGGTGCCAGCGGCGGCATCGGCAGAGAAATTGCCCATCAGCTCGGTGCTGCGGGTTTTGATGTCAGTTTGCATTACCATCGCAATACCGCGAAAGCGGATGCGCTGGCACGAGATATCATTGCCGCCGGTGGCAGCGCACATACACTGAGCTTTGATCTCGCCGATCGTAATGCCGCCAAAAGTGCTTTACAGATTGAATTGGATGAACATGGGGCTTACTGGGGCGTGGTATGCAACGCCGGAATCACCGCGGATAACACCTTCCCGGCGATGTCGGGCGAAGACTGGGATCGCGTCATAGCTGTCAATCTGGGCGGCTTCTACAATGTGCTGCATCCTTTGGTAATGCCACTGATACGTTTGCGCGATGGCGGGCGCATCGTCACCATCACATCAATGTCAGGTCTGAGCGGCAACCGTGGTCAGACTAATTACAGCGCGGCTAAAGCCGGCGTGATCGGTGCCAGCAAAGCACTGGCAGTGGAACTCGCCAGCCGCAGCATCACAGTCAACTGTATAGCGCCGGGGCTGATCGAAACTGAGATGCTGCATGGATTACCGCTTGAAGAAATCATCAAGCAAATCCCACTCGGCCGTCTTGGACGTCCCGAGGAGGTCGCAGGTCTTGTGGCATTTCTGTTTTCCGAATCGGCAAGCTATATAACACGCCAGGTATTTTCAGTTAATGGCGGGTTATTTTAGACGCAACGAGATGAATTATTATGCACTTAGGGGAAGTAATTGAAGTTGGTAAATTGATAGATTTCCTACCTTACTTGGTGGGCTTGACTCCCACCATGTATACCAGTGTCTCCTGGCGTTGCCCCGGTGGCGGTACCCGCCGCAAACGGCAGAGTTCCAATATGCCGGCTATAGTGGTCCGGCTCCACCAGCGATAAGGTAACAACACATTCTGTGGTTCGTAAATAAAACCTGCTGCTCGTATCATTGACAAATATTCATCAGCACTTCGTTGCGTTTCCATTGGGTGTCGGAACAATATGCGGATGAATAAAGTATAGATATAGGCGCGCGTGGACTCCGCAAATAGCAGTAGACCGCCGGGTTTGAGTATTCGATAGAATTCCGCTAACGCCCTTTCCTGATACACCAAATGATGGAAGGTCTGATGACAAAATATCAGATCAATGCTTTCGTCCGGCAAGGCGATTGCAGCACAATCGCCTTTCAATAATTCCACATTGAGGTCATTTTTTACAGCTCGTTTATGGGCGCGCACCAGCGCTTTATCCTCAGCATCCAAACCAATAAGTCGCTGTGGTCGAAATCTTGAATACAGTATGTGCAATGCGCGACCTTGGCCGCAACCTGCATCCAGCACTACCGAATAGGACTCCTTCGGCGTGCTGATCAGATGCACCAAGTCATCGAGGGTAATCTGGATGACATGCCGCTCCCATAAGTGAGTGCCTAGAAACCAGAAACCAAATCGAGATTCCGGAACATAATTCCGTTGATGTTGGTGATACTTTCCAAGGTGCGGTTGTGCCCCATCCAGCATGGCGGTTAAAACTCCGGCTGAATACTATTTTATATAAGTATCGTTAAACCATGATTCTATGCGCGGTCCTGTGTTTGAACAATATCTAGTTGTGTTCGATAAATATTCATTAATAAAAAACAGGGCGGGTCGCCCCGCCCTGCTTACACTGTCCTTGTGATATTGCATCAGGAATCCGAACTGCCGGTAGGCAGAATAACTTTACCATTACCATGATTGAGTACTTCTGCCACTGAAATATACAGCGCTACCAAACCTGCGATCAAGCCCATATAGCCATCGATAGTGCGAAAGAACCCCATGCCTGTCCAGTTCAGCAGGCAAGTAGCCAGTAGCGAAATGCAGGCCGCCAACAGAAACAGTGAACGTGCCCAACCTGCCTTGAACGAGGCGAGCCAAACATAAAAGACGAACACAGCCCACAGCAGCCAGAACCAGCCGAGTGTTCCGGATGAATCGCCACCACCGGCGTGCTGCATGGTCCAAAAATATCCGGCGGCACTGAAAAAGATGAT